>ENA-UOUL01003484-UOUL01003484.1-bioreactor-metagenome-genome-assembly--contig:-NODE-3484-length-15995-cov-3.169996_pt1 | contig 15995 bp, 16 predicted proteins | sample MGYA00249838_ERZ747220 | MGnify/ENA primary metagenome ERZ747220 (study PRJEB28778, sample SAMN05720191) | bioreactor metagenome | isolation source: Anaerobic biogas reactor | place: USA:Washington...
CCAGGCGCAGGAAGAGGGCTACGTTATCACCGAGGAATCCGCCCAGCGCGGTAAGCAGGAGCATCGCTACGAGGGCGCGGTGTGGGGGCATGTCGTCATCTGCTACCACGAGTGCCTGACCGATCCCGCGCCGGTGCTGGCCGGGGAATGCCCCACGCCGGGCGCGTGCGAGCCGGGCACGATCCTGGAGCGCTTCCGGGTGGAGCTGCGGCCCGGCAGCGTGGACTACGACACCTACCTGGAGCTGCCCAACCCCGATGTGATCGTCAACGCCCGGCTCAACTACGAGGACCTGGTCGAGCTGGTGACGCGCGGCAGCCTGGAAGATTACCTGGAGCTACCCGACGATCCGTGCATCCCACTGGCGAATGTGCTGGTCGCACCGCCCGAAGAAGGCGAGAAGCCGCGCATCCTGGAGATCGACATCACGATCCGCCCGCTGGTCTATACCAACGACCTGCTATTCGATGTGTTCCTGTCGCTGCTGCTGGATATGCCGCGCACCCGGCGCGGGAAATAATCCCGAAGGTGAGGGAAGGCCATGCAAACTACCACACAGACAGGTTACGAGCTGTACGAAAACAGCACCTTCGAGCGCCCGCGCTACTTCCCCGGCCAGATGATCACGCACGAGGACCTGACGCTGGGGATGCGGTATGCGCAGGAGCAGATGCGCCTGCACAACCGGCTGCTGCACGGCTGGGGCGTGGTCTGCGGGTGTGAGGTGCGACCCTGCAGCACCGCCGACGAGCAGGGCTGGCACATCCGGATCGGGCGCGGCTATGTGCTCGACGCGCTGGGGAACATGATCTGCATCCACCGCGATATCGTGCTGGATATACGCGGCGACGAGGTGGCGGGCTGCGGCCTGGGTCCCAATGGCGAGGCGATCGATCCCTGGTGCAGCGACGTAAAAATCGAGCGTCGCGCCGGGCAGACACTCTATATCGCCGTGCGCTATTATCCCTACGCGGCGCGCCCGGTCCGCGCCCAGCCGGGCGGCTGCGGCTGTGACGACTCCGACTGCGAATACAGCCGCGAGTACGACAGTTTCATCGTGCGCCCACTGTCGCGCCTGCCCGGCAACTACGATGAGGTCATGACGCCGCCGGGTTGGGACGACATGTTCGACTGTGATCTCATGGCCGAGCGCGCCTGCCCACCCTATCCGAGCGATCCCTGGGTGATCCTGGCCGATGTGACGCCCGACGCCGATGGCAGCCTGACGATCAGCTATGCCCACCGCCGGATCGTCGTATCACTGGCCGAGCTGTATCTGATCTGCCAGGCTCCCGACGAGGCTCAAACGCCGGAAGAGGATCGCACGATTCTGCTGGACCGCGCGGCGCGTGCCGGGCTGGAAGAGATGATCGACGCGGCGGAGTTTAACCGGCTGGAAGCGGAGTACGCCGCCGAGCTGCACCGGGCGGTCGATCTGCCGGCGGTGACGCTGCGCAGCGTGGGGACCGGATCGGCGCTGGGCCGCCAGCTTACCGAGCGCAAACTGACGATCGGCGCCCTGGCCGAAGTCGAGGACCTGGACACCCTGATCGAAGCGATGGCCGCCGAGGTCAGCCCGCAGCAGGCCGCCGACATCCGTCGCCGCCTGCCGGAGATTCACCGGCGCGCGCAGAACGTGCGCGAGATTTCGCAGGCCATTCGCAGCTAGGGCTGCCAAAGGTCTTGCCGTCTGTGGATCGGGTATCCGGGAGCGGGGTACGAGATAGGATCGTGCCGCACCTGTTTTCCAGGCGCGCGAACAGGCGGCCCAGAGCCAACGCTGAGCCAGCCCGTTTCCCCGCCAGCTATGGCAGTCCACCGCCGGATGTCTGGCCCAGCGGTGGGCTGTATTTTCATCCCACCCCGCGTTTAGTCCACCGCTTCGGCAGTGCGCCGGCCGTGGTTGCGCGGAACCGACAGCAGCCGCGCCGAGAGATCGCGTACCTGGCTGAACATGGTCGGCTTGATCAGGACCAGGTCCGCCAGCGGCTGGATCAGCTCGGCTGAGCGCGGATCGGCGGTGGCGACCACCAAGGCTCCGTTCTGCTGGCGAACGGGGAAGATCGACTCGTGGTGGATCACGCCAGGCGGAACACTTGCGAGAAGCGACAGATCGACTTCGGTTTCGGGCAGATCGATGAAGGGCACGCCGACGGCATCCCCCAGGGCGCGCAAGGCTTGCTCTTCGGTGATCAACCCCATCTCTACGGCGGCTTCATCGAGCACATCGGCAACCTGATCAACCACAGCCTGTGGAGCGAGACGCTCGACGACCGCAAGTTCTACTACGGCGTCCTGGCCGAGCGCGACAGGAAGCCGGACGACCGTCGTGGCGCGATGGGTTACATGGAGAAGTGGGTGGCCATCGGCCCCGTGTCGGCGATCGCGCTGGATACCGAGCGCCCGTACGTGGGCGAGCACAGCCCGGTCGTCACCCTCGACGGTGCGCAGGAGCGGGGGATGGTGCAGCACGGGCTGGCGCTGAAGTCCGGCACCGCCTACAACGGGCGCATTGTGCTGTGGGCCGACCCGGGCGTGACGGTGACGGTCCGGCTGGTCCCCGGCGAGGGCCGCGAGGCGCTCTCGACCCGGGTGCGCGCGTCGTCGCAGTGGGGGACGCAGCGCTTCAGCTTCGACCCCGGCATCGACACCACCGACGCCCGCCTGGAGATCGTCGGCCAGGGCCGCGGCCGCTTCGGCGTGGGCGCGGTGTCGCTGATGCCGGCCGACAACGTCCGCGGGTTCCGCGCCGACACCGTGGCGCTGATGAAGCAGATGAACTGCCACATCCTGCGGATGCCGGGCGGAAACTTCATCTCCGCCCACGACTGGGAGCACAGCATCGGCGACCCCGACCGGCGCCCGCCGATCCTGGATCCGGTGTGGAACGCGGTGCAGCCCAACGACGTGGGCGTGGACGAGCTGCTGCAGCTGTGCGAGCTGATCGAGTGCGAGCCGTTCTGGTGCGTGAACACCGGGTTCGGCGACCCGCGCTCCGGCGCCCAGCTGGTCGAGTACGTCAACGGCAGCGCCGACACCGAGTGGGGCGCGAAGCGGGCGGCCAACGGCCGTGCCGAGCCCTACGGCGTGAAGTACTGGGCGGTGGGCAACGAGATGTACGGCCACTGGCAGTTCGGGCACATGGCGCGCGAGCAGTACACGATCAAGCACAACATGTTCGTGGACGCGATGCGCAAGGTCGACCCGGACATCTACATCGTGGCCCCCGGCGGCTTCGTCGACGAGATGACCACCGGGCAGGGCATCTTCATCGCCGGCCAGCCGCAGGTGCACGTCGGCTCCGAGCGCGACTGGGCCTATGGCATGTTCAAGAACAGCTGGGGCAAGTTCGACGCGCTGGGCACCCATGCCTATCCGCCGGCGAACAAGCGGTTCGACCTGGCCACCGGGAAGCTCGTCGACGTCAACCAGACCTTGAACGAATGGGTGCACCAGATGCCCGACCGCATCCGCACCATGGTGGACGCGTGGGAGGAGTACAAGAAGCACTTCCCGGAACTGGAGAAGGGCAGCGTCAAGGTGTTCTTCGACGAATGGGCCTTCCATTTCGAGGACGACCTCAAGGGCGCCCTGGCGATCGCCGCCGCGTTCCACGAGTTCTTCCGCCACACCGACTTCATCGAGATGGCCGGCTACACCATGGCCACCGCGTGGATGAACTTCGACCGCACGCGCTCGCAGATCAGCATCAAGGGGCGGATGTTCCAGTTCTACCAGGAGCGCTTCGGCACCGTGCCGGTGGCGGTCAACGGCAACTCGCCCACGCCGCCGCCCAAGTACCCGGTCGGCGGCGACCAGCCCAGCGTCAACACCGGGGGCGACACGTATCCGCTGGACATGTCCGCGGCGCTGACGGCCGACGGCCGGACCCTGGCCCTGGCCGTGGTCAACGGCACCGAGGAGCCGCACAGCTTCGCGCTCGCGCTGGAGGGCTTCCGGCCGAAGCCGGCGGGGCGCTGCTGGAAGTTCACCGGCCCCGGCCCGGATGCGAAGAATCCGCTCGGGGAGCCGGAGCAGGTCGGCGCCAGGGAGTCGGCGTTCGACGCCACGGCCGGCTCGCTGACCATCGCCCCGGTGAGCGTGGAGATCTACCAGTTCGAGCGCGCGTGATCGCGGCGGGCCGTGCCCGGGTGCCTGCCCGGGCGCGGCCGCCGTCTCGTCTCGCCTGTCCGATGGGTTCGCCCGCCCGCGACCCGCACCGGCGCTCCCGTACCCTCGTCTTGTGGTTCGGCCCCGCCAGCGCTTCGATGCGCCAGCGCGATCGCGTCAGTTGCCTTCCTGCGACCACGCCACCAGGTTCCCGAGGCATTCGAGCCGCTCGAAGCGGTAGGCCTCGGGGGCGAGTCCGTGCATGCAGGCGGTGGCGGCGCGGACCACTTCGAGCCGATCGGCCATTGCTTCGATCTGGCAGCCCAGGCCGTGGACGACGGGCCAGTGGCCGTCGGCGCCGGTCAGCGTCCCGGCGAGTTCACAGTCGGCATGCACGTAGGCAAGCCAGCTTGCCTGGTGGTTTGCGACCGCGCGCGCAAGCGGGGAGGGGGCGGCCGGGTCGTCGCCGAAGGCATCCAGCAGGCCGGCGTGCGCCTGCCCGAGTTCGGCGCGGATGTCTTCCAGCCGTTCGCCCTGCAGGTACAGCGCGTGCATCGCGCTGCCCTCCGGCCACGCGTGGCGGTCCTCCCCGGCGAGGGCGGACAGGGAGATCGCCAGCCACAGGGTCGCAACCCACCGCGCCCTGCCGATAGCGGGCTGTCGTTCCGCGGCGTTCCGGGGCATGTGCGTCGTCCTTGGGGGGAGGGCTGCGATGTTACCTCCCGCGAAAGCCCGTTGCCGTGCGGCGGCCGCCGCGGCCGGCGGGCGCGGGCATTGCGTCGGCCCGAAGGCCGGCTTACCGTGATCCGGGCCCACGGCACGGGCGGTCCTGGACGCGGAGGTGCGCATGGGTGCAGACGATCTGGAGATGCTCCTGCGATTGGTCGCCGCGCTGTTCGCGGGCGCGCTGATCGGGTACGAGCGCACCTACCACGGGCGCCCGGCGGGCTTTCGCACGCACACGCTGGTGTGTACCGCGTCCAGTCTCCTGATGCTGGTGACCGTGTACGAAGACCAGTGGGTCAGGACCGCCGGCGAAATGGTGCGGCTGGATCCGACGAGGATGGCCCAGGGCATCATGACCGGCATCGGCTTCCTGGGCGCCGGCGTGATCATGAAGGAAGGCATCTCGGTCCGCGGGCTCACCACCGCGGCCTCGATCTGGATCACGGCCGCGATCGGCATCCTGGCGGGGATCGGTTTCTACTTCCCGCTCGTGGTGTCGGTGGCGTTGACCCTGGTCACGCTGTCGCTGTTCCGGCTGCTGGAATCGCGCCTGCCGGCGCAGGCCTACTACCACGTCCAGATCCGGTTCGAGCGCGCATCGGGGGCGGGGGAGGAGGCGCTGCGGCCCCTGATCGAGGCCCATGGGTTCAGCATCGCCGACCTGAGCTACCGCTTCGACGGCGAAGAGCGGGCGGTGCGCCACACCATGGTGCTGCGCACCACCAACCGCGCGAGCGCCGCGCGGTTGTCGGAGGCGCTCGCGGCCAGCGAGGGCGTGCTGGAGTTCAAGATCACCTCGACCGGCGATTGACCGCGACGGTCGCCCGGCCGGGCGGCCGGCCCGGGCGTGCCGGCGGCCACCCGATGCGTGGCCGACGCCGGTTGCGGCCCGCGTTGTTGGCAGACAACAGCGCGAGAATCGCCGATGACCCCCCTGGAGCGATTGCTGGTGAGGGTGGCCGAGCTGCCCGGCCTCCGGGTACCGGGACGTCCGCTGTACCGCCGCTACTTCTCACGGCCATACCGGCATGGCAATGCCTACCACGGCGTGTACGCAAGCCACGCCGAGGCTCTGGCGGCGGCGCCGCGGAGCCTGTCGAACACCTACGACATCGATGCCGCCACGACGATGTACCGGGGCGAGTTCGAGCAGGTGCGGGCCTGCGACTATCCCGTCGTGTACTGGTTGTCGCGCCTGCTGGCCGAAGGGGTGCGCGATGTCTTCGACCTCGGCGGGCACCTGGGGCAGGCCTACTATGGCTTCCGCCGGTACGTGGACTATCCGCCCGGCCTGCGCTGGCGGGTGCACGACGTGCCCCGGGTCATGGAGGCGGGCCGGCGTTGGGCGGCCGGGCACGACGACCTGGGCGCGCTACGGTTCGCCGACGATGCCGCGGAGGCTGACGGCTGCGACCTGCTGGTCAGCACCGGGGCGCTGCAGTACCTTGACTATTCGTTGCCCGAACTGCTCGGCCCGATGGCGCGGCCGCCGGGCCGGGTCATCGTGAACCTGGTGCCGATGCACCCGGAGCGCGCCTACTTCACGCTCCAGAACCTGGGCATCGCGATCTGCCCGTACCGGGTGATGTGCCTGCCGGCATTCGTGGACGAGATGGCGGCGCTGGGCTACGAACTGCGCGACCGCTGGGAACTGCCGGAGCGCCATATCCGCGTCCCGTTCGAACGCTGGGCGTCCATCGACGCCTACCACGGCATGTACTTCGCCAGGCCGCCGGCCTGACGGCTGCCGGCAGGCCCCCGCTGCAATGACGATCGACACACCGGCGGCACCGGCACCCGTGCTACCGTGCGACGGGCGTTGACGCCTCGGGTTGGGCGGCCCGCTCCATCGCTACCGGGAACGCCTTTGCCTTCGCGATCCAGACGCATACTCCGATCCTTCTTCGTCGCCTGCCTGGCCTTCGTGGCCATCGGATCCGCGGGCGCCCAGTCGCCCCCGGTGCCGCCGCGGGACACGACCGCCTTCGTCGACGTCAACGTGCTGTCCATGGATCGCGAGGGCACGCTGCACCACCAGACGGTGGTGGTGGTGGACGGGGTGGTCGTGGCCATCGGCCGGTCGGTCGCGGTGCCGGACGGGGCGCGCATCGTCGACGGACGCGGCAGTGCCTGGCTGCTGCCGGGGCTGGCCGACATGCACAATCACGTCCACCGGCAGCAGGACCTGGAACTGCAGCTGGCGCTGGGCGTCACCACCACGCTGCACATGGGCGAGGCGCCCCACCACTTCGTCGGCAGGACGCGCGCGGCGATCGAGGCCGGGGAACGCGCCGGGCCGCGGACGCTCGTGGCCCTGGCGGTGGACGGTTCGCCGCGATACGGCCACCTGGTGGTGGCCGACGCGGACGACGCGCGCGCGGCGGTGCGCATCGCCCGCAGCAACGGTTACGGGTTCATCAAGGTCTACAACACCCTTCCAGCGGCGGCGTTCGCCGCGCTTGCCGCGGAGGCCGGGGAGCAGGGCATCGGGCTTGTCGGGCATGGGGTGGCCGACGTCGGACTGCGCGCGCAGCTCGAGGCCGGACAGTCGCTGGTCGCCCATGCGGAGGAATTCTTCTACACGTTCTTCCCGATCCCGGCGGGCGAGGACCCGAACGCCGCGCCCGATGAAGACCGGATCGCGTTGGCGGTCGACCTGCTTCGCCGGCACGGAGCGGCCGTCGTCGCCGACCTGGTCACCTACGAAACGATCGCCCGCCAGTGGGGCCGCCCGGACGTGGTCGAGGCCTTCCTGCGGAGTCCGGAATCGCGCTACCTGCATCCGGAGCTGCGCGTGTCGTGGCCGCTGCAGGGGTATGCGCGGCGCAGCGGCAGCCTCGAGGACAGGCTGCGCTTCCTGCGGCGGTTCGTCCGGGCGATGCACGAGGCGGGCGTGCCGTTGCTGTCGGGCACGGACGCGCCGGACATCCCGGGGCTGCTGCCCGGATACGCGCTGCATCGCAATCTGGCGGCGCTGGTCGAGGCGGGGCTGGATCCGCAGGCCGCCCTGGCGACGGCCACGCGTGTGCCCGGCGAGTTCGTCCGCCGTCACCGGCCGGAGCTTCCGGTCTCCGGCGTGGTGGCCGAAGGCGCGCGTGCGGACCTGCTGCTGGTGGCGGCCGATCCGCTCGCGGACCTCGCGCCCCTGGCCGCCCCCCTGGGCGTCATGGCCGATGGCCGGTGGTATCCGCGCGAGGACCTGGACGCGCGGAAGCGATCGATCCTGGAGGCCTATGCGAGGGCCGCGGCGTCCGCCCGGGAGGCGGGGTCAAGGCAGGCTGACGCCACCGGGATCACGGACCGCCGTCTGGTGTTGCCCGACGCAATTGCCTGCGCCGCGCGATCCAGCTGTCCAGGCAGTTGGCGAACGCCTGCCGGTCGCGGGCGTTGAACGGGGCGGCGCCGCCGGTCTGCACGCCGGCGCCGCGCAGCTCTTCCATGAAATTGCGGATGCCCAGGCGTTCGGCGATGTTGTCGCGGGTGAAGCGTTCGCCGCGCGGGTTGACCGCCTCGGCGCCGTTGGCCAGCACCCGGGCGGCCAGCGGGATGTCCTGGGTGACCACCAGGTCGCCCGGGCCCGCGCGCTCGGCGATCGCGTCGTCGGCGACGTCGAACCCGCCCTGCACCTGCAGCGAGCGGATATAGCGCGAGGGCGGGGTCCGCAGCCACTGGTTGGCGATCAGCGTCACCGGCACGCCGGCGCGCTCGGCGGCGCGGAACAGGATGTCGCGCACCGGCACGGGGCACGCATCGGCGTCGACCCAGACCTGGGGCGGGCGTGGCGATTCCCCGGTCATGGCTGCGGCGGAGGATCCCCTTCGCCGGACTTGGCCTGGCGCGCGGCGCGCTTCCTGGCGTCCTTCTCGTCCTGCTTCTTCTTCTTGGCCAGCTCGCGCTGGCGCTTCTCGTAGGAGTAGTTCGGCTTGGCCACTGGGATCCTTGGGTGTCGGCGGTCCAGTGTACGCGCATCGCCCATGGGCCCCCGGGCGTGAAGGCAGGCAGGCGGGGCCCCTGCGTTCCCGCGGGCGTGGGCGGCGCCCCTAACGGAATGACAACGTCGCGCACGGACGCGCGTCACACGATGATGACCATTGACGCATGGAGCTCGTCCATGCGCAGGCGTTAGCCTGCGATCCATGTCGGAGCCGGCGCACGCACCCGTTGCGGAATGCGTGGCCGGGGCATTGATGCGGCCGCGAGGCGCCTCGCGCCGGTTCCGGGCACCGCGACCAGGCAGGAGCGCATCCATGGAGCGTGCAGTCCGCAGCATCCCTCCGATTCCGCTGGCCATCGCATTCCGGCTGGTCCAGCCGTTCCCGCCGGAAGGACAGGAGCAGGCCGGCCGGCCATAGGAGACATCGCATGTCGCAAGAGCTTCCATCGGCCGAACAGTACGCCGCGGAGCGCGCCGGCTTCCCCGCGCGCGCGGTCGTCGACCTGCAGGCGCTGCAGCGCAGCGTGCACGAGCGCTACCGCAACCAGGTAGTGGTCGACGTCAACGACGCCTGCCTGCGGATGTCGGTGTTCGAGGGCGAGTACCGTTGGCACCTGCATCCCGGGACCGACGAGCTGTTCCTGGTGGTCGAGGGCGAGCTGCACATCGAGTTCGCCGACCGGCCCGAAGCGGTCCTTGACGCATGGCAGTGCCTGGTGGTGCCGGCGGGGACCGTGCACCGGACCCGTGCGGTCGGGCGCACGGTCAATGTCACCTTCGAGCGGCAGGGCGCGCAGACGCGGTTCGTGGATCCGCCGGGAGGCGTGCAGTGAGGCGCGGAATCACCTCCCACCCGCGCAGGCCCCTTGGCGCTTTCCTGGCTGTCGTCGTGGCCGCGACGCTGGCGTGGTCCGCGCCGGCAACCGCGGCCGACCGGTACCTGTGCGAACGCCAGGACGGCCTCCAGCAGCTGCGCATCTACGAGATCAACCGCGACAACCGCGGCCCGTTCCACGACCGCTTCCGCGACCACGCGCTGCGCATCATGCAGCGTCACGGCTTCACCGTGCTGGACATGTGGGAGAGCGATACCGGCGACCGGCTGCAGTTCGTCTACCTGCTGTCCTGGCCGGACGAGGCCACCATGGAAGCGCGCTGGGAAGCCTTCCTCGCGGACGGGGAATGGATCGCGATCAAGCGCCGCACCGCGGCCGAGAGCGGCCAGCTCGTCCGCGAAGCCAATGGCCAGCCGCTGGCGCGCCTGTCGTACAGCCCGGCGTGCGATCCGGCGTGAAGCAAGGCGCTGCCCCGCCCTGGCGCTGGCGCTTGGGCGTGCGCACGAGCCCCGGCGGTTCCTGGAACCGGCCGACATGCCCGGCGTCCGCGCCGCGCGCTTGCGGGCGTGTGGATCCATGCGCCGTCGCGTCGTTGCAATGCGGCCGCGATGGGCGCACTGTGCCGCCTTGGGTGGACCTGGTATCGAGGGGTCGGTCATGGGCGTCGGGGATGTGGCGAAGCGCACCGGGATCCCGGTATCGATGCCGCGGTTCCACGGGGAGACCGGCCTGATCGTGTCCGTGGGCCGGCTGCCGGCCCGTCCTGGCCGGGAGGCAAGACCATGAGCAGAGCACTGAAGGGCGACGCCGGGCCGCGCAACCGGCTGCGGCCCTGGATCTGGGGCGCAGCGGCGGGCCTGCTGCTGGTCCCCGCGATTGCGATGCGCTTCTTCCCTGCGGCGGGGGTGGACTGGACGGCGCTTGATTTCGTGGCGATGGGCGTCTTGCTGGCGCTGGCCTGCGGGCTGTACGAACTCGGCGCGCGGGCCAGCGCGAACGCGGTGTACCGCCTGGCGTTCGCGCTCGCGGTCCTGACCGGCTTCCTCACGGTCTGGGTCAACCTGGCGGTGGGAATGCTGGGCGGCGAGCACGACGCCATCAACCTGGGGTTCGCCGGCGTGCTGCTGGTGGCGGCAGCGGGCGCGACGATCGCCCGGCTGGAGCCGGCGGGCATGGCCCGGGCGATGGCGGTGGCGGGGGTCGCCCAGCTGCTGGTGGTGGGCGTCGCGGTGCCGATGGGGGTCCGGCCCGTGGAGCTGGCCCTGACCGCGTGCTTCGCCGTGCCCTGGTTCGCATCCGCGCTGCTGTTCGGCGCAGCGGCACGCAGGGTGGTCGCACGGCGCTGATTCGGCGATGTCCGCGGGCACCCCGCCCGTGCCCCCGTCGGGGGCCACGGGTGGATGCGGCCGGAACGCACGGCGTCCCGGCACCGGCGGTCAGCCGTGGCCTGGCTTCCAGTCCGGCGATGGATTGGTGTTGACCATCCACGGCACGCCGAAACGGTCGACCAGGGAACCGAAGCCCGGCGACCAGAACGTCTCGGCGAACGGCATCACCACCGTGCCGCCCTCGGAGAGCTGTTCGAACCAGCGGCGGGCGTCGTCGAGATTGTCGGTGTGCAGGGTGACGTCGAAGCCGTTCTTCGGCTTGGCGATGTCCGGCGCCCACTGTTCGTCCATGTCCGCGCCCATCAGCGACTGGTCGCCGACGTCCAGCCAGGCGTGCATGAGCCAGTCCTTGTAGCGCTCGTCCACCGGCGTGTCGCCCGCGGGCATGTCGCCATAGGGCACGGCGACGGTGAGCTTGCCGCCGAGCACCCGTGCGTAGAACTCGAACGCCTCCCGGCACTGCCCGCGGAAGCTGAGGCTGGTCACGATCTTCATGGCGTCTTCTCCTGGTGGTGGCGCGCGGGCCGTGGTGCGCCGCGGGCTGGTCGGGTCATCGGGACAGGTCGGTGGCGTTGCGCGTGCGCAGCGCGCGTTGGGCCGCCCAGGCGCGCCGGTAGGCCGGGCGCGCCTTGCCGCGTTCGACGTAGGCGACGAGGTTCGGGAAGGATTCGAGCAGTTCCATGCCTTCGGTACGGCGCAGGACCATGACCATCATCAGGTCGCCCACGCTGAACCCGCCGTCCAGCCATGGCCGCTCGCCGAGATACCCGGCGAGCTGGCGCAGGCGTGCACGGATGCGTTCGTCCAGGAGCGGCAGCCTCGCCGCGAACCAGGGCTGGTCGCGCTCCAGGTACGGCGCCTGTTCGCGCTCGACGATTGGCGGTTCCACCGTGCACAGGGCGGCGAACAGCCAGGCGATGGCGCGCGCGGGCGGCAGGGTCGGCAGGCAGCAGGCCGGGATGGCGTTCGGCGAGGTGCAGGACGATGGCGCCGGATTCGAACAGCGCGACGCCATCGCCCTGGAAGGTCGGGATCTGGCCGAACGGCTGCAGCACAAGGTGCGCGGGTTGCCTGAGTTCCGCGAACGTCAAGGGCGTCACGTCGTAGGGTTCCCCGACTTCCTCCAGCGCCCAGCGCACGCGCATGTCGCGCGCGAGGCCGCGGCCGCTATCGGGGGACTTCGCGAAGGCGGTGATGACCGGGCGCCGGTCGCCGGTCCCCGGTTCAGCCATGGCCGATCCCCCGTGGCCCGGGAGCGGACCAGGGACGAGGCACGCGCTGTCGATGCATGGACGACCTCCTGCGGGGGAAGAGGGCAGTGGCCCTTCTGTACCTGCGACGAACCACCGCTGGCCGGATCGACACCGGAGTCGAACCCCCGCGTGATCGCCTGCCTGGCGCGGGACGCAGCTGGTCGGCGCCGTGGCCGAACGCGCCCTCCGGCCCGGCGCTGACCCGCTGGCGCCCCGGTTCGACCGATGCCGTCGGCGTGGCGCCGACTCGCTCCGGCGGCCTCCCACCGGGCATTGACCTGCATCAACGCGCCGCGCGCGCGTGCACGGCACCGTGTGGCGATGCGGACAGGCGACAATGCGAAGGCAGCCCGGAGCCGGGATCCGGGACAGGACGCATCCAGAACAACGATGTCGAGATCGGCGAGGGGATCGAGGGCCGTGCTGGCGCTGGGCGCGGTCGCTGCGGCATGGGCGCAGGCGCATGCGCAGGAGCAGTCGCAGGCGCGGGAACTCGATGCGGTACGTGTCACCGCGACGATGCTGCCGGCCACCGCAGGCGACGCGGTCCAGAGCGTGACCGTCCTGGGGCCGGACCAGCTCGCACCCTGGCGCGGACGCAGCCTCGCCGAGGTGCTCGCCGCACAGGCCGGCCTGGTGCTGGACCGCAGCGCACGCGGCGGCGGCTTCGGGGCCCTTTACCTGCGCGGGGCCGATCCCAGCCACGTGGTCGTGCTGGTGGACGGGGTGCGGCAGAACGATCCGCTGTCCTCGCGCGGCAGCGCCGTGGACCTCAATACGCTGTCGCTGGAGCAGGTGGAACGGATCGAAATCGTGCGCGGTGCCGCCAGCGTCGCCCACGCCGAGGCGATCGCCGGCGTGGTCCACGTGCACACGCGGCGGACGGCGTCCGCCGCGTCCGCGGGCGCGGCGGTCGGCGGTGACGGGCTGCGTGCGGTCCATGCGGCGCTCTCGGGCGACGGCTGGCGCCTGGCGGCGAGCGACCGCTCGGACGGAGACGGGGACATCGGCAGCCACGACCTGCGTGCGCTGGACGCGTCGTGGGCGGGCGAGCTGCGGCCGGCGCTGTCGATCCGCGCGGCCGCGGGCTATGGCGACAGCGTCGCCCGCGGCTTCCCGGACGACAGCGGCGGGCCGCGCCACGCAGTGCTGCGCGAGCTGGAAGAACGCGAGGCGCGCACCCGACACGTCTCGCTGCAGGCCGAGTGGCGTCCTGCGCTGGGTGCCGTGGAGGCACAGTGGGCATGGTTCGCCCGGGACGGCGCGGAGGATTCGCCCGGCGTGGCCGGAGGCGTGCGCGATCCGGTCGGGCTGCCGGCGCTGGCCGCCCGCACCGGTTACCGTCGCGACGAACTCCAGGCCACGTGGAGAAGCCCGCTGGGAGCGCGCGGCGAACTTGCCGTGGGCATCCTCCACCAGCGCGAGCGTGGCCGCTACGACGGCCGCATCGACTACGGAGTCTTCCGGGCGCCGGTGGCGTTCGCCATGGAGCGCAATACCGGCGCCGCCTTCGCCGAACTGCGCTGGCGCCACGCCGGCTGGACCGCGCAGGGCGGCCTGCGCTTGGAGCGGCGCAGCGACGGCGACACCGGCCACGTCCACGCCAGCCAGCCGATGCTGTCGCTGCAGCGGCGCCTGGCCGGCGGCTGGCACTGGGGCGCGTCGTACTCGCGCAGTTCGCGGCCACCGAGCTTCTACGCGCTCGGCCATCCGCTGGTTGGCAATCCTTCGCTTCGCCAGGAGCGGGCGGAGCACCGCGAGGCGTACGTCGCCACCGACGACGATGCGGCCTGGCCAAGCCGGTTCACCCTGTTCAGCGCCCGCTACCGCGACCTGGTCGATTTCGACGCCGGGCCGCCGCCACGGCTGGTGAACCGGGCGCGCATCGAGGCCGACGGCCTGGAATGGCGCAGCTCCCACCGTTTCGGCAACGACTGGCGCCTCGGCCTGGACGGCACCTGGATGCGGGTCCGCGATCCGGCGGGCGGGGCGATCCTCCGCCATCGCCCCAGGCTCCAGGCGGGGGCCGACCTGCTCGTGCCCGTCGGCGGGGCCGAGCTGTCCCTGCGCCTGCAGCACCTCGGTCGCCGCTTCGATTCGGCGATCCCCACCGGCGACCGCTGGCTCGACCGGGCGACCACGCTCGACGTGGCGATACGCCGGCCGGTCGGGCCTGCGATGCTGCTGCTGTCGCTCGACGACGCCACCGATTCACGCGGCGAAGAGGTCATCGGGCTGGACACGCCCGGCCGTCGCCTGCGACTGTCGCTGCAATGGAGCCTGGAATGAAGCCACGCCTACGGATCGCGCCGGTGCTCGCCGGACTCGTCGCCGGTGCCGCACTGCTGCCCGCGCTGGCCTGGATCGGCCTGCTGGCGCCCGCGCCCGGGCGGGCGCAGGACCCGCCGCCGCAGCCGGTGACGGTGCAGGAGGCGCTGGCCCTGGTCGAGACCTACTGCGGGGCCTGCCACCTGGTGCCGCCGCCCGATGTGATGCCCAAGCGCGCCTGGCCGCGTTCGGTGGACACGATGGCCGAGCTGGCGGACAAGTTGCGCGGCGAGGGTTTCATTCCGGCCGAAGCGCTGCCGCACATCAAGGCGTTCTACTACGGAAGCGCGCCCGCCGAGCTTCCGCGCCTGCCGTACCTGCCGCCGTCCACGTCGCAGGTGCGCTTCCGCGCCGGAGCCATCGGTGCGACGTCGCCCACGCCGCTGGTCACCCACGTGGCCGCGGGCTTCGGCAGCGTGCCCAACGACCTGGTCGTCTCGGACGCCGGACGCGGCGCGGTGCTGCGGTTGTGGCAGCGGGACGGCAAGTGGCACGAACAGGTGCTCGGCGAGTTCGTGGCGCCGGCGCATGCGCAGGTCGTGGACCTCGACGGCGACGGGCGCCTGGACGTGGTGGTGGCCGAGATGGGCGAGATGCGGCCGACCGGCGAGCCGGTGGGCAAGGTCGTGGTGCTGCTGGGCGAGCCGGACGGCAGCTTCCTGCGCCGCGACCTGGTCGAAGGCCTCGGCCGCGTGACCGACGTGCGCGCGGCCGACCTCGACGGCGATGGCGACATGGATCTGGCCGTGGCCGTGTTCGGCACCAACAACATCGGTGCGATCTTCTGGATGGAGAACCGCGACGGCGCGATGTACCGCAGGCCGCTGGTCCCGCTCGCCGGTGCGCTCGGCATCGAACCGGTGGACCTCGACGGCGACGGGCTGCTGGACCTGGTGACGCTGGTGTCGCAGGAGCACGAGATGGTGCTGGCGTTCCGCAACCTCGGCGGCGGCCGGTTCGAACAGGTCGAACTGGCGCGCGCGCCGCACCCGATGTTCGGCTCCACCTCGCTGCGTGCGGTCGACCTCGACCAGGACGGCGACATCGACCTGCTGTTCACCAACGGCGACGCCTTCGACCTGCAGACCGACCCCAAGCCCTACCACGGCGTGCAGTGGCTGGAGAACCTGGGCAACATGGAGTTCGCCGCGCACGACATCGGCCGCTTCTACGGCGCGGTGGCGACCGCGGTCGGGGACATCGACGGCGACGGCGACCTCGACATCGTGGCCAGCAGCTGGGTCAACTACTGGCGCGATCCCGCCCGCCACACCCTGGTCTGGTACGAGAACGACGGCCATCAGAACTTCACCGCCCACGGCATCGCCAGCGAACCGGCCGGCCTGACCTCGCTGTGGCTGGCCGACGCCAACGGCGATGGCCGCCTCGACATCCTCGCCGGCGCCTTCCGCATGGACCT
>ENA-UOUL01003485-UOUL01003485.1-bioreactor-metagenome-genome-assembly--contig:-NODE-3485-length-15992-cov-3.345460_pt1 | contig 15992 bp, 13 predicted proteins | sample MGYA00249838_ERZ747220 | MGnify/ENA primary metagenome ERZ747220 (study PRJEB28778, sample SAMN05720191) | bioreactor metagenome | isolation source: Anaerobic biogas reactor | place: USA:Washington...
CGGTGGTGCCCGTAAGCTTACAAAACATCCAGCCGGCGGCGCGCAGCTTCTTGATCATGCCCAGCACGCCGCCCGGATCGGCCCCCAGGGTCAGGTGCAGGCCGGCCAGCGTGCCGGGCAGCAGCGGGCCTTCCGGCGGGCCGACTTCCTCCGGCAACCGGTACTGGATCGTCAGATTGTCGATGGCGTAGGCGGGCGGCAGGGGGACGTCGCCCGGCTCGGCGGGCATGGCGATCCCGGTGCTGACGCGCAGCCGCAGCCGGATCACCTGGCCGCGGAAACGCGCCAGATCGACGGTGTGCAGCGCCCAGTCGTCCGCCTCGACGCCGATCTGCTGGTCGACCAGCACCCACGACAGCCCGCCATCCAGGCTGACATCGACCGTGATCAGGTCGCTGGTGGGCAGCGTCCCCTTCTGGCGGAACAGCAACTGGGCGCCCAACAGCCCATTGAGGTCGATCAGGCCGCGATATTCGAGGACGCTCTCTTTCTGGCGCCAGGCCGCGTCCAGACGCCACGCGCCGCCCTCGTAGGCTGTCTGGGTGTCGAACGCCCACGCGCCACGGGGCAGCCAGGTGTCGGTGGTCTCGAACGTGTCGCTGAACGGCACGCTGACGACGCGCACGGCGTCTGGCCCGGCGGGCGCCGGTGTCGGGCGGGCGGCGGGCGGACCGTCCTGCGCGGCGGTGGAGGCCGGCAGGGCGAACAGGATCATCGCGATCAACAGGCAGGCGGTCGTCTGGAGAGGGTTTTTTCCACGCATGGCCGGGATTGTAGCACAATGCCGCCTGTTGAGAAACCGCCCAGGACCCGTTATCATGTCCTGCGATTCGCGCTCGAGTGATCCGGAGAAAGCATGCGACGGTATCTGCGCCATCCCTTCTTGCCGCTGGTGGTCCTTCTGGTCGTGTCGGCGATCATCCTGATCCGGTTGGATCGCCCGCTGATCCGGGGCGACGGCACCGCCTACCTGGCCTGGGTCGATACCTTCGTGCGCGATCGCGACATCGATCTCGCTAACCAATTCGAGCGGCTGCGCCCGGTGAACACCTACCAGGTCACCTGGGACGACGAGCGGCAGCGCTACGTCGACATCTTTCCCTTCGGCGTGGGGTTCGTGCAGGCGCCCTTTTACGCGGTGGGGGGCGTGCTGGCCGAAGTGGGCTGGCCGGACGCGAATCCCGACTATTTCCTCCAGATGCAGGGGGTCCGGCAGGCGTACAGCCTGGCGCTGATGGGCGGCGCCAACCTGATGGCGCTGGCGGCGATCGGCCTGGCCTGGTGGATGGCGCGCCGCCTCACGGACTCCTGGAGCGCGGCGCTGGTGACCGGGGGAGTCTTCGTGGGCACCCCGCTGCTCTACTACAGCACCGTCTCGCCGCTCAATTCGCACAACCCGGGCGCGTTTCTGACAACCTGTTTCGCCGCGCTGCTGGTGGTGCTGACCGGCGCCTTCCGGGGGCCGGACGAGACGCCGCCGGCCAGCCGCCGGGCGATCCTGCTGTGGATCGCGCTGGGCGCGGTCGCCGGGCTGATGGTTCTGGTGCGCTGGCAGTTGCTGCTGGTGGCGGTCTGCGCGTGGGCGCTGCTGGCCTGGGAGCGCCGCTGGCGCGGCCTGGCAATCGCGACGCTGGCCGCGGCGGTCGTCCTGCTGCCGCTGCCGCTGATCTGGAACGAGATGTTCGGCAAGCCGTTCGTCGTGCCCTACGACGAAACCACCGGCGACTCGTTTCTCCGGCTGCCCGTCAACGCCCACCGCGTGCTCTTTCGCACCGTGCACTATTCGCCGGTCCTGGCCCTGAGCCTGTTCGGCATCCCGTTCCTCTGGCGGCGGGACCGGCGCTGGGCGCTGCTGGCCATCGCCGCGATCGGCGCGCAGGTGCTGCTCAACGGCTCCACGCGCGACTGGTACGACGGCGACTCGTTCGGGGCGCGGCGCATGTCGGAGCTCTACCCGTTTTACGTCCTGCTGGCGGCGGCGCTGTTGGGCTATCTGCCGCGCGGGAGCGCGCTCCGCGAGCGCCGGGCGATCTGGCCCGCCGCCGGACGCGTCGCGCTGGCCGGGCTGATCGTCTATTCGATGGTGTTCCTGTTCGCCTTCTTCGTGTTTAGCTGGACCAATCCGCAGGGCGTTTTCGCGGACTCGCCGGAGAGCATGTGGTCGTATTTTCTCGATCACCCACAGCGGCGAGCGGTGATCGACACGCTGTTCCAGACCCACCTGGGGCCGCCCGCGTGGTCCAGGCCGGGGCCGTAGGGCAGGCCGGCGCAACAAAAAACCGGGCGCAGAGGTCCTCTGCACCCGGTCGCGGTTTGCTTGACTTACATCATGCCCATGCCGCCGCCCATGCCGCCACCGGCGGGCATTGGGGGTTCCGGCTCGGGGAGGTCCGTGATGAGGGCTTCGGTGGTCAGGATCATGCTGGCGATGCTGGCGGCGTTCTCCAACGCGCCCTTGGTCACCTTGGCCGGGTCGATGATGCCGGCCTTGATCATGTCCACGTATTCGCTGGACATCACGTCGAAACCGATGTTCGGGTTCTTCTTGGCCTTCTGCTCGGCCAGGATCTGCTGCTGCACCACGCCGCCGTCCAGCCCCGCGTTGGCCACGATGCCCCGCATCGGCATCTGCAGCGCCTGCCGCACGATGCGCACACCCGTGTTCTCGTCGTCGTAGTCCAGCTTCAGCCCGTCCAGCACGCTCATCGCGTTGACCAGCGCCACACCGCCGCCCGGCACGATCCCTTCCTCGACCGCCGCCCGCGTCGCGCTCAGCGCGTCCTCCACCCGGTGCTTCTTCTCCTTCAGCTCGACTTCCGTCGCCGCCCCCACGCCGATCACCGCCACCCCGCCGCTCAGCTTGGCCAGCCGCTCCTGCAGCTTCTCCCGGTCGTAGTCGCTCGTCGAGTTGTCGATCTCCACCCGGATCTCCTCGATCCGGCCCTTGATCGCCTTCTCGTCGCCCGCCCCGTCCACAATCGTCGTGTCGTTCTTGGTCACCACCACCTTGCCCGCGCGCCCCAGGTCCGCCAGCGTCACCGACTCCAGCTTGCGCCCCATCTCCTCGGTGATCACCTGCCCGCCCGTCAGCACCGCGATGTCCTGCAGCATCGCCTTGCGCCGGTCGCCGAACCCCGGCGCCTTGACCGCCACCACGTTCAGCATCCCGCGCAGCTTGTTGAGCACCAGCGTCGCCAGCGCTTCACCGTCCACGTCCTCGGCCACAATCACCAACTCGCGCTTGCCCAACTGCAGCAGCTTCTCCAGGATCGGCACCAGGTCGTTGGCCGCCGAGATCTTCTTGTCGTGGATCAGAATGTACGCGTCCTCGATCACCGCTTCCATCGTGTCCGGCTGCGTGATGAAGTACGGCGAGATGTACCCCCGGTCGAACTGCATGCCCTCGACGTAATCCGTCTCGAACTCCAGCCCCTTGCTCTCCTCGACCGTGATCACCCCGTCCTTGCCCACCTTGTCCATCACGTCCGCAATCAGCGCCCCGATTTCCCGGTCCTGCGCGCTGATCGCCGCCACCGACGCGATCTCTTCCTTCGTGCTGATGTCGATCGCCATCTCCGCAATCTTCGCCGAGACCGCCGCCGCCGCCGCGTCGATCCCCCGCTTCAGCAGCATCGGGTTGGCCCCCGCCGCCAGGTTGCGCAGCCCTTCGGTCACCATGTAGTACGCCAGCGCCGTGGCCGTCGTCGTCCCGTCGCCCGCAATGTCGTTCGTCTTGGTCGCCGCTTCCTTCAGTAGCTGCGCCCCCATGTTTTGATACGGGTCTTCCAGCTCGATCTCCTTGGCCACCGACACCCCGTCGTGCGTGATCGTCGGCGCGCCGAACTTCTTGTCGATCGCCACGTTGCGACCCTTCGGCCCCAGCGTCGTCATGACCGCCTTGGCCAGCGTGTCGATGCCCGCCTTCAGCCCCGCGCGCGCGTCCTGGTCGAATACAAGTTGCTTAGGCATGAGTGATTTGCTCCTCTTTTGGTGTGGTTGATAGGTATCGTGCAGCGAGATGCCACATAAAACGCATGTCACAAGTTAGTTTGACGCCAAAGCAATCAGCGTCCATCACTTTTATACCAGTTTTCGGGGCGAATGAACGTAAGAAACGCATATAAAGCGCATCAGAATTCGCCAAGATTTAGCACTGTACCCCGGCGAGTGCCAGGCAAGATTAGCAGAAGAGGCGCCAGAATGCCAGTATTGACAGGACGGCGCGGGCCCGTTTCTGATGGGCAAGAGGGTACCAGTAGGGTGAGCGTAGTCTACCCGGTCCGTACCAGCCCTGAAGAAGGTTGCACTAAGTGCGTATCTTATATGAGACTAAAGTCTGATGATTTCCAGCCGGCTTTCTGTCAAGCTGAGAATCGACAACCTCAGATAGGGGGAAGACCACTCATGTACCGCAAGCCATGGATCACAGCCGCGCTCGTCCTAACGCTGCTGGCAACTGCCCTTCTCGCGCCCGTCCTCGCCACACCCCGTCCTGCCGAAGCCCGGCAGAGCGGCAGCCCGCTCGTCTTCCTCAAAGACGGCGATTTGTGGTCGTGGACGCCCGGCGCGAGCAATCTCACCCAACTCTCGACCTGGGGCTACAACCAGCGCCCGGTCCTCTCACCGAACGGTACGCGGATCGCCTACAACTCGTGGGCGACGATTACTGTGGAAGCGATCGGCGCCGGGCAGCCAGTCATGGGCCTGGTCCCCAGCAATATCTGGGTAATGGACCCGCGCACCGGTGACGCGTTCCGCGTCGCCGACCAGCCCCCGGGGGCGGTCTTCAACGCCAACGAGGCGAGCAACGTCGTCATGCGCGGCACGCCCACCTGGTCGCCGGACAGCACCCGGCTCGCCTGGTCCGAGCTGCTGGCGCCCGAATACCGCTACCAACTGGTCGTGTATGATCTCAATACGCAGACCAGCACCGTGGTCGAGCCGAACCTGCCGGCCCCGTTCGCCGATGGCGGCTTCATCCCCATGCACGAAGTCAAATGGGGCGGCGCGGGCATCGCTGTGATCAACAATGCGGTCAACTCGACCTCGTCCGATTTCGAGGAAACGCTGCTGGTCTACAACCCCACGGGCGGCTTGCGCCTGCAAGTGGTGATCGGCAGCTCGGCGACCGAGTTCGTGTTCGTCAAAGAGTGGATGACCTACAACGGCCAGGAGTACTTCGGCCTGCTCTATCCGTCCGGCAAGCGCTTCCTGATGGACGGGACGAACGGCGATCAGCAGGAAATGCCCGCTCTGCCAGAGCTGTACAGCACCACCACGCCGAATAACAGCGCGACCGTCTTCGTCGAGCCGTTCGCCGACGAGAACGACAACCTGAGCGCTATCTGGTCCGCGGTGTACCCGAACCGGCGCGACCAGGAGCGGCTCAACTTCAGCGCGAACCCGGACAACATCACGATCTCGCCCGACGGCCAGACGCTGGCCTACGTGAGCGATATGATCAACATCTGGCAGAATGGCCAGAAATCGACCATCCCCAACACCAGCGACAGCCTGCATCCGTGGAATGTGAGCGTCGTCTGGGGGCCGACCGCGTGGCGCGTGCGCACCGATTGGCCCTCGGACGGCCCCACGCCGATGGCATGTTATCTGCCGCCCCGTCTGGCGGCGGGCACGGCCGGGCAGGTGACGCCCGGCCTGCCGAACATCCTGCGCAGCCAGCCGCGCCGTGGCAGTGACAGCGCGATCATCACGGAGATCCCTGGCGGCGGCGTGTTCGCCGTGCTGGCCGGCCCGCAGTGCGACTCCGAGGGGCATTAGTGGTGGCAGGTCAACTACCAGGGCCTGGTCGGCTGGACGCCCGAAGGCGAAGGCAGCGTCTACTGGCTGGAGCCGTATCCTGGCGATGGCCCGCCCCCTTCGCCCGTCGCGTGCACGCTCCAGCCGCGCCTGACGGTGGGCGCCGCGGGCTACGTGCTCCCCGGCCCGTCGAACGTGCTGCGCAGCCAGCCTTACCGCGATGGCGGCAGCCAGGTGATTGGCCAGATTCCGGGCGGCGCGTTCTTCCGCGTGCTCTCCGGGCCGCAGTGTGACAGCGCGGGCATCAACTGGTGGCAGGTCAACTACCAGGGCGTCGTCGGCTGGACCGGCGAGAGCCAGGGCGGAGACTACTGGGTATCGCCATTCGTGTGCGTCAACAGCGGCCCGACGCGGCTGGTGCCCGGCATCACCGCGCGCGTGACCCCCGGCGAGCCGAACGCCCTGCGCAACCAGCCCGGCACGGGCGGCAACAGCGCGATCATCGGCGAGATCCCCGGCGGCGGCCAGTTCTTCGTGCTCAGCGGGCCACAGTGCGGCAACGATGACCGCATCTGGTGGCAGGTCCAGTACGGCAACCTGGTCGGCTGGACCGCGGAGGGCGAGCACGGGCAGTACTGGCTGGAGCCGATCGGCTAGCCCGTTCTGGCGCACCGAATCACCTCATCCGAGACACAAGCTCCCCGGCTGCCGAGCGCGGCCGGGGAGTATTTTATGATCCATGGCCTCTACAACCACCGCGATTTCTGCGCTAAGATTAGGCAGACTGGTGTTTTTTCGCGCCCCACAAGGTGAGTGCGACCATGTTTGATCTCAGCGAACATCCCCACCGGCGCTACAACCCGCTCAGCAGCGAGTGGATTCTCGTGTCGCCGCACCGCGCCAAACGGCCCTGGCAGGGCCAGGTCGAGGATACGCCGCCCGATACCCGCCCGCGGTATGATCCGGACTGCTACCTGTGTCCCGGCAACGAGCGCGCCGGGGGCAACCGCAACCCCGACTACACGCGCACGTTCGTTTTCGACAATGATTTTCCCGCGCTGCTGCCCGGCACGCCCACCAACGAGCCGGACGATCACCCGCTGTTTCGCGTCCAGGGCGAGCGCGGGATCTGCCGGGTGATCTGCTTCAGCCCGCGCCACGACCTGACGCTGGCCCAGATGGAGACGGGCGACATCCGCCGCGTGGTGGATACCTGGGCCGAGCAGACCAGCGACCTGGGCGAGCGCGATTTCATCGGCTACGTCCAAATCTTCGAGAACAAGGGCGCGATGATGGGCTGTTCCAACCCGCACCCGCACGGGCAGATCTGGTCCACGGGCCGCATGCCGCGCGAGATCGAGAAAGAGATCGCCAGCCAGCGCGACTACTACGCGGCGCATGGCACGACGCTGTTGGGCGATTATCTGGCTGAGGAGCAGCGCCGCGTCGAGCGCCTCGTCTACGCCAACGAGCACTGGAGCGTTCTGGTGCCGTTCTGGGCGATCTGGCCGTTCGAGACGCTGCTGGTCAGCAACCGCCCCGCGCGGGACATCCCCGAGCTGGACGATGCCGAGCGCGACGCCCTGGCCGATGCGCTGCACCACCTGACGGTCCGCTACGACAACCTGTTCCGCACCTCGTTCCCGTACAGCATGGGCTTCCACCAGCAGCCGGTTGTGGGCAGCCATTACCCGTACTGGCACCTGCACGCGCATTTTTACCCGCCGCTGCTGCGCTCGGCCACGGTCAAGAAGTTCATGGTGGGCTACGAGATGCTGGGCACGCCCCAGCGCGACATCACTGCCGAGCAGGCCGCCGCCCGCCTGCGCGAGCAGAGCGCCGTGCATTACCTGAACGGCCGCTGACCGGGTGCGAGGGCGGCGGAAGTGCAGTATAGTTGGCACCTGTGGGCTGATTTTCTCGGACTGAATAGGGGCTTTGCATGGCCGTACGCGATACCGTTCTGGACCGATTCCGTGAGCACTTCGGCGAGGCGCCGACCCTGCTGGCGCGCGCGCCGGGCCGCGTGAATTTGATCGGCGAGCACACCGACTACAACGACGGGTTCGTGCTGCCCGCTGCCATCGAGCGCGCCGTGTACGTGGCCGCCCGCCCGCGCGACGACTCGACCGTGAACCTGGTGTCGGTCGATTTCCACAGCGAGACTCGCTTCTCCATCGATGAGCTAGACGATCCCGACCTGCCCGCCTGGAGCAAATACCCGCGCGGGTCGCTGTGGTGGTTGCAGAACCAGGGGCATTTCCTGCCCGGCTTCGACGCGGTGATCGGCGGCGACATTCCGATTGGGGCCGGGCTGTCGTCGTCGGCGGCGGTCGAGGTGGTGATGATCGAGCTGGGGCTGGCGCTGGACGGCGCGACGATGTCCCAGCAGGACAAAGCGCTGGCCGGGGTCGAGGTCGAGCACCAGTTCATCGGGATGCCATGCGGCGTGATGGACCAGATGGCGTCGGCGATGGGCGTGGCGCAGCATGCCCTGCTGATCGACTGCCGCAGCCTGGACGTCCGGCAGGTGAAGGTGCCCGCCGGGGCCAGCATCGTGATCATGGACACGGCCAAGCGGCGCGGGCTGGTCGATTCGGCCTATGCGCGCCGCCGCGAGGAGTGCGAAGCCGCCGCCGAGATCCTGGGGGTGGAGGCGCTGCGCGATGCAACGCGCGCTGGACTCGAGGCGGCCCGCGACCGGCTGTCGAGCGTCCTGTACCGGCGCGCGCGGCATATCATCACCGAGAACCTGCGCGTGCAGGCGGCGGCGCTGGCCCTGGGCGCCACCCACGGCGGCGGCCTCAAAACAGCGGGGCAGGCCCTGCGCGACAGCCACACCAGTCTGCGCGACGACTACGAGGTGAGCTGCTACGAGCTGGACGTGATGGTGGACATCGCCAACGCGCAGGAAGGCTGCTATGGCGCGCGGATGACCGGGGCGGGCTTCGGCGGGTGCGCGGTGGCGCTGGTCGACGAGGGCGCTGTCGATGGGTTCGTGGCGGCGGTGGGACCCGCCTACGCCGCGAAGACCGGGCTCGAGCCGCACCTGTATGTGACCCAGGCCGCGGCGGGCAGCGGCGTCGAGCAGATGTAAACCGTCGTGAACATGATCCGGGTGGGGTAGGCTCGCCCGCGTGTGGCATGACCGGCCCGGCTGGCGGGCTGTCGTGGATGGAAAGAAGGGCGTTCTGAGCGCACTAGAGATCGGGCTCGATCTGGACATGGGCATCTTCTTCGACGACTGGCAGGCGTGCCTGCGTTCCCACTACATCTACGTGATCCGCGCCGGCGACAGCGTGACCGAGCCGACGCTGCGCCACGTGCTGCTGCACAGCGGGATCGACGAGGCCGAGCTGGAGGCGCTGCGCGCCCAGGCGGAAGCGCTCGGCCCGCTGGATCCGGGCGCGCTGGAGCCAGACGCCGCGCTCCCCGCCGATCTCGCTACTGACGATCTGGGCGGCGAGGTGGGCGAGATCGCGGCGGCAGACGTGGCGGTCGACGAGGCCGGGACCGTGCTCGATGGGGACGGCGACCCGGACGGCGATCTCTTCGAGGATGACAGCGAAGACGACCTCTACGAGGACGGCGAAGGGGACGACGAGCCGCCGGCGGTGGCCCCCAACCAGCTTTCGCTGTTTTAACTGCCTCTTCCACTCGGTTTCGGAGCGTGATATAATGCCCCCCACGATGGACGACATCACCTGGATGCGCCACGCGCTCGACGAGGCGCGCCGCGCCGCGGAGCACGACGACGTGCCGATTGGCGCGGTCGCCGTTCTGAACGGCGCGATCATCGCGCGGGCGCACAACCGGCGCGAGATCGACGGCGACCCCACCGCCCACGCGGAGCTGCTCGCCATCCGGGAAGCGGCGCGGGTGATCGGCCATTGGCGGCTCGAGGGCGTCACGTTATACTGTACGCTTGAGCCGTGCGCGATGTGCGCGGGCGCGATGATCCTGGCCCGGCTGCCGCGTCTGGTGGTGGGCGCGCCCGATCCCAAAGCCGGGGCGGGCGGCAGCGTGATGGACCTGCTGGCCCATCCCCAGTTCAATCACCGGGTCGAGGTGACGAGCGGCGTGCTGGCTGGCGAAGCCGCCGATCTGCTGGTGCGTTTCTTCGCCCGGCTGCGCGCCGAGGGCCAGAAATAACAATCGCATACAACCAATTCGGAGGGGTGCCAGAGTGGTTGAATGGGGCGGTCTCGAAAACCGTTGTAGCGTTTATCGCTACCGTGGGTTCGAATCCCACCCCCTCCGCCAGAGTTTATGAAACTCCCATCTTCACCCACGCTTTCGCTCTCGTATCTACCGGGCCAGACATTCGCGCTGGCCTTGTGCATTCTGGCGCTGATCGCAGCGGCCAGCGAAGCCGCCGCGCGGCTGTGGCTCGACGGATCGAGCGTGCCGGTGGCCATCGGCAGCACGAACACCACGTTCGATCGCAACATCGGCCTGCTGGACGAGCTGCTCGAGCGCGAGGGCCATGTCGACTGCATCCTGCTGGGCAGCTCCGTAGTGCTCAACGGGTTCGATCCGGCGCTGGTGTCCGATACCTACGCGCAACAAACCGGCGACCCGTTGGCCTGCTACAACTTCGGCATCCCGGCCCTCACCGCCAAGGGCGCCGGCCTGCTGGCCGAGCTGTTGGTCGAGCGCTACCATCCCCGGCTGCTGATCTACGGGCTGACGCTGCGGGCGGTCGCCGAAGGCGCGTTCCAGTCCGATCGCATCTACTGGCATATCACCGAGACGCCCTGGGTGCAGTACAAGCGCGGCTCCTTCACGCTCACTGGCTGGCTGGCCGACCACTCGTCCGCCTTCCAGCATTACCTGGCGTATCGCAACTGGATGAAGCACGAGTTTGGCAACTGGCTGGCCGAGCACAAGAACGCTTCGCGCACCGGCTATACGCCGCTGTATTCCACCCCCATCATCGACCCGGCGGCGGTCAACGGCCCGGCCTATTTTACGACGTTCCGCTACGCGCCCCAGGATCTGGCCGGGCTGGACCAGATCCTGAGGCTCCACGGGCAGGGGGGGACTCAGGTGCTGCTGGTCGAGCTGCCACTGCCGCTGTTCTTCCGCGAGCTGTTCGATGGCGGCGCCGCCGGGTACCAGATGCGCCTGGACGAGCTGGCCGCCCGCGCCGCGGAGTACGGCGTGCCGCTGTGGCAGACCAGCACGCTCGATCTGGTCCCGGAAAACGGCTGGGCCGCGGACATCCAGCACGTCAACGACAACGGCGCGCGCGCCCTCAGCCGCTGGCTGGGCGAGCGCCTGGCGAATTGGGCGTGGTGATCTGCCGTGACGCTGCGACAGCTCTGGCGCGACTATCGACCCAACACGCTGAAGCTCACGCTGCCGGCAGGCTACACGCTCGTCCTGGCGGCGGTCTTCGTGGCGCTCTATGTCCTCCTCATCGAGGTCGCGCTGCGCGTGCCCGCCCTCCAGTCGAGACTTCCCGCGCCGAGCGTGCGCAGCCAGCACTTCGATTTCGAGATCAAGCTCCAGCGTCTGCGCGAGATGGGGAGCGTGGACTGCGTCTTTCTCGGCACCTCGATCGTGGATCGCGGCCTGAGCCCGGCGGATTTCGAGCAGGCGTACCAGGACGCTGCCGGGGGGCCGATCACCTGCTTCAACTTTGGCGTGGACGGCGCAGGGGAGTATACCGGCGTGCTGCTGGCGGAGTATGTAATGCGCGCGTATCAGCCTCGCCTGCTCGTGTTCGGCGTATCGCCCCGGCTGGGGAACGGCTGGGACGAAGGCTCGCTGGCCTGGCTGCCCTGGCTCAAATACCAACAGGGCGAGTTCTCTCCGCGCGGTTGGTTGGCCGAGCATTCCAGGCTCTACGGCTACAGCCGCCCGTTGGCCAATGACCTGACCGGCACGCTCAGTGGAGAGAGGCGGGCGTTTCTGGACCGGATGATCCTGGCGAACGGGTTCTATCCCACCGACGAACGGATCACGTTTCCCATGCTACCCGGCGACGAGGGCCGCCTGGAACGGTCGAACTACGCGATCAGCGAGGCGTGGCTGAGTCGGCTGGACGACATGCTGGCCTTTCACCGCCCGCCACAGACGCGCGTCGTCATCGTCGAAATGCCGGTCCATCCCGTGGCGCTGGAGGGCCGCGCCGACAGGCTGAGCGACTACGCGGCTTCGATGTCGGCGATCACGGAGCGTGCCGAGGCGAAGGGCGTCCTGTTTTTCGAAACCAACCGCCTGGACGTGTTGGCCGCCGATGAGAACTGGGCGGACTTCAACCACTTGAACGCGACCGGCGCGCGGGCGCTCAGCCGCTGGCTGGCCGAGCAGATTGCTCGTTACGCGTGGTGAGGCGGCGATGACGCGAGAACAGACGGTGAAGCGGCGCGCCACCTGGCGCGATTACCGGCCTTCCACGCTCCGGCTGTCGCTGCCGGCGGGCTCTACGATCGCCCTGGCGGCGGTCTTCGTGGCGCTCTATGTCCTCCTCATCGAGACCGCGCTGCGTGTGCCCGCTATCCGGTCCGGGCTCCCCGCGCCGAGCGTGGGCAGCAACCACATGTACTTCGAGGTCGCGCTGCACCGGCTGGACGAGTTCGCCAGCGAGGGACCGGTCGACTGCGTGTTTCTGGGCAGCTCGCTGGTCCTGCGCGGCATCGACCCGGCGATCTTTGGGGAGGCATACGCGGGGCAGACGGGTTCGGATGCGCTGCGGTGCTTCAATTTCGGCGTCCAGGGCATGAGCGCTTCGGCTGCGGGCATCGCCGCCGAATACCTGGTGGATGCCTACCATCCGCGCCTGCTTGTCTACGGGTTTTCGCCCGCGCCTTCGGCCAGAGCATGCTGGATCGCAGCCTGACGGGCGACACCCTGGGCGATCTCGCCTGGGCGCGCCAGGTGCAGGGGGCTTTCAGCCTGGAGGGCTGGCTCTATCTGCATTCCGACCTGTATCGTTACCGGTGGATGGTGCGAGACTGGCTGGGCCTTGACTCGAACAGGATTGAGATGCGCCGCAACATAGAAGCCAGCGCACCGTCCGATGACGGTTTCGCGCCGCGGACCGAGGTGCTGGCGCTGCCGCGGACGCCGAAAGAGGTCGAGCGCGTGGCGCTGCTGTTCGAGGATTTTCGCATCGCACCGGGAGAGATCCGGGTACTTGAGGATTTCGCGCGTCTGGACGCTGGCACGACGACGGCGGTCTTGCTGCTGGAGATGCCCGTTCATCCGGACGCCATCAGCGAGTATATGGGTGAAGATGTCTACGAGGCGTTCAACGCCACGATTCGCGCGCACGCTGGCAGTTTGCCCTATTGGACGACCACGAGCCTGAATCTCATCCCCGATGAGGGATTCGCCGATTCGAATCACTTGAACCCGAGCGGCGCGGCCCTGTTCAGCCGCTGGCTGGGCGAGCGAGTTGGTGAGGCGATCGAGGGGGGCGTATTAGGGGCGCCCGCAGGTTAGGACGAAATCACGATGACAATCACTTCATTTTCATTCGCCGGCTTTGTGCTGCTGACCCTCGTGTTGTATTACGCGCTGCCGCGCCGCCCGCAGAATATCCTGCTGCTGGTCGCGTCGTACGCGTTCTACCTGACGTGGTCGTGGTGGTACGCGCTCGTGTTGGCGATCCTCACGCTGGCGAATTTCGTCCTGGCGAGGCGCATCCGCGCCGGGGGGACGCCCCAGCGGGCCGTTCTGTGGGCCGGGGTGGGGATCAACCTGGCGGCACTGGCCGTGTTCAAGTACGAAGACTTCTTCGTGCCGGACCTGCTCGACCGGCTCAACACCTGGGGCGTGGAGAGCGGCGCGGGCGGCCTGGACATCCTGCTGCCGGTCGGCATGTCGTTCTACATCGTCGCCGTGATCTCGTACCTGATCGACGTGTACCGCAAGCAGGTGACGCCCGCCACCGATCTGGTGGATTTTGCGCTGTACATGGCGTATTTCCCCAAGCTGCTGTCCGGCCCCATCGAGCGCGCGCGGGACTTCCTGCCCCGGCTGGCCGCGCCGCGCGTGGTGGACAACGACCAACTGGCGCGCAGCTTCACGCTGATCGTGCTCGGCGTGGTGCGCAAGCTGGTGCTGGCCGACACGCTCACCCTCATGCTGCCGCGCGGCGTGTTCGGCAATCCCAATGAGTATGGCGCGCCGCAGCTCATTGGCTACCTGCTGATCTACGCGCTGGCGCTGTACAACGATTTCGCCGGGTACACCAACATCGTGCGCGGCGTCAGCGGCCTGTTCGGGATCGAGCTGTCGGCCAACTTTGCCACGCCCTATTTCTCGCGCAACCTGACCGAGTTCTGGAACCGCTGGCACATCACGCTGTCGCACTGGCTGCGCGACTATATCTACTTCCCGACCAGCCGCGCCCTGCTGCGCCGCAATCCCAGCCGGACCAACATTCCCAACCTGTTCCTGCCGCCGCTGCTGACCATGCTTGCCAGCGGACTGTGGCACGGCACGGGCTGGACCATGCTGCTGTGGGGCGCGCTGCACGGCGTCTACCTGGTCGGCGAGCGCCTGCTGGCGCTGTGGCGACCGGCAGGCCCGCCCCAACACCAGCCGCGCTGGCGCCAGCTTTTCGCCATGCTGGTCGTCGTGACGCTGGTAGTGTTGGCCTGGGTGCCGTTCCGCGCGCCGGACGTGCCGCGCGCCCTGGACTACTGGCAGGGCATGCTCGATTTGTCGGACCTGCGCCGGCCTACGGTGCGAGTTTTTGTTGTCATTCTGCCCGCATTGTGGTTAGACTGGGTGCAGTACCGGCGCGGTGATGAGCTCGTATTCCTGCGCTGGCGGCGGCTGGCCCAGGCGGCGCTGCTGGCCCTGGCGATCCTGGCGATCTTCCTGGCGACGCAGACCGACACCGGCGCGCCGTTCGTTTACCAGGGTTTCTAACACGTTCGAGGCGGTGATCATGATGGATCGTAGCGCAGTCAAAGAGAAAATCCGCACCTTCGTGCTCAACGAGTTGATCCGCAATCCCGGCTACAACCTGGGGGACGACGAGCCGATGATCACCGGCGGCCTGATCGATTCCTTCTCGCTGGCCTATTTTGGCGTGTTTGTCGAAGAGACGTTCGGTATTTATATCCCCGACACGGATCTGACGGTTGCCAACCTGGATACGCTCAACCAGATGGCCGACCGCGTGATGCAAGACGCGTCCTGAAGCGGGACGCGCACTCCGGCGGGCTGCGCCGGAAAAGGGCGGCTTATGCGGCGGTCGATCATCGCGTACGTGGGGGGAATGCTGCTTGCGGCAGCGGTGAGCGCGTGCGCGCCTGGGGTGCCCGCCGAGTCCCCGCGCGGCCTTGAGCCCACCGTCGCGAGCGCGACGGCCTCGCCCGAAATGCTGGTCTCGTCGCGGAACGCGGAAGGCGTCCTGCAGGATCAGGCCGCCCAGGCCACGCCCATCCCCCAGCCAACCCGCGATCCGCTCCGGATTCAACTGTGGTGGCCCGACGAGCTGTATCCCAAAACGGACCCCGACGCCGAGCGCGTGCTGCTCAGCCAGTTCGACGGCTTCCGGCAGACCTACGCCACCTACAACCTCGATATCCGGCGCAAGCGGTCGAGCGGCCTGGGCGGCATCCTGCCCACGCTGCGCACGGCGGTGCCGGTCGCGCCGCGCGCCGTGCCCGACCTGACGCTAATGCGCCGCACGGACATGATCGCCGCGGCCACCGAGGGCCTGATCGTCCCGCTGGAGAACTGGCTGCCGGCGGACATCCTCAACGGTTTGGTGCCGGGCACCCGCGCCCTCGGCGAGATCGACGGCGTGCTCTACGGGCTGCCCTACGTCCTCAACATCTATCACGTGGTCTACCGCTCGTCGGTGTTCGACGAGCCGCTGGTCACGTTTGACGACGTGCTGGAAGCGCAGCCGGAATACCTGTTCCCGGCGGGTAGCAGCGCGACTACGCCGGTCAGTTGGACGCTCCTGCTGCAATATCTGGCCGCGGGCGGCACGTTGGTCGATGCGGCCGGCAACCCTGCCCTGGACCGCGACGCGCTGCTGGCCGTGCTGGCCTATTACGAGCGGGCGGTCGCATTGGGCATCTTCGGCCCCGCGCTGCTGGAGTACACCCAGTTCGACGTGTACTGGGACGCCTTCGAAGGCGCTGAGGCCAACATGGTGATGGTCGACACGACGACCTATTTGAAGCGCCGCGAGGATGTGCCGAATGTCGGGCTGGCGCCGGTGCCCACCCGCGCCGGGGAGCCGCTGACCGCGATGG
>ENA-UOUL01003486-UOUL01003486.1-bioreactor-metagenome-genome-assembly--contig:-NODE-3486-length-15991-cov-3.126555_pt1 | contig 15991 bp, 16 predicted proteins | sample MGYA00249838_ERZ747220 | MGnify/ENA primary metagenome ERZ747220 (study PRJEB28778, sample SAMN05720191) | bioreactor metagenome | isolation source: Anaerobic biogas reactor | place: USA:Washington...
TCTCGCGAGTCCATCCATAGTGCGCGACCGGCCGCGAACTATGCGAGCGACCGCCCTGCGGGCGTCACCAGCATTCCGCCCGCAGCCAGCGTTCGACCCGCCGCCAGTACTCCGCCCTCGGCGATCTCGGGCTCTGCGGCTTTGCAGGGTCCGGATTCCGCTGTCGACTCCGTCGCCGTCGTGAGCTCCGCGGTGAGCTCTGTCACGAGGGCGCCTGCGTCGAGCCCGCCGGAGTCCAAGCTGGTGAGCGCCGGGGACATCGCCGAGCTCCGCGAGCAGATGCTCTGGAAGAACGACTCCACGCTGATCTTAGACACGTCCTGCGCGATCATGCGCGACATGGCGCGGCCATCCTTCGCCATGAAGTAGCTGTAGCCGCGCAGGAACAGCAGCAGGCCCCTGCCGCCGAACAGCCAGAAGACCGACGCCAGCGTCGGGTTGCCCGACAGCTTGAGCAGCAGGTTGAGCGAGCTGCCGTCGATGGGCGAGCCGATGACGCACACCTTGACGACTTTTTCCGGATAGCGGATGGCGGTGCTCAGCGAGACGGTCCCGCCCATCGAGTGGCCGATCAGCGGCGCCTTCTGGATGCCCAGGCGGTCCATGAACTGGTAGACCATCTCGACGTAGGTCGGGACGGTGAACGCGTCGCGGCGGCCCCGGCGGCCCTCGTCCTGCACGACGCCGGATTCGCCGAAGCCAAAAAAATCGAGGGCATAGGTTCGAAACTCGCGCCCCAGCACCTCGATCGTGTCGCGCCACAGCGCCCACGAGCCGAGCCACCCGTGCAGCAGCAGCACCGGTCGCCCGCGTCCGTAGGTTTCATAGTGGATGATGCCTGGGTCCGTCACAAGTGATGGCACGTCTGGTACATCCTCCAGACAGCAAGCGTGCAGCGCGGCGCCCCGGCCATGGATGGCGCCCGCCAGGGCCCGGTAGGGTCAGGGCCGGGGGTGGCTGTGGCGCTGGCTACGCATCATCCATATCCATTTCTTCCAGAATGGAGTACAACAGCTCCAACAGCACGTTTTTGACGCTCTCTTTGTCGGTCGCCACGCACGGCAGCAGCTTGATGTGGTCGTCAATGCGCAGCGCAATGCGCAAATCGTCCGGCACCCAGGCTTCCGGATGATCCTGCTTGTTGGCCGCCACGACATACGGCGTCGGCGCGTAGGCCCGGAAGGTCTCGAGAATGCTCTTGGCCTCGCGGAATGTCTCGGGCTTGGCGCTGTCGACCATGACCACAAAACCCAACATGCCCTCGGCCAGGATCTCCCACATGAAGTCAAAACGCCGCTGGCCCGGCGTCCCAAACAGGTAGAGCACCAGGTCGTCGTCGACGGTAATGCGGCCAAAGTCCATTGCCACCGTGGTCGCCTCTTTGGTGCCATACTCCGCCGATTCGGGCGAGATACCTTCGTCGGTGGTCACGACATCAATTTCGCTGATCGATCGGATAAATTCGGTCTTGCCCGCGCTGAAGGGGCCAGTGATGACCATTTTGACGGTTTGCATGGGCATGGTCGATCTCACTCTTCCGTAATTAAGAGCCTGGGACAAATCACACTAGCTTTCCTTGATTTTGGCGATCAGGCGCTCCACCACGCTGCGCTTGACGGCGGGCGCTTGCAGGGTGGGCCGGCGGCCGCTGGCGGCGGTCTTGGCGGGCGGAAGCTGCATCCCTGGCGGCCTGACCAGCTCCACCAGCCCGGCCTGCAGCAGCCCGTACACGATTCGGCGGATTTCGGTGTCGGTCATGTTGCACGCTTTGGCGACCTGGCGGATGGAGTTCTTCGGGTTGATGAACGACACCACGCGCCATTCCTCGACGCTCAGGTGAATGCCGCGGAACTTGTCGCCCGGCATGTCGGGGAACTTGAGCGCCATGTCCAGGTTGGGCAGCTCTTCCTCGAGCGGCTTGACTTCCTGGGCTCGCCGCGTGCCCTCGATGATCACGTTCTTCAGGTCGATCGGGACGGTGATGCGATCCGGGGGCGGTAGCACGTTCTCCTCGAAGACGAACGGCTCCTGGGACCACAACATCAGGTCGAACACGATGTCCAGCGTGTGCTGCTGGATGCTGCGCACGACGTCCGCCTGGGTCACGTAATTGGCGTTGATCAGCATCAGCGCCAGGGCTTTGTCGGAATACTTCGCGCCGCGCTCGCGAATGACGCGCGCCTGCTCGGCGTTGAGCTTGCCGGCCTTGTGCAGCACGTTCGCCAGATGGCCGTCCTGCTCGCCCATCGAGGCCAGGATCAGCCGGCCTTCGCGGAAAGCAGCGGTGGCGCGCTCTTTGCCCGGCACGACCTTTCGCCGCTTGTTCCCCGCGCCGTCCGTGATCATCTCGTTCGTCTCAACCGGGGCGTAGACGCGCAGGGTGCCCGTCTTGCGCGCCAGGCTGATCAGGTTGAGGATCTGGGTAGTGCTGAAATCGGCCAGATTTCCTTTGAGCGCCATTGAATCACGTCCTACCCTGAGAGTAAAATTGATACGGCGGGGATCGCCTCGCGCTACCGACAATCCTTACACAATGCTGGCATTATACACCGACGTAAAACGCGAGTCAACCGGGCGAGCGGGGGCCTGGCCCGGCTGTGCAATACGCCACCACCCCACGTAGATCCACCCACACACAGCAGGCAAACGACTGGCTGTTCACGCACTCATTCGTCGAATATATCGTTATTATATGCTAGATTCGGCAAGGTAAGGCAAGTCGAGGATCGCCGCATTGCATCCCGTGGAGAGCGCATGCCCTCATCCCTGACTCACCATCACGCCCCGCGCCAGGAGCGCCGCCGAGCCTGGTCGCTGGCCGGGCTGGCCGCGCTGCTGGGCATCGCCCTGATCGCGGCGGGCTGCTCAGTGATCGAGCGCGAGGTGATCGTCGTCAGCGAGACGCCCACCCCGCCCGCCGGAGTCGCCGGGCTGCCGGTCACGCCGGGCGGCCCAGGGCCGGTCAACCCGCTGACCGGGCTGCCGGTCGACGATCCTGCCGCGCTGGCGAGGCGCCCGCTGGCCATCAAGATCTCCAACGCGCCCGACATCGTGCGGCCCCAGGCGGGGATCGCGCAGGCCGACCTGGTGTTCGAGCATCTCACCGAAGGCAACCTGACCCGCTTCACCGCGCTGTTCTGGTCGCACACCCCGCCGCGCGTCGGATCGGTGCGCAGCGCGCGCCTGATCGACCTGGAGATCCCGGCTATGTACGGAGCGCTGTTCGCCTACTCCGGCGCCAGCGAGCCGATTCGCCAGCGCATCGCGGCGCTGCCCTTCGCCCCGCGCGCCTACGAGGGCGTCAGCGTGGGTCCGCCGCTCTACGTCCGCGACCCGGAGATCGAGGTCCCGCACAATCTGTTCACCATCCCGGCGGAAGTGTGGCGGCGCGCCGAGCGCGACGGGATCAACGATCCGCCCGCCGGCCTGGGCGGGATGCTGTTCGACCCGGCGCCCCCCGCCGGTGGCGATCCGGCGGAGCGCGTCGAGATCGATTATGGGCCGGATACGGTGCGCTGGGACTACGATCCCGCCGCCGGGCGCTATGCGCGCAGCGTGGACGGCGAGCCGCACCGCGACGCCAACACCGGCCAGCAGGTCACCGCGGCCAACGTCGTGCTGATCTACGCCCACCACCAGCCCGACCTGAGCATCGTGGAGAGCGAATGGCGCGGCAGCCGGAGCTTCTCGATCGAGATCCAGATCTGGACGCTGGGCCCGGCCACGCTCATTCGCGACGGGCAGCGGCTCGATGGCTACTGGATGCGCTGGGAAGAAGACAGCATGCTCACCTTCTGGGCGGACGAAGACGCGGCCCAGCCGCTGGCGCTCAAGCCGGGCAACACGTGGTTCCAGGTGGTGCCGCTCGACTTTGAGGGGGTGACGTTCGAATAGGTAGCGGAGTACAATGCAGATACAGTCTGTAATCGTATGGCGGACGGTGTGACCAACCGATGCCCGACCGGACCTATCCCTGGATTGCCGTCGGCTTGCTGGCCCTCGTCGCCAGCGGCGTGATGGCCTATTACGGCGCGATCGTCGTGGGCGTCTACAAGGAGCCGCTGATAGCGCGCTTCCGGTCCTACGGTGACGAACGCCGCCCGGTTCCGCTGTGCCGGTTTCTGGACGCGCTCGGCTGGTGGAGCCTGCTCATGACCAGCCTGACCGACGCGCTGGTCCGGTCGATGGCGTCCGGCCTCGCCGCTGCCCTGCCAGCCCTGTTCCTGGTGCTCATGCTGTTCGCCTTCGGGACCAGTCTGGCCGCGCGCCGCAGACCGGAGCTGGGCCAGGCTCTGCCGCGCTGGTACGCCGATCTGGTCGCCATCACGAGCCGGGAAGAACGGCGCTTCATCGGCTACGCCTGGCTGCGCATCCCGCGCCGGATGCGCTGGCGGCTCAGCGGTGACCAGGCTGCCTTCCGCACCTGGGCGGACATGGTGCGCATCAGCGTGATCTACGGCGCCGAGCTTTCGCCCGGCGTCCAGGGCGTCAGGCCCTGACTCGCGATGGCTCCGTGCTGCGCCTGGTTCGTCACCCTGGTTTCCGGTGCGTTTACCATCTACTATGCCGCCGTGGCGAGCGGTCTGTACCGCGACCCGTTGATGTGGCAGCTCCAGCAGTACGGCGAGGAGCGCCGTCCGTGCCTGGCCTGCCGCCTGTTCCTGGCGGCGGCGGTCTTCGCGCTCAGCCTGGGCATGGTGCTCGGCGCGCTGGCCACCGCCAACCCGGTCGTGCAGCGCATCTTCCCGCCGGACATCCTCACCGTGCTGGCGATCGTCCTGTTCGTGGGGAGCTTCATCGCGTGGCGAACGCCCGCCCTGCGCGAATCGCTGCCGCGCTGGTACGTCTACCTGCTGCGCACCACCAGCCGCCAGGAACGGCGCCAGATCGCCTACGCCTGGCAGCGCATCCCACGGCGCCTGCGCTGGCGGCTCAGCGGCGATCAGTCTTCGTTCGTGGTGTGGAGCGAGCTGGTCCGGCTGACGGTGATCTACGGCGCGTTCGATCCCAACAGCCCGTGGGACGTGTGGTATTAAGCGAGAGGATGCCGGGGCGACTCGGGCGGGGCGAGCAGCAGCGTCCCGTTGATCCGCGCCTCGCGTCGCGCGCCATCGACGTCGATCGCCAGCGTGCCGCGCTCCTCGATCTGGCGCGCGGTGACCCAGGCCACGCCCGCATCCGGCGGCGCGGCGAGCAGCGGTCCCAGCGCGGCGGCTGTTTTGAACCTGACCTCGTAAATCTCCAGGAAATAGTGAGTCAGCAAGCCGGTCTGGCCCTGGCGCTGGGTGAGCGCCTCCTCTTCGACGGTCCACAGGAGCCACCAGTCGACATCATCCGGCGTGAGGGCGGGGAGCAAGCCCGACTCGGCCACCAGTTCCTCGTGCAGCTCGCGGAACGGCGAGCGCTCGCGCTCCTGGCCAATGGCGAACCACTGCCGGAAGGCATCGAGCTGCGCCAGCGGCAGCGACACCCGCAGATCGGGGCTGGCGGGGTCTTCCGGAATCGCGTCGAAATCGGCCAGGCGCGCCGGGCTGTAATGGACCAGCGCCCCGCCGATGGGCGACAGGATGTAGATCCCCTTTTCCCGGCGGTTGCTGTTCAACAGCAGCAGGTAGCGGCCCTGGTGCTCGATGCGGCACAGGCTGGCACAACTCACCCGGATGCGCTGCGCGACTTCGGTCATGATCCCTCACCGTGATGGCCTGACGTGTGACGCCCGCCATTGTCGCGCCATGCGGGCAAAAAAACAAGACGTTTGCCTTTGTGGGAGCATGGCGCTACCCTTGTGCCTAGTCACGACTGGGCTGGTTCCTAACGTTTGTCACAGGGTTATGTGTTGAGTGTCAGACTCCCATCCGAGGTCACGCGCCGGAACTTCCGCCTGAGTATCCTCAACGGCGCGCTCATGATCGGCACCACCAATTCCGTCGCCAGCCCCGATCTCGTCATGACGGCGTTCGGCGCCTACCTGACGTCCAACCCGCTGATCCTGGGCCTGATCGCCCCGCTCCAGACGGCGACCGGCTCGCTACCCCAGATCTGGACGGTGGGCTGGCTGCAGCGCACGCGCCGTGCCCTGCCGATGTACAACTACTCGGCACTGCTGCGTATGGTGGGGTGGATCGCCCTGACCGTCGTCGCGCTGCTGGTGGACAATGTCACCATTCTGCTCGTCACGCTGTTCGCCTTCACGATCATCGGCGGTCTGGCGGCTGGTGTTGCCGGGCTGCCCTTCACCGAGGTCGTCGGCAAGATCATCCCGCCGCGCCAGCGCGGGCTGATTTTCGGCTGGCGGGGCGCGCTGGGAGGCGTGCTGGCCGTGATCGGCGCCCAGGTGGTGGTCTTCTTCACCGGCCCGGGTGCGCGCTTCGACTTCCCGGTCAACTACGGCCTGCTGTTCGCGTTCGCCGGCCTGACGCAGATGCTCGGCTTCTTCTCGTTTTCACTGGTGAAGGAGCCCGACGCCGACACCAATGTCGAGCATCCGAAGCTGTCCACCGAGGTCGTCCGGAGCATCTGGCGCAGCGACAGCAATTACCGCCATTACGTCCAGGGCCGGACCTACTTCGAGCTATCGAGCATGGCGAACGGTCTGGTGATCGTCTACGCCAACCAGGTGCTCGGCGTGCGGCTGGAGCTGGCCGGGACGTACCTGCTGGTCAGCTCGATCCTGCGGCCGATTTTCAGCATTGGCGCGGGACGGCTCAGCGTGCGGGTGGGCAACCGGCTGCCGGTCGCGGGCGGGATCATCGCCCAGGGGCTGGGCTGGGCGCTGCTGCTGATCGCGCCGCTGCTGGGTGTGTACGGCAGCGCGGCGGAATACTACCTCGTGCCGGTCTATAGCCTGATCGCCATCCAGAAGGGGCTGGTCTTCTCCAACCTGATGGCCCTGGGCCTGAACGTCACGCCCGAAACCGAGCGCGCGCTCTACCTGGGGACGCTCAGCACGTGGATCGGCGTGGTGGGCATCGTCGGCGCGCTGAGCGGCGTGATCGCCAAAACGATCGGCTTCGAAGCCCTGTTCGCGATCAGCATGCTGCTGTCCTGCCTGAGCGCGTGGCAGTTCATGCGGTTGCGCGAAGACTGGGAACGCATGCGCTCATGACCGGCCCCTCGCCCGGCGATCTCGCGCCATGGGTGGCGCTGAGCCTGATCCCCGGCCTGGGCGCGCGCACGTTGGACCGCCTGCTGGAAGCCTTCGGCTCGCTGGAGGCGATCCTGGACGCGCCCCCCGACGCCCTGCAGACCGTGCCGCGCGTCGGCCCCAAGACGGCAGCCGCTATCCAGGCGGTGGACCTGCCGCGCACGCGCGCCGACATCGCGCGCTGGCAGGCAGCCGGCATCGCCATCCTGCTCCACTCGGACGCCGATTATCCCGCCGCGCTCAAAACGCTGGACGACCCGCCGCCGGTCCTGTTCCGGCGCGGCGCGACCCTGCCCCAGGACGACCGGGCTATCGCCGTGGTCGGGACCCGGCGGCCATCGCCACACGCGCGCGAACTGGCGGCTCACCTGGCCGGCGCGCTGGCGGCCCGCGGCTGGACGGTGGTCAGCGGGCTGGCGGCAGGCATCGACGCGGCGGCGCACCGTGGCGCGCTGGACGCGGGTGGGCGCACCCTGGCCGTGCTGGGCAGTGGCCTGACCGCCATCTACCCCGCGCATAACGCCCGGTTGGCGGCGCGCATCCTCGAAAACGGCGCGCTGTTCTGCGAAACCCACCCCGAAGCGGGCCCCAACAGCCCGGCGCTCGTCGCCCGCAACCGCCTGATCAGCGGCCTGTGCCATGCCGTGATCGTCGTCGAAGCCGGGTTGCAGAGCGGCAGCCTGCACGCGGCCCGCTTTGCCAGGCAGCAGGGGCGGATGGTTTTTGCGGTCGATTCCCCGGCTCCGGGCAACCGCCAGTTGATCGCCGACGGCGCTCAGCGGCTGGTGCTGAATCGAGATTCAACGAATGGCTTGCCCTGAAGTTTGTTTTCTATTAAAATGAGGTCAGATTAAAATTTGTTTGAATACTGTTAGGATTTAGGACAAAAACGGGTTATATTAGGGTGAGTTTCGGGGAACACGCCATCCAGAGCGCCCGTCTGCGCCACGCCACGCCGATTCGCAGGTTGGTTGGGCAGGCCAGTATTCGGTCAATTTCGCCCACATCGCAGCCAAACCGACATTTTACGACCTGTTTTTCATTTTAATTCGCACTACAAAGGGTAGTCTGCTTGACCTACATAGACTAATCTGCTAGGTTTAGGACAAAACGGTAATGATTGTGATCGTTTTACGAGTCAAGCGGGATCAACGAGCGAGCCACACGAACTCATAAATGGGGGGAAAAGGAGTCTCGTCATGACAAGGGATGCTCATCGAGCGCCGAGCCGGTTATCGCCACCGCGGCAGGTCAATGGTAGGGGGGCACCTGTACCACCGCGATCGCACCGCCCTCACCATTTGCCAGAGCCGGGTTACACATCGCCCAATTCTGGCCAGCCCGCATCCTATCCGGGTCAGGGATGGACCTCCACCACGCACGGCAACGGCAGCGGCACGCACCGGTTCGAAGACCCGCCGGACACCCGCTCAGCGGATGACGTCCAGCCGGCCGAATACGCGCGCGTTGCATCCGCCGCCGAAGATTCCGGCGAGCCGATCGATCGCGTGGCTGACCTGCGCGAGCGGAACGGCGGGCTGTCGAAGCAGGAGCGCACCCAACTGCTGATCGAGACGATCCAGCTTTTCGACGACGTATGGAAACTGGCGAGCATCCGCTCCAACGAGCGCAACAACTGGATGATCGCGTATCTGGTCCCACGGGCCAAGAAGAACCTGGACCTCCGCACGGCGATCAGCCGGCGGCAGGTGCTGGTCATCACCATCGACGAGATGGGCAACACCGATATCCGCGAGCCGCAAAAACGCGGCCTGTTTCGGCGCCTGACGGCCTGGCTGATCGGCGAATAGCGCGCCATTACACGAGCATAGTCGTTAGCGTTTTTGAGACTTTCTGTGAGATTCTCCGAGAGCCAAAAAAACGACGCCTGGTGGCAGCCGTTTTTTTGTTCACAGGCAGTCGCGCCTACGAGACGCCCAGCAGCACCTGGGCGATCCACCCGGCCCGGCCATCTTCGAATTCGACCCGCCACCACCAGTGGCCGTTCGCCGCGACCGGTCCATCGACCACCGTCCCGGTTTCGCCCTCGGCGGCATCGCCAGCCGGGGCCGCATCGACGCTCTGCGATTCGCGCAGCGTCAGCGAGGTCTTGAGCGTGACGCTCGTCCCGGCGCTCCACGGCTCGACGCCATAGCCGATTGTCGCTGTGGGCGCCGGCGTTTCGGGCGTTTCGGCGGGCGCGGGCTGGGTGACGGGCGTGCCCTGCGTGCCCGGCAGCGTCGGCGTGGCGGTCGGGACGGGCGGCGGCGCCTCACCCGGCGCCGGGATGTCCACCGGCTGCTGATCCTCCGGCAGCGGATCGCCCGCCTCGTCAATCGCCACGATGCGTTTGTGCAGGCTCGGCCCGTTCACCCAACGATCTTCGATGCCTGTGTTGTCGATCACCCAGTACCACGGGCCATTGTCCGTGGCGGGTTGTGCGCCCGAAATGCGGTAATTGGCGCCCGGCTCCAGCGCGGATGCCTCCTCCGCGTCCAGGCTCGGCTCGGTATACGCCGGGATCGGATCGCCGTCCAGCACGCGGAACCACGTCCCCTCGACCATCTGCGGGCCATGGGTAGGGATGGGCGTCGGCGGCGTCAGCGCCAGGATGGCGACTTGGGTCTCGGTCGCCGCCTGAACGGCCTCACTGGTCTGGATGGACTGGGCCTGGACCGTCCCCGCCATGAAGACGCGCGCCGTGGCCGTCCGGTCGGCATCGGTCACCTGGGGCGGCCGCGTGGCCTGGGGCTCGCTCGCAGGCTCGTCATCGCCTGTGCCGACCACCGCCATCATGATCGCGATGAAGACGATCAGCGCCACGAACAGCCCTGCGCCGGTGATGATGGGATTCGCACGCGCTAATTTCAGCACTTGATCCACCTGCTCGCGCGTGACCGGCGCGGTCCGGCGAGTGCCGGTTTGCGCGGCGCGCCGCTTACGCACGCGGGACGGGGGGCGTGGACGGCTCGGCGTCTCGACCGGCTCATCCAGGCGCGACAGCTCCGCATTGACGCGGCGCTCCCATTCGGACTGCACGGCGAGTGGGGGCGGTGGGGCGAGTTTCTCGGTGGTTTCCGTGTCGCTCAGGCGCAGTACGATCACCGAGATGTTGTCCGCGCCGCCGCGCTCGTTGGCCAGCGCGATCAGCGTATCGACGGCAGCCTGGGGATCGTTGTCGGCGACCATCGCCTCGATCTCTTCCGGCGAGACATAGCGCGTCAGGCCGTCGCTGCACAGCACCACGTGATCCCCGCCGCGCACCGGCCCGGTAATGATATCCACCTTCACCGACGGTAGGTTACCCAGCGCGCGGACCAGCTTGCGCCCGGTCGGGTCGCCCTCGTCCAGGGGCGCGCCGGCCTCGCGCTGCATCATCTCGACGTTGTGATCCAGGGTGAGCTGGCGCGCCTCGCCATCGCGCATCAGATAGGCCGGGCTGTCGCCCACGGCGCCGATGACGAGCTCGCGCCCGCGAATCACCGCCACCACGATTGTCGTGGCCATGGCTTCAGGCTCGTCTTCGCCGTGGCCCTCGGCGTAGATCACGCTGTTGGCCTCGGCGATGGCGCGCGCCAGGCGCTCGGCAGGCGTGCCCTCTTCCTGCTCGTAATAGCTGCCGATGATCGTGCTGACCGCGTACTGGCTGGCGAGGTCACCGCTTTTCAGGCCCCCCACCCCATCCGCCAGCACGAAGATCTGTCCCAACTGCTCCAGCGTCTCCGGATCGGTCGGGGTCAGGTGGCCGATGGCGTCCTCGTTCTGCTTGCGTCGCTGGCCGGTGTCGGTCGCCATAGCCACGGAGACTTCGAGCGAAATCGACGGCGATTGGCTCATGTGATACCTCAGTCCATTAACACCTTGAACACGAACAGCGTGTCGCCCAGGCGGATCTCGTCATTCTCGTGCAGCGGGGTCGCCCCGCGAATCTCGTGTCCGTTGATGTACACCGGGTTGGTAGGCGCATAAGGCCAAAGGAAGAAGACAGGGTCGGCATCCGGATCATCTTCGGGCGGCTCGAGCGTCAGCCGGGCATGCTGCCGCGACAGGCGCGGATCGTCCCACCGGATATCGGCCTCGCGCCCGATGCTCTGGTTCGGCTTGATGCGGACGATCTCGCCGCGGCGCTCTGGCGGCTCTTTGACCACCAGCCAGCCCACCGGCGCGGGCGGCCCTTCGACAACTTCCGGGACCGGCTCGGGGGGCGGCTCCGGCTCAGCGGGCACGCGCGGCACCAGCTCGGTCAGGCTGGGATCGACCGCCGGCTCTGCGTCGGGCTCAGGCTCGGCGTCCGGCTCGACCGTCTCGCGCACGAACTCCTCATCCGCCGGAGCGGCCGGGCGGTCCGCCCCGCCATGAGGCACCGTTGATGGCGGCGGCCCGTAGGCGCGGCGCTGTTTGACTTCGAGAGCGCAGTAGGGGCACTCGGTATAGGGCGGGTCGAAGGGCCCGTGACGCTCGCAAAATCCGCCGCCTTCAGCCATGTGCAGATCCTCGTCGTTGACAGTTCGCTCCACATTCTAGCACGGCACGGCAAAAGCGAAAAACGATACCCGTCCTTACAGCGAGGTCTTCAACGTGGACGATCAGTCCGAGTCCGCGTCAGGCCGGGCCCGGTACTGATGCCCGTGCTTGATATGCGAATGGCCCTCCGCCCGGGCGCGGCACGCCGGACAATGGGCCGGAGTCGCCACCTGGATATCGGCCAGTACCCGCGACACGCCAGGGAACCCGGTCATGACCTGGAGCGCCCGCTCGGCCTGCTCGTCGTCGTGAGCGTAGCCAGTGGCGAGCACCAGCCCGTCGGGCTGCACCACGATCTCGATGTGCTCGTCGGGGATCCGGGCATTGTGTAGGGCGGTGTACAGGCGGGCGCGGAAGGCCTCCAGCGAGCTCCCGTTCTCGTCGTGCCCATTCGCGGCGGGCGCCTCCTCGATACGGACATCTCGCAGGAAGGGATACCAGGGGTAGGCACCGGTTCCGTTGACCGTCGCCGGTTTGGGCGCGGCTGTGCGCGGTCCATTCGCGCCAACGCCGGCGCCGGCGCCGGTCTCGGCATAATAGGGACGCCCGGCGCGCCACGCGTTGAGCCGCCGCAGCAGGTCGGTCAGGGTGCCCTGGAGCGCCTCGGCGTCCCAGTACGCGGACGGAGTTGGCTGGCCGCGCCGCCAGTTAGCGGCCTGTTTGCGCGCCTCGGCCTTGTAGCGTTCGGCTTTCGCCAGGATCAATCCCTCCAGCGGCCCGGCATCCTCACCTGACTGGGACGCCAGCAGGTCGTTCAGGACCCTTTCTTCCAGGTGCGCGACATGCAGCAGGCGGTCCAGCCCTTCCGCTTCCAGGCAGCCCTGGCAAGCGGCGCGGGCATTCGCCAGCCGGGTGATCTTCTGTTCGAGCTGGACGATCTGCTCGTGCAGAAATTCCAGATTGGATTCGAGCTGTTCGTGCCAAGTCATCGGTTTTTAGCCTGACATCCATTATCACAAGGGCGATGCCATATCGCCACGAGTGTAACGCGCTGGGATGATAGTGGGGGAATCGGCTGCGGGCGAGCGCAATGCCAGCCGCGCGGCTAGCGGCCCGCTTCCGTGATCGTGATTTCGCCCACGTCGGTGTGAGCCCGGACAGTCGCCTGTGGCTGGCCAGCGGCGCCGTAGACGCCCTGCACCAGCGCGTCGAGCAGGCCGCTCTGCGTGGTGCGCTCGTGGAGCGCAAGATCGTCCACGACTTTCCCCAGGTTGGACTGCGCCTCGAGCCGGAACGCGCTGCCGGGAGCCACCGTCACGGTCACCGCGCCCACCTCGGCCCCAAGGTCGAGAGCACCATCGGGGCCGATCTGGCCGGTGAAGGCCAGGTCGCCCACGCTGGACAGCATCGACAGAGCACCCTTTTCCAGCGAGCCGTCGAAGTGGACGTCGCCTACGTTCGCCTGCAGCGTGTGGTCGCCCTCACCGAGCGCCGCCTGGGCGGTGATTGCCCCGACGTCGGTCCGGACATCCAGGCTGTTGACCACCGTGATCCCGCTGATCGCCACGCTGCCCACATTTACGCTCATGGACAGCTCCAGCTCGACCGGCACGCGCAGCACCAGCTTGATCGACCGTTTGCCGCCGAAGGCGTTCTGCTCCTCGGCAATCACCATCACCCGCACCACCAGGTGCGCGTCCGCGTAGTCGGCCACGAAGTCGATCTCGTCTTCGGACCAGCCCTCGATCGCCAGCGCGACCTCGATCGCACCGATGCCCTCGACGCCGGTGACGCTCACGTCGGCCACGTCCGCTTCCAGATCCAGCCACAGCGGGGACTCGTCGTCGGGCAGCGGAAAGGTGCGCGTATCCTCCCAGGACTGGCCGCGCACGACGCGCGGGGCGCTGAGCAGCAGCCCGGCGATCGGAAGCAGGATGGTCAACTGGCGCATCAACATGATTGCTCCTCTCGCGCTCGCATCCCTATAGATTGTAACACGGTCGGGCCAATTCACCCCGCCGTTTGGGCAGGTCCCCGCCCGTTTTGCCGGGGATCGATCTCGCCAAAGGGGCGATGTTGCGCCGGGCCGCCCGCCGTATGATCGAGAGCAGATGACTACACAAAAAGGAGCCCAATCCAATGGCGAATGTACTGGAGACTCTTTCCAACGATCTGGCTGCGACCGTCCAGGCCGCCAGCCCCGCCGTCGTGCGGGTCGAAGGCCGGCGGCGCGTCCCGGCGACCGGCGTCATATGGTCGGCGGACGGTCTGATCGTCACCGCGCATCACGTCGTGCGGCGCGACGAGCGGATCACCATCGGCCTGCCGGACGGCAGCACCCGCCCGGCGGCAGTGGTGGGGCGCGACCCGAGCACCGATCTGGCCGTCCTGCGGGTGGAAGGCGGCGATCTGACCCCGGCAGCCTGGGCGTCCGGCGATGGGCTGGGCGTGGGGCAGTTGGTGCTGGCGCTGGGCCGGCCCGGCCGCAGCGTCCAGGCGACGTTGGGCATCGTCAGCGCGCTGGGCGAGAGCTGGCGCACGCCCGCCGGGGGGCAGATCGATCGCTATCTGCAGACCGACGTAGTGATGTATCCCGGCTTTTCAGGCGGCCCGCTGGTCGACGCGTCCGGGCAGGTGATCGGCCTGAACACCTCGGCGCTACTGCGCGGCGTCAGCGTGAGCATCCCGGCAGCGACGGTGCGCGCTGTGGTCGACACGCTGCTCGCCCACGGCCACGTCCGGCGCGGCTATCTGGGTGTCGGCGCGCAGCCGGTCCGCCTGCCGGAGGCGCTGGCCGGGCAGATCGGGCAGGAAACCGGCCTGCTGATCGCGTCGGTTGAGCCGGGCAGTCCGGCGGAGTCTGGCGGGCTGATGCTGGGCGATACAATCGTCGCGCTGGACGGGCACCCCATGCACCACATAGACGATCTGCTCACGCTGCTGAGCGGCGACCGGGTCGGGAAGGCGGTGCCGGTGCGTATCGTGCGCGGCGGACAAGTCCAGGATGTGACCGTTGTAATCGGCGAGCGGGTGTGGTCCGGCTCACCCGATCCAGACCTGGGAGGCGACGATGCCAACACTTTGGGAGCAACTGAACACGGAGATGTCGCCGGTCGTGGATCGGGCTCGGGGCGCCCTGGTCCAGATCCAAAACGGGGGCGAGGGCTTCGGCGCGGGCACCATCTGGCACACGGACGGCCTGATCGTCACGAACGCGCACGTCATCGCCGGTCGCGGGATGCTGCGCGTCGTCCTGCCGGATCGCCAGACGCTCCCCGCGACGGTGATCGCCTCTGATCCTGACCGCGACCTCGCCGCGTTGATGGTGGTCGCCAGCGATCTGCCGACCGTCGAATTGGGCGACTCGCGCAGCTTGCAGCCCGGCCAGTGGGTGATGGCGGTCGGGCACCCGTGGGGCGTGGCCGGGGCAGTGACTGGCGGCGTGGTGATCGGTATGGGCGCTGGCCTGCCGGAGATCCCCCGCGCCCATCACGAGTGGATCGCGCTCGATCTGCACATGCGGCCCGGCCATTCCGGCGGCCCGCTGGTGGACGTAGCCGGGCGGCTGGTCGGGATCAACACCATGATCGCCGGGCCAGACGTGGGGTTTGCCGTGCCGCTGCACGTGGTGGCGCGGTTCCTCAAGCGGGCGCTGGCCCGGCAGGAGCGCGTCCGGTCACGCTGAGCGCCAGTCCATCCGGCGCCCCACCACCCACAGCGATCCGATCAGGAACCCGGCCAGCGCCAGCAAATCCACCGCCAGCGGGATGCGGTCCGGCATATCGAGCACGGTCTGGCGGAGGGCAGACGCGGCGTAGGTGGCCGGAGAGAGCACGCTCAGCGTCTCGATGATGTCCGGCAGGCGGTCGGGCGGGATGATCACCGGGCCAAAGCCCACCAGCACGAACGTGATCAGCGTGCTGACGCTGCCCACTTCCTCCGGCGAGCGCACGACGATTCCCACCAGCGCGCCCAGTCCGCACAGCGACACGCCGATCAGCGGGACGGCGGCAAGCAGCCACGGGCTGGGCGCCAGCGACACACCGAGCATGGCCTGCCCGGCCAGTAGCGTCACGGCGGCGGCGGGCAGCGACAGGACAAGGAACGCGGTCACCGTCGCCAGAATGAGCGCCGCGCGATAGACAGGCAGCGTGGCGAAGAAATCCAGCCGCCCCACCAGGCGCATGTAGGCAAAATGGGTCGCCACCTTGTCGAAGGTGCCGAACAGCAGCGCGAACACCACGTTACCGGTCAGGATGTAGGCTAGCGTGTCGGGATCGTCCTGCGCGGCGAAGGTGCCCAGCGCCGCCGTGCTCAGCAGCGGCGCAATCACGCTGGTGAGCAGCATCCCGCGCCACGACCACCGCCAGTTGGCAAGCTGAG
>ENA-UOUL01003489-UOUL01003489.1-bioreactor-metagenome-genome-assembly--contig:-NODE-3489-length-15984-cov-64.137550_pt1 | contig 15984 bp, 13 predicted proteins | sample MGYA00249838_ERZ747220 | MGnify/ENA primary metagenome ERZ747220 (study PRJEB28778, sample SAMN05720191) | bioreactor metagenome | isolation source: Anaerobic biogas reactor | place: USA:Washington...
TAATAATACAAATTAAATAGAAAGTATTATAAATAACCTTATTGTGATTAACATGATGGAATTACTGTGGAAACTGGGAATATTATCAGTAGTACTGGTATTTGGAGTTAAGATAGGCCTGGCCATGGGATTCGCAGGACTCTCCAAGAAAGTAACTGCAGCCATAATTTTGGGCTACGGAGGAGGCATACTCTTACTAACCTACATTGCCAGCGATTTTGTGGACCAGCTCCAGGGGTTTGTTTATGATTACAGCTCCGTCCTGGGAATTGCCATGGCCGCCATCATTCTCTACGCCGGGTTTCACACCCTTAAGGAATGGAAAATAAATGAAAATAGCAGTGTCACCGGCACCTGCATGGCCATGATCGCCCCCTGCCCCTGCTGCTTTGGAGCAGCGGTGGCCGCCATCATCATCGCCTTCGACACCACGGTGGTGGGCCTGGCTGCCGGTGCTATTGCCTATGTAATATCTAAGGTCCGGAGAAGGTGGTACGAGGAGTACCTGTCTAACCTGGATGCCCTGTGTGAATCAGCCCTGGAGGTTATGGATCATGGTAAGACGCAAACGCCTTATGTTGCATGATCATGAAGAAGACCCTATGGCTGGTTCAGCTAACTTGGTAGATGCCATGCTGGTTCTAGCAGTGGGTTTTTTAATCCTTTTGGTACTGTCCTGGAACATGCAGAATGTGGTATTTGCCAACATGACCACTGAGGAAAAGCAACAGACCATGGAGGCCATGAAACAAGTAGCCCGAAGTGGAGATGGGGAAGGAACTTAACCAGACCCCTCAAACAGAGTCGGGGTCTGGTCAGGGATTCGTGCAGAAGGGTACCGTTTATCAGGACCCTCAAACTGGGGAGCTGATCATGGTGGAGGGAGGTTGACCTTAGTAATAACTTATGGGCCTTTTTAGCCACCAGAGTAATAATACAAATTAAATAGAAAGTATTATATTTGGGAGTGCCGCATCTTTAATTGGACGAGAAAAAAAACGACGATAGTCAAGCTAACCCAAAACCCGAAAATGCACATTTCTGACCCTAGACTAACTCGTCCCTGCCATCAAATCCCCATCCCATCCCGGGATACAGATGGAAAAAAAGCCTTTTAGGCCTACCTCCGGTTTACAGGGCACCAAGAGGGTGCCTCTGTAAACACATTTTTTTTAGTGGTGTTTAAAGTCCTTAAAGAATGTTCCTAAATTAAAAATATTGGAGATTTAATATGAAACTGAAGCTGGTTCGCCAATTGAAAGGGAGCGAAGTGATCCGGAATTTAAATGTCAAATATGGCTCAGTGGATAACCTAAAGGAACTTATTAAAAAGGATCCGGAAAATTTTTTGTATCAACATGACCTGGAAAACTGGCTTTTATACCAGAAACATCCCCATAGAGTGATAGAAGAAAGGGAAACCATCTTCCTAAATTATAGTGAAATTAGGAGGTCCGATCTGAAACTCTTAGAGATTATTAAAAAACAGAATCCCAGTTCCATAAGTAAACTCTCCGCCATCCTAAATCAGGATCTAGAAGAAGTTCAGCCCCAGGTACAACGATTAGCAATGGATGGTCTATTAAAATTAGTACCCGGACCCCAAGATGATGAAAGGCCGGTGGTTAATTTTGTTAAAATAGAGTTTGAGTTGTGAACCGTAACTCTTATGGTTATTACTAAAAACCCTTCTTTTTATTCCAGAGTAATATCCCGGATATATTTTATTACAAAACTATTGATTTTACACCACCCAGTAATAATAAAAATCTTTTAAAAAGTATTATATAGAGATCTTTCCCATTTTATTTTCTGGACAGGTGTGAAGGAAGTTCCTCTGCCCCTCGTCTATCTTTTTTTAAAAAACCTGGTGTATTATTTTAGACCCTTGTTTCCAGTGTAACGTAATAATATTCTACGAAGTATTACCACCTTTTTAAAGGACCCACCCAAAGTTCATAATACTAAATTAATAAATAGTATTATATTGGGGGAAGAAACAATCATATCTCATATAATAAAACCCCAGGGAGGTGGATGCCAGCCAAGAATGGTAATAAAACAAGAAATGACAAAGTAGCACAGAATTTTAAAAAAACCCTAAGAACATACCATAGAGGTGAGTAAAATAAGAAAAAATGATTATAAAAAGCATTTACTGCTTTTAGCCCTGACTCTGGGCCTGGCTGTGGTGCTCTGTGGGGCGGTGTCCGCGGGAACTCCTCTCTTGGAGAACCAGTCAGGTACAGTATCAGGGGACTTGTACGTCAACGCAAGCGAATACTGGGCACAAACCACAGGGGGAGCAACCAACGAGGTTACACAAACCAACACCCTACCAGACTATACCAGTATACAGTCAGCTAAGGTCTATGTCAACGTATACTCCGGCTCAGGCAACAACAACTGGCCGGTGCGCACCACCACCAAACTGGATGGTAAAGGAGACGGTACCTACGTAACCCTGGGCACCGAAGACATGAACATCCCAGGCAGCGCGGATGGAACAGTCTACTGGCTAAACGACCACACCATGCGGGTTTACAGCGACTACCAAACCTGGTACGATGTCACCAACCTCATCACCAGCAACAAACCCACCCTATACGTGAAAACAGAACCCATGGGCGGAGACGGCTACGACGGCCGCATCAAAATGCTAGCCCTGGTGGTGGCCTACAACGACGGAGACACCGACAAAATACACTACTGGGTCCTGAATGGACAGGACTGGACCACATCATCATCAACCTCCACCTTTAAAACCAGCAACTTCAACGGACAGGTAGACGCAGCCCAACTCAATACCGTGGCCCTGTCCAGCGCCGACGGAACATACCAATTCAACAGCAACACACTAACCGGAAACCTAATAGAAACAGGTTCCTTCTACAAGGAACACAGCTGGGACGTGAAAAACCACATCGCCCCCGGAGCTGACAGCACCCTGGGCTACTCCAGCGTAGGATCATCATTCAAAATGAACCTGGCCACACTAGCCATCCGGGAAGCCTCTGCTCCCCAGGTGGATCTAGCCATCACCGGAACAGTTAACACCGTGCCCAGCACCGCCGTCTTTGCCAACGAAGCCAACACCATAAAGATTACCAACATCAAAAACCAGGGCACAGACACCGCCACCAACATCGTAGTAGCACTGTATGCCAGTGACACTGGAAACACACCGGTGGCCTCGACTACCATCCCCAGTTTGGCTGGTGGAGCACAAACCACCATAGACATGGTGGACCCCACCATCCGCACCACCGAAGGAGGCACCATAACCTACACCGTCATACTGGACCCGGATAACCTCATAACCGAAACAGATGAAAGCAACAACCAAAAAAACAGTGCAAACATACCACTAAGATACAACGGATACAAGGGTAAACGGTACTGGACAGGTGGAAGCGACATCACCACCCAACATACCTACGACATAAGGGGAGACCTAATATACTACACCCAACCAGCCAGTGCCTACAAAGCCGTGGGCTGGACCACCCGCACCGAAACCTGGACAGCCACAGACCTGCCAGTACCCAGCACGGGTACCGTGGAAAAGGCCCTGCTTTATCTGTCCTACAACTGGGACACCACCCCAGGCGGATACCCCAACCTGGTAACTACCTTCAACGGGAACACCCTAAACCTGGGAACACCCTACCGAGACTGGAGCAACTTCGGATTCTACGCCGACTACAAGTACGGCCTCTACGTAGTAGACGTAACCAGCCTATTCATTCAAAACGGAGACAACACCCTAACCATGGCACCCGGCACTGGAAACACCAACGCCCTGTACCCCAGCACCCTAGCCATCATCTACACCGACCCCAACATGACCAGGAAGATGATCTACCTCAACGAAGAATGCGATGAACTAGCAGTATCACAAACCAGTTACGGAACCACCCCAGAAGAAGCCACAGCCTACGCCATCTTCAACGGAGTAAACACAAACAACATCAAAAACGCCACACTACACAGCTTCGCAGGCAGCGCCGGACCCAACGAAGGAAACCTACTATGGAACGGGAACAACCTACTCAACAACGCCTGGCAAGGAGCCAGTAACACCGCCTCAGCCCTAATAGCCGACGTAAAAAACTACCTAAGCACCAACAACCAGGCCGGAATCCAAGCCACCGACAGCGGCGGCATGCTCGCACTACAACAATTCCTGGTAGTGGAATACTCTGATGCAACACCAGTAGCAGACTTCACCGCAACACCAACCACCGGCAACGCGCCACTAAACGTGCAGTTCAACGATGCTTCCACCGGAGAAGTAAACAGCTACCAATGGGACTTCGACAACGACGGAACCACCGACAGCACCCAACAAAACCCAACCTGGACCTACACCACACCCGGAACCTACACCATCAAACTAACAGTAACCGGACCCGGAGGAACCGACGAAGAAACCAAAACAGGTTACATAACCGTCAACACACCAGCCGGACAGGCTGATCTGGTTGTGACGGATATTAAAGCTAACAGTGGAGCTGGGGATTTCATGTTCGCCAGCGAAGCCAACGTGATAAGTGTCACTGTGAAAAACCAGGGAGATGCAGCCTCGGCTGCTACCACCGTGGATGTGAACATCGACGGAACCACCACCAACGTGGACATCCCAGCCCTAGAAGCAGGTGCCAGCCATACTGTAACTGTAAATGACCCCACATCAAGGACTGCCGGTGACAGTGTGCCTGTATCAGCCACTGCCGACCCCAGCAACAACATACCCGAAGCCATCGAAACCAACAACACCCTCACCGTCACACTAACCGTCTACAACAACGGTTACAAAGGCAAAAGATACACCAAAGGTGAAGATTTAGAAACCAAACAAACCTGGGAGGGCAAATACGATGTGGTGTACTCCAACGGAAACTCAAAATACCGTGGCAGCGGCCACAGCAACTGGGTAAATCCATACACCACCACCTGGACCAGCACCGACCTGGTAATACCCTCCACTGCCACCGTAGTTAGCGCAAGACTCTACCAGGGCTACACCTGGAACGCCCCCGGAGGAATACCTGACTTCATAGCCACATTCAATGGTAACACACTATCTGCACCAACACACCACAGCGACACCAAAGGATTCGGAACCAGCAACTATCCTTCTGGCTTACTAGTCTACGACGTAACCAGCTACTTCAACACCGCAGGAAACACCCTGAGCATAATCAACGGAACCACCACCGGTGCAACAACCGGCCTGTACGGAAGCTACCTCATTGTAATATACGAAGACCCCAACACCAGCACCAAAAAAATCTGGATCAACGACGGAGCAGACATGCTATACAGCGGAACCGCCCGTAGCGTGACCAACGAAGAAGCAACAGCCTACGCCACCTTCAACAGTGCCAGCACCACCAACCTAGGAAACGCCAAAATCATCAACATCCTAGCCTCAGCCAACGAAGCAAACAAAAGCAAATTCCTCTTCAACGGCAACGAATACACAGGATTCTGGAACAACTACCTCAGCGACCCACAAATCGGCATCAGCACCTACGACGTAACCAACACCCTACAAAACGGCCTAAACACCGCCGGACTCCAAAGCTACATAGACTCCGGAAACGGAGACAACATGGTAGCCCTAAACAGCATACTAATAGCGGCCTACACTGACGCTCCTGAGGCTCCTATTGCCCAGTTCACGGCTACACCCCTATCAGGTGACGCGCCACTAACTGTGCAGTTCAACGATGCTTCCACCGGAGTAGTAAACAGCTACCAATGGGACTTCGACAACGACGGAACCACCGACAGCACTGCAAAAGATCCAACCTGGACCTACACCACACCCGGAACCTACACCATCAAACTAACAGTAACCGGACCCGGAGGAACCGACCAAGAAACCAAAACAGGTTACATAACCGTCAACACACCAGCCGGACAGGCTGACGTGTACATCAGCACCACGGTGAGCAACCCCCACCCCAGGGTAGGGGACTATATCACCCTGACCTTCAAGATTGGTAACAAGGGCCCGGACACAGCCCATGATGTGGTGTTCAAGTATGTGGTGCCCTCCAACTTGGAATTTGTGAATATGACCGCTGATATGACCCCTTCCCCTGTGTACGACAGATCCACCCGGACCATCACCTGGAACCTGGCCCAGGTACCGGTGGGTGATCCCATAATCTGGGCTACGTTCCGGGTCCTGGAAACTGGTACTTACAGGATAAATCCCAGCCTAAGCAGCAGCACCCTGGATCCGGTTTTGGCAAATAACGCCCCCATCTTAACCTTCACCTCCCTACCACTGGCCACAGAAGGAGGAGGTAAGGTGGAAACAGTCCATGTAAAAGCTGCGGACACCAAGTCCACGGTGCCCCTCCATAAAACTGGGACACCCTTATCCGGCTTGGTGGTGGCGCTGTTATCCCTGGTCACTGGTCTGGGATTGTCGAAAATGGAGAATATGAGGAAGAGAATATGAGGAGGAACAGGTTGCTCTTCCTGGCTCTTCTGGTGGTCTGTGCCCTGGCCTTTGGTGGATGTGCTAGTGCCGCTGAGCTACCGGTTACCACCAACCAGAGTGGCACTGTCTCCGGGGACTTGTACGTCAACGCCACCCAGCCCACCCCCTTCAATGAACAACCCCAGGATGTGGGTGTGACCCAGGAGGCCAGCTTCAACTTCGCCCCCTCTGGTTACACCAACGTCACCTACGCCAAGTTCTACAGCATGGTGTACGTGGCTGGGACTGATAGCCGGGAGTGTGTGGTTAACGTTGCCCTGGATGGGGATAACGATGGTGTCTACGAGACCCTCCTGGAGGATGGAACCATTCTGAAAAGATCATCCAGTGGCGATGGAACCGTACACTGGCAGAACGACCATATCAGCCGGGTGTACTCCGATTACTTCCTGGAGTACGATGTAACCCCTTACATCAAGAGTGGAACTGTTAGGGCCAAGGTACAGACTGCGCCGGGTTCCAGTAGCATGGATGGCCGGATCAAGTACTTGGCCCTGGTGGTGGCCTACGATGATGGAGATAACGACCGTGTCCAGTACTGGGTTAACGATGGTCATCAGTGGTTCTCCAGTGGTGAATCCCGTCAGACCAGCTTCAACACCACCAGCCTCACCAGTGGCTGGGACAGTGCTGAGCTCAGGGTGGTGCACTCCAGTACCACTGATGCCAGTTACAGCTTCAACGGGGCCACCAAGATAGGTAACAACCCTCCAGTTGCCACCTACTTCATGGTTAACACCTGGAATGTTACTGAGGATTTAACGCCCGGTGCCTCCAGTACCTTAATCTACACCCACAGTCAGGGTGCTTCCTGCAAGATCACCATCTCCACCCTGAAAGTCCACTACCCTGCCTCCTCTGATGACCGAGCCGACCTTGTGGCTGAGATCCTGACTGGGCCCAGTAGCTTGGTGGTGAACCAGACCTACCAGGTACAAGCTAAGCTGGCAAACTATGGTAACAGTCCAGCTGGAAACTTCCTGGTGAAGCTTTACGATAACGACCAGGAGGTTGGTAGCCAGGGTATAGGCAGTCTCGATGAGGGCAGCAGCCTGAGCCTGACCTTCAACTGGAGGCCAGTTACCACTGGCAGCCACACCCTACGCTTGGTGGTGGACTCTGCCGGGGAGGTGGACGAATCCGATGAAAGCAACAACCAGTTAAGTAGGGTCTTCACAGTTAACCCGGCCCAGGCCGACCTGACTGTGACTGGTTTAACTGTCCCCAGTGATCCTGTGGTGAACCAGACCTACCAGGTAGAGGGTGTTATCAGAAACCAGGGACTTGTATCTGCTGGTGCATTCCAGGTGGAACTCTACGATGGTTCCACTCTCCTGGGAAGTCAAACCGTGAATGGTTTAGGTGTAGGGGATGCTGCTACCATCCAATTTAATTGGAGGCCAGTCACCACTGGCGGCCACACCCTGCGCTTGGTGGTGGACTCTGCCGGGGAGGTGGACGAATCCGATGAAAGCAACAACGAGTATACCCGTTACCTGATCCTCAATGAAGCCGGGGTGGTGAGGGTGTTCATCATCAGTGACAACCCCGGGACTAACATTGTGAACCAGGCTGCCCATGAGATAATGGATATGCTGGGTGGTGCTGTGTCCATCCAGCCCCGCAGCAACACCCAGGTGGAGGCTATGACCGAAGATCAGCTGTTGGAGTACCTGAACCGTTGCGATATATTCATTGGAGAGTGGATCAGCACAAACGCAGCGACTCTTTTATCCAAAGTCTTAACTACCCATCCTATGGTGGCAAATAAACCTAATGGAGTGTTTCTCATCCTGGAGCCACCAGTCTCCACCATCAGTACCAGTGTGGAGCTTATGAAGTACTCCAACATCCGTGGAGTGCGAATCCTGGATGGCTTCACCAATGACCAGCTCCTGGATTTCTACAAAAACACCCTGCGGGGCAGTAACTACACGGCAATGATGGATTACCTCTCCACTGTGAACTTTCCCCTGGACTATGAAACCGCAACCCAGTACAAAAACCTCAATGACAAGGATAACCTGAAAAACCAGATACTCTGGGCCCTGAATCTTATTGGGGTGGAGAGCAGTTACCAGGCACCTACCTTGTCCTCGGAGAAGGAGGAGTACGGTATCTATCGCTACCGGTGGTATACCCTCAGTGACTACATGGCCACCTACTTTGAAGGAACCAGGAAGGGTACGGTGGGAGTCATAGAGAGTACCATGTACGTGGACAGCCAGATGCTCCAAACCTACTACGGCATAATTGACTCCTTGGAGGCCCAGGGACTTAACGTAATCCCAGTCATGGCCTACGGGGCCACCACTGCCCAGCTAAACATCATGGTCCAGGCCTTCACCAACGCCCCGGACTATGCCACTTTCATGGCCAATCCAGAACAGTACACGGTGTACGTGGATAGTATCGTGGAGATGGCTGCTTATGGCCTGGGTGGGGAGAGTTTCAACGATGTGATCAACTTCTTTAAAGTACTGAACGTGCCGGTGATCCGGGCCATCCACTCCGATGTAATTACCAACGAAGAATGGGAGCTGGAAAGCACTGGACTGCCCACTGCTGATGGGAGTAAATGGTGGCACATCTCCATCCTGGAGGCCCAGGGCATAATTGAATACAACTTCGTAGGGGGTAAGGCCACCACTGTGGATCCAAAAACAGGGGCCGCAATTTTAGGCTACACCCCCCAGGAGGGAAACATCGACTACATGACCAGAAGGGTTGCTAGCTGGGTTAAACTCAAGTATCTGCCCAACGCCGATAAACTGGTATCTCTCATATACTACAACTACCCCCCAGGTAAGGACAACATTGGCTCCAGTTACATGGACACCATTACCAGTATCTACAACCTCCTACTGGTCCTCAAGGCAGAGGGCTACACAGTGGAGAACATCCCTAGCAACAGCACCCAACTAGAGAATTTGATGATCACCCTGGGTATCAACGTGGCCAACTGGGCCCCTGGGGAGCTGCAGAAACTGGCTAACAACCCCAACATCATACTCTACCCAGTGGAGGATTACCAGGCCTGGTTCAACCAGCTGGATCCCATAACCAGGTTACAAGTGGTGGAAGGACCGGTGGCCTACATTGGAGAGCTCTGCCGAAGGGCGGTGCAACTGGATTACACCACGGGGATGGTCAGCAGGATAGACACCTGGTACTCCGGGGTCATCTCACTCCTCCCCAGTGACAAGGCCAGTGCAGCCTTACCAATCCTGGATAACATCGTCAGGAGCCTTAAAAACTACATCAGCACCCACAAGCCAGGGGACTACCAGGCCTACCTCAACTACAAGGACCAGTTCCGGGACCTGTACATCCGGGGTATGAATGGCTGGGGAGAGGCCCCTGGTGACATTATGGTGGTGGAGAAAAATGGGAAGAAGTACTTCGTTATTCCTGGTATGAAATTCGGCAAGATCTTCATAGGCCCGGAGCCCCAGCGGGGATGGGAGGGGGATATAGCTAAACTGTATCACAGCAGTACCGTGGCCCCACCCCACCAGTACCTGGCCTACTTCGCCTACCTCCAGGAGCAGGGCACCAATGCCATGGTGTTCATGGGCCGGCACGCCACCCATGAATGGCTGCCGGGTAAGGAACTGGTACTCAGCCCCCATGACCTGCCCAGTGTATGTGTGGGCCGGGTGCCCCAGGTCTACTACTACATCGTGGATGGATTGGCTGAGGGTATACAGGCCAAGCGCCGGGGCTACGCAGTGATAATCAGCCACCTAACACCCCCTATGACCTTCACCCACCTCTACGGGGATCTGGGTACCCTGGCTACCCTGGCCAGTGACTACGACGGTGCCACCAGCACCCAGAAGCCTGAGATCATCACCAAGATCAGGTCCCTCATCCAAAAGAATCATTACAGTTTGGGTGCGGATGCCTCCACCCTGAGTGACGAAGAATTGATCAATGCAGTGGAGGATTACCTGGCTGATATACAGAGCACCCTCTACCCTTATGGTTTGCATGCCATAGGACAGGCCTGGAGTGAAGATGAAATCAGCCTCCTGGTGACCAGCATACTCTCAGTGGATTTCGCAGTCAGCACCACCGAAACCACCACCTTACAGGAAGAGATCTCCCAAGTAATGTATGGGAAGTCCTATGATAACCTGGCCGCCCTGGATAAGGACAGGGTGCAGGCGAAGTGTGTGGAGGTGGTGAAGGCCCTAATCTACAATGAGGTGGATACTGTGGCCGCAGTTTTAACCACCACCCCCAGTCCTAAGCTCAAAGCCGCCCTGGAGAAGGCTAAGTACTACATTACTGCCATCCAGGAGAGTGTTCAAAATGAGGTGCGGAGTCTCTTAAATGCCCTTAATGGGGGGTACATCGTCCCCGGGGCTGGTGGCGACCCGGTTGCCAATCCAGATGTGCTCCCTACTGGGAGCAACTTCTTCCATGACCAGGCCGCAGAGATACCCACCCAGGAGGCCTACACCTACGCCAAGGTCCTGACCCTCCTGGCTCTAGCCGACCTCACCCAGAACACCGAGAAGGTCGCCCTGGGAATCTGGTGCGTGGAAACCGCCCGGGACGATGGGGCCCTGGTCTCAGTGGTGCTGCACCTCCTGGGGATGAAGCCAGTATGGTCTGATTCACCAAGTGCCGGGGTTAACGGTAAGAAAATGGTGGAGATGCCGGTTTATATGGAGTTATCTGACCTGGTCAGGCCGGATGGTTGGAGTAAGAGGAGGATCGATGTGACCATCATCACAAGCGGCCTCTTCCGGGACCTTTACAGCAGGCAGTCCCAGCTTTTAGATAATGCCTTCCGGGTGGCCCTGGCCCGGAGCTACTACACCATCATCAACGATGCCAACCTGAAAGCCAAATATGGTACTAGGCTGAACACCGCCCTGGATCCCATTATGAAGGATATCGGCTACTATGGTGTTGGATACGAGTCCCTCAATGACAACTACGTGGCCCAGCACTGGGTGGAGGACTATGCCTACTACCTGTCCCTGAACATGACACCCGAGGGGGCAGGGGAGATGGCCATCACCAGGATCTTCGCACCCCCTGAGGGGGATTACGGGGCGGGTATCAGCAAACTCGTCTCTGAGAGCTGGACCTGGGATGACCGCATGGAGTTGGGCGAGTTCTACCTCAAGCGTATGGCCAACATGTACAGCCACAAGAACTGGGGAACCAACAACGTGGCTGTGTTCAGCCGTGCCCTGACTGGTATAAGCACCATCTTCACCAGTCGTAACACCAACCTCTACGGGGTTTTGGACAATGACGACTTCTTCGACTACTGGGGAGGACTGTCCATGGCCCTGGAATACGTGAATGGGAAGGCCCCTACCATGTACGTCCTGGACTACTCCAACAAGGCCAAGCCAGATTCCATCAGCCTGGAGCAGTACATGAACCGGGAGCTCACCACCCGCTACTACAACCCGGATTGGATCAGGGGCATGATGAATGAAGGCTACAGTGGGGCACGGTACATGTCCAACAAGTTCGTGAAGAACCTCCTGGGCTGGCAGATGACCCGGCCTGGTTCTGTGCAGAACTGGATGTGGGATAAGGTGGCTGACGTGTACCTCAGGGACAGCTACAACATGGGAGTAACCCAGTTTTTAAGTTCGGGTAACAACGCCTACTCCATGATCAGCCTCACCGGAGCCATGTTGACTGCGGCCTTCGAGGGCTACTGGACCCCCGACGCAGCCACCATGAACCTGGTGGCCAACACCTGGGCCCAGATGATCGCCGCCAATGGGGTGGCCTGCTGTGACTGTAGCTGCGCCAACCTGGCCATGATGAAATGGGCCTCCAGTTTCGTTAACACTGATTTACTGGCCCAGTTGAATGCCCAGTTCTATGAGGCCACCCAGCAGGCCCAGTTCGCCCCTGGAGAGACACCAACCCCTACTCCCAACCCCCAACCAGGCCAACCCTCACCCGGATCCCAGGGCACCACTGGCACTTCTTCCTCTGAGAGCAGCTCCGCCGGGGATGCTGCTGGACAGGAAGAGGAATCACCAAGCAGTGCCTCACCAGGGGAGGAGGGTGAAAGTAAAGCCTACGAGGTTAACAAGTCTGAGAGTTCTGGTGGTTTCTCTGAAACTGGACTGCCCCTCATCGCCGTCTTTGGGGTGTTGCTCCTGGTGGGACTGGTGGGCCTCGGATACTTCCGGAACAGTATCCTGGGGTGGTTCAGAAAATAAAATCCTTTCCCCCCATTTTTTTCTTTTTTTTTGGGTTTAATAATTCTAAAAAAATGGTACTTGGTATTAATTAGCATAAAAGTATTACAAAAGATCCGGATTGAAGCCCTTTTGTAATAATACAAATAACATAGAAAGTATTATAAAGAATTTGATCAAAGCTTAATGTGATTAATATGATGGAATTACTGTGGAAACTGGGAATTTTATCGGTGGTGCTGGTATTTGGAGTGAAGATAGGCCTGGCCATGGATTTCGCCGGACTCTCTAAGAAAGTAACTGCAGCCATAATTTTTGGCTACGGAGGAGGATACTACTTTTAACCTACCTTTCCAGCAGCTTTGTGAACCAGCTCCAGGGATTTGTATACAATTACAGCTCCGTCCTGGGGATGGTTATGGCGGCTGTCATCCTCTACGCCGGGTTTCACACCCTGAAAGAATGGAAAATAAATGAAAATAGCAGTGTCACCGGCACCTGCATGGCCATGATCGCCCCCTGTCCCTGCTGTTTTGGGGCAGCGGTGGCAGCGATTATTATTGCCTCACCCATGATCGGTGCATCGGCCATGGTGGTAGGGGAGTACGCCGTTGTTTTTCTCATGGTGATCATGACGGTATCTTACCTCATCTCCGGACTTATTGGCCGTGCCCTGAACAAGCCTTACTCGGTTTTACTGGGTAATTTCATGTTATTTGCTGGTTTCTATTTTTTAACCTCGGCCATTGTTATTCCTAATATCAGCACCGTTTTAAGTCAAGAAATGAGCCATTAAATATTCCTGACTACTGGATGTTTACATACGCCCTACTAACTGTGATAATACTGGCGGTGGCCGGATATTATATAACTCGCCGTAGAAGTCCTCTTTTAAACCAGAAATCAGGCACATAACAAATACTTCAAAAATTTTACAGGTGATCCAATGTGGTTGCGATTCCAGGCATGAGATGTTAGGTTCAGCGTTGCACATCATATCCCAAAGCCTACTAATAGCCGTAATTATAGGGCTTTAATCTTCATGTTTTATGCTATTGTAAGCTTCGGAGGACTGATCTCCGAATACACCGACAAAATAAGAGTTAACACCGACCAGATCGAGAAGATACTAACTGAATTCTCCAACCCGGGCACCCCGGAAAAGATCATAGAGGTGATGGAAAACAACCAAAACCTTCCACCCGGCTACCGAGAGATCCTCATCAAAATCGCCTCCCACCCGGAGATGGGCAAGAAGTCCCGGGAGGCCCTGGCCCGTAAACTAATTGAAAAAGAGGAAGCTAAAGACGCCAAGAGCCTGGAGAAAACGGATATAGTCACCCGTCTAGCCCCACCCTGGGATTGATGGGCACCTTGATCCCCATAGGACCGGGTTTAGCCGCTCTAGGGGGTGGGGATGTTAATGCCTTAGCCCAGGCCATCATCATTGCCTTCGACACCACAGTGGTGGGCTTGGCAGCCGGGGGTATTGCCTACGTAACATCCAAAATCCGGAGAAGATGGTACGAGATTACCTGGACAGCCTATGTGAATCCGCCCTGGAGGTGATGGATCATGGTCAGGCGCCAACGCCGTATCCTCTCGGATCATGAAGAAGACCCCATGGCTGGTTCAGCTAACCTGGTGGATGCCATGCTGGTCTTGGCGGTGGGATTTCTCATCTTCCTGGTACTTTCCTGGAACATGCAGAGTGTGGTCTTTGCCAACATGACCCCCGAGGAAAAGCAACAGACCATGGAGGCCATGAAAAATGTGGCTGAGGTTGAGATGGGTAAGGAACTGAACCAGACCCCCCCAGACCGAGTCCGGATCCGGCCAGGGATTCGTGCAGAAGGGCACCGTTTATCATGACCCCCAAACTGGGAAGCTGATCATGGTGGAGGATTGATAGTAGACATGCATCAATCTAATTTTACCAAAGAATGTAAGGCCACTATACATCTGAGACTAGTTCGCCACTCGGAAAAAGGGGAACTCATCCAGAACCTGGAGCAGCGCTACCGATCCCGGGATGAACTCCAAAAACGCCTGAAAAACGACCCGAAAAACCTCCTGTACCAGTTGGACCTGGAAAAATGGCAACAACTAGTAGCACATCCTGACCAGGTAGTGGTGGAAACCGAAACCATCCGCATGAAAAACCTCCAACTCCTGGACCTGAAACTACTGCAGATCATCAAAAAAGAAACTCCCCACTCCATCCTGGAACTATCCACCCTAGTAGGTCAGGATACAGAAAAACAGGTACACCACTTAGCACGGGAAGGCTTGATTAAACTGGTATCCAACCAGGAGGGAGTTGTGAAACCCCGGGTTGATATTAACCGGATAGAAATCGACATCTAGAAGGGGGTTGGTGGTTATAGGAAAGCGGGTAGTTAGTTTTTTTGGAATACTATCAAATTATGGGATTTCATTCCACCATCCAGTTCTTCACCCACCCCAGTATCCAGGTGGACCATCTTCAAGCCGTGTCTTTTGAAGATCTCCTCCACTTCCTCCGGACTCCTCTTGAACCTTAGGGGAGGGCCGTAGCCAGTGTCCAATTTTTTATAATCCATCAAAGCGATCCTACCACCCTGTTTGGTGACCCTCTTCAGCTCGGAAATGGCGGCATAGGTGTTTTCCAGAAAATGGTGGAAGACGTTGATCATCAAGGACACATCCACCGAATCATATCCAGGGGAATGTCATGGGTGATATCACCCAGTATAGGTAGGATGTTGGTTATACCCTGGACTTTCACATCCTTTATCATATCCTCAATGGAGGGCTAGTAATTATCCAGAGCATAGATCACAGCATCACTATCCATGACTTCCCGGGCCAGGAAAGACACATGACCATCACCACAACCAGCATCCAGGAACACCTCATCCCCCTCTAGTTCCAGTTTGGAAAGTACCTCCCGGGCATCTATAAAGGACTCCGATGACCGGCCCTGGATGCGGTGGCCGTTACTGGGAACTAAACCAGTGTTGTTTGACATTTTTTTCATACTCCTAACCATCAATTGTTCTTTGCTGGGTTAAAGTTTGATCAATTAACCAATAGAATACACCACCCCCAACCACCTAATCAACACTAAAAGGACGATTATCTATTCTTATGTACAGTAATTACGAATTATTTTCACTTTATGAGACTGCATTAAGCTACTCAAGAACTAAACCCTGTTCTTATGATAATTCCTAAATTTCACCATAATAATGTAAAGATTCTCATTAAAGTTTGACCTAATTCAACTCCGAATTA
>ENA-UOUL01003492-UOUL01003492.1-bioreactor-metagenome-genome-assembly--contig:-NODE-3492-length-15960-cov-3.839703_pt1 | contig 15960 bp, 13 predicted proteins | sample MGYA00249838_ERZ747220 | MGnify/ENA primary metagenome ERZ747220 (study PRJEB28778, sample SAMN05720191) | bioreactor metagenome | isolation source: Anaerobic biogas reactor | place: USA:Washington...
TCGAGCGCGCGGTCAACACGCCCGCGCGTGGCATCGGCGAGCGCACCCTCGACGAGGTGCGGCCGCTGGCCCGCGGCCAGGGCGTGTCGCTGTGGCAGGCCTCGCGGCGGGTGCAGCACTCCGGCGCGCTGCAGGCGCGGGCGCGCAACGCGCTGGCCGGCTTCCACGCGCTGGTCGAGTCGCTCGACGCCGAAGTCGCCGAGCTGCCGCTGAAGGACAAGATCGACCACGTGCTGGCGCGCTCGGGCCTGCGCGTGCACTACACCAACGAATCCAAGGGCGCGGCCGACTCGCGCGTGGACAACCTCGACGAACTGGTCTCGGTGGCCTCGCGCTTCGTCCGGGGCGATGAGGACGACGCGGCGCAGCTCAGCGAGCTGGTCGCGTTCCTGTCCTACGCCGCGCTCGAGGCCGGCGAGGGCCAGGCCCAGGCCGGCGAGGACGGGGTCCAGCTGATGACCCTGCACAGCGCCAAGGGCCTGGAGTTCCCGCTGGTGTTCCTGGTCGGCATGGAGGAAGGACTGTTCCCCAATGCGCGCTCGGTCGACGAGAGCGGGCGGCTGGAGGAAGAGCGCCGGCTGGCCTACGTGGGCATCACCCGCGCCAGGCAGAAGCTGGTGCTCAGCTATGCCGAGGCGCGCCGCCTCCACGGCCAGGACATGTACGGCGTGCCCTCGCGCTTCCTGCGCGAGATCCCGCCGGCGCTGCTCAACGAAGTGCGGCCGCGGGTGCAGGTGTCGCGCCCGGCCTACGCGCCGCGGCCGCGGCGCGACTGGGGCCACGCCGCGCTGGACGAGGCGCCGGGCCTGCGGATCGGGCAATCGGTGGTGCATGCGAAGTTCGGCGCCGGCGTCGTGACCGATCTCGAAGGCAGCGGCGCCCACGCGCGCGTGCAGGTGAACTTCGAGGACGCGGGCGCCAAGTGGCTGGTGCTCGCCTACGCGAACCTGCAGGAGGCCTGAGGCGGACCGCGGGGGGGCGGCGCCGCGCATGGGTGCCGGCCCTGGCGCGCGGCGGCGGTGGCCGGTCGCGCGTCGCTCACGCCGGTCCGGCGAGACTGGACGCGGCCTCCGGATCCCGGGCATGGTGCGGACCGGGGGCATCCGCAACCGTCCGTGGGAGGTGGAGATGCAGCTGGGGATGATCGGCCTGGGACGCATGGGCGCCAACATGGCGCGCCGGCTGCGGCGCGGCGGCCATGCCGTGGTGGGGTTCGACCCGACGCCACCGGCGCGCGCCGCGCTCGAAGACGAGACGGTGGCCACCGTCGACTCGCTGCAGGCGCTGGTGGGCGCGCTCCAGCCTCCGCGCGCGCTGTGGATGATGGTCCCGGCCGGCGCGCCGGTAGACGACACCATCGCCGCGCTGCGGCCGCTGCTGGCGCCGGGCGACGTGCTCGTCGATGGCGGCAACTCCTGGTACCGCGACAGCCAGCGGCGGCACACGGCGCTGGCCGAGGCCGGCATCGCCTACCTCGACGTGGGCACCAGCGGCGGCGTCTGGGGCCTGGCGGAGGGCTACAGCCTGATGGTCGGCGGCGACGCGGAGCCCGCCGCGCGCCTGGCGCCGGTGTTCGCCACCCTGGCGCCGGCGGCCGACCGCGGCTGGGCGCACGTGGGCCCGAGCGGCGCCGGCCATTTCGCCAAGATGGTCCACAACGGGATCGAGTACGGGATGATGCAGGCCTATGCCGAAGGCTTCGCGATCCTCGAACGCCGCTCCGACCTGGTGCCCGACATCGCCGGCCTGGCGGAGCTGTGGCGCCACGGCAGCGTGGTGCGCTCCTGGCTGCTCGACCTCACCGCCGAGGCGCTGCGTGACAACCCCGGCCTGGAGGGCATCGCCGCCTGGGTCCCGGATTCGGGCGAGGGCCGGTGGACGGTGGCCGAGGCGATCGAACTCGACGTGCCGGCGCCGGTGATCACCCAGGCGCTGCTCGAGCGGCTGCGCTCGCGGCAGGACAACGCCTACGCCGACCGGCTGCTGGCCGCGATGCGGGCGGCGTTCGGCGGGCACGGGATCAAGCGGGCGTGAGGCCGCGCGCGCCCTGCTCTGGATCAATGCGGGCCGGCGACGGCGGTGGTTCCATGAAACCGTCCCCTCAACTGGAGGCAGTGCGATGTACACCCACATCCTGATCGCGACCGATGGTTCGGCCCTGGCGGGCAAGGGCCTGGACGCCGGGCTGGCGCTGGCGGCCGCGCTCAAGGCCCGGGCCACGCTGGTGACCGCTTCCGACCCCTGGCAGGCGATGATGGCCGCCGAACCCTCCGGCCTGGCCCTGGGCGCCGAGCTGCGCGAGGAGCAGCGCAGGCAGAAGGAGGCCCAGGCCCGGGCGATCCTCGACGAGGGCCGGGAGCGCGCGGCGCGCGCGGGCATCGAACTGGAGACGGTCTACGTCCCCGAATGCCCGGCCGACGAGGCGATCCTCGAGACTGCGACCAAGATCGGCGCCGACCTGATCGTGATGGCCTCCCACGGACACCGCGGCCTGCGCAAGCTGCTGCTGGGCAGCCAGACCCAGGCGGTGGTCAGTCGCGGCCACCTGCCGGTGCTGGTGGTCCGCTGACGGGCGCCGCCGCGGGCAGCGGCACGGCGCGGCCGGTCGCGGCGCTTTCGCGGCCGGCCTCGAGCACCTGCATCACCGCCAGCGACTGCGCGAGCGTCGCCGGCGGCGCGCCGCGGCCGAGGATCGCATCGCGCATCGCGACGTAGCTGGCCAGATAGTCGCCCGGCGGGCCGTCCACTTCGCGAGGCGCCCCGATGCCGCCGGACCCGGCGGGAGTGAACAGCCCCGGACGCGGGTCGCGCCCCCAGCCCCGGCCGCCGGGCGCGATGCCGTCGCGCAGCGCGGCCTCCTGCGCGTCCATCCCGTGCTTGGTGAAGCTGCCGCCGGTGCCGTGGACCGCGAAGCGCAGGCGGTTGTCGGCCACCAGCGCGCCCGCGTGCAGCACCGCGCGCAGGCGCGGCCAGCGCAGCACCACGTGGAAGTAGTCGTCGACCTGCGCGCCGTCGCGCTGCGCGCCGATGTCGGCCCGCACGTCCAGCGGCATGCCGAACAGCAGCAGCACCTGGTCCACCAGGTGCGGCCCCAGGTCGAACCACAGCCCCGCGCCGGGACCGGCGCGCTCGCGCCAGCGGTCGGGCACCTGCGGGCGGAAGCGGTCGAAGTGCGAGTGCAGTTCGACCACCTCGCCGAGGTGGCCGCCCTCGACCAGGCGCCGCAGGGCGAGGAAGTCGGCGTCCCGGCGCCGGTTGTGGAACACGCTGAGCACGCGCCCGGCCGCCCGCGCCGCCTCGGCCATGCGCCGTGCTTCATCCAGGCTGGTGGCCATCGGCTTGTCCACCAGCACGTGGCGGCCGGCGGCGAGCGCGGCGATGGCCAACGGCGCGTGGGTCACGTTCGGCGTGGCGACCACCACCAGGTCGATGCGTGGATCGGCGAAGGCCTCCGCCGGATCGGCCACCACCGTCGCATCCGGGAAATCGGCCCGGACCCGCCCGGGCCGGCTGGACACCACGGTCCGCAGCCGCAGCCCGGGCGTGTGCGCAATCAGCGGCGCGTGGAAGACCCGGCCGGCCTGGCCGTAGCCGACCAGGGCGACGTCGAGCGCATCGCCCACGGCGCGGCTTACCAGCCGAACAGCTTGAAGTAGGTCTGCGGCGGGTCGTCGCCGTCGCGGGTGGACATGACCCGGCCGTCGCGCACGTACAGGTAGTACGTCGGCCCGCGCAGCGGCTTGACCTGCACCACGCGCAACTCCCCGCCGACGCGGTACTCGGTGATCACGTCGCCGTTGGCCTCGGTCCGCACCACTTCCTCGGCGCCCGGCGGGATCTCCACCGCGGCCGGGTCGGGCGAGCTGGCGCAGGCCGCCAGGCCCAGCAGCACGGACAGGGCGAGGGGCGGGAGGCGGCGTGCGGACATGGCGGTCTCCGGGAGTGGTGGCTGCGCCCATTATGCGCGCTCGCAGCGGCGGCGCGCGTGGAAGCGGCCCCGGCGCCCCGGGGGGTGAATCGTGGCCGGGCCCGGGGCGCGTAGAATCGAGCGATGCCCAGGCTTGTACTGATCGACGGTTCGTCCTACCTGTTCCGCGCGTTCCACGCGCTGCCGCCGCTGACCAACGCGCAGGGCGAGCCGACCGGCGCGCTGTTCGGCGTGGTCAACATGCTGCGGGCCACGCTCAAGGAACGGCCCGACTACGCTGCCTTCGTGCTCGATGCCAGTGGGCCGACGTTCCGCGAGGCGCTGTATCCCGAATACAAGGCCAACCGGCCGCCGATGCCCGACGAGCTGCGCGCCCAGGTCGAGCCGATGTGCCGGATCGTCGAAGCGCTGGGCTTTCCGATCCTGCGCGAGGAGGGCGTGGAAGCCGACGACGTGATCGGCACCCTGGCGCTGCGGGCCGCGGCCGAGGGCATCGACGTCACCATCTCCACCAGCGACAAGGACTTCGCCCAGCTGGTGCGCGAGGCCGCGCCCGGGCAGGGCCTGGTCGAGCTGGTGAACACGATGACCGGCAGCCGGATGGACAGCGTCGAGGCGGTGGTGGCCAAGTTCGGCGTGCGCCCCGACCAGATCGTGGACATGCTCGCGCTGATGGGCGACAGCGTGGACAACATCCCCGGCGTGCCCAAGTGCGGCCCCAAGACCGCGGCCAAGTGGCTGGCGCAGTTCGGGACGCTCGACGGGGTGGTGGCCGCCGCCGACACGGTGAAGGGCAAGATCGGCGAGAACCTGCGCGACGCGCTCGGCCACTTGCCGCTCAGCCGCGAACTGGCCACGATCCGCACCGACGTGGCGCTGCCGGTGGGCCCGCGCGACCTCGGCCTGCGCGAACGCGACGTGGAGGCGCTGCGCGAACTGTACACGCGCTACGGCTTCAACCAGGCGTTGCGCGAACTGGACGGCGGGAGCGCGGTCGACGCGGCGGAGAAGGAGCCGGCCCGCGCGCGCGGCGGCGCCCGCTACGCCGCGCCAGCCGGCGGCGACGCGCCAGCGCTCGATCCGGCCCTGTCCGCACCCGGCGAATACGAGACCATCCTCGATGTCCCGCGCCTGGAGACCTGGATCGCCGAACTGCGCCGCGCCGGGCGGTTCGCGCTGGACACCGAGACCGATTCGCTCGATCCGATGCGTGCGCGCCTGGTCGGGATCAGCTTCGCCGCGCAGCCGCGGCGCGCGGCCTACCTGCCGCTGGGCCACGACTATCCGGGCGCGCCGTCGCAGCTCGACCACGACACCGCGCTGGAGATGCTGCGCCCGCTGCTCGAGGACCCGCAGGTGGCCAAGATCGGCCAGCATGGCAAGTACGACCTGCACGTGTTCCGCCGCCACGGGATCGCGGTGCGCGGCTACGCCGACGACACCCTGCTCGAGAGCTTCGTGCTCAATTCCAGCCAGCGCCACGACATGGATTCACTGGCGCGGCGGCTGCTCGGCTACGAGACCCTCCCGTACGAGGCGGTGGCCGGCAAGGGCGCCAGGCAGATCCCGTTCAACGCGGTGGCGGTGGATGACGCCACCCGCTACGCCGCCGAGGATGCCGACATCACCCTGCGCCTGCACCATGCGCTGTCGCCGCGGCTGGCCGAGGCGCCCGGGTTGCAGAAGGTGTACCGCGAGATCGAGATGCCGCTGGTGGAGGTGCTGGCGCGGATCGAGGCCAACGGGGTCATGGTCGATGCCGACGAACTGCGGCGCCAGACCGCCGACCTGTCGCGGCGCATGCTCGCGGCTCAGAACAAGGCCACCGAACTGGCCGGGCGCAGCTTCAACCTCGATTCGCCCAAGCAGCTGCAGGCGCTGCTGTTCGACGAGCTCGGCCTGCCGGCCCTGGTGAAGACGCCCAAGGGCCAACCCAGCACCAACGAGGAGGCGCTGGAGGCGATCGCCGACCAGCACGAGCTGCCGCAGGTGATCCTCGAGTACCGCGGCCTGGCCAAGCTGCGCAGCACCTACACCGAGAAGCTGCCGGAGATGGTCAATCCCGACACCGGCCGGGTGCACACCAGCTACCACCAGGCCGGCGCCGCCACCGGACGCCTGGCCTCGAGCGACCCGAACCTGCAGAACATCCCGATCCGCACCGTCGACGGCCGCCGCATCCGCAAGGCCTTCGTGGCGCCGGAGGGGCGTCGCCTGGTGGCCTGCGACTACTCGCAGATCGAGCTGCGGATCATGGCCCACCTGTCGCAGGACGAAGGCCTGCTGGGCGCGTTTGCCGCCGGCGCCGACATCCACCGCGCCACCGCGGCGGAAGTGTTCGGCCGCCGCCTCGAGGAGGTGACGCCCGAGGAGCGGCGCGCGGCCAAGGCGATCAACTTCGGCCTGATGTACGGGATGGGCGCGTTCGGCCTGGCCCGCAACCTCGGCATCGGCCGCGGCGAGGCCCAGGACTACATCGCCACCTACTTCTCGCGCTACCCGGGCGTGCGCGACTTCATGGAGCGCACCCGCCAGCAGGCGCGCGAGCAGGGCTACGTGGAAACCGTGTTCGGCCGGCGCCTGTACCTGGAGTTCATCCAGCGCGGCAACCAGGCCCAGCGCGCCGGCGCCGAGCGCGCCGCGATCAACGCGCCGATGCAGGGCACGGCGGCCGACATCATCAAGCGCGCGATGGTGGACATCGACGCCTGGCTCGCGGGCCAGGGGGGCCGCGCGCTGATGATCCTGCAGGTGCACGACGAACTGGTGTTCGAGGTCGACGCCGGCTTCGTCGACCGCCTGCTGGCCGAGGTGCCGGCGCGGATGTCGGCGGCGGCGGAACTGCGTGTTCCGCTGGTGGTCGAATCGGGCGTGGGGATGAACTGGGACGAGGCACACTGAGGCCCGCATCGCCCGTGGCGACGCGTGTGAGCGCTCACACCCTGGGGGAGCTCCGGCGTGCGCCGGGTGACTTCCGGCGCCGCCCGGTTTTTCCAGCCGCGTTACATCGGCGTCGGGGCCCTCGCGGCGAGGTAAACGCCGGCTGAACTTTGCCGTCGTGGGGGCGATTTCTTCACGAACTCTCAATGCCCGTGGTGGTCATATAGGTCGCGACAGATGCAAGGTCTGTCGCTGATCTCTCCCATCCCCTGGAGCAGATCCCGGAACGTAAGACTTCTCCCCGAGTCCCGTTCCCCCCGGCCCCGCAGGCCCCCCCTGCCTGCGGGGCTTTCTATTGCCCGCTTTCCGGGCCGGCGCGTTCGCGCGTGCCCTACCCGTGCGCACCTGGCTGCGTGCGATCCGCGTTCGCCGTGCCCTCGCCGCGGTTTGACCCTCACGGCCGCGCAGGCGTTGCCGTGAACCTGAACGGCCTTCAGGTCCGCCGCATCGACCGGGTGGCCCGGCCTGCCGCGAGGGCGGCTGCCGTCCGCTGCCCGGTCTTCATCCGTCGCCTGCGAGCATGCCGGCGTGCGATGGAGGAGGCGCGGTCATGTCCGGACTGTTCGAGCTCGAACTGCCGTGGTGGGAGCTGGTGCTGCGCGGCGCGGCGGTATACGTGGCGATGCTGGTGCTGGTGCGCCTGTCGGGCAAGCGCACCGTGGGCGAGTTCACGCCCTTCGACCTGGTGCTCGTGGTGCTGCTGGGTGAATCGGTGGGCGGGGCGCTGATCGGCGAGGACATGTCGCTGCCGGGCGGACTGATCGTGGCCGCGGTGCTCATCGGCCTGAACTGGCTGGTCGGCTTCCTGTCGGCCCGCCTGCCGCTGCTCGACCGGATCGTCGAGGGCCAGCCGGTGCTGGTCGCGCGCGACGGCGAGGTCTTCCGCGACGTGCTGCGCCGCGAGTCGATCAGCATGGCCGAGTTCGAGGCGGGGATGCGCGCCGCCGGCTGTCCCGGCGTGGACGAGATCCAGGTGGCGGTGCTCGAGCCCAATGGCCACATCAGCGTCATCCGCCGCGGTTCCCGCTGAGGCGTGGCCCGGGCCGGCGCGCGAGCGCCTAGAATCCACCGGGCGTGCGCAAGATCATCCACATCGACATGGACGCGTTCTACGCCTCGGTGGAGCAGCGCGACGATCCTTCGCTGCGCGGCCGCCCGGTGGTGGTGGCCTGGCGCGGTCCACGGTCGGTCGTGTGCGCGGCCTCCTACGAGGCGCGACGCTACGGCGTGCGTTCGGCGATGCCGGCGGCGCGGGCCGAGCGGCTGTGCCCGCAGGCGGTATTCGTGCCGCCGGACTTCCCGCGCTACAAGGCGGTCTCGCGCGAGGTGCAGGCGATCTTCCGCGAGCACACCGGACTGGTGCAGCCGCTGTCGCTGGACGAGGCCTACCTCGATGTCACCGAGCCGCTCATCCCCTCGCCCAGCGCCACCGCCACCGCGCAGGCGATCCGCCGGCAGATCCGCGAACGCACCGGACTGACCGCCTCCGCCGGCGTGGCCCCGAACAAGTTCCTGGCCAAGATCGCCTCGGACTGGAACAAGCCCGATGGGCTGTTCGTGATCCGTCCCTCGCAGGTGGACGCCTTCCTGCAGCCGCTGCCGGTCTCGCGGATCCCTGGCGTGGGCCGGGTCATGCAGGGCAAGTTGGCGAAGTTTGGCGTGAAGACCGTCGGCCAGTTGCGCGAACTCGGCCTCGACGAACTCCAGGCCCGCTTCGGCAGCTTCGGCGCGTCGCTCTACCGGCGCGCCCGCGGCATCGACGAGCGTCCGGTCGAGCCGAACCAGCCGGTCAAGTCGGTGTCCACCGAGGACACCTTCGAGGCCGACCTGCTGCTGGGCGAACTCGAGCCTCACGTGCGGCGCCTGGCGGCGAAGACCTGGGAGGCCGCGGTGCGCAAGGGCGGCCGCATCGGCCGCACCGTGGTGCTCAAGCTCAAGACCGCACAGTTCCGCATCCACACCCGCAGCCTCACGCCGGACGTGCCGCCCGCCAGCAGCGAGGCCCTGTGCGCGGTGGCGCTGTCGCTGCTGCAGCGCGTGGGCCTGCCACCGGCGACCCGCTACCGGCTGGCCGGCGTGGCGCTGTCCAACTTCCGTGATGCGGCCGAGCCGGACCTGCAGCCGGAGCTGTTCCCCCGCGTCGCCATCGCGTCGTGTGCGGCAGACCAGGCGCGCAGCGGGTAGACTGCGCGGTCCTCGAGGGAGCACGGATCATGCAGGAATTTCCCCGGGCGGTGCTGTTCGACCTCGACGGCACCCTGATCGACAGCGCCGGCGGCATCGCCTGGGCGCTCGACCGGACCTTGGTGGAACTGGGCCACGCGGGCGTCGGCGAAGCGCAGGCGCGCGCCTGGATCGGCGAGGGCGCGCGGGTGCTGCTGCGGCGCGCGCTCCGCCACGCGGGATCGGCGCTGGCGGACGACGAGGCCGGGTTCGAACATGCGTTCGCGCGGTTGATGCACCACTACGCAGATTCGCTTCCGCGGCAGGCGCAGGCCTATCCGGGGGCGGAGGAGGCGTTGCACGGTCTGCGCGGGCAGGGCGTGCGGGTGGCGCTGTGCACCAACAAGCCCGAGCGCTTCATCGCGCCGCTGCTCGATGCGCTGGCCTGGCACGACCTGTTCGACGGCATCGTCGGTGGCGACACCCTGCCCGAGTGCAAGCCTTCCGCCCTGCCGCTGCGCCACCTCGCCGACGCCTTCGGCGCGCGCGAGGCCGAGTGCGTGATGGTGGGCGACTCGCACACCGATGCCAGTGCGGCGCGGGCGGCGGGCATGCCGCTGGTGCTGGTCGACTACGGCTACCACCGCGACCTCGACCTGGAGGCGGCCGGGGCGCTAGCGGTCACCCCCGACCTGCGCAGCCTGCTGGTGGCGGCGCCAGCCTGAGGACGGGCGAGCGCGCGCTGTCAGCACTCGCCCCCGCCTGCTGACAACACCTGCGCCGCGACCGGCGCTAGGCTCCAGGCGCAAGCCTGGAAGTTGGAGGGCAACACGATGGGCGATATTCGACAGGGGGCGGCGGCGGCGCTGTGGCAGGACCTGGTCCGCGAGGCGCAGGCCGCCAGCGGCGACGCGCTGGACGAATCCCGGGAGAGCTACCTGGTGTTCGTGCTGTTGCGTCACCAGCGCGATGAACGGTTGCTGGCGCGGATCCAGGCGCTGGAGTGGCTGCACGCGCAGCAGCAGGTCGGCCGCGTGCGCACCGATGCGCTGCGCGACGTGGGCGACCGCTGCCTGCTGGTGGCGGGTCTGTTCCCGGACCTGGCGCAGCGCCGCCGGGTGAGCGTGGACTACTTCGTCGACCTGGGCCGCGGCGCCTACCAGGCCGTGGCCGACGCCGGGCGCGACGCGTATGCCGAGCTGTTCGCGCACCTGGCCGCGGGCTACCGCGAGCTGGTCTCGGTGCTGCGCCGGATCCGCGGCCCGGCGGGCGCGGCCGGCCTGTTGCGACCGGCGCCGGCAGTGTTGCACTGACCCGCCGCCCCGGCGCAGGTCCGCGCGCGCAAGGCGCCGGCGGACGTGCGTCCACCGGCGCCCGCGCAGGTCAGCGCACCGGGCGCCAGCGCAGCGCCAGGTGGAACTCGCGCCCGGGCTGGTAGTACCAGGCCACGGTCTCGTACTCGCGGTCGAACACGTTGCTGGCACGCGCCAGCAGCGTCCAGTCCGGGTGCGGCGCGTACTCCAGCCGCAGGTCGGCGGTGGCATGGCCGCCCAGGCGCACGATGTTGGCCGGATCGTCGTAGCGCGCGCCGGCACCCTTGACGGTGATGCCCGCGCGCAGCGGGCCGAAGTCGCGGTCCAGGTCGATCCGGCCGGTGGTGCGCGCGCGCCGCGCCAGCACGTGGCCGTGGTTGGCGCCGTGGCTGCGGTCGCGCGGATCGGCGTGGCTCAGCTCCAGCGCCACGTCGATCCCGGCCAGGGTGGTGCCGAACGAGAACTCGGCGCCGCGCACGCGCGCCTGGTCGACGTTGCTGCCCACGCCGCGGTAGTCCGGTGGCGGATAGACGAACACGATCAGGTCGTCGATGCGGCTCTCGTACACGTCCAGTGCCCAGTGGTGCCCGGCGGTGCTGCGCGCCAGCCCGAGGTTGAGGCTGACCGACTCCTCCGGGCGCAGGCCGGGGCTCTCCGAACCGGGGTAGTAGAGGTCGTTGAAGGTCGGCGCCTTGAAGCCGGTGCCCAGGCTCGCGGTCAGGCGCAGGCCGTTGCCCGCGTCCAGGCCCCAGCCCAGGCCGCCGGTGACGTGGCTGCCGAACTGCTCGTTGTCGTCGTGGCGCAGGCTGGCCTGGACGCGCTGCCTGCCCACGCGCCCGCCGTAGGCGGCGAACACGCCGGTGTTCGCGCGCCCGGACACGGCGTAGGCCGTGGTGCTGTCGACGCGGTCCTCGAGATGGTCGACGCCGAGGCTGAGCAGGTGCGCGTCCGCCAGCTGCACGTCGGCCTGCAGCGAGGCGCTGTCGCGCCGGGTCTGGAAGCTGGCGCGCGGTTCGTCGTCGTGGAAGTCGTCGGAGCGGTCGACGTTGCGCGCCAGCGCCAGCGTCGTCGTGACCCGACCCTGCTCCGGCGCGTGCTGCAGGCGTGCCCCGGCGATGCGCTGGCGCACCCGCGAGCGGTTGGTCCACGAGCCGTCGAACTCGTTCTCGCCATCGGCCTGCAGGAAGCGGCCATCCAGCACCAGCGCGTCGCCCAGGCGCATCCCGCCGCGCAGGTTGAGTGAGGTGTTGCGGTAGCCGTCCTCGTCGGGCTCGTCGGCGAAGCAGCCCTGGAACAACGCGTCCGACCCGCGGCAGGCATTGATGCCGTCGGTGGCGTCATAGGCGCCGTCCACGCCGATCCAGCCACGCTTGCCGCGGTAACCGAAGCCGGCGCTGGCCTCGCGCGCGCCGTGGCTGCCGGCGCCGACCCGCGCGTGGCGCGACAGCCCGGGTGCACCGCCGTCGCGGGTGAAGACCTGGATCACGCCGCCGATCGCCTCGGAGCCGTACAGGCTCGAGCGCGGCCCGCGGATGATCTCGATGCGTTCGATCTGCGCCAGCGGCAGGTCCTGGAACGCCGGCATCCCGGCGGTGGCCGAGTTCATCTTCACCCCGTCCACCAGCACCAGCACGTGGTCGGACTCGGTGCCGCGGATGTACAGGCTGCTGAGCTTGCCGCGGCCGCCGGTATTGCCCACGTCGATGCCGGAGCGGCCGCGCAGCAGTTCGATCAGGTCGCGCGCCTGGCTGCGCTCGATCTCCTCGCGCTCGATCACCTGCGCCGGCACCAGGCTGTCGGCCAGGCGTTCCTGGCTGCGGCTGGCGGTGACGAGCACGGTGTCGAGGTCGGTGGCGGCGCCTTCGGCGCGGACGCCGGCGGGAGCCGCCAGCACGGGAAGGAACACCAGGGTGGCGGCGATGGCCGTCGGAAGGGAATGACGCATGCAGTCCTCCGTCGCGCGCACGCCCACGTACGCGCAGGGGTTACGGGGAGTCGCGAACGAAGGACCGCGCAGCGTGATCCATGCCGGCATCGCCGCCGCGACGCCCTCCGCGTCGCAACCAGTGGACTTCGTGGCCGGTCTCCGGACTTGCGCGCGAGGCATCCGATGCCTCGGCCGTCGCGCCTTCCCATGCCTGCGGCACAGTGGCGGATGCGGCGGCCTGGACGCGCCTACCGTTGCGGGGGCAGTGCCGGACTGGCCGTGTCGCGCATCGCGACGCCGGCGTCACCGGCTTCCCGTTTCAGCCCTTGGACGAACGTCCGCGGGCCACCTCGAAGCGGGTGCATTGTAGGGCGGATCGCACGCGCTTGCCTCCCGTGCCCGGAAGCGCGCGCCTGGACGCGCCGGGGCGCGTTCAGTCGTCGCCGCCGGGGCGGTCGAGGAGCTCGGGCGCCGGCATCGCGCCTTCGTCCTGGTGGTGGGTGGTGGTCACCGGGGCGGCGGCGGGACGCCCGCGCGGCGGGGGCAGCTTGGCGGTGGCCGCCTCCACCGCCGCGACCAGTTCGGCCCGCCGGGCCTCGGGCACGTCCTGCCAGTGGCAGTCCTGCAGCGCCCCTTCGAGCGCATAGAGCATGTTCAGGCTCGGCTTGAAGCCCGCCCGGCGTACTCGCATGAACGCTTCTACCGCGCCCACCGCCACCAGGTCGGCCTCGGTGCGCAGGCCCACCTGGCGCAGCCAGGCCGCGGACTTGGGGCCGATGTTGCGCATTTTCAGCGGTTCAGTCATGGCAGCGACTCGAGGTAGATGCGGGCGATGGTTTCCAGCCCCTCCTGGTCGACAACGTCGAAACGCGCCGGATCCGGGCTGTCCAGGTCGAATACCCCCAGCAGCTCGCCGCCGCGCACCAGCGGTACCACCAGCTCCGAGCGCGAGGCCGCGTCGCAGGCGATGTGGCCGGGGAAGGCCTCGACGTCGTCCACCCGCTGGGTGCGGCGGGTGCGCGCGGCGGCGCCGCAGACCCCCTTGTCGAGCGGGATCCGCACGCACGCCGGCAGCCCCTGGAAGGGGCCGACCACCAGCTCGGTGCCGTCGAAGAAGTAGAAGCCCACCCAGTTCAGCCGCGGCAGCGCGTGGTAGACCAGCGCCGACAGGTTGGCGGCATTGGCGATGCGATCGGGCTCGCCGTGCACCAGGGCGCGCGCCTGGTCTGCGAGCTGGGCGTACTGCTGCGCCGTGTCGCCGCTTAGACTGGTGGGCGTGAACATGGGGCCAGTCTAACAGCGCCGCCGCGCGCGATCGGGAGACAGGGTGCAGGCAGGCAGGCGGACATGGCGTCGGGCGGACCGGGACCGTGCGCGCGGGAGCGCGTGGTGAGCGTTGCGTGGTTGGTCACCGGCACCGACACGGGGGTCGGCAAGACCTTCGCCTCGGTGGCGCTGCTGCACCAGCTGCGCGGGCGCGGCCTGCGCGCGGTGGGCATGAAGCCGGTGGCGGCGGGCAGCGCGCACACCGCGCAGGGCTGGCGCAACGAGGATGCGCTGGCGCTGCTCGCGGCCAGCAACCCGCGGCCCGCGTACGCCGACCTCAATCCCTTCGCACTGCCGGCGGCCACCGCGCCGCAGCTGGCCGAACGCGAGGCTGGCGTCGAGGTGGCCCTTCCGCCGCTGCTGGCTGCGTTTTCGCGACTGTCGGCGCTGGCCGACGTGGTGGTGGTGGAGGGCGCGGGCGGCTGGCTGGCGCCGCTGGGCGACGGGCTGGAGCATGCCGATCTCGCGCGTGCGATCGGCGGCGAGGTGCTGCTGGTGGTCGGCCTGCGCCTGGGCTGCCTGAGCCATGCGCGCCTCACCGCGCGCGCCATCCAGGCCGACGGCTGCCGCCTGGCGGGCTGGATCGGCAACCGCGTCGATCCGGGCTTCGAGCCCGTGGACGACTACCTCGACCTGTTGCGAGAGGCCCTGCCCGCACCCTGCCTGGGCGTGCTCGACCACGGCGCCGATCCCCGCGCCGCCGCGCGCGCCCTGGCGCTCCCGCTGTAGGAGCGGTTTCAGCCGCGACCCCGGACGCCGGGTGCCGCCGCCGTCAGCCGTGCGCCATCGAGGGGCGGCACGACCGGCATCGGGCCGCGCCGCCGCTCCGTCACGCGTGCTGCGGCTCCGCCGCCGCCGCCGCGGCCCCCGCGTCGCGGGCGTGGTCGCGCGCCAGGTACATGTAGAACGCCGGCAGCACGAACAGGGTGAACAGCGTGCCGATGGTCATGCCCGAGGCGATCACCGTGCCCATCGAGAAGCGCGAGGCCGCACCCGGTCCCCGGGCGATGAGCAGCGGGACCATCGCGAACACCAGCGCCGCGGTGGTCATCAGCACCGGGCGCAGGCGGATCGCCGCGGCCCGCTCGATCGCCTCGCGCTTGGACAGCCCCTCGTTGATCTGCAGCTTGTTGGCGAACTCCACGATCAGGATGCCGTGCTTGGAGATCACGCCCACCAGGGTGACCAGGCCGACCTGGGTGTAGATGTTGATGCTCATCCCGGGGAAGGCCTCGATCCCGGCGAAGCCGAGGATGCCGCCCACGATCGCGAGCACGTTGATCGTCAGCAGCGCGCCGCAGATCGCCATCGGCACCGTCAGCAGCATGATCGTGGCGTCGCGGAAGCTCTCGAACTGCGCCGACAGCACCAGGAAGATCACCACCAGCGCCAAGGCCAGGGTCAGCAGCATCGCCGAGCCTTCCTGCTTGAACTGGCGCGACTCGCCGGCGTAGTCCACCGAGTAGCCCTGCGGCAGGATGTCGCGCGCGGCCTGGTCGAGGATCGCCAGCGCCTCGCCCTTGCTCACCCCGGGGCGCGGGGCGAAGGTGATCGCCACCGCGTTGAGCTGCTGGAAGCGCTTGAGCGATTGCGGCTGCGCGCTGTCCTTCAGCGTCACCAGGGTCGAGAGCGGGATCAGCTCGCCGTCGCGGGTGCGGGTGTAGTAGTGCTGCAGGTCGGAGGCGTTGAGCCGGTCGCTGCGCTGGACCTGCGGGATCACCAGGTACGAGCGGTTCTGCATCGCGAAGCGGTTGGTGTAGCCGCCCGAGAGCATCGCCGACATGTCGGCCGCCAGGGTGCGCATGTCGATGCCCAGCGAGGCCGCCTTGTCGCGGTCGATGTGCACCTCGATGCGCGGCTTGTCGATCTTCAGGTCCTTGTCGAGGAAGATGAAGCGGCGGCTTTCCATCGCCCGCTGCAGGATCGCGTCGGCCAGTTCGTCGAGCTGGGCCAGGTCGCCGACGCCGCCGATGATGAACTCGCCGCCGCCGTCGCCGCCGGCGCTGGGCAGCGAAGGCGGGACCAGGGCGAAGGTGTTCAGGCCGGTGACCTCTGCGATCTGCGGCTGCAGGTCCTGTTCGAGCACCTGCTTGGTCGAGCGGCTGCGCTCGCTCCAGGGCTTGAGCACGAAGCCGGCCATCGCCATCGGGCTGGCGCCGCCGCCGCTGCCGCCGAAGCCGCCGTTGAACAGGAAGTAGTCCTGGACTTCGGGAATGCCCTGGGCGATCCGCGACATCTCGTCGGTGTAGCGCTCGACGTAGTCCAGGGTCGCGGTCGGATCGGCCTGGGAGATCGCGAAGATGAAGCCCTCGTCCTCCAGCGGCGCCGGTTCCTTGGGTGCGGTGGCGTAGAGGAACACGCAC
>ENA-UOUL01003493-UOUL01003493.1-bioreactor-metagenome-genome-assembly--contig:-NODE-3493-length-15956-cov-11.934127_pt1 | contig 15956 bp, 8 predicted proteins | sample MGYA00249838_ERZ747220 | MGnify/ENA primary metagenome ERZ747220 (study PRJEB28778, sample SAMN05720191) | bioreactor metagenome | isolation source: Anaerobic biogas reactor | place: USA:Washington...
CGTAATGTTCCCCAATCGCTCGGCCGGTCATATCGGCCAACCGCGCCGCCAATTCGACCGCCGCCGCCTTCGCGGGGCCCACGCGACGACCGTGAGCCGAGAGCAAGCTTGGATCGAGCCGGTAATGCCTGGCAACCGCTGCGTCAATCTCGTCAAGCGGTACACTCCGCCGCGGGAAATCGAGGTCTCGATCCTGCAGACGGCCGGTGCGACGCCCGTCGATCCGCTCCTCGCTTTGCTCGATGAACGTGCTACCGCCGATGGCGTATCGACTCGCGGCCATCGCTTCCAGCAGCGGACGGTCGTCCTCCAGCAGGCACGCCTGGACGTACGCGCGGTAATGCCGCCTCGCCGCGCGCAGGTCTTGCCCATATTCCCTGAGCACGTCGTAGCTCACGAACTCCTCGGCCTTGGCTGCGGCACAATAGCCCCGATAGCTGCTCCAGGGGTAGGCATTCAGCCGCTCCAGCCTTTGCTGAGGGCTCATTCGCCGACAGGCCGCGACCTTCACCGAATTCAAGTGGATGTAGCGCGTGACAGCCAGCAAGTACACCTCGTCTTCCACCAGCTTGGCCTTGAAGCGTCCCTGAAAGAGGTGGCCGGGGCGACGGTGCTTGTAACGCGAATACAACGCGTACGACGAGAGCAAGCGTTGCATGAACCGCGACAGGTTCGCACGCGGGGTACGCACGAGTATATGAAAGTGGTTGTCCATGAGAGTGTGAGCGTAGAGAACAACCGCGCACTGATGTAGGTGGTGGGCCAACTGGGCGAGAAAACGCTGTCGATCCTCGTCGGTGTGGAAAATGTCCGCGCGGCCGTTGCCGCGGCTGGTCACATGGTAGACGGCGTCGGGAAAATCGATGCGTGGTGGACGTGGCATATCTCTACGTTACCGTCCCGCTCGCCTTACGGCAAGCCGTTAAAGTGCAAAGTGCCGGCCTGACCCCGATCCTGTCCTCGTCCTCTCGCTTTCTTCTCTCAAAGGTTAAAAGTCAAGGAAGCCCGGCGAAATGCGTTTGGTGTTGGGGAGCGCGGAGGCGTGATTCACCGTTGAACGATGCTCAGCACGCGTATGGCAACTCTGAGAGGCTCTGAGCCGTAGCACCGCGCAAAGTGCCATGGAGTGCGACGCGGAGAGACCGCGCCGGCTTGGCCGGCAGCATCAAACACGTGAGGAACGATTTCATCCACACAAAGCTGCCGCTTGGCACAGAAAGTGCGCCGCCATTTTCATGCCAAATCCGTGCGATTTTCAAACCTTGGCGAAACGCCATGCTTTACAAACATTCCGAGGGCTTGGCACAGAAGATGCCGCGCGCACATCGCGTGCCGATCTGCTTGCGTATTGCACAAGCGCTCCTTGCCGTAAATTCTTTTTATGCTGGTGTTGAACAGCCTCGGTTATTGACATCTTCGCGCGATTATGCATAATCAGAAGTGTGTCGTTGGGCTCATGGCGTGACTCTTTGAAGGACTTTGCGGCGATGCCCACTTCGCCGGCTGTCTCTCCTTTCTCGTCGAACCCTACCCAAGCGGTCCAAGAAAAGCAACAACGGGATGCCGAGCGCTTGTTTCAGCGGCTTGAGCAGATCCACGTGCAGGATCTCTCTATCTCTTACAGCTTGGAACATTCTTCTATCACCTTGCCGGCCTCGCTGGTTCGCTTTCTTGCCGTGGCAGTTCTCTTCCGTTTGGACTCCATGAAGAAGTGGCACTTGGTTCTTCAGAACGCGCTTCTGCCGGAACCCGTGCAGAGATGGCTCGGCATCAACAGCCTGGTGGACCTGACCGATCAGGCCACGATCGATTGGGTTCCCCCGAAGGTTCTTCTGGACACACTCGCCTGGCAGGTGGCCGAATGCCTGACCCAGTGCGCCCTGCCGCAACCGGCGGCCACGATCCGCCAGACCATCGCGGTTCTGCTGCTGCGCGATGCCACACGGTGCGGGGAAGGCGTTGTGCTCGACAGAAAGTTCTGGCGACGGGTGATTGCGAAGGGGCAGCGCCCCTTGTCGGCGGCCGTCCAGGAGGAGTGCCGGCAGCGGATCGAATTCGTTCTGGGGCAAGTCGACCTCAGTGAAGTCGTCCCGGGGCACTGGCGGGAGGTACCGGAATTGACGGAGAAGGATCGCGCCAAGCTGGAGGCGGTACGTGTCGCCGAGTCGGAGGAACGCCTGCAAGCGCTCGAGGTGGCCTTCCAGAAGGGCCATTTCGATTTCGTGGCGAAACTCTTGGCCTGCTCCTACAGCCAGAAAGGCCGTCGGGCCCATCATCCGCTCTTGCAGTTAAAGGTTTGGTTGGCGATGTTGGCCCTCGGTAGTACCTCGCCGGGGGATTTCTTGCGTGACGTCGACGACTCGGTGCAGTTGCGTCTGTTTCTGGGCGTGATGAGCCGTCAAAAGCTCCCTTCCGAGCGGCGAATCAAAGGCTTCGTGACGGAACGCCTGTCGCCGGTGATCGAGTACCTGGTGCTTGGGCACCAGGTGGTCCTGCTGGGCCAGGAAGGGATCGAGATCGGCTGCGATTTCGGCACCGACGCCGCCGACATGCTCAGCCAAGGGAGGATGAAATATGACGCGGCGGCGATGCACGTCACGGGACTGCTGGGGTGGCTGATCGAGGAGTGCCGGCGGTTCTGCGAGTCAACCAGCCGAAGCGGTCTGAGCGAGGAGGACCGAGCCGTCTTGCTGCGGGCCTTCGAGGAGTTGAATTGGAAGGTGCTGGGGAACTTCGGCCGCAATCGGCAGGGGCTGATCGGAGCCATTCGTGACACATTGAACGGCCATTTCGTGACCCCAGTACCCGGGGTGGTGACGCTGGACTGCCGGCCTCGCGACGGGCCGGTTTCCACAGACCTGGCCACGTTTGCCAAGGCTCTGGCCGCCGAATTTCTCACGCGGATGAAGGTCTTCGGCGAAAAGTTCGACAGTTCGGTGTTTTACGACCCGGAAGGCAGCGCGCATACCAAGCGGGGCAAGACAGTCCATGGGTACGGTGTGCAGTTTCTGGCGGACCTGAGGTTCGGCCTGATCTGGGAGTTCGCGGTGTTTCCGGCGGGCGACGGTTTCCGTCCGCGGATTACCGAGTGGGTGATCCAGGCGAAGCGGACCTTCGCGTGGGAGCGGATTCAGTTGACCTCGGATCGTGAATACACGATTGCCAAAGCGATTCACGAATGGGAGAAGGAGCAGGTGTATCACTATGGTCCGCGTGCGGATATCGACGAGCCGAAGAAGGGGATCTTCACGGAGCGGGACTTTGAGGTGTATGAGTTCTATGCGATCTGTCCCAACGGCGCACGGTTGAACCGAAAGCCGAACGTGTTCGTGCGAGGATCGAGCGAACAGTGGCGTTATCAAGCCAAGGGGACGGACTGCCACGGTTGCTCGCGTCGGGGAGAGTGTACGAAGGGGAAGAACCCGCGGATGCTTTGCATCAGTGTGCACCGGGAGGATCTGGAAAAGCACGCGGCGAGGATGAAGGCGGATCCGGAGCGGACTCGGGACCTGTTGGGGCGGCACCGGGCGACGACCGAAGGGATCGTGAACAACCTGATGAACCACCAGGGCGTGCGTCACGCTCGCTGGAAAGGGCTGGCGTTGGCACGCGTGCAAGTAGGCTTGGCCATCGTGCTGCTGAACACGCTAAAGTGGTACAAGAACCGTTGCGGCCAGCTTGCACCGATGACGTTGAAGCCCGCGGCGTGATTCTCGGATCCTTAGCTCGGCCGCGAGCCACGCGATCGTTCAGACCGATTTCGCCGGGCTTCCTCAAGAGCCAAACCTTTCGACCGGTTCTTGACTCTCAAACCTCCGCTTTCCGTGGCTGAGACTGCAAAGGAGACGCGTATGAAATCCGTCCTTGTCGCTTCGATCGTTCTTGCCGGTGTGGCGGCGTCTGGGCTATCGGCAGCCGACTCCCAACCGGTTGCCGGGCCGAACGTAGTGCTGATTCTCGCCGACGACAAGTATGAGTAATCCGCCGGCGAGGCACGAATTCCCGCAGATTCTGCGGGTTTTATCGGAGAAACGGCGATCTTGCAAATTAGGGCGAATTGCTGGGAATTGCTGGGAATTACTCGCAATTAACTACATTTTGCTACACGCGGTGCCTTGCGGGGCTTTCCTGGACGGGAGGTGACAGGAGCCCCAGAGCATGCGTTTCCGATCCGAGACACGTTGTTTCACGGCCCACTGCGGAAAACGCCGAGCCGGCCGTTTGGCCCAGCAATCTCTCTCAACATCCGGTATTCGCTGGCAACGAATGGAACCCTTCCGTGTGGGGGCTGATCTCGCAGTACGGCCGATGCGGTCGGCACTTGCCTTTGCTCGAATTACCTGATGCCAGTGGGACTGCAATGGCACGGATCTGCCATCGGGTAGCCTCCGGTCCGCGACTGCGCAGAGCTAAAAAAAGGGGCGCTCTGTGCGCCCCTGGCCAAGTTCAACACTCGATCAGTCCGGCAAGACTTGCGCCCCGCAACCGACCGCTGTGCGTCCAGCCGAGACTGCGGACTCGACAGTACATTCGCGGCTCCAGCCACACGGCTTTCTTCGGGCATGGTACGATCGGCTCTGGGCGAGTCTTGCCCGGAAGTCTCCGTGCGAGTTCGGCCCATTCCCGGCGAGTCAGCCCGACGCCCACCTCGCCGACGTAGCGAAGCGATCCTTCTCGCTGAGTGGCCACCAGCAAGCTGCGGAAGCCGTTTCGGGACGGAATGTAGCCGATGATCACGCACGGCAGAATCTCTGTAGGCTTGATCTTCAGCCAGCTCGACGACCGTCGGCCAGGCAGGTAGCAACTGCTGAGGTGCTTGGCCATCACGCCCTCGTGGCCCTGCCGCACGACCTGCTCGAACAGCACCGTGCCGGCCCCCACAATCCCTTCGGAAAGGATCACCCGGGAAGAGTCCAGCGGATGGAGCGTGTCGGCGAGAATCTGCCTGCGCTGGCAAAGCGGCAGTGCCAGCAGCGACCGGCTGCCGTGGAACAGGAGATTGAACACCACGTACAATACAGGGTTCTGGCGGCTGGCCAGCTTGGTCTTGAACTGACCGGTCAACTGATGCCGGCAGAGCACCGCATCCAGGTCGCGCCGCCCACGTAGTGCAGCGAATAGCAGGAGTACACGGCGATCGGCCGGCCATCGGGCTCGCGCACGGCGAGGATCGACACCAACGGATCGGTCGGCCCGGCCGGCTTCACCAAGTCCGGGCTGCCCGCCGCTGGATTCATCTTCACCTGGTCGATGCCCCCGAAGGGATTGGGCGGCATGGTGCCTGGCTTGAGGAACCAGCGGCGGTTGAACACGTGCTCCGGCGCTTCGGCGGTGGTGAACCCGACTTGCGCCGGGCGCAGCCGGTTCGCGGCGCATTTGACTCCGTCGGCGATCCGCCGGGCGACGAATGCCTGGTACTTGTCTATCTGGTACTCGTCGACCTTCTGCGGGAACTCGAAGTGGTTCTTGCCCAGCGCGCTGGCCGCCGAATGGTTGTGGATGGCCGAGATCAACACGTTCGTCGCCGGGATGCCTGTCTCCTGCTCGATGAACTTGCGCGCCTCGTGGCTCACGATGTAATGGAAGCCCAGCAAATCGACGACCACCAGGGCCAGCTTCGTCTTCCCATCGTCGAGCACCAGGCACCGCGCGTGCAGCTCGTCGTGGACGTTTGTGGCCGGAAAGGGCAGGAAACCGCCGATGATCGCCGATCCCAACGCCGGCGTGATGTTGCTGGTGGCCGCACCGGCGCGAAACGTGGACGCGGGCGGGTCTGCAGCCAGGAGTGTGGTGCTCAGGAAACAGGCAACGATGCCAAGAAGACAGCGTCTCATAAGGTGGGCTCCCAAAACAGGTCAACGGAAGGAAGTCGCTGGCAGGTCCTTCAAGATACTGCATCGCCTTACGCAATGCCACCGCGGATGGTATTCTTGCCAAAAAATCAGGGGAAAGGACTTGTCATGCACCAACAGACGACGCTCTTGTTCGGCCTCCTGCTGGCCGGTTTGCCGTTTCTCGGTTCGCGCACTGCCGCGACTGCGCAGGATTCAAAACTCGAGCGGTTGAAGTACAACCATCCCGGCCTGGTCGTCGATCTGGGGGCCGGGCTGTGGGCGTGGCCGCTGCCGATGGACGTTAACGGCGACGGGCGGATGGACATGGTCATCAACGAGGAAGATGTGCCCTACAACGGCGTTTATGTCTACGAGCACCCGGGCTCGAAGGAGAAGATGCCGGTCTTCAAGCCGGGCCGCAGGCTCAGCGACGGCATGATCAACGCCCAGGTGAGCTTCGTGGACGGAAAACCGCGTGTGTTGACGCCGGGCAAGGAATACCCGGACTTTGCCCACTCCGGGCTGGCCCGGCCGGTCGCGCTGCCGCTGGCCGCGAACGTGCATCCCAACAAAGTCCGCGGAAACATGTGGCGGTACGTCGACTTCGACGGCGACGGCCTGACGGATCTCGTCATCGGCATCGACGACTGGACGGACTACGGAGAGCCCTGGACCGGGTACAACGCCTACGACCTGAGCGGAAAATGGCTGCGTGGTCCGCTACGCGGCCAAGTGTACGTCGCCCGAAATCTGGGTACGAACCAACGGCCGCGGTATGCCACGCCGTACCGCCTGACCGTTGTCGGCGGCGCCCCCCTGGAAACCTACGGCTGGCCGTCGCCCTGCGTTGCCGACTGGGACGGCGACGGCGATTTCGACATCGTGTGCGGTAATTTCCTGAACCGCTTCACCTACTTCCAGAACGTCGGAACCCGCGCCGCACCGCAATACGCGCGCGGAGTGGGCCTCCGCACCGAGGACGGCGCGGCGCTGGAAATGGACATGCAGATGATCACGCCCGTGGCCGTCGATTGGGACGGCGACGGCCATGGGGACCTGATCTGCGGCGAAGAGAATGGCCGGATCGCCCTGATCGAGAACACCGGCCGGCTGAAGGACGGGATGCCGTTGTTCCAGAAGCCGGCCTATTTCCGGCAGGAGGCCGACGAGCTGAAGTGCGGGGCGCTGGCGACGCCGTTCGCCGTCGACTGGGACGGCGATGGCGACGGGGACATCCTCTGCGGCAACTCGGCCGGCTATATCGTGTTCTTCGAGAACCTCAGCGGTCCCGGCGTGGAACGCCCCAAGTGGGCGGCTCCGGTGTCTCTCCAGGCCGCCGGCCAGACGATTCGCATTCAGGCCGGCGAGAACGGTTCCATCCAGGGTCCCGGGGAAGCCTGCTTCGGCTACACCGTCCTGACGGTCGCCGACTGGGACGGCGACGGACTGCTCGACCTGGTCGCCAATTCGATCCTGGGGAAAGTCGTCTGGTACAGGAACATCGGCATCGCCCGGCAGCCAAAACTGGCCGCCGCGCAGGCCGTCGAGGTCGAATGGGACGGCCCGCCGCCCGCGCTGGCCTGGGGGTGGATGCGTCCTGAGGGAAAACAGCTCCTCACGCAGTGGCGAACCACGCCGCTGGCTTGCGACTGGAACCAGGATGGTCTCACCGACCTGATCATGCTCGACCAGGAAGGCTATCTGGCCCTGTTCCCCAGGGCCAAGATCGGGGGCACGTTGAAGTTGCTGCCGCCCCAGCGCGTGTTCTGCAGCGCGGATGGAAAACCGCTGCAACTCAACGCCAAGCAGGCCGGCGCAAGCGGTCGCCGAAAACTGTGCGTTGTTGATTTCGACGGCGACGGCAAGCTGGACTTTCTCCTCAATAGTTCCAACGCGACTTGGCTGCGCCAAACCGAACACCGCGACGGCAAGTGGTATTTCGAGGATCGCGGACCGCTCGATCCGCGGCGACTCGCGGGACACACGACCTGTCCGACCGCGGTCGATTTCGACAACAATGGCATACCGGACGTCGTGATCGGCGCCGAAGACGGGCATTTCTACTACCTGCGCAACCCGCGCGCCAAGCAGTAGCAACGCTCACGAAAGAACTTCCCTCCGTGTCCTCTGTGGCTCCGCGCTCTTGTTCTCCGAAGAGGATTCGAAAACACAGGGGCACAGAGGCCTGGGAGGGTGCCAACCGTACAGTGGCAAGTAAAGGCGATCTCCGTTTCCGACAGGGTGATCGGATTCTCGTGAGCGCGACGTTGCCCGGACTCCGCCTTCCAACCGGTCGTCAGGTGCGCGTCAACGGCCTTCGTTGCCATGCCTGGCAATCCACTGCCGGGCGTAGTCTACGGCAGCGAGGCCCTTGTTGCAGAGCGGCGTGCAGTGGAAGATCAAACCTTCGATCCGGCCTTCCTTGTACAGGCGATGGGCGTAGTCCAGCTGCCTGGCCATGAAATCCTTGCTCAGTTCTTTCTTGCCGCCCAAGTCCCACATGTAGATGCCCAGCAATGTCGGCTTGTCTGGCACCAATGACCGGTACTTCTGAAAGTTCGCCTCGATGCGTTGAATGTCGCTGCCGCTCCAAATCCAGAGCGAGACAACATCAACGTACTGCATGACCGGCTTGATCGACGCGCTCAATTGGTGGGTGTACAAGACGACGGCCAGGTCGAGACGGCGTTTGTAGGCGACCGTTTCTTCGTGGAGCTTTTTCATCTCATTCAGGGAGAGTGAGGCCGGGGCAGGCTGGACCTCGCCGCTCTTTTCGACCTTGGGCGCGCCGCCGATGTGGAAGAAGTCATCGAGATAGTAGCCTATGAGGTTGGGCATGACATCCCGCAGCTTGAACACGTATTCTTTGAGCGCGTAGTAGGACTGGTTGGAGCCGCCGGACAGGTTCCAGGCGACCCGTTTGACGTCCTTGAACTGCTTGCGGTATTCTTCATCGAGAGTCCCGCCGCGAATGACGCAGACGTTGGGGATTCCCATCGACTTGATACCTTCCGCCATACTCATCGGCGCACTGAGGGGGATGTTGTAGACGCCCTTCGGCCCGTCATACACGCCGGGGTCATGGCCCCACATCCACAGGCGGTCCCGCAAGTTGTTTTCGTAAGCGGGGTACGTGGCTTCCGCAGCGTTCGACTGTGAATCCGTCGACGACAAGATGCTCCATCCGGCCAGCGCCGAGATCTGCTTTACGAAATCGCGTCGTTCCAAAGCTGTGTTCCTTCTCGAATCGTATTGTTGCGTGACGAGCGGACGCGGGGCGGACCTTTGTCGTGCGTCATGAGGCGGGGCTGCTTGAGGGGGTGAGTGGGCCGAGGGCTGTTTGACGTCACACCTGCCGAGCCAGCATACTGGATGTCTGGGCCTTGCGTCAACTTCAAGGGCAGCGATTTGGTGGTTGTGATAGGTGATAAGATCCCCTGGATGTTGCAGTCCCGCGCCGCGTGGTACACTGCCGGCTGTGGCCGGGCGAGTCGGGGCGGCGAACCTGATTGCAGGTCCCGCAGGTGCCCACATGATTCTCCCGCATCGGGAAAACGAAGTGCAGCGAAGGCTGACCCGTGGAGCAGATCGGCCTTTTGCGTTACGCCATCGAGACACTCGCACAACCGCAACCATGAACTCGCTCACCACTACAACCATGAAACACTTTATCGCTCTTGTCGTGTTGATTGGCCTCTCGTTGACGGCTTTCGCCGAAGACGTCCGACTGCAGCCGCTCAAGGACCTGAACGGTTATTTCCCCTTCACCCCGCCGAGATCTTTGCCCGAGTGGGAGCAGCGGAGGGAGTACGTGCGGCGGCAGATTCTGGTGGCGGCGGGGCTCTGGCCGATGCCGGCCAAGACGCCGCTCAACGCGGTCATCCACGGCAGAATCGACTGCGACGGGTACACGGTCGAAAAGGTGTATTTCGAGAGCGCACCCGGTTTCTTCGTCACGGGCAACCTGTACCGCCCGAAGAAGATCCAGGGCCGCGTGCCGGGTGTGATGTTCGCGCACGGCCACCGGGAAAGCGCCCGCCTGTACCTGACGCCGGACGACACGCTGCGCAAGAGCATCGCCGACGGCGCGGAGCGTTTCGAGCGGGCTGGGCGCAGCACCTACCAGTCCCAGTGCCGCCAGCTCGCCCGCATGGGCTGCGTGGTCTGGCAGTGGGACATGCTCGGCGACTCGGATGCGATTCAGTTATCGCGGCAACTCGTGCATGGCTTCGCCAAACAGCGAGCGGAGATGAACACGACGGAGAATTGGGGCTTGTACAGCCCGCAGGCCGAGACGCATTGCCAGAACATCATGGGCTTGCAGACGCTCAATGCCGTGCGCGGCCTTGATTTCCTGCTCACCCTGTCCGAGGTGGACCCGCAGCGTACGGCCGTCACCGGCGGCAGCGGCGGCGGTACGCAGTCGATGATCCTGGCCGCGATTGACGACCGCATCCAGCTCTCCTTTCCCGTCGTCATGGTCAGCACGTCGATGCAGGGCGGCTGCACTTGCGAAAACGCCAGCCTGCTGCGGGTAAACACGGGCAATGTCGAGTTCGCCGCGCTGTTCGCGCCGAAACCGCAGGGCATGAACAGCGCGGACGATTGGACCAAGGAGATGGCCACCAAGGGCTTCCCCGAATTGCAGCAGCTCTATGCGCTGTACGGTAAGAAGGACAACGTCTACCTGAAGCGAGGCGAGCACTTCCCGCACAACTACAACGCGGTCACGCGTTCCGCCTTTTACACCTTCCTGAACAAGCATTTCAAGCTCGGCTTGCCGGCGCCCGTGATCGAGACGGATTTCGCTCCGCTGCCGCCTGAGCAGCTCACCGTCTGGGACGACCAGCACCCCGCGCCCAAGCCGGGCGACCCGGATTTCGAACGCAAGCTGCTGCGCTGGTTCATCGAGGACGCCGAACAGCAGCTCCGCGCCGCCGCGTCCACCCGCGAAGGGCTGCGCAAGCTCATCGGCGGCGGCGTCGAAGTGGTCATCGGCCGTGCGCTGGCCCATGCCGGCGAGGTGCAGTGGAACGTCGAAAACCGCCAAGACCGCGGCGACTATGTCGAGATAGCCGGAACACTGGTCAACCGGACGTATGCCGAGGAAGTGAAACTCGCTTGGCTGTGCCCCAAGCGGAGCGACGGCCGCGCCGTGGTGTGGCTGGATAGCAACGGCAAGTCCGCGCTACGCAACGCCGACGGCAGCGTCAAACCCGCCGTGATGAAGCTCGTTCAGGGCGGCGCGATGGTCATCGGCGCCGATCTGCTCTTCCAGGGTGGGGAACCGGTGACACAGACTCGCGTGGTGGAGAATCCTCGCGAGTTCGCCGGCTACACGTTCGGCTACAACCACGCGTTATTTGCCCAGCGGACGCACGACGTATTGTCGATCGTGAGCCTGCTGCGCCAGGCGAAGCCAGATTCGCGGCCGAGCGTCAAGACGGTCGCCGTCGCCGGCTGGGGTGATGCCGGCCCGATTGCCGTCGCGGCGCGGGCCGTCGCCGCTGAAGCCATCGACCGGGCCGCCGTGGACACCGGCGGCTTCCGCTTCGGCAAGTTGCTCGACTACCGCCACCCCATGTTCCTCCCCGGCGGCGCGAAGTATCTCGACCTGCCCGGCATGATCGCCCTGGCCGCTCCCCAGTCCCTCTGGCTTGCCGGCGAGGGCAAAGAGCCCGAGATTGTGGTCGCGGCCTATCGCGGCGCCCCCAAGGCCGACGCACTGGCCACGTACACCGGCGACGGCGCGGACAAGGAGGCGTCGGCCGTCCAGTGGCTGCTCAAATAGGGCAAAGCTGGACTTATCCGGCTGCGCCGGAACCCGAAACCCTAATCTTCCACATAATCTTTCACTTAATCTCTTCCTCCTGCCTCGGAGCCGGGGGTTAGGTGAGAGATTAGGTGAAAGACTAGGCCAACTTGGAAAGTAGAGAAGACATGAATGCAGAAGCTGCTTTGTCTGTGATGGCCCTTGTAGGGATGATGGCATTGGCTTCGACCGCGACGGGCGGCGAAGGCCCCGACTCCGGTGTGCTCGGCCGCTGGAGCTTCGACGAAGGCCGGGGGGTTTACTCAGCCAATGCAGTCGATCCCACAGGCGACGCCGAACTGCACCAGGCATCCTGGGCCCAGGGCGAATTCGGGACCGCACTGCGGCTGACCGGTTCGGACAGCTACGCGATCCTCCCGGCGATGCCGCAGCTCGACGGCTCCGACGAGATGAGTCTGGCCGTCTGGGTGTACTGGGAGGGAACCGGGCAATATCCCAACATTCTCACCGGCGGAACGTGGAGCCCGGGGGGATTTCTGATCTTCGTCCGCGACCGCACCTGCTCGTTTCGCATGGGCCGGCCGGGTCACCGCCACGGTGCCGCCGGCGAGGCTTGGACGGAAGCCTCCGCTCCGTTCCTCTCCGAGTTGCCCCTGAAGCAGTGGGTCCATCTGGCGGCCATTTTCAAGCGGCCGCAGATCACCACCTACGTCAACGGCCAGAAGGTCGGCTCTGCCCGGTGGGACTATCCGGTCGGGCAGAACGGCGATCTCCAGGTGGGGCGTTGGTCCGGATCGGCCAGCCACGCCGGCTTGATCGACGAACTGCGGATCTATCACCGGGCGCTGGAGGCCGAAGAGGTGCTGGCCTTGGCCAATCCGGCGGGCCGCCAAACGGCCGCTTACCGAGACCTGGGCCCTGCCAAGAGCGAGGCCAAGGAACTCGCCCGCTATGAAACCCGCTGGGCTACGCTGGTCGTCGGCGATGACGGCGCGCTCCTCTCGCTGAAGGAGAAGGGCACCGGGCGCGAACTGCTGGCCACGCCCCAGCCCGTGCTGGCGGTCGAGCAGAAGCAGGGGCGGCGACTACAGGCGCGGCAGATGCGACTGGACAGCGGTCTGCTGATCGCCGATTTCCCGCGCGGGGCCGGCAGCGCGGCTATCCACATCGAAGCCAAGGACCAGTATTTCACCGTGACGGCCGCCGACCTGAAGGTGCCCGACGCCAAGCGGTTCACGTTCTTCCAACTCTCGCCGGCGCCGAAGGAGTACATCGGCAACATGGCCGGCCTGGCTTCCGACGACGCCTCGGGCGTATGCCTGCGAAGTCTCGCCTTGGAGGTCGACACGTCATTCCACTCGCCGGTGCCGCAGTTCCGCGCGTCGACGACGGCCCAGCACGGTCTAGTCGGGCCCAGCATCGGCCTGGCCGCCGGGCCGCGGCCCCAGCTGATCCCCATGCTCCGCTCGATGGCGGAGAACGAGCCGGTGCCGAAATCCCGCGTCGGCGGCCCCTGGTCGATGGGCGCGGAAGAAACCCGCGGCTCTTACCTGTTTGCCGACCTGGCCGCGAAGGATACCGATGCCTGGATCGAAATGGCCCGCCGCGGCGGCTTTACCAACCTCCACCTGCACGGCTGGTGGTCCACGCTGGGCCACTACGAACCCCGCGCGGCCTATTTCCCCGGCGGGCTGGACGAGATGAAGGCCACCGCGGAGCGGATTCGCGCGGCCGGCCTGAAACCGGGAATCCACACTCTCACCGCCTGCATCAGCCCGAACGATCCCTGGGTCACGCCGGTACCCTCGCCGCACCTGATCGCGTCGAACCACTATACGTTGGCCAAGCCGCTTTCGGCCACCGACAAGACGATCTTCGTCAACGAGCTGCCCGCCCAGAGCCACGACGTGATCTGGAGCTATTCCGGAAACGGCAACGCGCTGCGAGTGGGAAGCGAACTGATCCGCTATGCGGCCATTTCGCGGGAGCAGCCCTATGCCTTCCTGGAGTGCGAACGAGGCGCGTTCAAAACGCAGGCCGCCGCACATGCTGAAGGGGCCGGGGTCGATTACCTGCAACAGCGATACATCGCCTTCTATCCCGATCCCCAGAGCCCGCTGGCGGACGAGTTGGCCGAGCGGATCGCCCGCGTCTACAACGCCTGCCAGCTGGAGATGATCTACTTCGACGGTTCCGAAGGCATGCGGAGCCGATTCGGCATCGACACCATGCGCTGGGCCATTTTCCAGCGGCTGTACGGCGGCGTGACCGAGGGCAGCGAGTGGGGACACAACAGTTGGTGGATTCACTCGCGGCTGGGCGCGTGGGACCATCCCGTGTGGGCCATGAAGCAGTTCCACGACGCGCACATCCGGCAGGCATCGCGATTCCGGCTCACCGACCTGCTGGAGCCGCAGCTGGGCTGGTGGGCGCCGCGCGGACCGTCGGCGATCGCCCGCGGGCATTTTCCCGACGAGCTGGAGTATTTCGCCGCCCAGAATCTAGCCATCGACGGCCCAGGGTCGATCCAGGGCGTCCACGCAACCGCTCGGCCCTCGAACGCCCGAATTGACGAACTGCTCACCGTGCTGGGCTGGTACGAGCGGCTCCGCCTGGCCCGCTATTTCGATCAGACCACGTTGCAGCAGGTCGGGCAGCCGGGCCGCGACGTTCGTCTGCGTCAGAACGCTGCCGGCCAGTGGCAGTTCATCCCGGCCCATCTGGCCAAGCACCGCATCAGCGCGGTGGGCAATGGCTCCGAGCATTGGGTGACCGAAAACCCGTATGCCGCCCAACCGCTCCGCGCGCGGCTGGAAGCCCTGTATAGCGTGGCGCCGTACGACGACGCCAAAGCCACGATGCTGGCCGATTTCGCCGATCTCGATGCGCTGGACAACCGCCGCAACGCGGCCGGGGTCACCGCCCGCGTCGAACTGGAGACGACCGATGTCAAGGCCGGCGGTCGCAGCCTGCGGCTCCAGGCCGCCAACGCCGGCGACAGCGCTCGCGGAGCCTGGGCGCAAATCGGCAGGACATACAAGCACCCCTATTTCAGCATGATGCCCGGCGACGCCCTGGGTCTGTGGGTCAAAGGCGACGGCAGCGGCGCGTTGCTGAACGTCCAGATCCGCTCGCCGCGGGAATACCACGACTGCATCTCGGACCACTACATCGACCTGGATTTCACCGGCTGGCGCTACGTGGAGATCCTGCTCCGCGAGCGCGATGCGGAGCGGCTCACGGATTACGTGTGGCCCTATGGCGGCGGTGGAAGCCACGCCATCTACCGCAACGCCGTGGACCGGGCGCATATCTCGGAGGTCAACCTGCTCTTGAACGAGATTCCCGCCAAGGGCAAGGTCGACATCCTGGTGAGCCCGATCGTCTCGCTTACCTCCCGCCGGGCCGAACTGGCCAGCCCGTCGCTGGAACTCGGCGGCAGCAAGGTGCTCTTCCCGGTCACGCTGCAATCCGGGCAGTACATCGAGTTGGAGGGCATCGACGACTGCGTCCTGTACGACGAACGGGGCGAACTGATCAGCCGCTTCCGGTCGCAAGTCGAAAAGCTGCCGCGGCTGGCCGAGGGCGCCAACACGATCCGGTTCGGCTGCACACCACCGCAAGGCCACAGCGCGCGGGCCGAGATCACCGTCGTGTCGCTGGGCCAGCCGTTTGGCGGCCGCAGGCCCGTGGCGGAGATCGACTGGAAGCGGCTCGATCGCGAGTACGACATTCCGCGAATCGTCACCCGGCTGGACGGCGCCGACAACGTCTGGAACATCGTCCGCAGATCGGATGCGCCCGGCGGCCAAGAGAAGCCACCGGTGCTGGAGATCGAACTCGCGGTTCCGCAGCGTGCCAAACCTGAACAACAAGTCGGGGCCAAGGCGAGCGGGGCCTTCCTCGCGGAGCCGGTGCTGGCGATCGGCGAGCAATCGGTGCGATTCCCGGTGCGGCTGCTGGAAGGCCAGCGGCTCGTCTGCCGCGACCAGGCCACCTGGCGGGTACTGGGCGCCGACGGCGCCGAGGTCGCTACGGGCCAAGTGGCGGGCGCATTCCCCACGCTCGTGCCGGGCGCCAACCGGGTCACGCTCGCTTCCCAGACGCAGCCCGCCGCGGACTTCCGCGTCATCGTGAAGACCGTGAAGGTTTATCGTTGACGGCAACGAAAAACCCCGTGAACGATCAGGCCTATGCTGGAAAACCGCGTGAAGGAGGCATCAACACGTTGCGTTGCGAACCACGCCCCCTGAACAATTGCTTTTTCGCTATGGAAAGATCATGCCACGCACCATTCTGCTCTTCACCGTCTTTTTGCTCGCATCGCTGGCCGCGTTGCACGCCGCCGA
>ENA-UOUL01003494-UOUL01003494.1-bioreactor-metagenome-genome-assembly--contig:-NODE-3494-length-15951-cov-5.783041_pt1 | contig 15951 bp, 12 predicted proteins | sample MGYA00249838_ERZ747220 | MGnify/ENA primary metagenome ERZ747220 (study PRJEB28778, sample SAMN05720191) | bioreactor metagenome | isolation source: Anaerobic biogas reactor | place: USA:Washington...
GATCGACCAGTGCCGCGTTGTGACCCGGAACCAGGTCGATTTCCAGATCGGCCATGAATCGCCCGATGGCCAGCCAGAAGTCATCGCGGACCAGCAGCAGGCACTGCAGCCGCACACCGTCGCACTGCCGCAGCGCCGCCAGCAGTTCCCGGCGATCCTTGTCGCTCTTGCCGTGCAGCCACTGCTCGAACTGATCGATCACCAGCAGCAGCTTGTCGCCGCGAGCCAGACCACATCCGCTGCGAATGCTCGCCAACTCCTCCGCCAGACTGCCTCCCGGCCCCTCCGGGATGAACTGCTGCTCGATGCGGTGCTGCAACTGGTTCTCCGTCTCCTCTGCCGTCGCATCGAAGCAGATGACACGCACTTTGTGTGACAGGCGCGGCAGCAGCCCGGCACGGACCAGCGACGACTTGCCGCATCCCGACGGCCCGTAAAGCAACCCGACGGCAAACGCTTCCGACGCGTCGGTCGTTTCGATGCGCGACTTCCACTGCCGAATCGACTCGGGCAGCCCGTTGCGATCCCGGGGGCCCGGCACCAGGCCAAGATAGTAGTCGGCATCCTTGGCATCGAACGAGCGGAGCCCTTTGGGAATCACCTTGGGCGGCGGCTGGCTGACCAGCTCGTCGCCGGGCACCGGAGCCCGGCCGGCAGTGGCCGCGGCACCCTCGACCTGCCGCGCCGACTCCGTATAGTGCCGCAGGTCGTCCACCATCTGCCAGGCGTCGGCGTAGCGGTCCGCCGCGCGTTTGGAGAGCGCCTTCAGACAGATGCGCTCCAGCTCCTCAGGAATCGACTCGTCCACACCGCGCGGCGGAATCGGGTCCTCCCACAGCACCTGGTCGAGCAGCGCCTCGTACGAGTCCGCCACAAACGGCCGCCGCCCTGTGAGCAACTCGTAGAACACGACCCCCAGACTGAAGATGTCCGAACGCGCGTCGACCCGGTGCGCTTCCCCCCGCGCCTGCTCCGGACTCATGTAGCCGGGCGTTCCCGCAAAGCTCCGCCGGTCCGCCGCATCTCCCGCGGTCAGTGCCAGTCCGAAATCGACGACATAGGGACGGCCCCGCGCATCGAGCAGGATGTTGGCCGGCTTCACGTCACGGTGTACCAGGCCCCGCGCGTGCGCGGCATGCAGCGCGTCGGCGACGACGACCACAATCTGTACCGCCTCCTCCAGCGACAGCCGGGAACGCCAGATCCGCGCCGCCAGATTCTCGCCGCGAATCAGCTTCGAGACCACGTAGCAGTGCCCGTCGCGCGTCCGGCCGACATCGTACACCGGCACGATCGCCGCGTGATCCAGTGAGGCGACGATGCGGGCCTCCGCCCAGTACGCGTCCATCGCGTCCGGATCGGCACCGCGCCGCCAATGCGGCACTTTGATGGCAACGTCCCGCCGTAACTCCTCGTCGGTCGCGTGGTAGACCCGGGCAAAGCCACCTTCTCCCAACAGGCCCAGCACCCGGTAGCGCCCGAGCATGGCGAACAACTCCGCCACGCGTTCGGTGTCGGCATCCTCACGATCAACGTCGCCCGTCTCCGCGCCCCCTTCGCGGGCCTGCCGCGAGTCGGCTGCAAAACGTTCCCAGGCCAGCCGGTACAGCTGCTCGTCGCACTCCTGCAACGCCTCGTGGATGCGGTCGAGTTTCCACAGCTCCTCGGCCAGCTCCGGCAGCAGATCGGCATGTCGCGCCAGGACCTCCGCATCCGGGATCGCCAGCCCTTCCGTTCGCTGCCGCGCAACCTCAAACACGACGCGCCGAATCGCGGCCGCGCGCCCGGTGATCTGCCGGTTGTGCGAGGATGTCGTGGACATGAAACGCCGCGCCCCCGAGCCGCGCATTGCTAACTGGTGAAGTACAACGAAGACCGGCCCATCATCGCACGCACGTTCTGGCGCGCGCGATAGCACAGGCCGCGCACCGCATCGTGCGTCCGCCCGGTCGCCGCGGCAATCTCGTCGAAGGACTGACCCTGCAGGTACCGCCGCCTCAGCACGTCACGCTGGTCGGCCGGCAGCCCCGACAGCGCCGCCTGCATCGTCCGCACCGCCTCCCCCCGCGCATAGCGGCGGCTGGGGGAGGTCGTCGAGCCCGCCAACTGCTCCAACACGCCCGGCAGCGTGCCCGACAGCGCCGGCTGCGACACAGGTCGCGCCGGCAGACGCCGCTCGCGGCGACGACGCTTCTCAGCGTCCCGGACCAGATTGTCCGCAATCGTCCGCAGCCAGGCGCGAAACGCGCCCCTGCGCCGCGGCCGGAACGTGCCGATCGCCTGAGCCGCCCGCACAAACGTCTGTTGCAGAATGTCGTCCGCCCGTATCAATCCCTGTAACTGCTGCGAGATGCGGGATTCCACGTGCCGATGCAATACGTCAAAATGCAGCAGCAGTAACTGCGATAAGGCCACCCGATCGCCAGCGACCGCTCGATCAACCAGAGACAACTCCGACTCGGCCTCAGACATGGTACCCGCTTTCCGACAAACAAGATGGCGCGACGAGAAGAGGCAGCAGACCACTGGCAACAGACCATCGGCGGTAGGCGACCAGGCTCCTGGTCCGATGCACTGGTGCCAGTACACTGGCGCCGGCAGGTGCCCCCCGGCCTGCCGCCTCCTCGCCTTGCTCTTCATGCTACCGCCCGCCCAGGCGGCCTGCAATTGAAAACAATTGAACAACAGGTCTGCCCTTGAAGAATAAGCGGAACCCGCGGCAACCGAACCGGCAACATGTTTCTCTACGGAGCCTGACCATATCATGCCATCACTTGCAGAAAGCGTCGTCAAAGAGCTGAAGACGATCCTGGATCGTACGACCACCGGCTACAAGCCCGAGGTTCAGCACGTGCTCACGGGCGAGCAGATCATTGCCGGCCAGAACCTGGTGAAGCGCGTCGTCATCGCGCCGCACGTGCAGGATTACGTGATCCGCATGGTGCTGGCCACGCACCCCATCGGGGCCTTCGCGACCCCCAGCGTCAACAAATACGTGCGCTGGGGTTCCAGCCCGCGCGGTGCGCAGGCGCTCACGCTGGCTGCCAAGATATATGCGCTGCTCGACGGGCGCTACAACGTCGGCTTCGAGGACGTGAAAAAGGCCGCTCCGCACGCCCTGCGGCATCGCCTGCTGCTGAACTTCGAAGGCGAGGCAGAGGGGCTGAGCACCGACATCATTCTGCAGGACATTATGAGTTCGCTGCCGCAGATGGCGGAAAAGGCGGCCTGAGGCCGGTCAGCCCGGCACCCGCTTGCGATTGTGGTTTGGAGGTTACTCATGGTCGGGAAAATCGCCTTGTTCATCAGTGCAGTCCCGATCGTCGGCTTTGTCCTCGGACTGTACTACTGCTGAGGGTACCCGCTGGCCATGCTCAGTCTGGGCATGATTCTGCTGGGGATACCGGCTGCACTGTTAGTATCCACCGTTGCGGTGTGTATGCGGAGGCGGTGGGGCAGGGTGGCTTTGGCCATTAGCGTGGCGGATCTGGTAGGCTTGGTGGTGCTAATACTCGGACTTCACGTACTCTGAAGTTCCCTGTTCCGAAGAGCGCCCGGAACGGACGTGCCCGGCGGCAGCGACCGTCTGATCTGCTGGCATGCCGTTCCGCGACCCATACACTTAAGGTGGGCCCGGGGGCGTCAGGAGAGTACATGGGCGGCAAAGTGGCTTTGATTTTCGCGGGCGTGCCGATCATCGGGTATGTGCTCACGATGTTCTTCTGCTGAGGGCAGATGCTCTATGTGCTCGGTTCGAGCATGATGTTGATGGGCGTGCCGATTGCGGCGCTGGTTTCTATCGCTGCCGTACGAACGCCGGGCCAATTCCGTTGGGGCGTGACGGCGCTGGCGGTTAGCGCGGCGGAAGCACTGGCGCTACTACTGATGTTCGCGGGAGTGCTCTAACGAGCAGGGCCGGGGCGTGTGCCCCGGAACATTTCGGCCCGCACTGATCGGCAGGCGCATGCAAAGTCTTAGGCGCGATGCAAGGTCAGGCGCATCGCTCCGGTGCTCGCCCAAACCCCGGGCAAGTTGCACCACGGTCAAGTTGCTGCGCGGGCGAGTTGCAGAAAACGCGCGCACACTCCCCCCACTCCGGGCCGACACGGCCCGGCCCCGCTCTTCTTTTCGACGCCGCTCAGCTTTCGCCGCGTGGGTCAGCGTCAGCCCCGGTGCTCGGCCTCGCCGCGCGTCGGCGGCTTATCCGCTGTCAGCGACCGCGGCCGCTGCGCGAACCGCCGCGACGTTTCTGGAAGCAGTCCCGGCAGTAAACCGGGCGGTCGCCGCTGGGCTTGAACGGTACGGTCGTGGTGGTCCCGCATTCGGAGCACACGACCTCGAAGGATTCCCGCGACTGTTGCATGCCGCGCCCTCCACCGCGCGGCCCGCCGGACGAGCGACCCCCGCCACGTTCGCCGCCTCCACCTCCACCGCCACCCCGGCCGCCTTCGGTCTTCCGCTTATCGCGGCAGGCGCGGCAGCGGCGGGGTTCATTAGTAAAGCCGCGCTCGGCATAACGGGCCTGGTCATCGGCAGAGTGCACGAATTCCTGGCCGCAGTCGGCGCAAACGATTGTCTTGTCCTCAAAGGGCATGCCGGAGCTCCTCTAAATAGCGGCCGGCGTTCAGGTAGAACCCGATAACTCGCGCCGGGTCACCGCGAAGCTCATAGCATAACGGATCCTGCTTCAAAATGCGCCAAGGGGGTCCGCAAAAAAATCTTGACGGACAGTCGGGAGGTGGTCCAACGTGGCCCCATTTTGGACCCGTCAGAGAAACACCTCCGCGAGTAGATTGCCGGTTAACGCCGTCGCAAAAACGTCGCCGCCCGAAACGACAAGCGTCACGAAGGCTCCGTGGCGGAACGTCATTAAGGCCGTGCGTTGCGGGCGTGTTCGGGGCGGTGACCTGATAGCCGGGACTTGCCAGAGCCGCCGCATTCTGGTCTGCTGCTCCCATGCGCCACCGCTACGCGGGGTCTTTCGAGGCCGCTTCAACAAAACCAACGCCGGCCGGGGGACGAGCACGGCCTGCCGGCTGGAGCCTCGCTATCAGCTTTGTGTTGGCCGGACTGATCGTCTCGGCCGTCATGGCCGTCCGCAGCACCGGCGTCCATCATGAGGACGATCTTGCGCACCTGCAGATCGCGCGCTGGGCCTGGCAGCATCCCGCCTACCTCCTTGACGACTGGGGCCGCCCGGGATTCACCGCCCTGTACGCCCTTCCCGGCCTGGGTTGGCTGCCGGCCAGGCTGTTCAGCGGGCTGCTTACGGCCGCAAGCGCTTGGCTTGCTTATCTGGTCGCGGTGAAACTGCGCGTGCGCCTGGCGGTCTTCGTCCCGCTGTTCCTCTGGATTCAGCCGCTGTCCTTCACGCTCAGCTACACGACGCTTACCGAGACGGCCCTGGCTTTTTATCTGAGTCTGGCATGTTGGCTGTACGTCCGGGGCCGGTTCGCCTGGAGCGCGGCGGCGATCTCGCTCTGTGCAATCACCCGCCACGAGGCCGCCCTGTTCCTCGTCATGTGGCTCGCGGCGCTGCTTTACCGCGCGCGACCCGCCCGCGAGTGGATTTGGGTTTTCTGGGCCCCTTTGCTGCACAACCTGCTTGCATTCGCCTTCCTGCACGAATGGCCGCTGAAGCTGCTGCTTCAGCCGCGTCCGACCAGCGAGTACGGCCAGGGCAGCCTGCTCACCATGATCGTTCTGTGGGTGCTCGCGGCCGGTTTCGGCACGCTGTTGCTGGCGATCATCGGCGCGCCGGTGCTGGCAAGGCGGCGCGGCGGGTTGCTCTTCGTCAGCAGCGCGGCGGCATACGTGGCGGCACATTCGGTTATGTACGGCTTTGGGCTTTTCGGCAGCGGCGGCTACGCCCGATTCCTCGTGCCTGCCGGACCGATCGTGGCGGTTTCCGCGGCAGCGGCACTATCCGAGTACCGGCGGGCCTGGCGGCGTTGGGCGGTCGGCCCGCAAAACCTCCCGTTGCTCAACGTGAACGCGATCGGTGCCGCCGCCGTCATTGTCTTCTGGGGCGCAGCCGGCCTGGAGCTGCATCGCCTCCGCGCCGACCTGATTATCAACCACCTCGAATGGACGGTTCCGCTTCTGCACGCGGCAGCGCTTATGCTGATGCTGCTGTTCTTCACAGTCCTCGTGCTTTCGTCACAGCAAAACATGGCGCGGCCGACGCTGGCCTTGGCCGTCCTGCCGATAACCGCCCTGGCAGCCGCACTGCTTCAGCCGTTGGCAGTCAGCACGATTCCTCGCCCCTTTCGCCAATGCGCCCCGCTGCAACTGACCGACCGCGAGAAAGCTCATCGGACGGCCGCCCAAATCGCCCGAGCAGCGACTGGCTCGCTCTCGGACCATCAAACGACCGGAGCGGCAATTTTTTCCGCTTCGCCTTGGATAGACGAGTTTGTGGGCCGCGTCCGGCCGCCGGACGAGCCGGACCTGGCCCAGCGCTGGGAATCGTCGCGAGCAGGGGACGTGCTGATCTGGGACGCGCGCCATGCCGCTTCGCCCCGTCACCGCCTGCCGCTGTCCGCACTGACCGCCGACCCCGATCTCGTCGAACTCTGGCGCAGCACCGGCGACGCTTATGAGCCCGTATACTGTGCCGTCTTTCAAAAACGGCCGCAGCGCGAGGCGCCGTGGCAAAGGCCGGAAGCAACAGGCCCAAACTGACGCCCGTGAGGCACGAAATGTCATCGTCCGCCACAGAACAGCTAACTATCCCGGCTTGCCAGCCCGTCTCCTTCGTGCAACCTAAGCCCTGGTTGCGCTGGGCCGCGGTCGTTATCGCGGCCGCCGGCTGGTACGTCTCCTTCCGCGCTTTCGGCGTGTCCGCTCAGATGGGGGGACTGGACCCGCTGCTGACCAGGTTCTGCGGCGGCCCGGACGAAAGCGGCCTCGACAACTGCGGCGCCGTGCTCACCTCGCCCCAGGCCTACCTCGCGCTCGGCCCCAAAGCCGGCTCGCTGCGCATACCCACGGCGACCTTCGGCATGGCCTATTTTGCCGCGCTGCTAGTGTGGTACTTGTTCATCGGGCCGCCGACTTACGAACGCCGCAAGTGGTTTCTTGTCCCGGCCTTGGTGCTGATCGGCGGAATCATTTATTCCGTTTCAGCAATCCAGGTCATGGCACAGGTCCTGAACCGTTGGTGTCCGATCTGCATCGCGGCCCATACTCTCAACGGCGGCCTTGTCCTGCTAAGCCTGATCGCCTGGCCGTGGCGCCGCCCGCGCCGCGAGGTCCTGCCGCACCCGACCGCCCGCCTGGCCCTGGCGGTCATCTTGGCCGGGGTCCTCCTGCTGCTGGTGCACTTGCTTGTTGTGTTTGTTCAAGTGGTCGGGTCAATAACCCGCGAACGGGTGGCCGAGTACACGAGAATCGTGGACGACCCGGAGTTTGTCCGCTGGGATTTCCAGCGCCAGGCGGCGGCCGATATCCCGCTCTACGCGGACGAAGTCTTCGCCGGCAACCCGGACGCCGCGCACACAGTCGTGGTCTTCGGCGATTTTCAATGCACCGTCTGCAAGCAGTCGCACGAGATGCTGATGGAAGTCGCCCGGAAGTACGGCGGCCAAATCCGCATCGCGTTCCGCTACTACCCGCAAGACACAGCCTGCAATCCTAACCCGCGCTTCCGCACCGGCGGGCACTTTTCCGCCTGCCGCGCCGTTGCCGCGGCCGAAGCGGCCCGCGCCGTCGGCGGCGTCGAAGCGTATCTCAACATGCGCGCCTTGCTTTGGGAGCGCCAAAACCTCCTGCCCAAAGTTCCGCTGTCGCAACAAAGCCCCGCTCAGCTTGAGCTATTCGAATCCTGGGCAGCCGAACTCAACCTGGACCGAGCCGCCCTCAAGCAAGCGATGGAATCCCCGGTCATCGCCGATCGCGTCCGCTCCGACATCGAGCTGGCGAACAAGCTCGGCATATCGGCGGTGCCCGTCGTCTTCCTGGACGGCAAACGCATATTGGGCTGGAGCAAGCTCGAGACGTGGGTGGCGCTGCTGGGCGAACTGCCTGCGCCAACCTCGCAGCCGGAATCTGCTCCGTCCCGGTAAACGTTGGGCCACGGTTCTTGATCCCTGGATCCCGCGATCCCTAGATCCCTGTTGGCAGGATGCAGCTTGCCCGTCGCGCCCGCTTCATATATCACACCAACAGCGAGGCTCTTTAATCGGCGTCCGGGCGACCCACGCGCCAGCGGGAGCAGTCGTGTTCCAGCAAGCGTCACGATCAGCGGTACTTGTCGCGCTCCTGTTCGCCGCCGGCATCGCCGCGATCGCGCACGCCCGGCAGCCCACCCTCGAGGTCATGCGGCTGGACGGGCAAACCGAGGTCGGATCCCTCGTCCGCCTGGTCCCCGAAGTCAGCCTCGAAGTTGCCGGTGGTGTGATCTCGCTCCCCTGGTCGGAAATCCTCGCCATCAGGCCCTCCGACGCCAACCCTTCTTCTCAACCGAGCACGGCCAATCAGCAGCCCCTGCAAGCGACGCTGGCCGACGGCTCGGTCCTCGCGGGAGAAGTAACGACCGGAGATCAGTACGGCTTCTCGTTCCGGTTCGGCGAAGGGGAGGAATGCCGGCTGGAGTTGTCGCAGGTCTGCGTTATCCGCGTGTTGGCCGCGTCCGCCGCGGCAGAGCAGAAGGTGTCCGAACTCCTGCGGCTCCGGAACGATCAGCCCGGCGCCGAGCCGGCCGAAGATCATGTGACCGACGTCGCGGTAGTGGCGCGCGGCTCGGAGGTCCTCGTACTGAACGGGCGCATTCTCGAGGTCCAACCGCAACAAGTCGCCTTTGAATGGAAGGGCACGCAGCGACCCATTCCCTGGAATCGCCTGGGCGGCCTGATCTTCGCCCGCCCGGAGCTGCGCCGCGCGCCGTGCATCGTGCGCCTCAATACGGGTGATGCCATCGCGGGTCAGGTGGTCGGCGGCGCCAGCGGCGTGCTGAGACTCCGCATGGCCGTCCTGGAACGCGAGCTGGATATCCCGTGGGCTTCAGTCGAGCGCGTGGATTGCCGCAGCGAACGCCTGGTAGTGCTCAGCGACCTGCAGCCGGCGCGTTACGAGTTCGAGCCGTTCTTCGACAAGAACTGGAACTACGCTGTGGACCGCACGCTCACCGGCCGGCAAATCCGCCTGGGGGGGCGGGCTTTCGCGCGGGGTTTGAGCATGCACAGCCGCGCGCGCCTGGTATATCAGCTCGACGGCCAGTTTGAGCGCTTTGCCGCGACGGCCGGCATTCTGGACGAAATGGGCGGCCGCGGCTGCGTGGCGCTGCGCGTACGTGGCGACGGGCGCGTGCTGTGGAGCGCCACGGCCGTACGCGGCGGCGATCCGCCGCGCGACGTATCGGTCGACATCGCCGGCGTACGCGAGCTGTCGCTGGAGGTGGACTACGATGCGGACCTGGATTTGTCGGACCAGGCGGCGTGGGGCTTCGCACGCCTGATTCGGTGAGACGATTGCGGGCGATACTGGAGTTGCTGGGTTGACCGCGAGAGATGTCGCGCTGCTATTGACGATCGCCGGCGTCAGCCTGGCTGTTCCGGGTCCGGCGCCAGCCAAGGCAGATACGCCGGGTGGCGACGCCGTCGCTCTTGCGACGGTTCGCGCCGACGAGGCGCAGCGCATTGCGGCCATCGCTCAGGTCATACCCGCCGTGGTCTGCGTCGTCGAAGATCGTCAGCGCACGGGAGGCGGCAGCGGGGTGCTGATCGATTCCGAAGGCCACGGTCTGACCAACTTCCACGTCATTGCCCCGATGCTCGAGTCGCGCACCGGCTATGGCGGCATGTCCGATGGCAACCTCTACCCGCTACGCGTCGTGGGCATCGATCCCGGCGGCGACATCGCCCTTTTCAAGCTGGAAGGCAAGGAGCGGTTTGACTTCGCCCCGCTGGGTGACGCCGAGCAATTGCACATCGGTCAGTGGGTCGCCGCTCTGGGTAATCCGTTCGCCTTAGCCGAGGACTACATCCCGACCGTCACAGTAGGCATCGTCAGTGCGCTGCACCGCTACCAGTACGGCCAGGGAAATCTGCTCGAATACGCGGATTGCGTCCAGGTTTCCACTTCGATCAACCCGGGCAACTCGGGCGGACCAATCATCGAACTCAACGGGCGCGTGGTCGCCATCGCCGGGCGCGGCTCGTTCGAAGAGCGCGGCCGCGTGAACGTGGGCATTGGCTACGGCGTGCCCGTCAACCAGATCCGCCGCTTTTTGCCGGCGCTGCGGGCCGGACGCCTCTGCTATCACAGCACGCTCGGGGCCACGGCCGAACTTTTGGGCGACGACCTGATCTTGAACGTCGTGCCGGAGGGTTCGCCGGCGGCGGCCGCGGGGTTGGAGTTCGGCGACAAGCTGTTGAGGATAAACGGGCGGCCCGTGCGTACCGAGAACGAGCTCACTAACGCGATCGCTGTTCTGCCGGCCGGCTGGCCCGTTGCCCTGGACCTCCTGCGCGAGGATAAACCGCTCACCGTGCGACTGCGGTTGGAGGCACTGCCTTTGCCCGGCATGCCGTTGTTCGTTCCCGACCTGCAGCTCAATCATGCCGAGATACGCCGCGTATTTGGGCTGTATGAGCGGCACGATGCGAATCTCTCGCCGCAAAGCCCCCTTCCAGAACCGCCGGCCTTTCGCGTGCGCTGCCAGAGCGGGGTCGAACCGATGCAGGACGGCTGGCCCAGCCCCGCGATTGCCGAAGAATACGAGCAACTGGCGGCCGGCTTGCTCGGGGAGCGCACTCTCGACGTCACTTGGGAATTGTTGGGAGGCGATGAGGTAAACGGCTGCCTCGTCACCGTCATCGAGCACCGGCTGCCCACGGGACGGCACGTGCGCTGGAAGCTGAGTTACGACTCGCACGAACTGTGCGCCGGAACAATCGGCACCGCGGAGCAGCCCGAGGCAATCGCCTGGGAGCCGGGCCCGCGGCGGAACTTTGGCGCTCTGCGTTGGCCTGCGCATTGGGTGCGGCGCTCACCGGGTTCCGAGGACATGGTCGTCGAAATCGAGGCGGTGCACGGCGCGCTACCCGCAGCGACTGCGACGGAGGAGGCCTCGTGATTAAGCCGGGCAGATCGTGGCTCGCATTTGCTCTCATGGGCCTTCTGGCCCTGCGAGCCGCGGACGGGGGTGAAAGCCTGCCGCAAGAGCCGTTGGCCCCGGCAATCGCCGCGGCTAGTGAGCGCGTCGTCAAGCTGTACGGCGCCGCACTTGGGCGGGAAAAGGCTTACGGGTCCGGCGTGCTCGTCTCAGCCGACGGCCAGATAGTCACCGCCCTTTCGCTCATCCTGGAGGGGCGAGCTCTGCGGGCGGTCCTGCCGGATGGGCGAGCTTTCCCTGCCCAGGTAGAACGCCGCGATGAGCAGCGGCAGCTCGCGTTGTTGAAAATCGACGCGGTCAATCTGCCCTATTTTGATCTGGGTGACAGCGCCGAACCGGCCGTGGGTGACTGGCTGATCGCCGCGTCTAACGCCTTCAAGGTGGCGGATGGCCCGGAGCCGGTGTCTATTTCGATCGGCGTACTGTCGGGACGCACCAACCTCGCCGCACGTTTGCGAGCGCAGGACTTTCCCTATGACGGGCCGGTGCTGCTGGCGGACATGATCATCTCCACCCCCGGCAGCGCGGGCGGCGCGGTCGTCGACCGCCAGGGCCGCCTGGTAGGGCTGATCGGCCGCAGCGTGATCAGCAAACGCACCAACACCTGGCTCAATTACGCTTTGCCGTCCCCGGAAGTGGCCGCTTTCCTGCGCGGCCAGAAATATCAGCCCCGCGCCGCGCAGGCCGGCACAGGTGCACACTCCGCTCAAACGCCGCTGGCGCTGGGCATACGCTTGTTCGACATCGGCGGGCGCACTCGCCCGGCATACGTCGAGCGCGTTCGCCCGAACTCGCCCGCGGCCTGGGCCGGTATCCTTCCCGATGACCTGGTGCTGTCGGTGAATGGCGAAACCGTTGGCACCTGCGACGAGCTGCGCCAGGCATTCGCCAGCGCGCCGGCCGGCGTGCCCCTTACGCTGGTCGTCAAGCGCGGCGAGACGCTCCACGTGTGCGAGTTGGTCGTTGACCCGGAGGGAAAATGAGGCTGTACCGGCGCGATGCCGCTATCCACCTCCCAACCGCCCGCACATGGCTCATTCTGGCGACGGCCGCGGCGCTAGCCGTGCACGTCGTCGCCAGAGCTGGCGATTCGCCGCCGGTTAACGAATCAGGTGCGTCGTTGCGCGAAGCACAGTCCGCGGCTTTCCGTGCAGCTTTACAGAACGTGGCACCGGCGCTGGTTCGAATCGAAACCATCGGCGGCGCCATGCCCGTCGAACAGACCACCACGCCGGAGGGCGAGACGATCGCGGCATCCGGCTTTCGCCAGGCCGACGGCCCGACCACCGGCCTGATTTGCTCGGCGGACGGATACATCCTGACCAGCAGTTTCAACTTCGTTCGCGACCCGCCGGTAATCACCACGACCCTGGCTGATGGCCGCAGGTTCGTGGCGCGCCTGGTGGCCCGCGATCGCGCCGCCCGCCTGGCCTTGCTAAAGATCGAGACTGCGGGACTCCCCGTCTGCCATTGGTGCCCGCCCGACCAAATGCGCGTCGGACAATGGACGCTGCTGGCCGGCTATGGGCACGGCGGGGACGCCCACGCGCTGTCGGTCGGCATCCTGAGTGCGCTCAGCCGGCTGAACGGCCGAGCCCTGCAGACCGACGCCCGCGCTTCGCCGGCCAATTACGGCGGGCCGCTATTCGATCTCGACGGCCGCGTGCTCGGCATTTGTGTTCCAAAAGCAGGCCAGGGCGAGGACGAAGTGGCCGGTGTGGAGTGGTACGATTCGGGCGTCGGCTTCGCCATTCGTAGCGACTATATCCAGCAAGTCCTGCCGCTGCTGCAAGCCGGACGCGACTTCAAACAGGGCTCGTTTGGCCTGCGCGTGCAAGCGGCCGATCCGGTCATCGGCGGCGACCCCGATGAGGCGCCGCTCGGCGGAGTGCGCCTGGTCCAAGTGCTGGCCGGCGGCCCAGCCGCCGAAGCCGGGCTCTTGCCGGGCGATTTGATCACCGCCATTGGCCGGCAACCCACGATGCGTCCTATCGACGTCTTGCGCGCGGTGGCCCGAATACCGGCCGGCGAGCGCATCACTATCACGTACATTCGAGAGGGTGTTCAGAGAACGTGCACAGTGCTGACGGGCGACGTGAAAGAACCGGCGCGCCAGCAGCACTCACCGCCAGCTTCTCAGCCGTCCGCTTCTCAGCCGGAAAAAGCTCCCGAGCACCCGCCGGACGCCCCGTGACCGATCGCCCCCAGCGAGCGCCGCCCGCTCGCTATTACCGCGCACCGATCAGAAGTTCCACGAACGGGTCAATGTCGAACACGTTTATGCTTCCGTCCCCGTTGGCATCGGCATTTTCGATTGGGCAATCGGGATGCGCTGCCAAATACTCCGCCGGACTAACGAGCGCCAGCACGAACGGATCTATGTCAAAAACGTTCAGTGCGCCGTCGCAGTTCAGATCGCCCAGCGAAGCACTCGCGCACTCGTCCGGGACTCCATCGCCGTCGCTGTCCTGACTGAGGCCCTGGGCAATGTCGCAGTCGTCGGGCTGGCCGTTGCCGTTGCAGTCCGGCTCGCACTCGTCGGGGACCCCGTTATCGTTGCATTCGGCCTGCCAGGCGCACGCCGGGCCGACGAGCGCCATCCGAAAGTCGCCGGCGGCCCCGGCAGCGCCGGAAATCCTGATCCAATAGGAGTTGCCGAAACTGACGTAAACCGCCAGTTGCGGCTCATCAGTGCAGGCGATCTCGTTGTCCGAAGTGCCCGGACAGCCACGGTGGATCGATAGAAGCGTGTCAAAGCTCGAACCGGCAAGCGTGACTGTCAGGAAGCCGCTGCCTTGTGGCTGATAGTAGTACCACATATCCGGCGCACCATCGGAGCCGGCACAACTCGATGACCCGTCCTGCGCCGCGCCGACAGTTGTGCCATAGTAGGCGCCCGCACAGACCAGTTGAGCGTCCGCACAACTGTCCGCAGCCACCGCGCTCGTCGGCGGCGCGAGATCGCACTCGTCCGGAATGCCGTTCGGCTGGCAATCGCTGCTCGTGCCGCCGGCGATGTCACATTCATCCGGCACGCCGTTGTCGTTGCAGTCATAGCTGGTGGCAAAATAAAAATCGCACAGATCGGGAACTCCATTCCCGTTGCAGTCGCTGGCTCCGCCCGGCTCACATTCATCCGGCACATTGTTGGCGTTGCAGTCGCTCGACGTCCCAGCCACAATGTCCTGGCGATCATAGACGCCGTTCTCATTGCAGTCGGGATAGAGGTTCGAAACATAGGCCAGCAGCGACGGGAATGTCTCCTCGCAGGTCGCCGTAATCCGCGACGCCGGCAGCAAGAAACCATATTGTCCCGTGTCGCGCAGTTCGTAGGTGAACGCATACCGGTGCGCTGCATCGTAGACCCAATCGACCGATACGCCCCCCGCCGGATATATCGTGGTGCATACCGGACCATAGGAATACGACGTGTGGTGTACCGCCCATAGAGTGCTGGCCATCAACGGCGCAAGGTACTGGTACGTCGTCCGCTCCGGGTAGCGCGGCGAAGCCGCAACATAGCCGAACGGGTACATGATGAGCTGCCCGTAGCTATGCAGATCGCAGTACGCAACTATGTCCGGGTGTTCCAGGATGTAATCCCTGATAACCTGAGTCTCAGGTTCCGAGAAGGGCGACGGCCCGCGATAAGTTTGATCGGCCGGAATGCTGCTCGAACCGGCGCCGCCCCAGCCTACAGCCCAATTCCGGTTCAAGTCGACCCCCACCGTACCGCCCGTCATCGTGCGGCGGTTTTTTCGCCACATGCGGTCCGCGGTCCATGTATAAACGTAGCCGTCGGGGTTCATCGTCGGTATCAGGTGCCACTCGAAGCGGTCAACCAGCGTCTGAATCTCAGGATTGCTGGCGTATTGCCGAATCAACTGATCGGCCAGGTACACCGTCGTGGGAACCGTGATCCACTCGCGCGCGTGCTGCCCGCCGTGAATTAGAGCGCCCGGCTTAAGCCCCGTACCCGGCCCGGTAATGCGGATACCCGTGATATTCCGCCCTTGCGCCGATTGCCCAGCCACAAAAATTTGCGCTAGGTCCGGCCGCAGGCTCACCAGCGTCTCCAAATAGCCCGTCAACTCCGTCAAGTCCATATAGTGGTCGAACGCAGTCCGGCCGGCCGCGTTTTCGGCGTTTTCGTAGTCAATTAGCTCCTGCAGATCGGAGATCATGACCTCAAACGACAGTCCGGATTCCCTCAGGCGTTGAAACTGCTCAGGAGTGACGCGGACATCCACCCGTTCCAGCCCGGCGCGCTCGCTCCACACGTCGTCGGTCATGGTCAGCAGGCGCGCCAGGTCATCCTGGCTTCGGACTTGTACGCTGACGACCCGGTTTCCGTCATATCGGATCGGATCCGCCAGCGCGAACTGAGCGAACGCCAGAGATGCTAATAGCACGACGGTGCGAAGAACACGCTGCATTACCCGCTCCTGGTCCCCCGCAAGTCACAACCTCGCACCATTCTACCAGCGCCAGAAGGGAATTTAAGCGCAAATCCGGCTGCTGCGGTTACGATATGCGGCGAATACCGTAAGAATTTGCAAGCTCGTCTTTTCTGTCTACGCGGATGTGGAGTCGCCGCTGGGCGCCACCCCAGACTGAGCTCTGGAACTTATAGCGTGGCGACGCCACCCTCACCTACGGCTCCCAGTAACGAACGAAGGCCGGACCACTTACACGTCCGGCCTTCGTCCGATCATTGCTGTTTTTCCCGGCATGCGCCCGACTCGCAATTGCGAGCCGCGGCACGCCCCGTCCGGCCGCGTTGCCACGCACGTGGCAACGCAGACCGAACGTTATCAGGTCATGGCGGTTACTGG
>ENA-UOUL01003496-UOUL01003496.1-bioreactor-metagenome-genome-assembly--contig:-NODE-3496-length-15942-cov-3.742893_pt1 | contig 15942 bp, 15 predicted proteins | sample MGYA00249838_ERZ747220 | MGnify/ENA primary metagenome ERZ747220 (study PRJEB28778, sample SAMN05720191) | bioreactor metagenome | isolation source: Anaerobic biogas reactor | place: USA:Washington...
CGGCAGGTCAATAGATAGAGAGACAGCAGCGGATACAGTTTTGGTCACGTTTTCCGGCCGGGAGCGGGCCACGGCCCCGATTCCAGGCCAATCATCGTTTGCCACTTGCCCCGGCCAAAAGTAGAATCCACACCACGATGAAACGCATCCTGTTGGTCGAGCCGGATGAGGGGCGGGCGGCGCGCCTGTTTGAGATACTGCTGAGCAGCGGCGAGTACGTCATCTCGGCTGCCTCCACCGTCCTCGAAGCCACGCTCCTCCTCGGCCGGCAGCGACAGGACCTCGTCCTGTTGCCTGTGGAGCTGCTCCACGAGGCCCTGCCTGCCCTGCGCGACAGGCAGCCCGATCTTGCCGTGGTCGCGCTGGCGCCGCCCGGCGTGCTTGCCGCGCCCGAGCTGGCCGGCGACCAGGTTCAGGGAATCCTGCCTCGCGGCGCCGCCGAAGCGGCCCTGCCCGGCATTCTCGGCGAGATACTCGGCCGCGAGGGTACGGCGCCTGCCGCTCCGCCCGTCGAGGACGACGCGGAACAGCTCGCCGCGACCCTGCAGGGCGCGACGCTGCACGCCAAGGTCATCGGCGCGCTGGTAAGCTGCGGCGGCGAGCTGCGCGCGCACACGGGCCGCCTGGAGCCTTCACAGGTGCAAGATGTCGCCGCCCACGTCGCCAATACCTGGATGCCGGGCCATACTGCCGCCATCCAGTTCCTGCGCCTGCCCACCCGCAGCGGCGACCTGCTGCTCTACACCCGGCCCCTGGGGAGCGCCCACCTGCTGACCCTCGCCGCGCGCCCGGAAACGGCCCTCGGCGAGCTGCGCCGGCAGGCCGACGCGCTCTACACGGCGCTTGTGCCCCACGTCGCCGCCGACGACGCGCGCGCGCCGGTCCCCGCCGGGCGTCACTGGTCGCTGGAAGAGCCGCCCACCAGCTACGCCGTCGTCTGGCGGGCTCACCATTCTCTGCCGCTGCCGCTGCAGATTACCGTGCGGCGCGTGCTCGAGCGGCTGGCGAGCGAGCGCGGCTTCGAGCTATCCCACGTTGTCGTCCGCGCGGAGCTGGTGCATTTCCTGGTCCACTGCCCGCCGGACTGTCGCGTGGACGAGATCGTCCGGCAGCTAAAGGAAGGCGTCGCCGCCGACCTGCGCGCGCAGTCTGGCTTTACCTCCCGCCTCTGGGAGAAGGGTTTCTACGCCGTTCCTGCCGCCGAGCCACTGGGCGAGCACGAGCTGGCGCCCTTCCTGCAGCAAGCCCCATGAGCCCTGTTCCCGGCGGTCGCCCACTGCCGGCCGGGAGCGCAATCTTAGAAAAAATGTGCTATAATTACTGGATGGCATTCGACGAATGCGCCGGCCCTGTAGCGCGTTGCCTGACGCCTCGCCGGCGCCCCTGACGGCAGGAAAAGGATAGTATGAGCGCCCCAGAACTCGTTCTTATTGATGGCCACGCCCTGGCTTACCGGGTCTTTTTTGCCCTCCCGCTGGACTCTTTCACCACGAAGGCGGGCGAGCCGACCAACGCTACCTACGGCTTCACCCGCACCCTGATGGACATCCTGCTCGCCGACGATCCGCCCAAGTACCTCGCCGTCACCTTCGACCAGGGGCTGACCCAGCGCGACGAGCTGTACCCCGACTACAAAGGCACGCGCGAAAAGATGCCCGACGAGCTGGATATCCAGATTGAGCGCATCCGCGAGGTCGTGCAGGCGTTCAACGTGCCCATTCTGGAGTGTGAAGGCTACGAGGCCGACGACGTGATCGGCACCGTCGCCCGGCAGGCGGCGGAGCAGGGCGTGCCCGTGCTCATCGTCACCGGCGACCAGGACATCCTGCAGCTTGTGGACGACAACATCCGCGTCCAGCTTCCCGACAACCGCACCGGCTCGGAGACGAAGATTTACGACTACGATGCGGTCGTGCAGAAGCTCGGCGTGCGCCCCGACCAGATTGTCGATTACAAGGCGCTTGTCGGCGACACCAGCGACAACATCCCCGGCGTCGCCGGCATCGGCCCCAAGACCGCCGTCCGGCTGCTGGAGCAGTACGACACGCTCGAAAAGATCTACGAGCACCTTGACGAGCAGACGAAGGGGCTGCGCGCGAAGCTGGAAGAGGGGCGGGAGCTGGCCTTCCTCAGCCAGAAGCTGGCCCGCATCCAGCTCGACGCGCCGATTCAGATAGACCTCGCCGCCTGTGTCGCCGAGGAATACGACGCCGAGGCGGTGGTCGAGCTTTTCCGCGAGCTGGAGTTCCGCTCGCTGGCGGTACGCTTCGTCGAGACGCTGGACGAGGTGCCCGACATCAGCGAGCAGCCGCCGACGACGACGATTATCGTGCGCACCGAAGAGGCGCTACAGGCCCTCGTCAAACGGCTGGAATCGGCCGAACAGCTCAGCTTCGACGTCGAGACGACGAGCCTGGACAAGATGACCGCCGACCTCGTAGGCATCTGCCTCGCCGTCAGCCCGGCGGAGGGCTACTATATCCCGGTCGGCCATCTCGCCGAGGAGGAGTCGCACGCGGTTGACGGGCAGATGACGCTCTTCCAGACCGAGCGGCGGCTGGCCGAGGGCCAGCTTCCTCTGGAGACCGTGCTCGACGCGCTGCGCCCCGCGCTGACCGATCCCAACCTGCCCAAGCTGGCCCACAACGCCAAATACGACCTGATGATCCTGCGCCGCTATGGCATCGAAGTCACGCCCCTCGTCTTCGACACGATGATTGCCGAATGGCTGACCAACCCGGCGAGCAAGTTCAAAAGCCTCAAAGGGCTGGCGAGCCACCGCCTCGGCGTGCAGATGACCGAGATTACCGAGCTCATCGGCACCGGCAAGGCCCAGAAGACGATGGCCCAGCTTCCGGTCGAGCAGGTCGCCCCTTACGGGGCCGCCGACGCCGACATGACCCTGCGCCTCCGGGAGCCGCTCGCCTCGGAGATCCGGGCCAAGGGGCTGGAACGGGTGCTCGAAATCGAGATGCCGCTGGTAAACGTGCTCGTGGACATCGAGCGCGAGGGGGTGGCTATCGACGTGGACTTCTTCAAGCAGATGTCGGCCGAGCTGGACGAGCGGCTGCAGGAGCTGGAAAAGCAGATTTACGCCATCGCCGGCCATCCCTTCAACATCAACTCCACCCAGCAGCTCAGCGAGGTGCTCTTCGAGGAGCTGAAGCTGCCCCATCGCGGCCTGCGCAAGACCCGCAGCGGCTCCTACTCGACCGCCGCCGACGTGCTGGAGAGCCTGCGCCAGGCCGACGAGACCGGCATCATCAACCTCATCCTCGAATACCGCGAGCTGGGCAAGCTGAAGAGCACCTACGTGGACGCCCTGCCGGCGCTGGTGAACGAGGAGACGCGGCGCATCCACAGCAGCTTCAACCAGGCCGGCAGCGTGACCGGGCGCATCGCCAGCAGCAATCCCAACCTGCAGAACATCCCCGTGCGCTCGGACGTGGGCATGCGCATCCGCCGGGGCTTCGTCGCCCGGCCCGGCTGGGTGATCATCGCCGCCGACTACTCGCAGGTCGAGCTGCGTATCCTCGCCCACATCACCCAGGACGAGGCGCTGCTGGAGGCGTTCCGCCAGGGGCTGGACATTCACCGCGCTACCGCCGCCGCGGTCTACCGGGTGCCGCTCGAAGAAGTTACGTTTAAGCAGCGCCAGTTTGCCAAGAACGTCAACTTTGGCATCATCTACGGCATGGGCGCTTACCGGCTGGCCCGCGAATCGGACCTGACTCTGGCCGAGGCCGAGAACTACATCCGCGAATACTTCGAGCGCTTCCCCGGCATCCGCGACTATCTGGAGCGGACGAAGATGCAGGCCCGGCAGCAGGGCTATGTGGAGACCCTTTTCGGCCGGCGCCGCTACTTCCCCATCTTCCAGGCGCGCGCCCGCACCAACCCGGAGATGGTCGCCCGCGCGGAGCGCGAGGCCATCAACCACCCCATCCAGGGCACCGCCGCCGACATCATCAAGCTGGCGATGATCGCCCTGCACCGCCGGCTGCGTGAAGGGGGCTACCAGGCCCGCATCATCCTCCAGGTGCACGACGAGCTACTGCTGGAGGCGCCGGAGGAGGAGGTCGAGGAGGTGCGCCGCCTCGTCGTGGAGACGATGAGCCAGACCTTCGAGCTGGACGCGCCGCTGAAAGTGGACGTGAGCGTCGGGCGCAACTGGCTGGAGCTGAAAGGCTGATCATGCGCCGCGCCCTCGCCGTCGCCGCCATCGCCGTGGTGGGGCTGATCGTCGTCGTGCTTGCCTGGCGGCTGCTGGCCGGCCGTGCGGCTTCACCGGAACCGACCGCGGCTGTCCCGGCTATGGCTCCGGCAACAGCCACCGCTCCGGCTTCTTCCACCGGCGCCGCTGCCCCCGCCGCCACAGAAGAGCCACCTGCGGCGCCGGCCGGCGTGCTGCCCGCCCCGGCCCTCTTTCCCGTCGCCTGGGATGACCGCGGTGACTTCGCCGCCGGACTGGTCTCTGGCGCCCAGGGCGTGCTCGGCGAGCTGCCCGGCGCCACCGTCTACCACCTCGACCTGACCCTCGACGACAGCCTGACGCAGCTCCAGGGCCGGCAGGAGATGCACGTCACCAACCGGGAGGAGATCCCCCTGGAGGAGATGGTTCTGCGCCTCTTCCCCAACCTGATGGGCGGGCGCGCCGTCGTGGAAAACGTGCAGGTGAACGGCGCGCCGGTCACGCCGGCCTACGAGCTGCAGGACAGCGTGCTGCGCGTGCCCCTGCCCGCGCCGCTGGCTCCCGGCGAGTCACTGGTCCTGTCTTTCGACTTCGACGTGACGATCCCCCGGAGCGGCGGCGGGCACTACGGCACCTTCATCTACGACGAGGAGATTCTGGCGCTGGCCCACTTCTACCCGCTGCTCGCCGTCTACGACGACGAGGGCTGGAACGTGGAACTGCCACCGGAAGGCGGCGACATCGTCTACAGCGAAAGCAGCTTCTACCGCGCGCGCCTGACCGCGCCGGCCGGCGTCGTCCTGGCTGCCTCCGGCGTGGAGGCGACCCGCGAAGAGCAGGGCGACCGGCAGATTGTCACCTACCTCGCCGGGCCGGTGCGCGATTTTTATATTGCCGGCAGCGCGCGCTACGAGCGCACCAGCGCCACCGTAGGCGAGACGACGCTGCACAGCTACACTTTCCCCGAATACGCCGACGTGGGCGAGCAGGTGCTGGCCTACGCCGTCGCCGCCGTCGAGAGCTACGAGGCGCACTTCGGCCCCTATCCCTTCACCGAGCTGGACCTGGGCAGCACGCCGACGGCGGCTCTGGGCGTCGAATATCCGGGCATCGTCGTCAATGCCCTGCGCCTCTATGAGCGCCAGAACCCCTTCCCACCGCAGGTGCTGGAATCGACGACGGCCCACGAGGTGGCCCACCAGTGGTTCTACAGCATCGTGGGCAACGACCAGCTCGACGAGCCCTGGCTGGACGAGTCGCTGGCCCAGTATGCCACGTTGCTTTACTTCGCCGACCAGTACGGGGCAGGCGGCGCGCGGGGCTTCCGCGATTCGCTGGTCGGCCGCTGGCAGAGCATCGAAATGGCCGAGCTGCCCGTCGGCCTGCCCGTGGCCGAGTATAGCCCGCAGGAGTACAGCGCCATTGTCTACGGGCGGGGCGGGCTCTTTTTTGAGGCGCTGGAAGCGGAGATGGGCGAGGATGATTTTGCCGCTTTCCTGCGGGCCTACTACGAGAGCCAGCAGTGGGGTGTAGCCACGACGGAGAGCCTGCGCAGCGTCGCCGAGGCGTCCTGCGAATGTGACCTGGGAGCTTTATTTGCCGACTGGATTTATCCGGAGGGACAGGATGAAGGCGTTACAGATGTTGAGGGAGAGGATCGCGGCTGAGGCTACCTATCTCGGCCGCGGCATTATCAAGGTCGATAGTTTTCTTAACCACCAGATTGACCCCGTGCTGACCCAGGCGATGGGCGACGCCTTTGCCGCCTGTTTCCGCGAGGCGGGCGTCTGCGAGGTGACTAAAGTCGTCACCGCCGAGGTCAGCGGCATCGCCCCGGCGGTCGCCGCGGGCCGCGCGCTTGGCGTGCCCGTCGTCTACGCGCGCAAGCACCGGCCGATCACCATGCCCGACGGCTTCTACCAGGCCGAGGCGCCCAGCCACACCAAGGGCAACGTCGTGCGCCTGATGGTCTCCCCGGAATACCTCGGCCCCAAGGACTGTGTCGTGCTCGTGGACGACTTCCTGGCGACCGGCCAGACGATCGCCGCCCTGGCCGACATCATCCGCCAGAGCGGCGCCACGCTTTGCGCCATCGGCGCCGTCATCGAAAAGATCTACGAGCCCGGCCGGGAAAATCTGGCCTCGCTCGGCGTGCCAATTATCGCCCTGGCGCGGGTGGACCTCGTCGAAGAGCGCGTGGTGGTGCTGTAACTGTGGCGGCCCTGCCCTCCCTGACCCTCGCCGACGCCCGGCGGCTGGCCATCGACAAGCAGCGCCTCGCCGGCCCGCGCCCGGAGCCGACCGCCGAAGCTGCGCTCGACGTGGTGCGCGCCATCCGCTGCCTGCAGCTCGACCCCATCCAGGTCGTCGCCCGCAGCCCGCAGCTCGTCCTCTTCAGTCGCCTCGGCCCCTACGACCCCGACCTGCTTTCGCACCTGCTTTTTGAGCGGCGCAGCCTCTTCGAATACTGGGCGCACGTCGCTTCCATTGTGCTCACCGAGGATTACCCGCTCTTTTACTGGGCGATGCAGCGCCAGCGGGCCAGGTGGCGGCCCGGCACGAAGCGCTGGCTGGAAGCCAACGCCCCGCTCCGCGCCCACATCCGCGAGCGGCTGCAGGCCGAAGGGCCGCTCTCCGCGGGCGACTTTGAGCACGACGAGTACGACGACCAGTGGCACGCCGACGCCTGGAGCACCCACCGCACCGTCAACCAGATGCTCGACGTGATGTGGCTGGAAGGGGAGCTGATGGTCGCCGGACGCAAGGGGCAGACGCGCCTCTGGGCCCTGGCCGAAGACCATCTCGATGGCCACAGGCCGCCGGCCCAACTCGACGAACAGGAGGCCGACGAGCGGGCCGTGGCCCTTGCCGTGCGCGCGCTGGGCGTCGCCCGCCCGCCGCACATCCGCTTCCACTTCATGCGCGGCGCCTACGCCGACCTGCCCGGGGCGCTGGCCCGCCTGGAGAAGCGCGGCGAGCTGCTGCGCGTCGCGGTGGAAGGGGGAGGGCGCGGCCCCTGGTATCTGCACCGCGACGACCTGCCTCACGTTGAGGCGCTGCAAGCCGGGCAATGGCAGCCGCGCACCGAGCTGCTTTCTCCATTCGACAACCTTATCTGCGACCGGCAGCGCACCGAGCTGCTTTTCGACTTCCACTACCGCATGGAGATCTACGTGCCGAAGGCGAAGCGGCAGTACGGCTACTATGTGCTGCCCATTCTGCACGGCGACCAATTCGTCGGCCGGCTCGACCCGAAGCTGGACCGCAAGCAGGAGCGGCTGCACATCCTCTCCCTCTACGCCGAGCCGGACGCCCCCGCCGAGGCCGGCCCGGAGATCGCCGCCGCCCTGCGCCGGCTGGCCGGCTTCGTCCAGGCCCGCGAGATCGTCTTTGATGAACCTGACGCCCTACCGGCCGTCTGGAGAGACGCATTGCTTTCTGAACTGTGATTCGTCTGATTGAATGATTAACTATGATTCGTTGTCGCCGGCAGAAAATCATAGTCCATCAGGTTAATCAACGGAATCACAGTTCAGAACGGCCAAACAGCTCCACCGCCTCAAACACCACCGTCGCCGCGCCCCCTTCGCCGCGCGCCAGCAGGCCGACCTGCCTGCCTGTGCCCGGCCATTCGCCCTCCCATATCGTCTCTCGCGCCACCCAGACCGTCGCGGTGCCATCCTCGCGTACGTCCACCTGTATCTCTATCGCGCGCGGCAGCGCGTCGCCCAACGGCGCGTGCCATAATAGGACCTCTTCGCCTGCGCCCGCCCGCTGCAGCGACACGCTGCGGTAGCCGGCCGGCGAGATGACGACCGCCAGATAGCCGTCCGGCCCGCCCAGCGCCAGCCCGTAGGCCACCGTCTCCGCGCCGCTGCTCGTCGCCCGCAGCCGTACCGAGTAGGGCGGCTCCGGCAGCGCCACCTCCTGCCAGAGCAGCGTTGCCTCCTCCGCGCCAATTTCCACCGTCTGCGGCCCCAGCTCGGCCTGCAGCGGCCCCGGGAGGCGTGGGTCGAGCCGCCCACTGGAGATGAGGGCGATGGCGGCCGTGGCGGCGACCAGCAGGAAGACGGCCCCCAGCCCGAGGGCGCGCCAGACGGCAGGGCGTGGCGGCGATGGCGCGTGCATGGGCCGAATGGTAAGCCGTGGCCCAGGTGCGGTCAACTGGCGCCGCCCGTGTTACACTTTCGCCATGACGAATACCATCCTCTACGAAGAAAACAATGGCGTGGGCGTCCTGCGCGTGAACCGGCCGGAGGCGCGCAACGCCCTCAACTGGGAAGCGCAGCAGGGCTTCGTCCGCGCGGTGACCGCCGCCGCAGAAAGCCGCTCCCTACGCGTGCTGATCATCACCGGCACGGGCCCCACCTTCGTCGCCGGGGGCGACCTCAAGGAGCTGGCCGGCGAGATGACGCCCGAGTCCGGGGTGCGTCTGAACCGCATCATGAGCGAAGCGCTCGAACAGCTCGCCAAGCTACCGCTGCCCGTGCTCGCCGCCGTCAACGGCGACGCTGCCGGAGGCGGCTGCGAGATCATCGCCGCCTGCGACCTGCGCCTCGCCGCCGAGGACGCCCAGCTCCGCTGGGTGCAGGTGCGTATGGGGCTGACGACTGGCTGGGGCGGGACGGCCCGCCTCGTCCGCCTCATCGGCGCCAGCCGCGCCATGGCCCTGCTGCTCACCGGCGAGAGCATCAGCGCCGCCGAGGCTTACCGCATTGGCTTCGTCCAGCGCCTCGTGCCCGCCGGAGAGCCGGTGCTGCCGGTGGCGATTGCCTGGGCCCAGCGGCTGGCAGCGCTGCCGCGCGATGCGCTGGGGGCGACGAAGGAACTCGTCCGCCTCGCCGGCCGCTCCACGGAAGCTGCCGCCTCCGCCGAGCCGGAGCTGTTCGCTGCCCTGTGGGGCGGCACCAACCACCAGGAGGCGGTCGCCGCTTTCCTGGAGAAGCGCTCGCCCCATTTTGACCGCGATTGACGAATGAAGAGGTAGCCGGCTCGTAGGTCGAGTTCTCAACTCGGCGGCGGGTTGAAAACCCGCCCTACCGGTCACCCGGCAGCCATTGCCTCTTCAGCAAAAGGAGAACTGCATGGACGACGAACTGCAGCAGATTCCCGGCGCCCTCGAGCAGATTGTCGAGCGCTTCCTGAACTTCCTCCCCGATCTGCTCTCGGGCCTGGTCATCTTCCTCGTCGGCCTCTATCTGACCGGCCTCGTCGTGCGCTTGCTCACCAATATGCTCCGGCGCCGCCATGTGAAGCCCGAAGCGTACCAGGTCATCACCCAGGTCGTGCGCTGGTCGCTCGTCGTCCTGGTGACGATTACAGCGCTGGAGCAGGTGCGCTTCGACCTCACCGCCTTTGTCGCCGGCCTGGGCGTCGCCGGCTTCACCATCGGCTTCGCCCTCAAGGATATCAGCGAGAATTTTATCGCCGGCCTTATCCTGCTCCTGCAGCGCCCCTTCGAGCTGGGCGACGTGATCCGCGTGGACGAGTTCGAGGGCCGCATCGTCGAGGTCAGCCTGCGCGCCACGGAGATGGAGACGATGGACGGGCAAAACGTGCTCCTGCCCAACGCCATGCTGCTGACAAGCCCGCTTACCAATCTCACGCGCAGCCCGATGGCTCGTATCGCCGTCGACATCGGCGTGGCCTACGACAGCGACCTGGACGAGGTGCGCCGCGTCACCCTCGACGCCATCGCCGGCCTGCCCGCCGCGCTCCCTGACCCGCCGCCCTTCGTCATCTTCCACACATTCGCCGACTCCGCCATTACGCTGACGGCTTACTACTGGATCGACCTGCGCGAGACGAAGCGGCTCGCCGCGACCGACCTGGCTGTGACGGCGATCAAACGCGCCTACGAGAGCGCCGGCATTGAGATTCCCTATCCCATCCAGACCCAGCTCATCCGGCCGGAGACGACGTAGGGCGGGTTTTTGGTCTTATATAGACTACACTGGCATTGATGTAGCGCGCTTTTTTCAAATCGCGCGCGGCGGGGTGAGGAGCGATTTTTCAAAATCGCTCTACAAGTGCCACGCAGCGGCTAGGATGCTTGCGCCCCGTCCATAACGCCCTACGGCAGCCACGACGGCGCGCTGCCCGGCTGCGCCACCAGGCTCAGCGCCCCGCTCTCGACTTCCAGCAGCCAGACCTCCGGCCGCCCGCCGCCGGCCATCGCAAAGCGCTGTACCAGCAGCAGCTCGCCGTCCGCCGACCAGCTCAGGTTGCTGAAATTGCTTTCCGGGTCGCTGGTCAGCGGATGCAGCTCGCTGCCGTCCTCCCGCATCAGCCAGACCTGTTTGCCCACCGGCGCCCGCGCCACCTTGCGCGTGAAGGCGATCCACTCCCCATCCGGCGACCAGGCCGCCCCCGTGTCTTCCGTTTCCGCCACGCCGCTCACGTCCTCGATGGCCTGCGTCTCCACCTGCACGGCAAAGAGGTGCGTGTAGGCGCTCTCGCCCTCATAGAGCACCACGCTGCTCAGGAAGCTCAGGTCAAACGGATGCCAGACAACCGGCGCCACCACGTCGCCCGGCAGCTCGACCGGCTCGCCGCCGTCCAACGGGTAGGCCAGCACCGACGGCAGCGCGCCCGGCCGGACAAAGGTCAGCCAGTCGCCATTCGCCGAGAAGCGCGGCAGTAGCCCCATTTGCTCATCCCCGGCAAAGACCGGCTGCGTCGCCGCCCCCGGCCACGCCAGCCAGTAGAGGCGCGGCCCGCTCTCGCTCTCCGCATCGACCGGCCGGCGCGTGTAGACCAGCCGCTGCCCGTCGGGCGCCCATACTGCCCCGTCGCAGCTCATCTCCGGGCAGGCCAGCAGCAGCGCGTTCTCTCTCCCGTCCGGCGCGACGCGCCAGAGGTCGCTGCCCCCATCTTCCCGGCTCGCGCTGTAGACGATGGCGTCGCCCCCCGGCGAGACGGCATAGTCGCGAACGCCCAGCGGCGCGCTCGTCAGCTTCCGCGCCTCGCCGCCGTCCGGCGCGGTGCGGTATAGTTGGAGCCGGTCATCCGCGTCCCAACCCACGTAGAGCACGGCCGGGCCGCCCGGCTCGCTGCCCGCCCCCAGCGGGCCGCAGGCCGCCAGAGCGGCGACCATCCCCAGCAGGGCTACTGCCAGCCGCAGGCGCCGGCTTCCCGCCACTACGCCGGCTCCTGCTCCCGGCAGCTCTCGCAGAGGCCGACCACTTCCAGCAGATGGCCCTGCACCCGGAAGTTGTAGCGCTCTCCCAGCCGCTGCTCCAGCTCCTGCATCAGGCAGTCGTCAAACTCGACGACCGCGTCGCAGCGCGCGCAGACGAGATGGTGATGGTGCCCATCTTCCAGCAGCACGTAATGGGCGGCGCCGCTGCCCAGATAGATCGGCCGCACCAGCCCAAGCTGCTGCAACAGCTCCAGCGTGCGGTACACAGTCATGCGCCCCACGCGCGGCGCCCGCCGGTTGACCAGCGCCGCCAGCTCGTCGGCGCTGACGTGCCCGCTGCTGCTCACCAGCTCCTGCAGGATGGCCCGCCGCGCCCCGGTGACGCGGTAGCCCTGCTCGTGCAGCCGCCCGCTGAGCCGGGCCAGACGGTCGCTCATCGCCCGCGCCTCCGCCAGAGGAAACCCCGGCCCGGCGCCAGCAGGAAGACGAGCAGGAAAATGGCCGTGGCGACGAGCACCACCGCCGGCCCGGAGGCTACGTCCAGATGGTAGGAGACGTAGACCCCGGTCACGCCGCTGAAAGCGCCAATCGCCGCCGCGTAGGCCATCAGCGGCAGCAGCCGGTTGGTCAGCAGCGAGGCGGTCGCCGCCGGCGTGATCAGCATCGCCAGGATGAGGGCAATGCCCACGACCTGCAGCGAGACGACGATGGTGACCGCCAGCAGCACGAGCAGCAGATAGCGCAGGAAGGTCGTCGGCAGCCGCAGCGTCTGGGCCAGGGTCATGTCGAAGCTGATGACCAGAAACTCCTTGTAGAAGAGGGCAATTACCGCCAGCACGACGCCGCCCAGCAGCAGCGTTACCCACAGGTCGCTGGTGGAGACGCCGAGCAGGTTGCCGAAGAGGAAGTGGGTCAGGTCTACCGAGTAGTTGCCCGCCGTGGAGAGCAGCGCCACCCCCAGCGCGAAGCTGCCGGCAAAGATGATGCCGATGGCCGTGTCTTCCTTGACCATCCCCTGGTCGGTCAGGAAGCCGATGCCCAGCGCCGTGAGCACGCCCATGACCAGCGCCCCGACCGCCAGGGGCCAGCCCAGCAGGTAGGCGACGACAACCCCCGGCAGGATGGTGTGCGCCAGCGCGTCGCCGAGGAAGGCCATCCCGCGCAGGACGATATAGGCGCCCAGCACGGCGCAGACGATGCCCGTCATCGTCGCCGCCAGCAGCGCCCGCTGGATCAGCTCGTATTGCAGCGGATCGAGCAGCCAGTCCAGGCTCACAGCTCGTCTTCGTGCCCGTCGCAGCAGGTGTCGGCCAGCACCAGATCGCCGTCGCTGCCAGGCAGCACGTGCATGTGCCCGCCATAGGCCCGCAGCAGGTTCGCCTGGGTCAGCGCCTCTTCCGGCGGGCCGAAGGCGACCAGCTCGCGGTTCAGCAGCATCACCCGCCCGAACCGGTCGGCGGCGAGCTGCAGGTCGTGGGTGGCGACCATGATCGTCACGCCGTCCTCGTGCAGCCCCTCGAGCACGGCGAAAATCGCTTCCTGGTTGGGCACGTCCAGCCCGGTCAGCGGCTCGTCCAGCAGGATCAGCTCGGCTTGCTGGGCCAGCGCGCGGGCGATGAAGACCCGCTGCTGCTGCCCGCCGGACAGCTCGCCGATCTGTTTGTGGCGCAGGGCCGTTGCGTTGACCCGTTCCAGCGCCTGCTCGACGAACGCCCAATCCTCGCGCCGCGGCCGGCGAAAGAGGCCAATCTGCCCGACCCGGCCCATCATCACCACGTCCTTCACCGTCACGGGGAACGACCAGTCGATCTGGCTGCGCTGGGGCACGTAGGCGATGCAGATGTGCTCGCCCGGCCCGTGCCCGTAGACCGTCACCCGCCCGGCGTCGGACGCCAGCGTGCCGGCGATCACCTTGAACAGCGTGCTCTTGCCCGAGCCGTTCGGCCCGACGACGGCTACCAGCTCCCGCGCCTCGACCCGAAAGGTCAGGTCATGGAGCGCGTAACGCTCTTCACGGCGCGCCTGGGGCGTGCTGCCGGCCGCCGGCACGTAAGCCACCGTCAGCCCTTCCACGTCCAGCAGGGGGGCCGTCGTGTCGTGAAGTACGTCCATGCGCCTCGCCGGTCCAATCGCTTCTTTCATTACCATCCGTCAGCTCCAATCGATACTTCGTATCAATTGTAATCCCTGCGCCCTATCTGTCAACGGAGGGCACGGAGCGCGCCTTCCAGAATGGTAGGCAGCATCCTGGCCGCATCCTCACGCCTCCTCCACAGATGGAAAAAAGATCTCCTCCAGCGGCCGCCCGAACAGCCGCGCAATCTTGAAGGCCAGCGGCAGACTCGGGTCGTACTTCTCCGCTTCGATGGCGTGGATTGTCTGGCGAGAGACGCCGAGGGCGTTGGCCAGCTGTTCCTGCGACCAGTGGCGTTCGGCGCGGAGCACGCGGAGCCGATTCTTCATCGCCTTTACAGGTAGCGCCGGCGGGCGGCGGCCAGGCCCACAAAGTAAAAGAGCGGCAGCAGCGCCCAGACGTGCCGGTAGCTCCAGTCGGCGGGGGAGAAGGCCACGGCGAGCTCCAGCAAACCCAGCGTCATCAGCACGAGCAGGGTCAGTAGAAAGGCGATCGCGACCGCCTCCAGCTGGATACGCCGCTGCAGCTCGTCCAGCTGCCGCAGGCCGCGGTTGAGGGCCAGCAGCCACAGGGCGAAGACCGGCACCGGCAGCAGCGCCACGGCGACCGCCAGCCGCGCGGCCAGCGCCTGTTCCAGCAGAAAGCGAGCGACGATACAGGTGAGGGCAAACAGAACGGCGAAGACGAACTCGCTGCGTTGGGGCAGACGTGTCGATAGATTCATCGGCTACCTCGTTAAAGGTGAAAACTGTTCTGGATGAGGAAAATTGTAAAGTTAGCTTTACAATTTGTCAAGCCCCATTTACTAATGCAAGCGGAGCGCGGCCACCTTTGGCCGCATGCGCGACCACCCGACGGGGGTCCCCTTGACAGCCATAACGCGCTGTGTTACGATCAATCTGACGCGCTGCGTCATTCAGCGCCGTCTGTGAGGGACGCCCTGGTAGCGCCCTCGCATTCTTGAGACAGATTTGCCGTTTACACCGCACAGGTTTGGAGGTATTTGATGGAAGTAACGATTGAGATCAACGTCGAGAACGAAGAGCCCAATGGGCTGCGCGGCAAGCTGCGCCAGCTCACCACCGTGCCCCGCAACGCCGTACTCGCCTACGCCGGATTCTGGGGCGTGGCCTACGACGAAGCCCAGGAGCTGTTGAAGAATAGCCGCAACCTCTTCGACCGGGCCGGAGAGCGCGGCAAGACCGTCGAGGCGGACGCCCGCGAGCTGGTCAAAGAGACGGTGCAGAAGATCCGCCGCCAGGCCGAAGAGGTCCAGGAAGAGGTCGAAGAGCAGGTCGAGGAGGTCATCAACCTTGCCACCCGCGAGGAAGTGGCCGCGCTCAACGCCAAGGTAGACGCCCTGCGCCGCCAGGTAGACGTGCTGCTGCAGAAGGTCGATCAGGTTCTGCTCATGGAGCAGGAAGAGGCGCTGAAGCTGCCCCTGCCCGATTACGATCAGCTCAACGTCCGCGAAGTGACGGCCCGCCTGGACAGCCTGACCATCCCGCAGCTCGTCGCCCTGCGCGACTACGAGCTGGCCCATGGCAAGCGCGTCACCATCCTGCGCGAGCTGGATGCGCGGATCAACCGCATGCCCATTCCCGGCTACGACCAGCTGACCATCGACGAGATTGAGCCGCTGCTGCCCAATCTCGAAGACGCTCATCTCGACTACCTGGCCGGATACGAGGCCCAGCACGAGAACCGCGTGACCCTGCTACGCACCATCGAGCGCGAGCAGGAGCGCCGGCTCCAGGTCACCGGCTGATACTTCCTTTGCCGCAGCGGTGACCGGCCGGAGCGTCCGCCTGGGCGCTCCGGCTTTTTTGTTAAGGCCCCATGATTGCCCGCTGTGCGCTCAGCGCCGGTTGACTATAATCGGCAGCCGATGAACTCGCCTGACCACGACACGCTGCCCGGCATACCTGTACCGCCATTCCAGACGCCACGGCAGCCGCTGGCCGTACCCGCCCACGATACCCTGCCGGGAGCCTCGGTGTCGCGCCGGGGCGCCTGGGCGCGCCGCGCCCGCCGTGGCTGCCTCGTTTTGCTTTTGGCCCTGGCGCTGGCGGCTGCGTTCCCCTTTCTCTGGCGCGAGTGGCTGCAGTTTCGCTACCGCCACGCCATCGTCACCGCCGCCGAAGCGCCGGAGAAACCGGTCGCCATCGTCTTTGGCGCCGCCGTCTACGCCAACGGCCGGCTCAGCCCGATGCTGCGCGACCGTGTGGAGACGGCCGTCCAGCTATACCACGCGGGCAAAGTCCGGCGTCTCCTGCTCAGCGGCGACAACAGCACGCCGGAGTACAACGAGCCTCTGGCGATGATGGCCTACGCCGTGGAGCGGGGCGTGCCGGCCGAGGCGATCCAGCCCGACTACGGCGGGCGGCGCACCTACGATAGCTGCTACCGCGCCCGGCACATCTTCCAGGTGCAGGAGGCGCTGCTCGTCACCCAGGAGTTCCACCTGCCGCGCGC
>ENA-UOUL01003498-UOUL01003498.1-bioreactor-metagenome-genome-assembly--contig:-NODE-3498-length-15931-cov-13.164880_pt1 | contig 15931 bp, 23 predicted proteins | sample MGYA00249838_ERZ747220 | MGnify/ENA primary metagenome ERZ747220 (study PRJEB28778, sample SAMN05720191) | bioreactor metagenome | isolation source: Anaerobic biogas reactor | place: USA:Washington...
TCATCAGCTCCTGTGTTGTGGCGCGCGAGTGCCCACCCGGGTGGACTGGACAAGTTCCCGGGTTGCACACAGGGCACGCGCGCGCAATGCTCTATCCCGCCAGAAGGGCAGCAGCCCGGTCGGGCACTTCATCCAGTTCGCCGCGCGCCGCCGCGATCTCGGCACGAGCCGCCCGCTGGATTGCAGCACTCGCCTCTATGTCGACGGCGTGCAGTTCGGCCACGCGCCCCTGCAGGTCGCGCCTGGTCTGGTCAATGTCAACCTGCAGCGCGTCGCGCTTCGCGCTCAGCACGCGGGCACGCTCGCGCAGTATCGGCACCGCCGCGTCGGCAACCGCCTGCAATGCCGCCGCGCGCCGGCGCAGCAGAATGTCGCCTGCGGCCGTCAGTCGCTGCTCGCTCTCTGCGGCCTGTGTCAGCGCCTTGTGCGCCCTGGTATCGAGCGCCGCGCCAGACACGGCCGCGTCACCATCGAGTTCCGCCAGGGCAGCGCGCGCCTCATCTGCGGCCTGCCGGGCAGCGTCAAGCGCCTCGGTGTTGCGCACTATGGCAGCGTCGATCTTCTGCAATTCGGCCTGTGCAGCTTGGAGCCTCTTCACCTGCTATCACCTCCCTTGACCGATTGCCGAATGAGTTCCGCCGCCGTCGTGCCCTCGCGCTCCCACCTCTGCGCCACTTCCCTGCGCGCAACGGCCTTCTCCACCTCTGCGATCCGGTCCACCTTCACAGGTGCCCGCTCGCCTGTCATCGACTGCTCAATCCGTGCCCTTACGTCCACGGCAATCACCTCACTGGTATCAGTTCAATACATACTGTCTCTGCTATCACGTCGCCTGCGGCCTGTGCCTCTTCCTGCAATTTCCTCAGCCGCGCGATCGCTGTGTCCCGCGCCTCCTGGTCGCGGTCGCCGCCACGACGAGAGAGCTCCAGTGTTGCGGCCCACGCGCGCGCCTCCATCATTCGCCGCTCATGGCACAGCGCCTCAGCAGCGTCGACCACCTGCGCCGGTGGATTGCGCACCTCGAATGCCAGCTTGACAGCCGCCGGTGAGCAGCGCGCCCGCCGGGCCACCTGCTCGGGCGATATGCCGCGCGCGACGAGCGCCCTGCGCAGCTCGGTGCCGGTCATCGGCCTGGTCGCAGCGGCCTCGAGCCTCACGATCCGCTCGCACAGCGCCACCCGATCCCGGCTGTTCTGCACACCCGTGAGCAGCAGGCGCCCCGCCTCGCGCAGTTCGTCGCGCAGCATGGCTGCCATATCAGTTGCCGCCACCGCGATCATCTTCGCCGAATTGGACTATGGTGAACCTGGTTTCCAGTTCCTCAATGCGTTCCAGCACATCCGCCGGTTGCGCCGGCCCGAACAGCCGCTCAAAGAGCAGCTTCGCCGCGCCGATGTCGCCGGCGAGTGCCTTGTCCACGAGCATGCGCGCCACCGCCCGGATGTCATCGGGTGAGACGGCATTGACGAGCGCCGCCCGGTGCTCGTGTACGCTCGCCGCTGGTGGTCGGCCAGGGCCGCCGCTGTTGCCAGGTGCGAACCTACCGCGTGCGTCACGATCCGCCACAGCGCACCTCCGGATCCGCCGTTGGTAAACCGTCCAGTTCATCGGCGATCAGCGGCAGCAGCGCGCGCCACACGTCCGGCGGCACCGTCAGCCCACGCCGTGACGGCCGCTGCTCGCCGCGCTTGTTGACGTACCACACGCGCGCGCTCACCATGGTCGCGCCCTGGTATTCATGCGTAGTCACCCGGATGATTTCGTGCGCCGATTTCTGTAGTGCCGGTGTGGCACCCGTTGCGGTCTCTGTGCGTTGCATGGTTTTCCTCGGTTGCAGCGGTTTTCTACCCCGTCGAAATGGTGACGATGGTGACGATGGTGACGATGTTTCCGCCGTCTCTACTGCATTGCACCTTTTATGTCCCCTGTTTTCTACGTTTCTCTATCCCCGTTTGTGCCCTGGTTGTCACGGAAAGAAGACTTGTGCCCCGCGTTGGCTGAAAACATCGTCACCATCGTCACATCGTCACCGGGAGCTTGTGGTATACTACCGCACCACGCGCCACAGGACCCCAGCCTTGCCTTTCGGGGTCCTCTCCAACCGCCAGCCGCCGGCGTGATAAATGCCCCGCCGCCGCCGCAACGCATACCCGAGCCCCGCCGCAGTCACGAGGCCCGTCTTCGGGTCCCGCACATCGCCGGGCAGAACCTCAGCCAGACTCGGCGCACCACCGAGCGCCGCCTCTGCCACCTCGCGGGCCGTCACCGCCGCTTCCCCGAACACATCGGCCCACCCCCCCAGGAATGCCGCCCACTCCGCCGATTCCTCGTCAAGTTCGGCGTGCAGCGCCGGCAAGTTGTCGAGGAACCCCGGCACCTCAGCCAGGGCCAGAATGCCGCCCACCGCCCGCTGCCATTCCTCGAATGAGCCCAGGGGCGTTTGCTTGGGAGTCGGCTTGCCGGCGGCCCACCATGCTCGGCACAGGGTCAGCAGCGCCCCGAGCAGCGCCCCACGCTCTTCGGTTGCCCACCCCTGCAGGTCCGAGTGCCGGAACCCCTCCCGCTGCCAGGGCGATTCGCAGTGCGCCTCGAGCCGGACCCAGTAACAGCGCCGGGGCAGGTCGCCCCGAACCGCGACGTTGTTCCCCGTCACGCACCACGTCGCCCGCTGGGGGGCCGTGAGAATGCGGGTCGCCCCCAGCTCGCGATCCGCGATCGTGTGTGCCGTCAACGTCCGGCACAGGGCCGCCGAATTGAGCGCCCCGGAAACGTTGTCGATCAGCACGAAAGTGCCGCCCGCAACCAATACGGCCAGGAGCCTCTTCGCCCACTCTTCATCATGCCGGAGTGCCGAGAACATCGCCGCCGGTCGGCCCGTCGCCACCGCCGAAACCACCGATGCCAGCAAGCTTTTGCCGGTCCCCGCCTGGGGGGCGTCGATGATACACAGGGGGACGTGCCCGGCCAGCGCGGGCCGCAGAATGGGGGTCAACAGCAGGGCCAGCGCCCCCGCCCGCGAGGCGTCATCGGCAAATGGAAAATCGCCCAGCAGGTCATCCAGCAGCAGGGTCCGCGCCGCCCGCACCTGGGCAGGGGTCGGGGTCGCCGGAACCGGGGGGACCTGCAGGCCAGGGGCCGGGGCGTAGAACAGCAGGGTCGCGGGGTCATAACCGGGGGCGTCGAGAACAGAACCGTCGGGCCGCAGCGCCGGCGATTCCACGACCGCCTGCAGGCCCGGGAATGGCAGCTCCCACGCCGCGAGAATGTTACGGGCCAGAACCTCGGGGGGGTCCGCCGGTCGGGGTCCGTCGTTCGTCATCCGCACCCAGGGGGCCAGCGCCCCGAGCCGGTGCCGCAGTTCGTCAACACCCACCGCACCCATAACCGGCCGATGGTCTTCGTCTCTCGTGACACGCACCACCTCGCCCGAGCGCCGGAACAGAACCGGCGGGTCGTTTGCGGCCGTCAGCAGGGCCAGGGCGTCCCCTGTCACATCGCGCAGTTGCCGGCCCAGAACAATCGCGCCGTCCGGGGCGTCCCCCTGCCGTGCCTCCGCAATCGCGGCCCCCAGGTCCCGCAAGTTCAGCGCGTCCCCCAGGGCCGCCTTGAGCCGCCGCCGCACATCGCCCAGGGCCGCCTTCGGCACGCGGGCCAGCAGGGGCACAGCCGCCCACACGGGGGCAGCGTCCGGGGTCTCCTGCGCCTCCACCCCTGCGACCAGCGCCTCCACGTCAGCCGCCGGGTCCTGCGACTGCCGCACCTTCAATATGGTGCGCGCGTAGTAGTCGGGCCGCCGCAGCTTGTGCGGCTTGTCGCCACCATGCCGCTTCCGATGCTCCACAAGCAGCGCCGTGATCTCGTCGTCGCTCCACCCGCACCGCACACAGAATGATGCCAAGGCCATATCATGCCGGGAGCAGTCGGTGCCCAGGTCGCGCCGGGTGTGCTCCCAGGTGGCCCGGTAGTCCTCATGTTCGGCAATCAGCAGTTCGTGCTTGTCGGTGGGGAATGCCGATGATACGTCGACACTCGGCAACGCGCCCACAGTAGTCGATGCAGCCGCCGCCGCGGTCAGGTGGGGGATCAGTTGGGGAAGGTCCAGCAGGTCGCCGGGGTTGTATCGCGGGCCGTCAGCCGATAGTAGTCGGCACGGCACGGGGTCGCGCTTGTGGTTGACACTGCCGGCCACACGGTACAGCCGCGCCAAGTCGCCGGTGGCGTCAATGTCACCATCGGCCAGGGCACGGACCATGCGAATCCACGCCGCGCATAGCAGCGCGCCTTCGTCGTGTTCGTCGGCTTCGTCGAATACCCAGGGCTCGCGAAACAACCAGAACGCCTGCATGCCGTGCCCGGAGTGAATGGTGCAGGTCGGTGCCACGGGCAGCGCTTCGAGCAGCTTCATCGCAGCGTCGGGTTGAAGGCCGGTCGGCTTGTGGTCGGGGTCGTGAAGGTCGATGTCGGCGCCGATGCCCAGCAGGCCCGCGCAGCCCTTCGCCTCCAAGCGCTTGAATATCGGCAGCGGGGTCGATGCCAGGCCGATGCCCCAATACACGTTCGCGCCGTCGCCGTGCTCAGCCACAAGGGCAGCGCCCTGGTCGGCGTCGACGAAGGTGTAGGTGTGCTTGTCGGGCAGGAACCACAGGCAGGCGTGCAGGCCATCGGGCAGGGGGTCGGGCAGCAGCGTGTGCAGGAAGGTCGATACGTCGCTGGGGTTGACGTCCGGGGTCGCAGGTGCTACCATACGGGCAACGCTTTCTGCGCCGCCAGTCACATCTTTGAGACCTGCGCCTCCACGCGCGGGTCTCTCGCTTTCTGCTTGGCGTGTCATCGCCAATCACCTCATTCAGTTGTGTGTTGCTACTGTTCGCTCACGTCAGTTCCTCCCGTTGTGTGTGCCCCTTGGTCGGTGCGCCCATCGGCCCGTGTGCTCGCGGCCACAGGTACAGCATATCACCTGCACTGAAAAACGCAAGGAATTTCTTCGGCGCTATTATATGTAACGACTGCCGATACCGGCAGGCGTTATCTGAGTTCTATAACTCCCGCCCCCACAGCCGTGCCCACCATCCACGGCGATCCGGCTGTGCCGGTGCGGGCAGCGCCCTGGTCAACGTGTCGACGTGCCCTCGCAACCAATCGCGTTCGGCTTCGAGTGCCGCGATCCTGTCCCGGAGCATAGTCACCACCTCGTCGCGATCCGTGTCCCCTGTGGCCGGTGCCAGGTCCCCGGCTGTATCGGCCCCGGCCTGTGCCGCGTCCCCGGCCGCTGTCTCTGCGTGTCCTGTGTTGCGCAAGGGGTGTCCTATGCTCTGCGCCCACGCGGCAAGGTCCCCCGCGTCGACGTTCCACACTGACTGCGCCCCGCTCGGCACCTTCTGCGCCGGCAAGCTGCCCTCGCGTATGCGCCGCAGTATGGTCTTCCGTGAGACACCCGCCAGGTCCGCCGCTTGCTTGACTGTGAGTGCCACAGCCGCCCTCCCCCGGTGCACCTATGCTACCGCCTTGCCGAGTTCCCCGCCGCCGCTCCTGCGGCCTCCTGGACGTCCAGTCCGCGCCCTCGTGCAGCGCCGCGAGTTTGTCAGATTTCGGAAGCGCTTCCAAAATCTGACTTTCCTCCACTTCTTGGCTGATTGTCTCTTTCGTACCCCCACCGCGTCCGCGAATGCAGCGTCGCGGTGGAGGGTCGTTCTCTCTACGCCTGTCTGTTCAGCGAGTGACTGCAAACTGGTTGCATTCTGCAACGAGTTTTCTCCCGGTCTACCGCCCTTCTCCCTCGGCGTCATCCGCACCAGACACCCGCGCAGGTAGCTCGCCGCGTCCGGCCTCAGGTTGCGCCGCGAGGGCTGGTTCAGTATCATCCACCGCCGCGCCTCGTCGCGCGTGTGGATGGTGCGTCTCGATGCCTCACCTGGGCGACCACAGAAATGCGGAAACAATTTCCGGATTTCCGACATAGCCGAACAGACAGGTGTCACGCTGCTCGCGCGCGCGCGTGGGAATGGTGCCCAGACGCACCTGTTCCAAATGGAACACCTGCGTCCTGTGCCGCTGCTCGCGCGCGTGGATGGTGCCGGGAAGGTGTCAACTTATTGACACCTGCGTCCTGTGCCGCTGCTCGCGCGCGCGTGGGAATGGTGCCGGGCTGCGCACCTGCTAAATTATTAGCACTTGAGCCGCTGCTCCCGCGCGCGCGTGGATGGTGCCCCCGGTAGCTTGCCTGTGTCCCGCCCATCATGGTGACGATCAGCGTTGGACGTGTGGCCGGGTAGATGCTCGCGGTCGGCCTCGCGGTCGCCGCGTGTGTGGACGGTACCCCAGCCGGTTGACCACCTCGGCTACTATGCGCACGACCACCGAATCGGGCAACCGCGAATTGTGTCCATCGGTGCCCTTGGTTGTCACAGCATAGTCACCATTCGCCATAGAGTGCCCTCTATACGCAAACAGCCGATTTCGGCCGTAGAGTGCCCCAGCGTGCCCGGAGACCGTAGTTAACATAATAGCTACTCTAGCCTGTGCCCCAGCGTGCCCGGAGACCCGTCTAATCGTGCCACTTTTCCTGCCATAACTGGTTCACAGGATTGTCACCCGCCGAAATGGTGCCCTGAATGGGTCCGTGTTCACATTCTCTACCCGCCCCCGATGAACGTTCTCAGCCGGCCGATGCAGTCCGTCGCCGCCACCACACCACGCACGAGCTCGCGCGCCGTCAGTGACGGGTCCCCCGGTGCCGGGTCGCCGGGTCCGTGTGCGTTGCCCTGGTCATCCACGAGGACAAGGGCCCCGTAGCTGCTTGCCGCGTGTTCGTCCGTGAGCGTGATACCCTCGCGGCCGTCTACTGCAATCAGGATTGTCATGGTGCCACAGCCTCCATTCCGGCAAGGCATTCCCCTTGCCGCCTTCATCTTCGCCGCTCCTGCGGCCTCACAGCGCGTCTTCTACCTTGCGCCCCAACAGCCGGAACGTCGTGCCGTCCGGCGACGGCCCGCCGCCGTGCCACACGATTGCAACGGAAGAGCCGGTCGCAGCGGCCTCGGCCTGCGCCGCGTCAAGCGTCTCCTGCGGCACGGGTGTGGCCGGCGCGTCCGGGTCGTCGACTACCTGGAAAACAATCACGTCGCGGTCACCTGGTCGCCGCCGCTCTTCGAGCGCCCGCACCTTCTCCTCGAGATCCGCGATCCGCTTCTCCATGATGGTCATCGCGCCGCCGCCTTCCTGGTCAGCAGCGCCACCCACTCGGCAACACTGCGCCCGCTTCCGGCCTCTGCCCGCTCGCGCTCCTCGTCGGTCATAGTCGCATCGGCCCGCTCGCGCATGCCTCGCAGCATTTCCGCAAGCCTCTCGCGCGCCCCCTCGTGCCGTGCCCTCGCATCGGCCACCTGTGACGCGCGCGCCTCCAATGCCTTCACCCTCGCATCTATCCCTGTCATCGGTCATCAGCTCCTGTGTTGTGGCGCGCGAGTGCCCACCCGGGTGGACTGGACAAGTTCCCGGGTTGCACACAGGGCACTGCGCGCGCAATGCTCTATCCCGCCGCCAGAAGGGCAGCGGCCCTCGTCGGCACGTCATCCAATTCGCCGCGCGCCGCCGCGATCTCGGCACGGGCCGCCCGCTGGATTGCAGCGCTCGCCTCTATGTCGACGGCGTGCAGTTCGTCCGCGCGCCGCCGCTGCTCTGCCTGCGCCCGGTCGAAGTCGGCCTGCAGTCTCTCCCGCTTGTCGCCCAGGGCACGGGCACGCTCGCGCAGCACGGGCACGCTTGCATCGGCAACCGCCTGCAATGCGGCCCTGCGCCGTCGCGCCAGGCTGGCACCTGCGGCCGTCAGTCGCTGCTCGGTCTCAGTCGCCCGTGTGAGCGCCTTGTGCAGCATGCTTGCGCCCTTGGTATCCAGCGTGCCAGACACAGCCGCGTCACCATCGAGTTCTGCCAGTGCAGCGCGCGCCTCCTCAGCGGCCTGCCGGGCAGCGTCAAGCGCCTCAGCGTTGCGCCCCATGGCAGCGTCAAGCGCCTGCAGTTCAGCCTGTGCAGCCTGTAGTCTCTTCACCTGGTCTCACCTCCCTGGACTGATTGCCGGATGAGGCCGGCCGCCGTGGTGCCCTCGCGCGCCCACCTCTGCGCCGCCTCTCTGCGTGCGACGGCCCTTTCAACCCCTGAGAGCCGATCCACGTTCGGCCCTGCGGTCGCCTGCTTGCCCGTCAATGACTGCTCGATCCTGGTCTTCACGTCCATGACTACGCTCCTCTCTGCTTGTGAATGTCTATGCTCAGAATGTCCTCCAGCTCAGCGATCCGCTCCAGCACGTCAGCTGCTACGGGCGGGCCGAACAGCCGCTCCATGAGCAGCTTCGCCGCGCCGATGTCGCCGGCGAGTGCCTTGTCGACGAGCATGCGCGCCACCGCCCGAATGTCATCGGGTGTGACAGCGTTGACAAGCGCCGCCCGGTGCTCGTGTACGCTCGCCGCCGGTGGCCGGCCAGGGCCGCCCGCGTGCCCCTTGACGAAGCGCCCTCGGCTGTCACGATCCTCCACGGTCGGCCTCCAATTCATCCACTGGTAAACGGCCCCTGTTCAGTCCGTCGTATAGGCGTTGCTGTACGTCCAGTTCGAGCAGCACCGCACCACGGCAGCCGCCCAGGCGACGGCGCAGCGCCTTGCCAGTTGGGGCTACTTCGCGTAGGTGCCGGTCGGCCTGTGCCAGCAGGTCCGCCGCCGCCGTGAGGTCCGCGATCCGGTCTTCGAGTAGTGCCGCCGTTGTGTTCTGTATCATGGTATTCGCCTCGGTTCGCCGTGTTCTGCGTGCCATGTTACCATTACGGCACATTACGGCAATTCGCGTTTTTACATGAAATCGTCCCGTGTGAGAAAACTGGAAAAACTCTTGGAAAAACGCGATTTGCCGTAAGGTGCCGTAAGGAAGGCCACTTTTGGCTTGCGCCTACTCCGGAATCAGTCCGATTCCGTCTCTCATACGTATCGTTTTGCCACCATGAAACACAGCAGTGACGGCAAACCCCTTCGCCGTCAGCCGCCTGCCGAACACGGCAGAGTCCAACGGTCGACGTATGCCATTCGCCTCGCACCACTGCCGATATGCAGCATAGAGGTCCGAAACTGGCGCGCGTTCCTGCGGATGAATGACACAGCACTCGTCGACGAATTCGCGCAGCGGGTCCGACTCCTGCCGGTAGTCCTGGACGGCCTCCTCCACAGCCGCCGGCGTCCGCAGTCCGTGCCGTTGCCAGTCCACGCACCCGGCCACTGCCCAGGCGAGTACAGCAGCGCCACCGTCAGCCGGGTCGGTGAGCCGCCTCTTGACAGCAGGGAACCGCTTCTCCTTCGGCAGGGAGTTCGGGAACGGCACTTCGCACAGCCGCTCCCACAGGGCAGAGTCGAGGTCATCGGCAGTTGGCCGATGGTTGCCGGCCAGGCACAGGGTAAACTGCGGCCTGAAGTTGTCGACGGTCTTCGCATACGATCCGCGCGCAGCTACGACGTCGCCGCCGGTGAGCATACACAATAGCTTCACGTCGAGGTTGGAGCCCTTGGAGGTCTCAATCGCCGTCACGAGCCGCGCGCCGTCCATCGCGAGAATGTCCGCGCGGTGTTGCCCAGGCGAGGAGTTGGTACTCAGGATGAACGTGGAGAAATCCGCCGCGTGTGCGTAGTCCCCGAGGACGCTCATCAGCGCGCCGATCCACGTCGACTTGCCACTGCGCGCCGGTCCCGACAGGAACAGGAACAGCTCCTCGGACGTGTCGCCGGTGAGTGCCATACCCGCGCAGCAGGCGAGGTACTTCTGAAGTTCCTGGTCGCCGCCGGTGCTATCGGTGAGGAACCTCTGCCACAGCGCGCCTGCCGGTGCGGTGTCGAGTTGGTCATCGGCGACGGGTTGCCCTGCGGTGGAGGTGTAGGCGTCCGGATGATATTCGACAGGACACAGCCGCGTAATGAGGTCCGCGCGGTCGTGTGGCCGGAGCGTGCCGGTGCGAAGGTCGATGGTGCCGTTGCGAACGTTGAGGAGCCAGCGGTCGGAGTCGAGTTCGTCGGCCTTGATGGTGACGCCAGAGACGGAACGCGCCAGAGACACAGCGGCATTCCGTGCCCGCTCGGCCTCTGCCTTGAGACTGAATTGCACAGCCGCTGTGCGTTCGTCCGGGTCATCTATCCCGACTGCCTGCCGGAGCATACGACGAGGCAGCTCGCCTGCCAGGGCGTGCACGAGACCACCTTCATCCCGCGCCCAATGTGTGCCCTGCCAGCAGTACCACTGAGACCGTTGCCAGCAGTAGCGAATGTCATCGCCGTACAGCCTCACGAGCCGGTGAGCGAGTCCGGTATCAGTGTAGTGAAGACGGTCGTCGCCAGCCTTGAACAGGACGGGTCCGCCGTCGTCGTCGTCGGTGCCCGGTGCGGAACGTGGCGACAGCGCGCCGGAGTTGAGACCACTGCGGATGGTGGCGACTACCTCACGATCTTCGAGGCCTGCCTCGCGGCCTGCGGCCGTCAGTATTCGTTCGGCGTCCGCTCGCGCCACCTCGCCACCTGCCACAAGTTGACCGATGGAGAACGCCGCAGTGTTCAGCTGGTGGTTCCGTTCGCCCACCGATGCCTCCGCGACGGCGACGGCCTCGCGATCCAGCGCGGCCTGTCCATAGCGCGTCGTCGTGGACGCCTCGCGCGCCGGAGTCGTTGTAGTAGGGCTATCGGGTGCCGGTGGTGTGGCCGGCGGTCTCAGCGCGTCCACAAGCCACTGCGGAGCCGGTGCCAGGGAAAGGTCATCGGGGGACATACCATCGGCCCAGGAGTAGGCAGCGCCGGTGTCCGGATGGATGGACGGTGCGGCCACGATGTAGCCGCCATCGCCGCGGATGTCGACGTGTGGAAACAAGGCAACCTTGTTGCGGGTCTCGCCGGCCACGGCGTAGAGGTAGTGCCAGCCGCCGCCGCCGGTGCGTGCCGTGACGGTCGGGGGGAGATGGTGCCCGTTGAGTGACTCGCGGCCCTCGTCGCCGTCGACGTCCAGCACGAGCAGTCCGGAGCCGGTGGCGATCCCGATGTTTGCGGTCGGCTCTTTGGCCCACCATCGCCGGATGGTGTCGGGGTCGGTCGATGCCCTCTCCGGCCACTGCTTGAGCATCGGCAGCTTGTCGCGCGGTCGCAGCGGATGGACGCGCCACCCGCGCGAGACATACGACAACGCAGCGGCAAGGAAGGGGTTGATATTGCCTTCGGGGTGTGGTAAGGTGGCGTCAACGTTTTCTGCGTTGCCGTCGCCTTCGAGACCTACACCTTCGCCGGGTGTGGGTCTCACGTTTTCTGCGTGACGATCCATCAGCCGTCACCTCTTCAGTTGTGTGTTGCTACTGTTCGCTCACGTCGGTTCCTCCCGTAGTCGGTCCCCTTGATGTTGCGCCCATCAGCCCGTTGCTCGCGGCCACAGGTACAGCATATCACCTGCGCGGAATTTTGCAAGGACTTTTCTTTCGCGGCAATCTATCCACTGTGACAAGACTATGTACGTGGCATTATACGTCACGTATAGTCCCGCCCCCACAGCCTCTGCCACCATCCACGGCGATCCGGCCCTGCCGGTGGTGGCAGCATCAGCGTCAGCCGGTCCACCTGTGCCCGCAACCAATCACGCTCCCCCTCCAATGCCTCCACCTGTGCCTGCGCAGCGTCAAGCTGTGCCTGTAGCACCTGCACCTTCGCGTCAACGTCCGCCGCCGGTGCCGGGTCGGTCGGCATGGTCCCGCCCTGGTCAGTCATCCGGCCCGGCCCGTTGACGGCCACCTGTGCGCCCACGGTCTCTGCCCATCCGGCAAGGTCCCCGGTGTCGACCATCCACACGTCGCGGCCCCGCCGATGCTCCATGCTCGCGGGCAGCGTGCCGTCACGAATGCGCCTGCGCAGTGTGCGCACGCTCATGCCTACCATGCTCGCTGCTTGCTGGATGGTCACACGCGCCACGGTGGGCCTCCCGGTGCCCGGCCTATGCCTCTATGCCCCACCTGGTTTCCCGCCGCCGGTCCTGCGGCCTCCTGGACACGCATCAAGCTCCCGTGAAGGTAGCTCGCCCCATTCGGATGCAGGTTGCGCACCGATAACTGGTTCCGCATCATCCACCGCTTCGCTTCATCGCGATCTGCGCAGTCAACCTCGTGCACCTCATAGGGGATGCCGTGCCGCTGTGCGATCCGAAGACGGGCATGCCCATCCAGTAGAATGTTCATCCCGCGCCACACACACAGCGAGTTCAGGATGCCGTGTGCCAGGATGTCGGCCTCAAGCAGCGCCTGCTCCTCGGCGGTCAGCTGTGGCAACAGCTTCTCAAACTCCGGGTCGACAATCGGTTCCAATGGAGGCGGCAGGGTGGCTGTGCCTGCTATGCGATCCCGGAGCTGGGCCACGGACCACCCGTACACAGCCGCCCTCGCCGCAAACTCGCAAGCTCGCAAGTCCGCCCGCGTGATTGTACTCAACGGTTCCCGCACAGGTGAGCCGTGCAGGTGTCCCTCGCCTTCAAAGCGGCAGGCCGGTGCATCATACTGCAGGATGGTGATCATCGCCGCTGCTTGCTCGCAATCCTGCCAATTCCAATCGGAGTCCCGGTCGATGCCGATAGACAGCCAGGAGGCGAGGCCAATCCCGTGCAGGTCAACCTCCTCCGTGCCGTCGTAGTCAAGCTGCTTCTCCATGCCCAGCAGCTCGCGCCCGTGCCGCCCGGATATTTCCCGGGAAATAATGAGGTGCCGGATGAATTCATGCAGCTTCATGAGGCGCAGGGTGTTGCTGATATGCCCTTGTGTTCGGCCCACCCGCGCCGCGAGTTCTGCCTGCGTATAGCCCAGGTCTTCAATGTAGGCACGAAAGGCCTCAGCTTCTTCTATCGCAGTCAGGTCCTCGCGTTGCAGGTTCTCCGTGAGCATGATCTCCACGGTCTCACGGTCCGACAGGTCCCGCACATTCGCAGGCACCTCCGACAGCCCGGCCAGGGCCGCCGCTCGCCATCGGCGTTCGCCGTGCACGAGCTCGAAGCCACCATCAGCAGGCCGCACAAGGACAGGGTTCAGTATCCCGTGCAGCTTGATGCTATCGGCCAGCTCCTGCAGTGCGCCCTGGTCGAAGCGTTGCCGCGCCTGGTGCGGGTTCGGCCGTATCTGCGCCAAGTCGATCTGCTTCATGCCCTCTCACCTCTCGCGGTCTTCGTGAGCGCGGAAAGCTTGCCTGTGTCCTGCCTGTCGTGGTGACGGATCAGCGTTGGACGTGTGGCCGGGTAGATGCTCGCGGTCGGCCTCGAGGTCGCCGCTCACAGCGCCTTGTAGCGGGTCGTTTACTGCGGCCATCAGGCCCGAGCCCCTGCGCGTTTGTTGCGTGCCTGCCTGCGGGTCGAGCATTCATCCCACAGGGCGCCGTCGACTATTGCCGGGTACTCGATGCCCTTGTATGCCGGGTTCCCCAGGATGGTGCCCACAGTCGCCGCGGCCCACTTGCCCCCCCGCTGGGTCGGCACCTGGTCGGCGGTCAGGCCCTCGGCGATTGCCCTGGTCGACGCGCCCGCCGCGTATTCGGCGAACACACGGCGCACCACCTCTGCCCCCGCCTGGTCAACCTCGGGCCGAGCCTGCCTGCCGTCGCCGTCGATGCTGTAGCCCAGGGGCACCCAGCCGCCGGCATAGCCCTGGTTGCGCCGCTTGCGCCTGCGCCCCCCGGCCAGCCGCTTGACGATCAGCGCCTTTTCATACTGCGCGATTGCACCCATGATCTGCCTCACCATGGTTCGGGTCGGGTCGGCACTGCACAGGTCGGGCTCGGCTATGCTGTGCAGCGTGCCGCCGCGCTTCACCACGTCGGCTATGATGGTCTCTTGCAACATCAAGTCGCGCGCCAGGCGATCCAGCCGCACGATAACGACGGCCTCGAAGAGCCCTGCGTCAAGGTCCCCGAGCAGCTCGGGCAGCGCGTCGCGGCTCTCGATGCCGTTGGCACCGCTCACCCCTGCATCTTCATACAGGTCAACAAGGTCGAGCCCGTTGGCTGTGCAGTATTCGCGGATGGTGTCGGCCTGGTTCTCAAGCCCGCCGCCGTGTTCGGCCTGCCCCTTGGTCGATACTCGGATATACCCTGCTACCTTGGTCATCGCGCACCTCGCGTGTTCGGCCTGTCAACACGGTCAGTGTAGCAGGTTATCCCCCTATTGTCAACAGCGCTTTAGCGTTATTTACAAAGCAGCGCTTGAAGCAGCTTGCGGCCGTATTCCGCGGCCCGATGGTCGGCCTCGCGGTCAGCCTCGGCGACCACCCGCTTTATGCCCCGCCGAACCTGTGCCCGGTCAACGTCGATCACACCATCCCGAGCCCGGATGATTGCAGCATTCGCCTGGTATAGCAGGTTCATCCTGTCAATGCCGTCGCGTGTGCGCACAAGCCGCCCACTTCCCGGCAAGGCATTCCCCTTGCCGCCTAGATCTTCGCCGCTCACAGCGCCCCACAGCGCCGCCGACTATCCCGGCCTGCGCCCCAGCAGCTTGAATGACACATCAGCATCAGGTGACGGCCCGCCACCATGCCACACGATTGCAACGGAAGAGCCGGTCGCCTCGGCCTCGGCCTGCGCCGCGTCAAGCTGCTCCTGCGGCACGGGTACGAATGGCGCATCGGGGTCGTCCACGATACTGAACACAATCACGTCGCGCGGCCCTGGTCGCCGCTGTGCTTCGAGCGCATTGACCTTCGCCTCCAACGCCGCGATCCGCGTCTCGATGGTCATCGGTCATCGCCGCCCTCGGGCAGCGGCACGTACTGCACACCTCGCCGCTCGCACTCGGCACGGAACCGCTCCTCGCGCTCCTCGGCTGTCGGTGCCGGTGCCGGTGCCGCCGGATGTCGCCTCAGTGACGCGTTCACCTCGCGCCGGAGCAGAATGCAGTTCGCCTGGTTCAACCTCTGCCCGTGCTCCTGCAACCTCTCGCCGAACGCCGCGATATCCTGTCTCAGCCCTGTAGTCATGGTCAGTCATCCCTTCGTGTGTGTTTGGTCTGGTAGATGGTTTGCGCGCGCCCGCCCCGCAGAGACCAATCCGCAAACGGACGCGCGCCCTGCAACCTGCGCGCCGGATGGAGGAGGCCGCTCACCCGCGCCGCGCAGCTCGTGCAATTTCGCGTTCCGCCTCCTGCCACGAATCGACGGTCAGCTTCCGTATCTTCGCCCCCAGCGGCATGAGTGACTCCTCGCGTGCCTGTGCCATACTCGCCGCCGCCTGCGCCTCGCGCAGCAACCTCGCGGCCTCGTCGCGCAGGACCTGTGCCGCCTGCCTGGTCTCTCGTCTCTGCTCCTCCAACTCCGTGATTCGCGCCCGTGCCCAGCGTGTGCATGCCGCACGGTACAGCTCGCCGAGACCACGGGCAGCGCCCGCGCGGTCCTTCACCTGGTCAATGCGCCGGTCGATGTCATCCAGCGCCTTGTCGACCTGGTCCCCGAGCTCGCGCCGCGCCAGGAGCGTGTCGCGCTCGCGCAGCAGCGCCGCGCGGCCCGTGCCGCCCTCGGATGCCGACCATGCCGCGTGCGTCCGCAGTACCTCTTCCCACAGTTGACCTACATCAGTCACCTTCTGTTTCGTCGCTGTTGCCATCAGTTCAACCCCTCGGTGAGACGGTGTTCGAGCTCCTCAATTCGTTCCAGCAGGTCAGCCGCCACAGGTGCCCCGAGCAGTCTCTCAAACAGCAGCTTCGCGGCCCCCACGTCACCTTCGAGCGCCCGGTCGACGAGCATGCGCGCCACCGCCCGAATGTCATCGGGTGTGACGGCGTTGACGAGCGCCGCCCGGTGCTCGTGGACGGATGCCGATGGTGGCCGGCCAGGGCCGCCGCTGTTGCCAGGTGCGAACCTACCGCGTGCGTCACGATCCGCCACAGCGCACCTCCGGATCCG
>ENA-UOUL01003500-UOUL01003500.1-bioreactor-metagenome-genome-assembly--contig:-NODE-3500-length-15923-cov-6.556986_pt1 | contig 15923 bp, 11 predicted proteins | sample MGYA00249838_ERZ747220 | MGnify/ENA primary metagenome ERZ747220 (study PRJEB28778, sample SAMN05720191) | bioreactor metagenome | isolation source: Anaerobic biogas reactor | place: USA:Washington...
ACGCCGTACTTCTTCAGCGCGCCGCTTTCGGCCAGGGCCACAGCGGTGTTCAGGCCGGTCTGTCCGCCCAGCGTCGGCAGCAGGCTGTCGGGCTTCTCACGGCGGATGACCATCTCGACGATCTCCGGCGTGATCGGCTCGATGTAGGTGCGGTCCGCCAGCTCCGGATCGGTCATGATCGTCGCCGGATTGCTGTTGACCAGAACGACCTCGAAACCCTCCCGCCGGAGTACCTTGCAGGCCTGGGCGCCGGAATAGTCGAACTCGCAGGCCTGGCCGATGATGATCGGCCCCGAGCCGATGATCAGAATCTTATGGATGTCCTTGCGTTTTGGCATCGACCTGCACTGTCCTCGTAATCGACTCCCTTGGTGTGGATAGTGGACTATTGCCCCCGATGCTCCTGTCGCAGCCACCGATCCATGGCTGCCGCGGCGTCCTGCCCACTGCGGATGGCGTGGACCACGAGCGAGGCCCCGCGTACGGTGTCGCCGGCCGCGAAGACCCACGGCTCGCTGGTTTGGTGATGACTTACCAGGACATTGCCCCTTTCGTCAAGCTGCAAGCCGAGATTCTGGACGAGCCCGGCGTGCGCGACGTGGACGAAGCCCGTCGCCAGCAGGACCAGATCGACTGCGAGAGTGAACTCGCTGTCGGGCACTTCCTTCAGTTCCCAGCCCTTGCGGCCCCGCATCCACTCGATCTGACAGGCCTGCAATTTGCTGACGCGCACGTCTGTGCCGAGGAACCGCTTGGTCATCACGGACCAGAGCCGTTCGCATCCTTCCTCCTGTGAACTGCTGGTGCGCATGATCCTCGGCCAGTTAGGCCAGGGGGTGTCGGGCGGGCGCTGCTCCGGGGGCTTGGGCAGGATCTCCAACTGGTAGATCTTCCGTGCCCCCTGGCGGCGGGCGGTGCCCACGCAGTCGCTGCCCGTGTCGCCGCCGCCGATCACGACAACGACCTTGTCCTTGGCCGAGAGGGGAGCGGCGTCCTCCAGCGGCTCGCCGGCGCAGAGCTTGTTCTGCGCGGTGAGGTACTCCATGGCGTAGACGATGTTGTCGAACCTTCGGCCCGGCACGTTCAGGTCGCGGGGCTGACCGGCCCCCATGGCCAGGCACACGCCGTCGAAGCGTTTGCGGAGGTACCGGACGGAGATGTCCTCTCCGACGGCCACGCCGCACTGGAATTGCACGCCCTCGGCCCGCATCTGATCCAGACGACGATCGATCACGCCCTTGTGCAGCTTGAAGTCGGGAATCCCATAGCGCAGCAGTCCGCCCGGACGTTCGTTCCTCTCGATCACCACGACGTCGTGCCCGGCCCGGGCCAGGTTCTGGGCGGCCGCCAGACCGGCGGGACCCGAACCGACCACCGCCACGCGCTTGCCCGTACGCACCCTGGGAGGTTGTGGGACGATCCAGCCCTCCTCGAACCCCCGTTCGACGATCTGGTACTCGATATGCTTGATCATCACCGGGTTGTCGTTGACGTTCAACGTGCAGGCGTTTTCGCAGGGCGCCGGGCACACGCGGCCGGTGATCTCCGGGAAGTTGTTCGTGCGGTGCAGCAGGCTGCACGCGTCCTTCCATCGCCCGCGATAGACCAGGTCGTTGAAGTCGGGGATGCAGTTGACCACCGGACAGCCGGCCCCCTGGCAGAAGGGGATGCCGCAGTTCATGCAGCGGGCCGCCTGATCCCGCATCGCGTCGGGCGTCAGGGGCAGGTCGATCTCACGGAAGTCGGTGACGCGCTCGGCGACCGGGCGATGGCCCACCTCCTGACGCGGGTACTTCAAGAATCCCCTTAATTCGCCCATGATACACCTCGTGGCGAGGGCGTCCCGCCCTTGCGTCTCGGGGGCATCTTGCCCCTGCTCCTGGCTTTTTCCGAAACAACACAGACAAGAGCGAAATGCTCTCGCGGCGCAAGGGCAAGATGCCCTCGCCACGATGCCCCTGCCCTGCGGATATCACCCATGGAACACCTCCTCGGTGGCCGGCGTGGTCTCCGTATTGCGCTGCTCTTCGGCCTGCATTCGTTCCAGAGCCTTGCGATAATCGATGGGCATGACCTTCACAAACCGTCCGATCATTCCCGGCCAGTTGTCGAGGATGTACTTCGCTCGCACGCTGTCGGTGAACGCACGGTGCCGCTCGATCAGTTGCCGCAGCACCTTCTTGTCCTCCTCGCGCCAGACGGTTTCGAGGTCCACCATGTCGAGGTTGCACAGCGTGTCGAAGAGCTGCCGCTCGTCGAGGACGTAGGCGGTTCCGCCGCTCATGCCGGCCGCGAAGTTGCACCCCGTTCCGCCGAGCACGACCACGCAGCCGCCGGTCATGTATTCGCAGCCGTGGTCGCCGACGCCCTCGACGACCGCCACCGCGCCGCTGTTGCGCACGGCGAATCGCTCGCCGGCCATGCCGTTGATGAACGCCTCGCCGCCGGTGGCGCCGTAGAGCAGCGTGTTGCCGACGATGATGTTCTCGTGGGGCAGATACGTCGCCTCCGCCGGCGTCTTGGCCACGATCCGCCCGCCGGAGAGCCCCTTGCCCAGATAGTCGTTCGACTCGCCGATCAGCGTGAGCGTCACGCCGCCGATCACAAACGCGCCGAAGCTCTGGCCCGCCGAGCCCCGGAAGACCACATTCAGCGTGTCGTCGGGCAGACCCTCGGGCCCGTGCGCCAGCACGATCCGGTTGCTGAGGATCGCCCCGACGGTGCGGTCGGTATTCCGGATCGGCAACTCCAGCGTCACGGGCTTCTTGTCCTCGATGGCGTCGCGGGCCAGCTCGACGATCTTCCAGTCCATGTGGTCCTGATGCTTGTCCTGTTGGCGCTCGCAGAACCGCACGGGCCGGCCGTCCGACGTGTCCACCTGATGGAAGATCGCCGACAGATCGAGCCCCTTGGCCTTCCAGTGGCCGATCGCCTTGGTGGTCTTGAGCCGGTCGACACGGCCGACCATGTCCTCGAACTTCTCGAATCCGAGTTCGGCCATGATCTGCCGGACCTCTTCGGCGACGAATGTCAGATAGCGCATCAGGTGCTCGGGCTTGCCGGCGAACCGCTTGCGCAGCTCCGGGTCCTGCGTGGCGATCCCGTAGATGCAGCCGCCCTCGTGACATTTCCGCAGCAGCGTGCACCCGAGCGTCACCAACGCGGCGGTGCCGAATCCGAACTGCTCGGCCCCGAGCAGGGCGGCCACGACGATGTCACGGCCCGTCCGGATCTGCCCATCGGTCTGCAATCGCGTGCGGCCGCGAAGGTTGTTCAGGACCAGCGTCTGCTGCGTCTCGGCCAGGCCCAGCTCCCAGGGGCAACCGGCGTGCATGATCGACGAGAGCGGACTGGCCCCGGTGCCCCCGTCGTGTCCGCTGACGAGCACCTCGTCGGCGTTGCCCTTGACTACGCCGGCCGCGATCGTCCCGACCCCGACCTCGGCGACCAGCTTGACCGACACCTTGCAGCCCGGACAGGCGCACTTGAGGTCGTAGATCAACTGGGCCAGGTCCTCGATCGAGTAGATGTCGTGGTGCGGCGGAGGCGAGATCAGCGTCACGCCGGGCGTGGCGTACCGCAGCGTCGCGATCTCCTGCGACACCTTGTGTCCGGGCAACTGGCCGCCCTCGCCGGGCTTGGCGCCCTGGGCGATCTTGATCTGCAATTCCCGGGCATGCGCGAGGTAGTTGATCGTCACGCCGAACCGCGCGCTGGCAACCTGCTTGATGGCGCTGTTCTTCGAGTCGCCGTTGGGCTCCGCGACGTACCGGGCGGGGTCTTCGCCGCCCTCGCCCGTGTTGCTCATGCCCCCGAGGCGATTCATGGCGACCGCCATGCACTCGTGGGCCTCCTTGCTGATCGACCCATGGCTCATCGCGCCCGTGCAAAACCGCTTGACGATCTCGTCGGCCGGCTCGACCTTCTCGATCGGAACCGGCTTGCCCGCCTGAAACTCGAACAGGCCCCGCAGCGTGCAGAGCCGCTCGGATTGGGCGTTCACGGCCTCCGCAAACGCGGCATATGCCCGCGCATCGTTGTTGCGAACCGCCTCCTGGAGCTTGGCGACCGTCGTCGGGTTCCACAGGTGCCGCTCGCCCTGGTGGCGGTAGGCGTAGTCGCCGCCCATGTCGATTTCCGGGTAGCTGTAGTCGTCGTTGTCGTACGCATAGGCGTGCCGGCTCAACGTCTCCCGGGCGATCTCGTCGAGCCCGATCCCCCCGATGCGCGACGTGGTGCCCGTGAAGTACTCGTCCACAAAGCTCTTCTTCAAACCGATGGCCTCGAACAACTGGGCGTACATGTAGCTGCGCAGGGTCGAGATGCCCATCTTGCTCATCGTCTTGAGGATGCCCTTCTTGATCGCTGCGATGTAATGGTCGGATACGGCGACCGGCTCGATCGCCTCGCCCAGGTCGCCTGACTGGTTCATTTCCGCCAGCACGTCGAACGCCAGATAGGGATTCACCGCATTGGCCCCGTAACCGGCCAACAGGCAGAAGTGCATCACTTCGCGCGGCTCGGCACTCTCGACGATCAGGCCACATTCGTTGCGAAGCCCTTCGCGCAGCAGGTGATGGTGCACCGCGGAAACCGCCAGCAACGAAGGGATCGCTGCCTGCGTCTGTGACACGCCTCTGTCGCTGAGGATCACCAGGGATGCGCCGTCGGCGACCGCCGTCTGGGCCGCTTTAACCAGCGCGTCGAGGCCTTTGCGCAGCGCCTTGCCCGGACTGCGGCGGTTCACGTCGAACAGCATCGGGACCGTGGCGACCTTGAAATCGGCCCGGCTGACCGCACGAAGACGCGCCATGTCCGCGCTGGTCAGGATCGGGTGCGGCAGCTTCAGTTGCCGACAGTGCAGAGGCGACTCGTCCAGCACGTTGCGCTTCTTGCCCGTGAACAGCATCAGGCTCATCACCAGCCCTTCGCGGAGCGGATCGATGGCCGGGTTGGTCACTTGGGCGAACAACTGACGGAAGTAGCTGAACAGCAGCTTCGAGCGGTCGCTCAGCACCGCCAGCGGCGTGTCGTTGCCCATTGACCCAACGGGCTCCTGTCCGTTGACGGCCATCGGGGCCAGGACCATGCGCTTCTCCTCGGCCGTATAGCCGAAGGCCCGCATCCGCTGGATCGTCTCGACCGGATCGGTCTCCACAAGGTCCGGCGCATCGAACAGGCCCCGCAGCTCGATCCGGTTCTCTTCCAGCCAGCGTCGGTACGGGCTCTGGCGGGCGATCTTGCTCTTGATCTCATTGTCCGAGATGATGCGTCCTTCGGTGGTGTCGATCAGGAACAGGTGGCCCGGACGCAGACGGCCTTTGGCGCTGATCTGCTCCGGCGGAAACTCCACCACGCCGGCCTCGCTGCCGATGATTGCCAGTCCGTCCTTGGTTACCACGTAGCGGCAGGGCCGTAGTCCGTTGCGGTCGAGGGTGCCCCCGATGATCCGTCCGTCGGTGAAGACCATCGCCGCCGGACCGTCCCACGGCTCCATCACCGCGGCGTGGTACTCGTAGAATGCCCGCTTGTCGGTGCTGATATGGTACTTGGCTCCGAAGGCCTCCGGGATCATCATCATCAGTGCGTGCGGCATGCTCCGGCCCGATTGCACCAGCAATTCCAATGCGTTGTCAAACGCCGCCGAGTCGCTACCCGTCGGATCGACGACCGGGAACACGTCCGTCAGGTCGTCGCCCAAGGTCGGGCTGACCATCTTGGGCTCGCGGCCCCGCATCGAATTGCGGTTGCCGCTGAGAGTATTGATCTCCCCGTTGTGGGCGATGCAGCGGAACGGCTGTGCCAGACGCCAGTTGGGGAAGGTGTTCGTGCTGTAGCGCTGGTGGATGATGCACAGCGACGTGGTCGTCCGCTTGTCCTCCAGGTCGGGGTAATAGGTGAACAACTGCCAGTCCATGAACATGCCCTTATAGCAGATCGTGCGGCACGACATGCTGACGACGTAGAATTCCTCGGTCCCCGCCCCGGCGTCCTCCCGGACGAGGCGCTCGGTGCGTTTGCGGGCCAGGTAGAGCCGCCGTTCGAGGTCCGCATCGGCCAGGCCGTTGCCGTCGATGAAGACCTGACGGATTGCCGGCTCGGCCGCCAGGGCGATCGGACCCAGGCAATCCGGCTGCGTCGGCACCTCGCGCCAGCCGATCACGTCGAGCCCGTAGTGCCCCATCGCCTGCGCCAAAAGGGCATCCCATTTCGCCCGCAGCAGGGCGTCCTTGCTCGTGAACACCATGCCGACCCCGTAGCGTCCGGGGGCGGGCAGCACGATGCCGTTCTTCTGGCATTCGCCGGCGAACAGCTCGTGGGGAATCTGCAGCAGGATGCCTGCCCCGTCACCGGTCACATTATCGGCCCCGGCTGCCCCGCGATGCCGCAGGTTCTTCAGCACCTGCTGGCCATATTCGAGGATGGCATGGTTCGGCCGCCCGGCGATGTCCACCACAGCCCCGATGCCGCAGGCGTCGTGCTCGAACTGCTTGTCGTACAGCCCCTGGTTTTCTGGATTTGCAGTCATCAACTCTCCGTGCGATCGAACTGTCTTTGCGAAAACGAGAAGTCGCCACGGTGTCCCTCAAACGATTCGGGCGACATTCCTACACAATTGTACGAGATGACGCCTGTGTGTGCCCGCGATTTAACAAGATATACATAATAAGCAAATATAATACTATAATGGCAAAGGCGGACGTGCGCCGACTGCATCATGCCATCGAATGACGTGACGATTTGGTTTCAGGCCGTCAATAGGCCCGATTCAGGGCCATTGCCACAGAATTGCGATATCAGTTTATCAGAAGAGAGGTTTGCATAAGCTTATGGAGTGTTTCTAATGGTGCGTCATTTCAGCCAGAGAGAGTCGTCGGCTTCCGCCGGCCGGATCAGGCGTGCGGCTTGCGCTTCCGCCGGCGGCGGGGCCCACTGTCCCCGCGCCCGGGCCGCTGTGGCAGGTCGCGATCGGGGACCTTGCGGATCAGATCGACGGCGGGGGCCAGATCGAGCTGTTCGCCGGCAGGGGCGACGGCAACGATGCGTACGCGGAGCGGCTGGGCCAGACGCACGATCGACCCGGTGTGACGGCCCACCAGGCACTGGCTCTGTTCGTCGAACCGCCAACGGTCCGGCCCCAGCGCCTCGCACGGAATCAGCCCCTCGACGCCATATTCGCCCAGATGCACCGCTGCTCCAAAGCGGGTTAGTGATACGACGACGCCGTCCATGACGCTGCCGACCTTCTGCTGCAACAGGCCGAGGATGAGGATCGTCCTGAGTTCGTGCTCGGCCTCATCGGCCGTCTGTTCGGTCTCGCTGATGTGCTCGCCGATGGCCGCCAGTTCGGGAAACGTGTACTGCCGTCGGGCCCGGTCCAACTGGCCGGTCAGATACGCCTGGAGCGCCCGATGGACGATGAGGTCGGCGTAACGGCGGATGGGACTGGTGAAATGGCAGTATTTCGACGCGGCCAGCGCGTAATGCCCGATGCTGGCGGGGGCGTAGGTCGCCTTGGCCAGGCTGCGCAGGACCAGCAGATTGACCGGCAGCGACATCCGGCTGCCTTGCACCTGATCGAGCAGGGCCTGCAGGTCGCCTCGCTGGGGACGGCGTGACAGTGTTACGCCCAGCAGACGCAACGTCTGACTGAGCCGGTTGAGGACCTTGCCGTCCGGCTCGGGATGGACTCGACGCATGAACGGGACACAGTAGCGATCCAGCAGGGTCGCCACCGCCACGTTGGCCTCGACCATGAACATCTCGATGATCGTGTGCGGATAGCTCGTATCGGCGGGCCGGACGCCGACGACCTGGCCCGACTCGTCCGTCACGAGGTCCGTCTCGGGCATCTTCAGTTGCAGCATTCCCGCCCGTCGGCGTCGTTTCTCGATGACACGGGCCAGGGTGTCCATCTCGCCCAGCAGGGCCACGACGTCGTCGGCCAGGCCGCCCGTGTGGCCCTTGAGCGCCGCATCGGCCTGCTGATAACTCAGGCGGGCCTTCGACTCGATCATCGTGTTGGCGAAGCGGACCGACTGCATCTGCCCGTCCTTGTTGTAGGTCAGGTACACGCTCTTGGTGTACCTTCGTTTGCCCGGCTGGAGCGAGCAAATCTCGTTGCTGAGCATCTCCGGCAGCATGGGCAGGGTGCGGCCGGGCAGATAGACGCTGTTGCCTCGCTGTCGGGCGCAGCGATCGAGGGCCGAGCCGGTCGGCACGAAATGGCTCACGTCGGCGATATGCACCCCCAGATGCCAGCCGCCTTGCCGGGTGCGGGTCAGGCTGATCGCGTCGTCGAAATCCTGGGCGTCGGGGGGGTCGATCGTGACAACCAGCGCGTCGGTGATGTCCTTGCGTCCCTGCGAGGGCTGCGGCCGGAAGTTCTCGCGCGCGTTGCTGGCCTCGACCAGGGCGCTGGGCTCGAACTCCTCCAGCAGGCCGTGGCGGCGGATAATCGCCGAGGTTTCGGCGTCGAAGCGGCCCGGGCGGCCCAACACCTCGCGGATCGTGCCTGTGGCCGCCTCGGAGCGCGTCGGATACGTGCGAATCGCCACCGCGACCTTGTCCCCATGTCGAACGGTTCGGGTGTCGAGGCCCTCGATTTCGATCGGGCGAAGAAAATCGCCGCCGTCGGGCCGCACCTGCCAGCGGTCCTGCTCCTGGCGCAGCGTCCCGACGACCGTCGTGTGTGCCCGGTCGAGCACCTTGACGATCCGCCCGGTCAGGCGGTCCGGGTCGGCCTTCGAGCCCCGCGTCACCTGCGCGACGACGCGGTCGCCCGTCATGGCGCTGCCGGTGGCCTTGGCGGGGATGAACACCTCGCCTTCGTCGCCGAACTGCTGCGGACTGACGAACCCGTAGCCGCGAGGGTTGGCCCGGAAGACGCCCGTGACCTCGCTCGACAGCGACGGCAGGGCGATGGTGTTTCGCGGCCCCAGGATCACGCGGCCTTCGGCGCCCAGCGACTCGACCGCTTCGCGAAAGGCCCCACGCAACGATCCGCTGACGCCCAGCTCTTCGGCCAGGTGCGCCAGGTTTCGCGGCGTCGCATCCTTTTGCAGGAGATGGAGAATATGGCTTTTCAGGACGTCGTGCATCCCGCTATCATACCACCGGATCGGACGAAGTGCGGAAGCCAAAACGAGCGAAGGACTGTCTGGATGGGAGACACGCATGGCAGAACAGGCCAAGCAGGCTATGGCGAAACCGAAGAAGCGATGCCGCGTTGGGTGTTGGGTTTTGCGAGTGGCGGTCGGCGCCGGCGCATTGCTGGTGCTGGTGGTCGTAGCCGGCGCGGTGTATCAGGCGACGGGCACGGCGCGCGATCGGAAGCGGTATCCTCCGCCCGGCCGGATGGTGGCCGTCGGGGGGCATCGCCTGCACATCAGCATTATCGGCGACGGCGGACCGACCGTCGTCCTGGATGCCGGCGTTTGCGACTGCTCGCTGAACTGGTGCCTCGTCCAGCCGGAGGTGGCGAAATTCGCGCGCGTCTGTTCCTACGACCGGGCCGGCATGGGCTGGAGTGAGACCGGGCCCCACCCGCGAACGAGCGAGCGCATCGTTCAAGAACTCCACACCCTGCTCGAGGAGGCGAATGTCCCGGGCCCCTACGTTCTCGTCGGCCATTCCTTCGGGGGGTACAATGTGCGCCTGTTCGCCCACGAGTATCCGAACGAAGTCGCGGGCCTGGTGCTGGTCGACGCAGCGCACGAGGACCAGTGGCCCGGGCTGCCCGAGTCGGTCAAGGGCCTGTACGACTGGTGGACGAACGACATGAGGTCGGGACGGTTGCGAAGCCGACTGGGCCTCCTGCGTCTGCTCGATTGGGTCCCGGTCAATCCCAAACTCCCCCCTGCGTTGCAGCCGATGGACCGTGCGGTGCACGCCCGGACCTCGTTTCTTGAGACACTCTATAGTGAATGGACCGCTATCGATAGCGAGAGTGCGGCCCAGGTGCGGGCCGGCAGGACCTTGCCCCAGGTGCCGATGGTGGTGTTGACCGCCGAGAAGCACGGGGATGAGCCTCCGCCGGGCGTGACAGATGAAGACTTTGCCCAATGGAACGAACTGCTGTACGAGATGCAGGCGGATCTGGCGAGGCGATGCGAAGGCAGCCTTCACGTGCGGGTGCCTGAGAGCACACACGTGATCCAGCTCGACCAGCCCGGGGTCGTCGTGAATGCGATTCGAGAGGTCGTTATGGCTGTCAGGGAGCAGAGGCCGCTGCAGGCCGATGCGATTGCTCGAAGGTGAAGGCCTCGATCTCTTCGCTCTACGGGTGATGATCTGGCGGGTGCGGGCTGACGATGCTGATGATCGCATTGCACGGACCGGCCCGGACAGGCAAGGCGACGGCGATGGGCTTCATTGCCATCGCTTCTACCCGCCTACGCGAGGCAAAATATCTTCGATCCGGGCGAAGACGTCGCCGCCGGCACGGGCCCGCAGCGCCTCGGGCATCGTGTAGCCCCAGCTCGCGCCGCCGAACGCGATGCCCATGTCTTTGGCGGCCTCGCAGTCGCGGATTTCGTCGCCGATGTAGATCGTCTCGTGGCGGGGGACCCCGCTCTGGCGAAGGACTTTCTTGAGCTTCGCTTCTTTGCCGAAGACCGAGACCCCGCACTCGTAATACGCGATCAGGGCCGCCAGTTCGGCCCCGAGGACGTGGCGAATGTTCTCCCGCGAGTTCGAGCTGACCACCGCCAGCGTCGCCCCCATGCCGGCCAGCCGCCGCAGCAGGCCATCGATTCCTTCGAACAGGCGGATGTGGTGGATATCGCGCGACATCAGCGATCGCATTTGGCTGGCAATCAGCGGGATCTTCCACAAGGGCACGCCGAGATACTTCAGTACCGCGCGGGCGTCGAGGCCGCGAATCGTGTCGTGCTCGTCCGGATCGACTTTTTTGAAATGGTACTTGTCGGCGATCCTGTTGATCGCCTGGGCAAACCAGACGAACGTGTCGGCCAGCGTGCCGTCGAAATCGAAAATGACGAGCCTGTACTTCACGATGCTTCGCCGTTGTCCTGCGAGGATCGAAAACCACTGTGAATACGAAAACCCTGCGTCACGACGGACGCCGAGTGCGGCGATCTTACGGTCGATCCGACTCGAACGCAACACAAATGCCGCCTTCTTGGAAAAGGTCACAAGGGCCGAGCCTGGATTGCGTTTGGCGGACCATCGTCTACAATGGTCGAGAACCTGGCTTTGGAATCGATTCAAAGGCGATTGAAGGAAGGGGAAATCGATGCAGACTGGACGCCTTCAGCCGTTTCTACGCGGCTATGTCACGATGTCGATCCTGTGGGCGGCTCTGCTGCTGTGGGGCCCGGCGGGGGCCGAGCCGGCGCGCATCAGCGATGCGTGGGTGGCGACCGATGCCCTGGGCCGAACGCTGCCGACGCACGCCGAGGTGGGCGGCCCACGCCCCGGCCGGACCGTGGCGATGTTCTACTGGACTTGGCACGTTGACGGCAAGACCGACCTGGGCCCGGCCAACGTCAACGAGATTGTCGCGCGCCATCCCGAGGCCATCAACGACTACAACCATCCCGCCTGGAAAGAGATTGGCCACATCGTCGGGCACCATTGGAACGAGCCGCTTGCCGGCTACTATCGCGGCACCGACCCGTGGGTCTACCGCAGGCACGCCGAGATGCTCGCCGACGCCGGGGTGGATGTCGTGGTCTTCGACTGCACCAACGGGACCTTCACATGGAAAGAGGCTTACGACGTCCTCGGCGAAGTCTGGACGGCCGCCCGGCGCGACGGCGTGCGGACGCCACAGATCGCGTTCCTCTGCCCGTTCGCCCCGCACGACGACAGTCGCGTCAACATCACCAAGATCTACGAAGATCTTTACCGGCCGGGCCGCTTCAAGGAGCTGTGGTTCTACTGGAAGGGCAAGCCGCTGCTGATGGGCTATCCCGACAATCTTCCCGAGCCGATCCGCTCGTTCTTCACCTTCCGGCCGGGCCAGCCCGACTACCGACGAGGCCCCTCGCGGCCCGACCACTGGGGCTGGCTCGAGGTCTGCCCGCCGCATGGCTACGTCGAACTGGCCCCGGGCCGCTTCGAGCAGGTCACGGTCGGCGTCTCGCAAAACGCCACCGACGTGCTCGCCCCGGCGGCGATGAACGACCCCACAGGCTCCTACGGTCGCGGCTACACCAGGGCCGGCGGCTTCAATCACAGCGACGACGCCGTCGCCGCCGGCCTGAACTTTCAGGAGCAGTGGGACCACGCCCTCGCAATCGATCCCGAGCTGATCTTCGTCACCGGCTGGAACGAGTGGATCGCCGGCCGCTATCGTCAGTGGCAGGGCACGGAGAACGCCTTCCCCGACCAGTTCAACAACGAGTACAGCCGCGACATCGAACCGATGAAGGGCGGTTTTGCCGACAATTACTACTACCAGCTCATCGCCAACATCCGCCGATACAAGGGCTTGGCCGCGCCGGTTCCGCCCTCGCCGCCGGCAACGATCGCCCTCGACGGCCGCTTCGACGCGTGGGCCGACGTGCAGCCCGAGTTTCGACACCACAAGGGCAGCACGATGCACCGCCGCCATCGCGGCTACGGCAAGACGTTCTACGAAAACGACTCCGGACGCAACGACTTCGTCGCCGCCAGGGTCGCGCGCGACGCCGGGAATCTGTACTTCTACGTCGAGACTGCCGAGCCGATCACCGCCCCGGCCGGACCCGGCTGGATGACCCTGCTGATCGATATCGACCGCGACAAGAGCACGGGTTGGCAGGGCTACGACTTCGTCGTCAACCGCCGAACGCCCGTCGGCGATGAGGCTATTCTGGAGCGCACTTTTCCGCAATTCGAGTGGGCCGAGGTCGGTCGGGTCGCCTTTTGCGTCGAGGGCCGACGCATGGCGCTGCGCCTGAGCCGCTCGCTCGTCGGTCTGCCGCCGGGCGGGCCGCTGGACTTCGAGTTCAAGTGGACCGACAACGTGCCCGCCTCGGGCGAGATCACGGATTTCTACCTCCACGGCGACGTCGCCCCGGGCGGCCGCTTCAACTACCACTACCGCGCACCGTAACCGCCCGCTGCGCTGTGTTCGTCGGCGGTGGGGCGGTCGCTCTGTCCGAGACGGTCGGAGGCGGGCCACCGCCGTCGCCGGCAGGGCGGCCAGCCACTGGCGCAGGCGCGTCCGGCCGGTCCTGCGCGGGAAGTTCAGGGAGGCAAAGCGGCCGTGGTAGCGAAGCGCGGCGCGGTCGTAGGCGCGGGCGGCTTCGATCTCGCTGTCGAAGCGACCGAGGAAGATCGAGCGGCGATGGATCGTGATCGTCGCCTCCCAGCCGGCGGCGTCGCGACATCGGCGGACGCCCTTGTACGCCGAGCTATAGACGCCCCGGCTGAACTTGGCGCGGTTGCGGGCGTTCTGCGAGCGGGTGGCGGCGCGGAGGTTGGCCTTGCGATTGTCCCAGCCGTGCTGGTTGACGTGATCGACGAGCACGCCGGACGGCGTCGGCAGCACCTGGCGGTGCATCGCGACGGTCTTCGTCCGCCCGTCGCTCAAGCGGGCGGTGCGCGCGGCGTAATACGTCCGCGTCCCCTCGCTCACGTGCCAGTTGTAGCGGGCCAGACGCGGATAGTCGTCAGGATCGACGATGGCGTAGCGGCCTTTGGTCAGCGCGATCCGGCGGAAGGCGTAGCCGTAGCGGACGCGACGCCACAGCAGCGCCAGCGCCACGCCGGCCCGAGCCAGCCACAACGGAATGGTCACAACGACCTCGATGGCCCTCGCCTCCACAGCCGACACGTGCGACCCAGCGGTCTCGAATCCATCGCAACATCCAGGGGCGAGCCATGCCGCTCGCCGACCCAAGACCGGGCCGACCCGACGTCGGCCCTCTACCCTTGGAAAGTGTTGCACGTTTTTGACCAAAAAAAGTCGTCCTTCGCCCCTCCAACCAGCCCTAAACCCCGACCGCCAAACGAGTAAAAATTTCTGCAATGTCACAACCCGTGCGCAAAAAGGTGTTGCACGTTTCTGATTATTCCTACTTCGGTAGCGGGGTATGTGCCGACAGATCCAACGGCCGCGTCAGCCCGCATTTACCATCCATCTCGACGGTCCCAACCTGCATTCCGGCCGAGGCGGAAGCTGATTCTCGTCTGCTTGCTCTTGATTCGGGCGCTGCATCGTGTTAGGCTATCTGTATCGAACCGAAATGTGTGTTGTCAGGCGATTCGTGAGGCGCCCAGGTGGAGGTCGAAGTTCTTGGCGAGATCGCTGCTGTTGAGACGATCGCTGCGGGCCGAGGCGTGCAGATCCGGCGCCATTTGGATCGTGTCCACGGCAAGGGGAACTGGCGGAAGATGAAAGGCGTGGCGACGGTGCGCCTTCCAGATGGTTCCATTTGCCGGGCTGAGATACACTGGTTCGAGGCGCACGGCATAGGGCGAAAGGACATCAAGATCAAAAGGGTCATCTCGTGAATCGTTTTGTCATCTGCATCGACAACGAGAGCAATCCGGCGAGTCTGATTCTCGGCAAGGTCTATTGCATCCTGCCCGATCCGGAAGCGGAGGCGCACGCCATGCTCCGTGTCGTTGACGAGGATCGATCCGAGTCCGATGGCTACCTCTATCCTGCCGCCATGTTCGCTCCTGTGGAGTTGCCTGAGGAAGCGCAGCGGGCCGTGATGGGAGCGAACCGTTGAGCCGAGACGTTACCAGGGACAGTCGCCTATTATGATGCGCGGAAATGGGTGGCTGTCCCCCCTTAGGGCCGCGTCCTATGAAGGACAGAGTCCTGTTTCTGGCGTCAAAACATCTACAAATGGCTTGGGTGCAAAGGCGATGGGGCCCTATGTGATGGGTAGCTGTCTTTAGGTCCCCTAGTTCAGACCCCCGTCACTTGCCTGCTATTCGATTAGCGACGGCTTCTGCCTGCGCCCTATTCCCTGAGTCGACAGAAGCAAAGGCCGCTGTCACAACCTGCAGCGCATGCTTCAGCAACTCTTCTGCTTTGCTCGTGTGATTGCCATCCGTCTGTTTATATTGCAGGTCGTCGATTGTTTCTTCGAGAGCTATGCCCAGGTCCTTCCATGATACACGCCTCCGCAGAAACTCGTTAGCCATGTCTTGCGGATGAGCAACGATGCAATCCAAATCAATCAAGCTGTCTATTAGTTCGTCATCAGATAGCTCTTCAGCTACTTCTTGCAGTTGCTCAATATCTCCCAGGATTACCAGCAAGGTTGTACTGAGCTCTTTCGCAAAAGCTTCTTGCGAGCTGCGCGGCAGATCCTTGAATGTCCGAGCCATCAAGTAGGCTTCTGACCATCCACCATCGTCGCACGACACCGTTAGGCGCGCTGATAGCGGCGCCTCTCCACCGGAAACCAAATTAGCAAGGGTCCCCCCCTCATGCTTGGCTCTTCCGTATCTATCGACCGCCTCGGCCTCTAAGTCAAATGCCTCAAGCTCACTCAGGTCCTCGCCAATAATCTCGACTTCCCATCCATCCGTGAGGGATTTCACCTTGTCAATCCATTCCTGACTTCGCTTATCTGTGGCCCAAGCACGCTTGGCAGACCCCTTCCCAACATAGAAAGGCATGCCGGTAGCGCGGTCTTTGTGTACATATACGTAGTAGCCGCGCCTCACTCCATTCGAGTCAATATACAACTTCCTTGATGCCATCCGGTCGGTCCCTCCAAACTTATTCTTCCACCGGTACCAGAACCGAGATTCGTGTAATGGATAGCACCTTAGCATATAGTATAGGCTTCCACAAGGCGAATTGGCACCGGGACAGGGACAGCCACCTATTTCTGTGTGTGCGGGGGACAGTCACCTATTATGAAACGCGACTGAACCTCGACTTCAGGACAGGCACGATCTGCCTGAAACGCTGAGCCATGCGACCGCGCGCCGGAGACAGCAGGCCC
>ENA-UOUL01003501-UOUL01003501.1-bioreactor-metagenome-genome-assembly--contig:-NODE-3501-length-15923-cov-3.609491_pt1 | contig 15923 bp, 10 predicted proteins | sample MGYA00249838_ERZ747220 | MGnify/ENA primary metagenome ERZ747220 (study PRJEB28778, sample SAMN05720191) | bioreactor metagenome | isolation source: Anaerobic biogas reactor | place: USA:Washington...
TATGATGTTGCGGTCGACTGGATGAAAAAGCACGGGGACGACCCTATCTGACCTCACGCCTTCAGTTCCCTTTGCGATTGTCGGCAGCCTAAAGCTTTTTCTTCCAGACGCTGCGCTGCGCGGCAATGATCTCATCCTCCCAGCCGATCCGGTCGCTGTCGGGTATTTTCCCGTTCTCATCCATGGCGGCGATCACGCGGCGCATGCCCTCTTCGAGCGGGATGCTTACATTGAACTCCGGCACGTCGCGCCGCAGCTTTTGCCCGTCGTAGTAGCAGGAATAGGCGAATTCATCGGGACAGATCGAAAAGCCGGGGATGTCGTACGTTGCCAGTGTTTGCATCGGCACATGCACCAGGTCAACCGTCCGGCCAAGCACCGCCATGGCAAGCTCGTGGTACTCTTTCCAGCGCGTATACTGCGGATTAACCATGTTGTAGATCTGGCCGGCACATTGCTCTTTGCCGATAACCCCGGCAAACGCCTTCGCCGCGTCGTCGACATGCAAAAACTGGTGCACGGTCAAGCCATCGCCGCAGATGACGATCGGTTTGCCTTTGCGGATGCGGTCCAGCCAGGAGAAATCCCAGGCGATCTGGCGTAAAATCCCCAGTCGGGGCCCATACGTCGTCGAAGGTTTGATGATCACCGCCGGAAACCCTTCGTCATGGTAGGCGCGCAAAAAGACGTGATCAGCGGCCACCTTGTTGCGGCCATATGGCGTGATGGGCCGCAGGATATGGTCCTCGGTCACAGGCATCCAGTCATAGTCGACGCCGTACGTACAGACCGTCGAGCACATGACAAAAGTGCCGACACCACGAAACGCGCGCAGTGAGCTTTCGGCGTCTTGCGCGTTGAAGCAGATCATGTCGATCGCGGCATCGAAATGCTCGCGCTGCATCGCCGCTTCGAAGGCCTCCTTGTCTTTCCGGTCGCCCTGAATGAGACGCACGTCCGGCGGCAGATTCCCGCGCTGGCCGCGATTGAAACAGACGACCTCATGCCCTTGCTTCAAAAGCAAGCTGACAATACTGCTGCTGATGTTCCCCGTGCCGCCAACAATACCGATTTTCATAATCCGCTCCTCCGTATCTGTAAAACCAATCTTCGACTACCCGTTCCTCATCACAGATCCTTGTCCTCGATGCCGGCCGGCCAGGAGCCGAACGGCTTGGCGATCGCTTCACTGACGTAGCAGGTGCCCTTGCCCAGGCGCATGATCGAGGCGGGGCATTCCATGGAGATCGGCCCGTACAGCTCGATGCGCGAGATCATCCGCTGCCAGGAGTCCCCGCCTGGATTGACGAAGTTGTGCACCTCCAGCCGTTCCCGCGCCCGGACAATATCGCGCGGCCCGATCGTCACCGCGCGCGGCGGCACGGCCCAAACGTCGCCGGAGGCGCCCATCGGGGCAAACAACGAATTCTCACAGATGGTCAGCGGCGTTTCGGTCGTCAAGCGTGAGCCAAGCTGACAGAATGCTTCGAGCGTATCCGCCTGAAATTCCTTAACCCCTGGATCGATAAACGCTGTGTGGCCCGGCCAGCCGGTCGCGGAATAGACCACATCCGCGCCGCCGTCGCCGCAGGCCTCGATCTGGCTCGAATAGACGTTGTCGCCTTTGTTTTCCTCTGTGAAGACATGCCACTGCTCCAGGGGCGGGCGCAAGTCGGCGTCAATCTTATAATAGAAGTGATGCAAAAACGAATAGCCCAGGCCGGCGCCGAAGGTGAGCGGTGCGACCCGGCCGTCCTCATCGGCCCATTCGTCCATGGCAAAGGCATGCACATTTCGGCAGTTCACCCGGTATTTGTTGATCATCTCCGCCACGGCCCCGTATACGGCAGGCCACTGGTTAGGAAAAATCGCGGTCAGCCTTTTATCCATGACATCGCTCAAGTAAAAGCGGTGGAAGATGTCCTGAGCCAGGATCAGGGCCGGATCGAGGACCACGCGGACAGAAAAGCCGTTCTCATTTGTATACTCCATCTCTTCGCGGCGGATCGAGCGCACCCGCCGGAGCATGTCTCTATCGCGCGACGGCAGCCAGGCCGCCGGCTGAAAGTCAAACTCAATACCCATCATCTTCCCTCCTGTTTTCCGTTGCTTTCGCCAGGAACGGCGAATCCGCAGGCCGTTAGCATATCTTGCGCGTTCTTCCGGAAGACACGTTCGACATCTGAGTCTGTAAGGCCGGTCCTTTGGGCCGCCTCCCGGAAGGCGTCGATCTCCTCATAGATGAAAAAGCTGAGCTGGCCTGATTCCGGCGGATCCAGTTCAGCCATGTTGGGATCGCCTGAGACATCGCCGTACAGACCGCGCGGCACCAGGTTGACGTAATGGCCGTCGCGCTCGATCCGGCGCATGCGCATCCGGACGATCGGCAAATCGCTGCCGTAAAGGATCCGGCTGCTGCCGACAGACCGGATCAGCTGCTCGAATACCCAGTCGTTGGTGTTGGCCGAGATATCGAACAGCATCCGTTTTGTTTTGCCCAGGATTGACAGCGCATCGCCGATATCGTCGTTGACATAGGCGCGCCCGACATGAGCCACGACCAGCTGCAGATTCCGGTAGCGCTTTTCGATCTCGAGCAGCTGGGCCAGGTTGACAGGATCCTTGATCCGCTTGCTGCGCGGAATGTGCAGCATGACCATCAAGCCCAATCGGTCGCAGACCTCCAGGTGCTCGTGGGTCAGGAAATCGAAAATGCGGATCTCCGGCGCCGGAATGTAGCGGGGCGCGAAGGTCAAATAGACCTTGATGCCCAAAAACCCGTTCTGCTTCAGCTGCTGTTCCAGACCCTGCGCGGTCATGTCCGGATGGGCCAGCATCAGGGCGGGATATTTCCGCTGCCTGGCGGCAGTCGCCACGTAGCGGTTGGCGGCAGCAAGATCGAGATCGTCGGACGGAAAGCCGAAAATCACCGGCGTGTAGGTTTTCCCGGGAAAAAGCAGCCGGGCGGTTTCATCGAGATCTTCAATCGGATTGCAGGACGCCACCCGCGACGGCCAAGTCACGGTCCGTGCCGGTCCGGAGATGGGCGGCGCCTCCGGAAAGACATGCGTATGGACGTCGATCAGGGAATCCGGTATAAAATCCTGTATGCGGCCGTTATAGACCGTTCGATCTACCGCCGTGATATCAATCAGCGCCATCGTTTCCCCTTTCTGAGGAACTGCTAAGAAATGAGTAGTCCCTAATACCACGTGCGCGGATCCGGCACATCGACCCATGCCCCCTGCTGCCGGACGGACGCGACGCTCAAGATGCCCGGCAGCGACATGTCCAGCGCTTTCCAGACATCGATCGGCAGCGGTTTTTGGGTCCACAACGCGTCTAGGTAGTCGTTGATCAGGACATAGTCGGAACCGCCGTGGCCGTGTTTTTTCGCTTCCGCTTCGGAACGCTTCCAGATATCCGGCAAGTATCTTGCTTCGAATTCGCTCAGGTTCTTCCAGACCAGGCTACCTTTGTCGTCCAGGATCGATGTCGCCATGACCTGGGCGGGAAAATCGCGGTACCCCGATTCGAACCGGCCTTTGACGCCCTGGGCGACATAACGGTGGTGGCTGTGGGTGCCCGGCGACTGGAAATCCTGGCAGACGCGAACCAGCCGGCCTTGCGCGGTCTGGGCCTGCATGACCAGGCGCGTTTCCTGCGCGTAAGGCTGCCCGTTTTTGTCGGTGAAATGCGACCCGCTGCCGACCGCGGACAAGCGCGCGATGCGGTCCCAGCCGATCAGGGACATGATCGGCCCAATCTCGTGCGTCGTGTACACCAGGCCGTTTTGCGCGTACAGCGCCTCACGCCAGGGGGTCGTCTTGAGCAGGGAGAGGCATTCGTGGATGTACTCGCCCTCGGCATAGTGGATATACCCGAAAACGCCGTCCTCGATCATGCTCCGAACGGTCATGATCGATCGGTCGTAGCAGCTGTTCTCGCCCATCATATAGGTGGCGCGGCTCGCCCGGCAGGCGCGAACCAGGGCTTTGGCTTCATCCAGCGACCAGGTCGCCGGCACCTCGGAAAAGACGTGGATGTTCTCGGCCAGCGCCAGGATGCTCTGCGGCACATGCGCGTAGACCGGTGTCCCGATGATCACGGCGTCCAGGACGCCTGCTTGCAGCATGGTCTCGTAATCTGTGTAGATGGCCGGTTGCGGCGCCTCGATGCCATAGCGGTTCAGCGCCGACCGGCAAATGTCGTCACGAAGATCGCACACGGCCGCCAGCGTTGCATGGGGATGCGCGGCCACCGGGCGCATGAAGGCCGCCGTTCGCCCCATTCCGACGATGCCGACCCGTATTTTCCCCGATGCGTTGACCATAAATACTCGTTTCCTTCCTATTTGCCGGCGATCCCGCCGAAGCGCAGCAAGAACAGGATCAATGCCTGGCTGTAGGCCAGGAACTGATCACAGTCTACGAACTCATCCGGCTGGTGCGCGCCGCCGGGCAGGGCGAAATCGCGGATGATGCCAAAATTCAGGCTGGCCGGACTGCCATACTTGAGAAACAAGGAGAGATCCGTCAGGCAGGACCCTTTTTCCGCGACGGGATGCCCGATCGCCTCCGATGCGGCCTGCTGCAGCACCGCCGCCGCACCGTTGCTCTTATCGGTGCGTCCGTAGTGGAAGAAGCGGGTCGCGGCTTGAAAGCCAGTGGTTTCGACCAGGTACTGCCGCAGATCCGGCTCGAGATGTCGCAGCATCCCGTCGAGCTCCGATTGGATCTCGTCCTTGTTTTTCAGGGTGTAGTAGACAAAGGAAACATCCAGATCGCTCTGGCTGTTGTCGAGGCTCTTGATGGAATAAAGCCTGAAGGCGGACCGTTCCATGTCGGTCCCGGCATATTCCGGGACCTGGCCCAGCTCCGCCCGCCGTCTGGCGGCGAACGTGAGAAGTTCTTTCATCAGGCGCTCCAGCACCTGGTACAGATCGACCAGGCTGTCGGTCGTCTCGGTCTTATGCAGCCGGATGGTGACCATGCAGCCGCCCGGTGCGATCGTCCAGAGCTCGTAGTTGCCGCCGTCCAGGTTAATGATCGTGTCCGGCCGGTTGCGTAAACTGGCGGCCAGGGCACCGTTGCCGCCGCCGTACTCCTCGTCGCAATAAGCCGAAAGGATGACCGGCTTGTTCAGCCGGATCTTGCAGTCCTTAAGAACGCGAACGGCAAACGCCGCGGCAGCCAGCCCAGCCTTGTCGTCGCCCGCACCCAGACCGTAGATCCGGTTATGCTCGATCGTGCCGCCAAAAGGGTCATCGTGCCAGCGGGCGCGATCGCCCGCCGGCATCGTGTCCGTGTGGGCTGCCAGCATGATCGCCTGTCCGGACACCGTCTCGTCCAGACCGGGCCAGATCCCTTCCACGTTCGGCCTGTTACGGGTGTTCCGGCCCGGCAGATAATCCGGATGATCCGTAAACCCCGGCAGGTCGTCCGGGTTGTAGAGAACCGTCTCCAGGCCCAGCTGGCGGTATACTCCGGCCAGGTAACGGGCGCATTCACCCTCCCTGCCGTCCGAGATGAAATTCTGGCTGTCGCATTGGATCAGGCGCGCGAGGGACTTGAACAGCTGGTCTTTGCTGCGGCGCGCGTAGTCCAGGACAGCTTGCTCGTCGGCAGTCATAAAGCGCTGCTCCGACTCAGCGCAGCCTGGCGTTCTTGAACGCCTCGATCAGCTTTTCTTTCGGCAAAAGGCTCTTCAGGTAACAGCGTCCGGCGACAGGAATGGTAACACCATCGGTCTGGGCTGTAACCGGCAAAGACGGCCCGCCCAGTTCATGCTGCAGCGTCACGTCGTCCGGAGCCAGCGGCAGGTCGAGCGTCCCGCTGCCCGTCGCATGCCAGTACACGACATAGCGTGCGTCCTGCCTTTCGAACACGAACGCAAGCAGGTTGCCGTTCCCGCCGGCCGCGCCGGGGATCGGATCGTACGGGGCCAGCTCGTAAGCTCCGTTTTCGTCGATCAGCAGGATATGCTCCTGCTCCAGGTTCTGCAGGGCCTTTTTCTGTTCCGGCGTCAGCCACTTTTGCGCCCGGACATCTTCCCAGCGCCGCATGACCTCCAGGATATCGTCGGTGCGCGGATGCGTTTTGAACGCTTCCGTTTTCTCCATGACCGTAACCGGGCAATCCCAGGCGGCCGCCCGGCTCGTGCCGTACTCGAACATGTCCGGCTGGGTTCTGAGTGACCAGAAGCCCCACCAGCCGAAATTGAGCCGTGTGAAGTCCCGCTGCATGCGCGGCGCCTCCTCGGCCGGGAACTCCCGGATCTTCTCTTTGAACTCCTCGGGCTGGAAAATGTCGAAGGCATTGCCGCCGCTCAGGAAATGCCAGCTGAAGTGGGCCTTGGCTGCACCTTCCGTGAACAGGGGCGCACTGGCCAGCTTCTTGAGGACGCGGTACTGGGCGTTGGGCACATGGAACTCGAAGGGCGGATTGGTCCCTTCCGAGCCGTCGAAATAGATAAACCTGAACCCGGCATTGTAAGCACCGGCCAGCTTATCCGCGATCTCGTCCTGCAGGCTGGACTGCTGATCCAGGTAGACGCTGGTCCCGCCGTATTCGCTGACGTCGAGAATGCCTCCGGCAAGGCCGAGCGGATGGCTTTCGATCGTTGTCGCATAGGCGCCGCGTTCACAGCCTGTGAAACAATAGGGCGGTTCGGTTGTATACGCCGCGTAGGTTATCAGCTCGCTGCCGAATTTGAGCACGCGGCAGCGGTCCGCCATGACCGTCCCCTCAGGATTCTGTTCTACGTAGACCCTTGTATCGTCCGGCGACAGAGGCTGGGCCAGGTTAAAACGCCGGGTTAGATTCAAGCGGTGGTCCGCCCTGGGCGTGACATAGCGGCTCTTGAGGCCGATGTGCGTATGCAGGAAATGCAGGCCGGGGATGATGCCGGCGGCCTTGATCTTGTCCAGCATCTGAATCAAGTCCGCCTGACCGTTTGGATATTCCGGCCGGTAGTCATAATTGCCGTTGAGAGCGTACCCGCCGATTTCCTCGAAGATCGCCGGGTAATAGAGCAGCATCAGGCGAAAGCCGCCTTTTTGGGCGTAGGCGATGTGCTCGTCGACATTGGTCGGATTGACATGACTCGACCAGTAGGCGGACGCATTGATCAGGTCGCTGCGGCGGCTTTCGACGCCCCGGGGCAGATCGAAATCCGCTTCGATCCGGGCGATCGCGTCAAGCAGCCGGTCCGTCGCGCAGGCGATCAGGGCCGCGCCCGTCCCCCTGAGCTTGATATCACGGACAGCGTCGGCACTCATGACGCGATAGCCTTTACGCCGCTCCGAATCGATCCGGGCGTAGGGCGATGTCGCCAGCACGTTGACCGCCACCTGGCTGTCCCAGCTGACATTCAGCCACTCGCCGAAATGTTCCCGATTGCGTACGGGCAGCTGGAGCAGACGCAGTTCCGCGACGGGCGGCGTCGACATCACGAGCCCGCCGTAATCCGTCGGGCGGACGATAAAGTCCACCAGGCTGAACGCGATGTATTCCGGCGCTTCCCGCACTGCGATGACCACCTCGTACGGGATGATCTCGAAGCCGACGATCAGGCGATCTCCCTCGCGGCGCAATCGATTGGCTTGAAACGTCGTCCGCTTATTCGGATGGGCCAGCTTGACTTCATTGTTGAACGGCCGCTCCTGGGTAACCGAAAACAAGGCAATTTCCTCGCCGGTCACCAGGCATTCTTCGCCCGTTGGCTTGTGAATCAAGCTTTTTGCCAGGCAGTCGGCCCCGACAACCAGCCGCATCTGTTCATTTTCCAGAAGAATGTCCTGTAAGTTGCCCATTATGTTCCATCCTCGCCTTTCTGTCTGCCGTTTTGGCGTGTGTGGTCGATCGGCTGCCGGCATTTTCCGCAGGCGGCAGGAAATAAGGTGCGCTGGGTGAGACAATGTGACACGGCCGGATGCGACCGTATCCTGCACATGAACTGTTATGTCAATTCTAGATGAGTCAGCCAGACCTGTCAATTAAATGAATGATCTATTCGATAACATGCGATAATATGAACAATTTATGGCATATATGGTCTAATTGTTCATTTTAAGCCCGACAGCGCTTATGCCTTGTAAGTGCCAAGTTCCACACCCCGCTGCACGAAATGATGGTACGTCGCGTAATCGACCTCGCTGGGCACCGAGTGGTCGCTGTGCAGGATATAGCCGTAACGGCCGGTGACAGCCGGGATCTTGGCTTCCAGTTCCTGGTCGACCGCGTGAAGGTCGTTGGTCAGGAGCACGCGCGTGTCCATGCCGCCGATAAACGAAATCCGGTCTCCGAACTGGCGGTACAGCCGGACAAGGTCCATGCCCGCCTTGACCTCCATCGCCTGCAGGCAGTCCATGCCTGCGTCGATCATGTCGGGCACGAGCGGCTCGACCATACCGCAGCTGTGGCAGACGACCTGCAGGCCCTGGCTGTGGGCAAACTGCCAGGTCAGGCGGTGCGCCGGCTTGATCAGGTCCCGGTACATGTCCGGAGAAAAGAAGGTGTGTCCCTTGAAGCCCATGTCCTCGTAGAACCAGACGCCGTCAGGCTTGCCGGCCTTGGCAAACAGGATCTCCATCAGGCTGACGATCAGGTTGGCGTAGACCTGGACCATGTCCTCGATCCATTCCGGTTCCAGCGCCATCGCCATCAGGATTGTCTCGTGGCCGCACAGGGCGCGCAGAAGCTCAAAGACATTCATCGACGAGGCAAAGAAAAATCGTCCCGCAGCGTGTGCCTGCTCCATCGCCTGGCGATAGCCTTCCAGGTTCAAACGATCCGGGATCGGTTTCAGCAAGGGCTTTAGATATTCCTCCCAATCGGCTCGGGTCTTGACCTTGTAGCTGAGCAGCTGGGGCACATTGGTCGTCAGCTTCAGCCGTTTCTGCAGCACACCGTTGCCATCTTCATAGAGAACAGCCTCGTCTGTTTCAGAGACGACTTTCCTGGGCTGGAGATAATCGCCCATCAAGCGAAACGGGTTGAAGTTCTCCAGGTCGAAGTTGAAATGCGTGACCGGCGACTCGTCGGCAGACAGGTGCCCTTCGGCCGTCCAGCGGCGAATTGTCTCTGTCCAGAACGCTTCGCAGACGGCGATCCGATCCACCTTCTGACGCTTCAAGATTCTGCCGACCCGTTCGATTCCTGTCATCTGGTTCATTGGGTTTTCACTCCTCGATTCTGTCAGGACTCAGGCAAACTGCAGCCAGCCATACTCATCCGGGTTGACCGGACTCTGGGCCAGCCGGTGCGCAATCGCGTCCCGCCAGACCCAGCGGCCGGCCGCATCACCGGCGACGAGCACGTTGAAGCGCAGCGGGTTATAGCGGCTTTCTGCCGGGCGCTGCAGCTCGTCGAGCGGGATACGAATCCGCACAAGCGTTTCAGCACCGTTTGTCACAAAAGTTTCGAGCTGCTTTTGGGCCAGCGGCTGCCTGAGCGGATCTTGAATCCGCAGGGTCGTTTTCCCGGTCTGAGCTGCAAACTGGTAAGTCCGCTCCGGCCAGAGGCGCTGTGGGAAGAATCGTACTTGAAAATCCTGCGGCGGGCCGTCAAACCCGATCTGAATTGTGAGATCGTCTGCGTCGTATGCCGCGCTGAATCGGGCCACGGGCTGCCCGTCGGCCGTTTTGACGGTCTCCGGCTCAGATGCCCCGTCGCGGCGGCAGCGGTAAGCCGGCCGGTCGGGCTCCTGCCCGGTCCAGGCCGGGTATGGCAGCAGTCCCCGGGTTAGACGATCTTCCAGAACCGGAACATCCCGGACCAGGCTGGATTCGAGCTGTTCGGCCCTGGCTGCGAGCTTATCCGGGTAGAATCGGTAGCCCTCGTGCTCGGAGTTGAAGCCCAACGCCGGATCCAGCAGGCAGCAATCGGACAGCGCCTGGCTGTTGCCGATCTCCTTTTGGATCAGCTGGCGCAGCTGCTTCAGACAGGCCAACGCCGGTTCGCCGGTCAGGTCGGCCAACGCTTCACGCAGCTGGTAGAAGCGCAGGATGTTGCAGCAGCTGTCAAACAGGATGTCCAGCGCCCGCGCCGTGTTGATGTCCCGCCGGCGCTCAAGGTCGTCGTCGAAGAACGGTTCGATTTTTTCGAGCTCGAGCAGACCTTCATGCCAGGTCCGGCTCATGCGCGAACAGAGCAGGAGGGCCTCCTCCAGTGTGAACGCCTCCTGCAGGCATTCGCCGATCCGGTCGCCGTGCTCGGGAAATTCCGGCATGAACTTCCAGTTGGGGATCAGGGGCTTATCGACGGGGAACAGGTACAGCGGCCAGACCGGGCCGTCGTGGACCGGTGCGTAGTAGCCGAAGACATGGTAGATCGGGTACTGGGCGTAGGCTTCCTGGAACCGGTTCCAGGCCCGGATGACCGATGCGCTGTGCGGACCCCAGTCCGGCAAGGCCAACGCGTTCAAGAATGCATCCTTGTCGTCCGACCAGGGTTCGAACGAGAGGCGTCCGGCCGCACGGGTCATCAGGGAGGGGTAGTTGCCGAAATACCAGCTTTGCATCGCGCCGCTGACACCCAGTTCGCGCATCCGGCTGTACTTGTCGTACAGGATGCCGGGCACGGGCACATGGGTCACAGAGGCGACTTCGTGCGAGCAGCCGACCTGGAGCTTGGCAAACATGCGGGTGCCGTTCCGGCGGGCATTTTCCGCACAACGGCGGTAGAGCGCGCTGGGCCCGGTGTAGGACAGCCAGTAATCGTCGGCGCGCCGGGTGCGGCCCAGTTGTTCGGCCAGGCCGGACGATTCGAAGTTGTGCTGCAGGACCACCGGATGCGGCACGTGACCGGCTGCCTCGACAGTGCCTTCGTCGCCCCAGAGCAGGTATTGGGAATACGGCCAGGAGATAAATTCTGCGTCCGGATTGGCGTCGTGCATGCCCCGCTGAAAGCAGTCCAGTACGTCCGATAGGACTTCATAGGGCTTTCGCACCGAACAGCGCGGGCAGTTGTTCATGCCGTTATACCAGGACGCGCAGTGGGTGAAGCGCTCGCCGACGCTGATGTCGATCATGCCGCCCAGGCCGGGCACCTGCGTGAAGAGCGTGTGGGTCGCCTCGTAGAGGAACGACCGGGCCAGCTCGGAGCTCGGGCAGAACCCGGCCATCTGGCTTTGCCGATTTCCGATCAGCTCGGGGTAGTCCTTCTCATAGGCCTTGATATCCAGATAGCGGACATTGTCGCGATCGTCCATAAAGGCCGTCGGTTCGATGAAAAAGACATAGATGCGGATGCCATAGCGGGCGCAGCGCCGGACGGTTTCGCGAAGCTTGGGCAGATGTACGTCGGCGCGGCGGCCGAAACCAGGCAGCACCGTGATCGGCACCGTGTCCCGGAACGTGATCGTCAGCCACAGGGCGTTGACGCCTTCGTGGGCCAGCCGGTTCAGGTATTCGTCCGGGTAGTAGTTGACCTGGTCTTCCAGCTCGTCCCGGTTCATCGGCGGCCGCTTGATCGGGCCGAAAAAGCAGCGGGACAGCCGCGTTTTGACAAAGGGCTTCTTCTCCGTAAGACCCAGGGGCAGCACGGGCGCGCCGGATGCCAGGATGAGGTCTTCCAGCTGGACGATGCCGCGCCGGATGCCTTCCGTGTCTGCGGCTTCGAGCCGGATGCCATCCGGATTGACCAGGAGCCGAAAGGACTCCGGGCCATCTGTTTCGGCCTGGCAGATCTCCAGAGGAACCGCCGGCGTATCCTGGCGGGCAGCCAGGTCCATAACAGAACAAAATCGGGCGAAATCCGCCCAGGCCGTCTCCAGAACGCCGGCCGGATCGGCAAAATTCTGGCGTATAATGAGGCCCCCGGCCAGCGATAACTCGCCGCTGCGGGCTGGCCTTTCCTGCCAGAAAGCCGGTTTTTGCTGGTGGACGGGCTTTTGCAGTTCGTCGATAAAGGTCCAGGCGGGTTCTTTCATACGTGTCCTCTTTTCTGCCAAAGGCATTCTGGTTAGGCGCTCCTGGTCGAGGAGCGGTACATCGCCGGTGAAATCCCGTGATAGCGCTTGAAGGCCTTGCGGAACGTATCCGCGCTGTAGTAGCCGACTTTGAGCGCGATGTCGTCGATGGACATGTTTGTCTCGCTCAGCAGGGCGTGGGCGTTGTTGATCCGGATGCGTTCCAGGCAGTTGGACAGGTTCTCACCGGTCCGTTCCTTGAAGATGTGCGACAGGTACGGTTCGGACAAGCCGAACCGGCCGGCTAGCTTGCCCAGGGACAAGCTGGGGTCCATGTAGAAGGTTTCGATGTATTCCTGGATGTTCTTGATCAGGATGCTGGTCGAGTCGCGGTAGTTCTGCCGGATCTGCAAACAGACGCGCAAATAGGCGTCCTGGATCGCCTGGAAGGCCTTGTCCGGTGTCAGCAGCTGGTTTTGCAGCAGCGACGCGGCCGTCTCGGACTCCTGGCTGTCTGCCAGGCCGGCTGCGTCGATGGCTTTAACCAGAGTGCCGACCAGTTCCGACAGGAAGACATGGATCAGTTCCTCCTGCTGTGTCAGGGAGTCGATGTTCTGCTGGTAGACATGCTGCAGGGCTGCTTGTGTCTCCGTCGCGTCGCCCATGCTGACCATGCTGATGATCTTCTGCTCGATGTCCAGCGGGTAATAGAGGGCACCGGTCTGTTCGCTTTTATGCTCGACCGTCTGTTCGCCGTCGGCCCCGTTGGTCCTGGCCAGCGAAAAGCAGGCCCTGAGATAGGAGCGGCAGATTTCCGTCAGGCCGTGGCAGGTGTTGCCCGCACCGATGCGCACATTGGTATGGCCCTTGTCGGCCAGGAAGAGACGGAGCTGGTCCGCGTCTATTTGCCCAGGCTTGATTCCGGCCGGATCCGCGTGGTAGATCAGGACGATCCGCTGGTAGTTGACGGAGTGGGTCACGACATCCGGGTACTTGCCGGTGATGAAATTGAGCAGAACGGAATGCTGGATCTGTGTGTTGCTGACCGAGGATGACTTCTGCTCCGTTTCGACGATCTGTAAAACAAGCACGGCATATCCGGTCATCGAGAAGGGGAACTGGATCTGGCGCAGTGCCTTTTCGGCCGCCAGTTCATCCGGAAAGCGGCCCTCCAGCAGCTTCTCAAGCATGGCGAAACGCACCAGGTCCTTGTTGCTCATCAGCTGCTTTTTCAAATTCTGCTCGTAGAGCATCATGTCCTGGATGTTGCCCTTAATCCAGTCCAGGTCGTCGAACTGCTTGAGGGACGCCGGATTGGCGCGCGTGTCCGGCCGCATCAGCTTGACGATTTCCGTGACCGGCCGGTTCTGGCGCCTGGCCATGGCGATGATCAGACCGATGCCGAAAACAAAGACGCTGCCCAAAATGAGCATAATAACCATGACGATGAAATTGCGCTCTGAATAGACCAGGTCGCTGGGCAGCATCCAGACATATGACCAGCCATTGTAGATGCTGCTGATGTGAAAGACGGTCATGCGGGTTCCGTCCAGATCGTAGGCGAAGGTATTGGCCCTGCCGGCCAGCGCCGGCAGCTTCGCGTCCGGGGCCACGCCGTTCGTCAAGATGATCTGCCCGCTCTGATCGATGACATAGGCGGCAGCCAACCGGCTGTCATAGCCTGCCAGCAGCTGTTCCTCGATTTTCTTGCGGTTGAGGCAGAGCAGCAGGACCGCGTTGGATGATCCGTCGCTGCCATAAGGCAGATTGGTCCGGTAGAGCAGCGACGTGTCGATCAGCGCGCTTTTCGGCTCCAGGCTGAACAGCTTGACCCGACCGGTCGTCTCGATGACCGCCCGCCATTCGTCGACATCGTAGCCGTGAATCAGGTAATCGCGGGTCCAGTGCTGGGTCATGTAGGTAAAGGTGTCCGTGATGATCGTGCCGGAGTTCTTAAGAAATGTCAGGGAGCTGAGCACATAATTGCGGGTCGCCGTGTTGAACGAGGAAAACTGAGGGATCGAGCGGTTGATGCCCAGGAACATGCCGACCTGGATGTTGCCCCGGGCGTCAGAGTCGATCATCTCCGTGATGCGCGAATCGCGCGAATACTGGTAGGTGTATTCGTCGATCTCCTTGAGCATGGAGCTGATCGCGGCTTCCTTGCGTTCCAGCGACTCGATTTTCAGCTGGATGATGTTGTTGTCAATGGCGCGGATAATAAAGATGTTGGTCAGCACCATGATGACCAGGACAAAGACCAGGATCACCAGGTATGAAAAAACGATTTTGGAGAAGTGGCTGATTTTTCGGATCATGCGGTCTCCTCAACGGGGTCTGCCTAGACAGGCATCTGCTGCAGCTGCGCCAGTTCGTCGCCCATCTTTCGGTACGTGTCAACCTTCCCTTCCTCGATCACGCGCATCAGGGTGGCCATCACCTCGTGGTGCGCCTCGCAGGTCAGCAGGTTGCGCACAACCAGAAAGTCCCAGACCGTCCGCCAGGACGGATCCTCCAGGTATTCCGCCTTATACACCAGTTTGCCGGCGTTTTGGGGGCCATGGCGGACGCACCAGGCGCGGAAAAAGTCTTCGCGTTGCCGTTCGTCCTGGAATAAACCGGATATTTTCTCCAGGTAGGCCAGCATGGCTGCTTTGTCTGCACCGTCGAAGGGGTCGATCCGCGTGCAAGCCGGGTCGAACCGGTAAGGCACGATCTCCAACCCGACCGGCTGGCCGGTCTGGCAGGTCAGGACCGGCAGGTAACCGTAATACCAGGACGAGCGCGCGTCCTGATTGTTTTCGTGGTAGAAGAGGAAGTTCCCCGTGCTGTAGACGATCGGCTTGCCCTGGTAGCGCTCGGTGCCCTGGGGGCAATGCGGGTGCATGCCGATGACCGCGTCGGCGCCGAGCCGCGTGATCAGGCGGTACCGTTCGACGACGCCGGGACTGGGCAGCGGGTTGTACTCATTGCCGCCATGGACCACGACGATCACGAAATCAGCCTTCTCGCGGGCCCTTTCGATTGTCTCCGCCAGCTTGCCCATGCGCAGGCCGGCCATGCCGGGTTTGTCGTATGCCGCCCCGCCATATTCGTTCTCGGCCACGGCGATCACCGCCGCCCGCAAGCCGTTGGCTTCGGCAAACCAGGGCAGGTAGCTCTCATCCAGGTTGCGCCCGCCGCCGGTGTGCCCGATCCGATGCTGGTCGAGCACCTCCAGAGTGTCGGTGACGCCCTTTAGTCCGTAGTCGCCGAGGTGGTTGTTGGCCAGGATGGCACAGTCAAAGCGGCCGGCTTCGAGGAAAGCGATGTTTTCGCGTTCTCCCTTGAGATTCGGGCCGCTCTTAAAGATTTTGTCTGTTTCTCCGGTCAGCGGGTTTTCCAGATTGACGATCCGGCAGTCGGCCTGATCCAGGATCGGCTGAACCGAAGCCAGGATCTGCCTGGACGTTTCGAGATCGATCCGGTCGCTGATCTGGCGTAAACACAGATCCCCGGCAAAAACCAGTTTCATGGTAGCGGTCATCGGTTTGTCTCCTTTCAACGTTCAGCCGGTTGCCATAACCGGCTCACTTTCATTTTAACCCTTCAGGGAGCCGATCATCACGCCCTTGACGAAATACTTCTGGACGAAGGGGTACAAGGCCAGGATTGGGGCGGAGGCAACGACGATCAGGGCATACTTGATCAGGTCCTGCATGCCGGAAAAGGCCAATTCAAGCGATACATCGCCGGACAGGGCCGCGGTCTGCGACAGGATCAGGATGTTGCGCAGGATGATCTGCAAAGGCAGCTTGCTTTCCGTCCGGATGTAGATGATCGCTGTCTGGTATGAGTTCCAGTGACCGACTGCGATAAACAAAACCAGGACGGCGATAATCGTACTCGACAAGGGGATGACGAAGCGCAAGAAGAAATTGAAGTCGTCGCAGCCGTCGATCTGGGTGGCCTCCAGGATTTCATCTGACAAGGTTGAACGAAAGAACGTACGCGTGATGATGATGTTGTACACA
>ENA-UOUL01003502-UOUL01003502.1-bioreactor-metagenome-genome-assembly--contig:-NODE-3502-length-15917-cov-6.180997_pt1 | contig 15917 bp, 9 predicted proteins | sample MGYA00249838_ERZ747220 | MGnify/ENA primary metagenome ERZ747220 (study PRJEB28778, sample SAMN05720191) | bioreactor metagenome | isolation source: Anaerobic biogas reactor | place: USA:Washington...
CTGCTTGTCGTTCTGATGTTCGTTGCCTTCCGGGTGTTGTGCCAATATAAAAACAAGCGGAATAATAACCGAGCATCTGGCTAAAGCGATTGATTTTTTGTTAGTATGATATCTATCATGGCCATTTTAACAGCTGAGTCATACATATCAGCTTTATTCAATCTGAATCCTGTCTTTTTTATACTATTATTTGGCTATTGACAATAGCTTTACACGTGTTATGCTTAAGCTATTCTTCCTCAGGAGGTGTTTTATGAAAGTCAGCGCAACCGATATGAAAAACTATTTTGGCAAATATCTGGAAAAATGCAAACAGGAAACCATTTTGATCACAAAAAACGATCGGGTTGTTGCCAAACTCGACGCTTGTGAAGAATCGGCTGATGACCTGATGCTCAAAGAAGACAGCGCTGCATATGCCTGGTCCGGCAAGCGGGTCAGCTATGAGGAATTCTGCGAGATAACGGAGAACAACGAAGACCGGTATGAGTACATCGACGGCGAGATCTATCTGTTAGCTGCGCCTGGCGTGTCACACCAGATGTTTCTGGCAAATTTATACACCCTGTTCAATAATTGGTTTATGGGAAAGCCTTGTCGTGTGTTTTTTTCACCCTTTGATGTCACACTGGCCAATGACGCATTGAAAAGCAAGAATGTCGTTGAACCGGATCTGCTTGTCTCCTGCGATTATCTGACACAGCGCAATGAGAATGACCGCTATACAGGCATACCGGCCCTGGTTGTTGAAATACTCTCGCCGGGCACACGGGGAAAAGACCAGCTTAAGAAGCTGAACGTCTATCTCAACGGCGGTGTCAGGGAGTATTGGATTGTTGATCCCAGAGACCGGAAGGTCATGCTGTACTATTTTGCTGATCAACAGCTCGAAGATATGGACCTGTTCAGGGATCCGGCTGTAGTAAAATCCATCCATTTTCCCGGACTGGAAGTTTCCACAACCGATATCTTCGCGGATTAGGCCAGGTCCCGTCCCTTGATCCAGGCGGGTCTATCGGTGGCGTTCCGCCAGGAGGTGTCGCAGGACGGCGTGCGGACATAGCACCACAGGTCGATCTGAAGACAGATGTAGCCCGACGGTGGCAAGTCCGCCCGCAGACATGAACTGCTGCGGAGATATGAGGGGATCGAAAAAACCATAACAGAGATATTGCATGTCGATGAAGCAGGAACGTCCACAGGCTTTGATGTGCTGCCGAGTCATCACGGTATATCATTCCCTGCCATCCACCAGCGACCGGTCGATTCATCGAAATACAGCGGCACTTCTCTACTCTGGATCCGGCACAGATACCGGGTACCAGAGCCGCGCGATTTAGCGGGAGCAAATCTGACAGCCAGAACACGGTCCACCAGGTGCACGCGACCATCCGGCCAGGTGATACTGACAGGCGCTATCTCACCGAAGCTGCTGAAGTTCGCGAGGACTATGACGAATACTTTTTGCTCATCCAATCATCACCGACTTGATTATCGAATGATTGTTCTCCATAATCAATGGCTTTTTTGTCCACAATTTACGGATTGGATGTGCAAATGGCATTTATTTTGATTGATTGTCATCAAGCGTATTGTTTCGGTAGTAGACAAATAGTAGACAAGGGCTAAAGAATCGTCTTGACAGTGTATTTATATTAACCAGTTGGAAAATAAAAAACCCCGAGAAATTAGCACTCTCGAGGTTTTTATATTGTGGTGCGCCTTCAGGGACTCGAACCCGGGACCCACTGATTAAGAGTCAGTTGCTCTACCAACTGAGCTAAAGGCGCGCGGCAACATGGCATATTCTACTGATTCCGCGTGCGGCTGTCAAGCCTTTTGTCATTTTTCAGGGGGTGAATTTTGCGGTTCCTCCCCTGCTGCGCCGGTCCGCTTGAGGATGCTGCGCGCGGCCAGCACGCCACTGGCGCCGGCCTGGGACAAGCCGCGGGTAATCCCGGCGCCGTCGCCGACAGCAAAGAAGTTGGGCAGTTTGGTCTCCAGCTCGCTGGTTAGTTGCAGCCGCGAGCTGTAGAACTTGACTTCGACGCCGTAGAGCAGCGTATCCGGGTTGGCGGTTCCCGGGGCCAGCTTGTCCAGCGTGGCAATCATCTCCAGGATGTTGTCGAGGTGGCGCTTGGGCAAAACCAGGCTGAGATCACCGGGTGTCGCTTCGAGCGTCGGTGTGACAAAGCTCTGGCTCAGGCGATGCTCGTTGGTGCGCTGGCCGCTGAGCAGGTCACCATAGCGTTGCACCAGCACGCCGCCGCCCAGCATGTTGGACAACGAGGCGATGCGCTTGCCGTACTGGTAGGGCTCCCGGAAGGGCTGGGTGAAGCGATTGCTGACCAAAAGGGCAAAATTGGTGTTCTCGCTGCGCAGGGCCGGGTCGGTGTAGCTGTGTCCGTTGACGGTCAGGATGCCGTCGGTGTTTTCCGTCACGACATAGCCATAGGGGTTCATGCAAAACGTGCGCACCGAGTCTTTGTATTGCCTGGTGCGGTAGTGCAGCTTGGCCTCGTAGACCGCGTCGGTGATTTCCTGAAAGACAATCGCCGGCAGCTCGACGCGCACGCCGATGTCGACCTGGTTGTTGATCAAATCGAGCTTCAAACGGCGGCACTGGTCGGAGAACCATTCGGCACCGGACCGCCCCGGGGCCGCGACCAGGTAACGGCAGGCCATGTCGCCGCGACTGGTGGCAAGATGGTAGCCGCCTGACCCGTCCGGGTCGATCGAGAGCACTTCGGTCCGGCAGAGCAGGTCGAGCCGCTCGCCCAGATAATCGGCCTGGGCGGCCAGGATCTCGCGGTTGCGCTCCGTACCCAGGTGCTTGCAGCGCGCGTCCAGCAGGTGCAGGTCGAAGCCGATCGCCTTGCGCCGGATCTTGTCCGCTTCGGCCGTATGAGTTGAATAGGCGTGCTCGGTCGCGCCGAATTTCTGGTTGACAGTATCGACATACTCGATCAGGTCCATGACCTCCTGGTCCGACCTGTACTCGTTGAGCCAGCCGCCGAACTGGGTTGTGAAGTTGAACTTGCCGTCAGAAAAAGCGCCTGCGCCACCGAACCCGCGCATGATCGCGCAGGTCGGGCAATGGATGCACTGGCGTGTCTTGCCGCTGATGATCGGACAGCTGCGCTGCCCGATCACATGGCCCAGTTCGAGCAGCGCGACCCGTAAGGACGGCTGGCGGGTAACCAGTTCATAACCGGCAAAGATGCCGGCCAGCCCGCCGCCGATGATGATGACGTCATAAGTCACGGTTCCAATTCCCTTCCCGCGGCAGGTTCAGCGGCAGAAGATACCGGCACGACCGGTGTAAAGCCCAGTTCCTCCATCGTGCACAGGCCCTGGTCGACACCGAGACGGCGCAGCCGGGCATACAGTTCCGCTTGAACCGCCTGGAAATAAGGCATGACGAACATGATGCCGATCCCGCAGAGCAGCGCGCCCAGGAAGAACCAGCCAATGAAGGACAAGTCGAGTACGAAGATGCCCCATTTGTGGCCACGGGTCAGCTGCATGGACAGCTTCAGAGCCCGTTTGTATCCGATCTGGGGGTTGTCTGCCAGGATCCAGGGGGTCATCCGGTAGCTGTACCCCTTGATGATCACCGGCAGGGCCAGCAGCGACGACGCGAGCATCAGGAGCAGGAAGAAAGTCAGACGGGCCGCTTCAAAGCCGCCCAGCCAATTGTAGAATTGATCCGGGATCGCGTAGCCGGACCAGCCCAGGTTTTCGCCCAGGAACTGGACGATCACCCACGTGACGCCGCCAAGCAGCGGGATCATCGCCAGCAGGCTCCACAAGAACAGGAAGAGGTTCATCCAGAGCATGCCGCCGACGGTCTTCATGTAGCGGCCCTGCTTGAAGTGGCTGAACAGCATCCCGATCGAAGGAACCGCCGCCGATTCGCGGCTGCGCGAGAACCAGCGGTCGCTGCCGACCTGGACAACCGGACTGACAAAGATGGCGTAAGCCACGCCGGCCAGGCCGGCCAGCACGGCAAAGAGGAGCATGACGAAGACAAAGCCGCCGGCCCAGCCCATCGGGAAATCGCCCTGGCTGAACCGATCGAACATATCCCGCCACTGTCCGCTGAACATGTCGTTGAAATTGCCGTTTCCCTGACGGTAATCCCGCAGATTGAAGCTGTAGCTTACAATCCCGTTGCCGGATGCCAGGATTCCCGTGATGAACATGACCGCAAACGCCTGCCAGTACTTGTTGGTCAGGTTCTGCTTGGCCTGCGTTTTCAATTCGCTGCGTCGCCACATATCTTTGTCCCCCTGCTATCTTTGACCATACACCATCATTATAGCGGATAATCCGGGCTCTTGCAGCGTCCTTTTTTTCATGGTAACGTGAAAGCGCCGGATACGAGACGACCGGCCACGCAGCGCGCAGGGAGGTTCGAAGCCATGCCTTACCATTATGATCCTGTCCAGGACGGCACACCGGATTTTATCGAAGAGCTGTCCGGCGCCATCACCGCCGTACCCGGCATCCGGGCCGCCGGCGTCGCCTGCGGACTGAAGAAAAACCGTCAGAAAGACCTGGCCCTGATCGTCAGTGACAGCCCGGCCCAGGCTGCCGGCGTCTTTACACGCAACGTGGTGACAGGCCATTCCCTCCAGCTGACCCGCAGCCAGATTGCTGACGGCCTGGCCAGGGCCGTGGTGATCAACTCCGGCAACGCCAACGCCTGTGTCGGCGAAGACGGCCTGTCCGATGCCCGCGCGATGGCCAGCCAGGTCGCCGCCTCGCTGGGCTGCCCGCCGGAGCAGGTCATGACCGGTTCGACCGGCGTGATCGGGCACCGGCTCGACATGACCGCCGTCAGCCGCGGCATTTCTCTGGCCGTTTCGCGCCTGTCCCCGTCTGAAGAGGCCGGCCACAGTGCCGAAGAAGCGATCATGACCACCGACACCCGCCCCAAGGAGTGCGTCGTGCGCTTCGAACTGGGCGGCAAGCCGGTCACGCTGGCCGGCATGGCCAAAGGCTCCGGCATGATCCACCCCAACATGGCCACCATGATCGGCATTCTGGCTACGGACGCAAGCATCCCCGCCAGCCGCCTGCAGGTCTTGCTGCGCCAGGCGATCGGCTCCACCTTCAACCGCGTTTCGGTCGACGGCGACACCAGCGTCTGCGACATGGTGCTGCTGCTGGCCAACGGCCAGGCGGCCCACGCCGAGCCAAAAGCCGGATCGGATGACGAGCAGAAGTTCCTGGCCGCCCTGACCTATGTCTGTGCCCGGCTGGCCCGCTTGATCGCATCCGACGGCGAAGGCGCCACCAAGCTGATCGACATCCGCGTTACCGGCGCCCGCGACGCGGCCGACGCCGAGCGGATCGTATTGGCTGTCGCCAAGTCGCCGCTGGTCAAGACCGCCCTGTTCGGCGAGGACGCCAACTGGGGGCGCATCCTGACTGCCGCCGGCTATTCCGGCGCCGCCTTCGATCCCGCCCGCTGCGACATCTTTCTCGGGGACCTGATGGTCTGTGCCGGCGGCACGGCCCTGCCGTTTGACGAGTCGGAAGCCAAGCGCATCCTCAGCCAGCCGGAGATCCTGATCCGCATCGCGCTGGGCGAGGGGGATGCCTGTGACCATATCTGGACCTGCGACTTCTCCTACGACTACGTCCGGATCAACGGCAGCTACCGCAGCTAAGGGACTTTTCATCAATAAGCAGTTCTATAGGTTCTCCGAGAGATTGACCAGACTCGTCAATCTCTCGATGAAAAGAGCACCTAATTTCTTAACAGTCCCTAAAGAAAAAGCCCTGGCTCGCCAGGGCTTTTTTATGTGCGCATATCTGTTTTTAGAGCATGTCGAACTCGATCTTGCCATCCTTCAGGTCAGCTGACACGGCGATCTTGCCCTGCAGCTTGCCGGACAGGATCAGGTCGGACAGGGGATCTTCGAGCAGACGCTGGATCGTCTTACGCAGCGGCCGCGCGCCATACTTGGGGTCGTAGCCCTTTTCCGCCAGGAGATCCTTGACCGCGTCCGTGACAACGAAGCCGAAGCCCTTCTCTTTCAGCTGCCGGATTACATCCAGCAGCATCAGGTCGACGATGGAGCGGATCTCGTCCCGGCTCAGCTCGTGGAAGACGATGATCTCGTCGACACGGTTGAGGAACTCGGGCCGGAACATTTCCTTGAGGACGGTCTGAACCCGGCTTTCCAGGGCGACATGCCCCTCGGCGCCGAACCCGAAGGCATTCGCCTTGAGGGTTGTGCCGGCATTGGACGTCATGATGATGATTGTGTTCTCAAAACTGACCAGCCGTCCGTGGCTGTCGGTCAGGCGGCCGTCGTCGAGGATCTGGAGCAGGATGTTGAACACGTCGGCGTGGGCCTTCTCGATCTCGTCGAGCAGGATGACGCTGTAGGGCTTGCGTCGGATCTTCTCGGTCAGCTGACCGCCGTCGTCGTAGCCGACATAGCCGGGCGGCGACCCGATCAGCTTGCTGACCGTGTGCGGCTCCATGAACTCGGACATATCCAACCGTACCATCGCGTCTTCGCTCTCGAACATCGCCTCGGCGACCGCCTTGACCAGCTCGGTCTTGCCGACACCGGTAGGGCCGACGAAGATGAACGACGCCGGCTTGTGCTTCTTGCCAAAGCCGGCCCGATGGCGGCGGATTGCCCGGGACAGGGCGGAAACCGCCTGCTCCTGCCCGATCAACCGCTTATGCAGCCGCTCCTCCAAATGGAGCAGCTTCTCGGTCTCGGTTTCGCTGATGCGCTGCACGGGGATGCCGGTCCACATCTCGACGACACGGGCGATGTCCTCGGTGCTGATCGGGGTCGGTTGGTTGTCCTGTTCCAGTCCGCCCAGTTCCTTTTCGGCGCGCAGCAGGCGGGAACGCAGTTCGGCCTGTTTCTCGTAGAGCTGGACATCCTCCGGGCTGGAGGATATCTTGCTTTCCAGGTCCTCCTGCTCGTGCTTCAGATCATCGAGCGTTGCCCGGCACTGGTCCAGCTTGACCAGGGTCGTGTCGGCCAGGTTGGCGTTCGAGCCGGCCTCGTCGAGCAGGTCGATCGCCTTGTCCGGCAGGAACCGGTCCGTGATGTAGCGGTCAGCCATCCGGACGGCGGTCTCGATCACCGCGTCGCTGTAGGTTACATGGTGGTGGTCTTCGTAGTAGTCGCGGATGCCCTTCAGGATCTCGACCGATTCGGCGGCCGACGGTTCATCGACGATCACCTTCTGGAAGCGGCGCTCCAGCGCGGAGTCCTTCTCAATATAGCGGCGGTACTCATCCAGGGTCGTCGACCCGATCACGCGAATCTCGCCCTTGGCTAGGGCAGGCTTGAGGATGTTGGCCGCGTTCATGGCGCCCTCGGCGTCTCCGGCGCCCATGATGTTGTGCAGCTCATCGATCACCAGGATGATGTTGCCGGACCGGCGCGCGTCGTCGACAACCCCTTTCATGCGGCTCTCGAACTGGCCGCGGAACTGGGTGCCTGCCACCATGGCGGTCATGTCCAGCAGATAGACCTCCTGGTGCAGCAGTTTGGCCGGGACTTCCCCGGCGCTGATCTTGACGGCGAGACCTTCGGCGATCGCCGTTTTGCCCACGCCCGGCTCACCGAGCAGAACAGGGTTGTTCTTGGCCCGGCGGTTAAGGATCTGGATCACGCGGGCCAGCTCTTTCTGCCGGCCGATGATCCGGTCGATCTTGCCATCTCGCGCCTTGAGCGTCAAATTGGTGCCGAACTGGTCGAGGAACTTGCGCTTGCGGTCCGGCCGCGCCCGTTCCGGGCCACGCTCGCCGTTCGGGCTGCGCCTGATCTCCGGAGCCTCTTCCGACTCGCCGCCAATCGAGGCGGGCAGCAATTCGTTTGTTTCATGGCTCTCCGGCAGTTCGCCGGTTTCCTCGCTCTCCTGCCCGACCATATTTTCCAAATCGAAGCTGCCGCTGATCAGGGACTTGAACAAGCCCTCCGGAGTCTGCCCGTCCATCTGGCTCATGACCCGGTTCATACGCTCGGTCAGTTCGTCGATGTTGCTGTCGTTGATGCCGGCCTTGGCAAACAGCTCGTCCATGCCGCCCAGGCCGGTCCGGTAGGCGCACTTCAGGCAAAGCCCCTCGCTGATGCGCTGGCCGTTCTCAAATCGCGTCGTGAAGACGACGGCGACATTTTTTTTACACATGACACATTTCGTCATCGGTTTCTATCTTTTCCTTCCTGCCGCAACCCCTGAAAGGGCCTGCGGGTCAAAAATCGTATCCAGTTCGTCAGCCTGACCAGTCCGGCCCTGGCCTGACGTTATCTCGGCCGGTTCCGGATACCTCTCGAGGATGCGTTTGAGGTAATGGCCGGTGTAGGAGTTTTCGGCTGCGGCCACAGCCTCCGGGGTGCCTTCGGCGATGACCATCCCTCCGGCGTCGCCGCCTTCAGGTCCGAGATCGATGATGTAATCCGCTGTCTTGATGACATCAAGGTTGTGCTCGATCACCAAAACGGTATTACCATTGTCTGTCAGGCGGCTTAAAATGTCAACCAACTTGTGCACATCGGCCACGTGCAGGCCGGTCGTCGGCTCGTCCAGGATGTAGAAGGTCCGGCCGGTGCCGCGGCGCGACAGTTCGGTCGCCAGCTTGACGCGCTGGGCTTCGCCGCCGGACAGCTGGGTCGACGGCTGGCCGAGCCGGATGTAGCCCAAGCCGACATCCTGCAGCGTCTGCAGCTTGCGTGCGATGCGCGGGATCGGCTCGAAGTAGACCAGGGCCTCGTCGACCGTCATATCCAGCACCTCGGCGATGTTCTTGTTCTTGTAGCGCACCTCGAGCGTCTCGCGGTTGTAGCGCTTGCCCTTGCAGACGTCGCAGGTGACGTAGATGTCCGGCAGGAAATGCATCTCGATCCGATTGACACCGTCCCCGGCGCAGGCTTCGCAGCGGCCGCCGCGCACATTGAAGCTGAACCGGCCTGGTTTGTAGCCGCGCGAGCGGGCGTCCTGCGTGGCCGCGAACAGCTGACGGATCAGGTCGAACACGCCGGTGTAGGTCGCGGGATTCGAGCGCGGCGTGCGCCCGATCGGCGACTGGTCGATCGAAATGACCTTGTCGAGCCACTCCAGGCCCTCGATGGCGTCACAGGCGCCGGGAAAACGGCGGGCGCCGTTGAGGTCGCTGGATAGCTTTTTGAAGATGATCCCGTTGACCAGTGAGCTCTTGCCGGAGCCCGATACGCCGGTAACGCAGGTCATCACGCCCAGCGGCACCTTGACGTCGATGTTCTTGAGGTTGTTCTCGCGGGCGCCTCGCACCACCAGGAAATGGCCGTCGCCAGGACGGCGCCGGGACGGGATCTCGATGCGCAGCTTGCCGCTCAGGTACTGGCCGGTCACCGAGTTCGGGTTGGCCATGATGTCCTCGGCGGTTCCGCAGGCCACGACCTCGCCGCCATGCTCGCCGGCTCCCGGCCCCATGTCGACGATATAGTCGGCCTCGCGCATCGTCTCCTCGTCGTGTTCGACGACCAGGACCGTGTTGCCCAGGTCGCGCAGCCGCTTGAGCGTCGCCAGCAGGCGCTTGTTGTCGCGCTGGTGCAGCCCGATGCTCGGTTCGTCAAGGATGTAGAGGACGCCCATCAGGCCGGACCCAATCTGGGTGGCCAGGCGGATGCGCTGGGCTTCGCCGCCGGACAGTGTGGCGGACGCCCGCGCCAGCGTCATGTAGTCCAGTCCGACATCGACCAGGAAAGCAAGCCGGGCGTCCAGCTCGCGCAGGATCTGCGCGGCGATGGCCGCCTGGCGCTCCGTCAGGCTGAGCTGGTGCAAAAATGCCCGTGCCCGCCGGATGGGCAACGTGGTCAGTTCATGGATATTGCTGCCACCGACCGTAACGGCCAGGCTGGCCGGCTTGAGCCGGGCGCCGTGGCAGGCCGGACAGGGCGTAACCGACATAAACTGCTCGTAGTAGGCCTTCATGTCATCCGAGCTGGTCTCGGCGTAACGCTTCTCCAGGCTCGGGACGACCCCGGACCAGTCGCTGCGGTAGGTGCTGCCGCGGGCATACTTGCTGTTGGAGGTGTCGATATTCAAAACTTCGCCGTCGTTGCCGAACAGGATGATCTTGCGGACCGGTTCCGGCAGGTCGCGAAACGGCGTCTTCAGGGAGAACTTATATCGCTTGGCCAGCGCCTCGATAAAAGCGCGCGCCCAGCTGGTGTGCTCGGCGAAGTTCCAGCCTCCGGCCTGGATGGCGCCGCCGTCGAGCGACAGCTTGTCGTCAAAGACGACCAGTTCGGGATCGATATGGCTCATCTGGCCCAGGCCCGTGCACTGGGGGCAGGCGCCGTAAGGGTTGTTGAACGAGAACATCCTGGGCGTGATCTCTTCCAGGCTGATGTTGCAGGCGTGGCAGGCGAAATTCTGGGAAAAGACGACATCCTCGCGCCGGATCTCTTCTTCCCCGCTTTCCGGGTCGATCCGGGCCGGCAGCTCGATATGGGCCAGAGCCAGCCCGCTGGCAAGCTCCAGCGCCATCTCCAGAGAATCGGTCAGGCGCCGGTTCAGGCCGGGCCGGATCACGAGGCGGTCAAGCACCACGTCAATCGTGTGCTTGACGTTTTTTTCCATCTGGATTTCCTCATCCAATTCGCGTACCGCGCCGTCAACACGCACCCGGACGTAACCGGCCTTGCGGAAGTCCTCGAGCAGCTTGACGAACTCGCCCTTGCGCCCGCGCACGACCGGCGCCATCACGATCAGGCGGCTGCCCTCCGGGTAGCGCAGCAGGCTGTCCACCATCTGGTCGACCGACTGGCGCTCGATCTCCCGGCCGCACTGGGGGCAGTGCGGCGTGCCGACGCGGGCAAAAAGCAATCGCAGGTAGTCATAGATTTCCGTGACGGTGCCGACCGTCGAGCGCGGGTTGCGGCTGGTCGTCTTCTGGTCGATCGAGATCGCCGGCGACAAGCCGTCGATATGGTCGACGTCCGGTTTCTCCATCTGGCCGAGAAACTGGCGGGCATACGACGACAGCGATTCGACATAGCGGCGCTGACCCTCGGCATAGATGGTGTCGAAGGCCAGCGACGATTTGCCCGAACCCGACAATCCGGTCAGGACGACCAGCTTGTCGCGGGGAATCTCGAGGTTGATGTTTTTCAGGTTGTGTTCGCGCGCGCCGCGAATCCGGATGGCAGGCTGCATGTCTCTTCTTCTCCTTAAGTCAGTCCAGCGTTGTAAAACCAAACATATGTCCGTCATTCATTATACCAGATGATCATACGCTGTATAGAGGTATTTTTCCGTAACACGCGGCGCATCCGTCAAAAATAAGGGCTTGCGCCCCTATTTTGGCCATGGTATAATAGCACGCGCACACGGCCCTATGGTCAAGCGGTCAAGACGCCGCCCTCTCACGGCGGAAACAGGAGTTCGATTCTCCTTAGGGTCACCAGGAAAAGCTGCCGTCCTCCCGGACGGCAGCTTTTTTCAATTCACGTCTTCGCGCGACGCGATTGGCTGGTAGCCGCGCCGTTTCTGGACACACTTGTAGGCCGGCCGGATGATGCGGCCGCCGCTGACCAGTTCCTCAAGCCGATGGGCGCTCCAGCCCGCGATGCGGGCCGCGGCGAAAATCGGGGTGAACAGTTCCGGCGGGATGCCCAGCATCTTGTAGACAAAGCCGGAATAGAAGTCGACGTTGGCGCAGACCACTTTGTCGCTCTGCTTGAAACCACGGAAAACCTCCGGCGCCAACCGCTCCGTCAGCAAATACAGCTCGTACATCTCCTCCTGGCCGGACTCGTAGGCCAGCGCGCGCGCATAGTCGCGCAACAGTTTGGTGCGCGGATCTGACAGCGTATAGACCGCGTGCCCGATGCCGTAGATCAGGCCGCTCTTATCGTAGGCTTGCTTTTTGAGCACGCGCACCAGGTAGTCGCTGATCTGGCCTTCGCTGCGCCAGTTCTGGACGTTCGCAGCCAGGTCCTGCATCATGTCGAAAGCCCGGCTGCTCGCGCCGCCGTGCTGCGGGCCCTTGAGCGAGCCGATCGCCGCGGCGATGACGGAAAAGGTGTCCGACCCGGTCGAGGTCACCGCGTGGGTGACAAACGACGAGTTGTTGCCGCCGCCGTGCTCGGCGTGCAGCACCAGGGCCAGGTCGAGGATCCTCGCCTCCAAGTCGGTGAACTGGCCGTCGGGCCGGATCAGGGCCAGGATGTTCTCTGCCGTCGTAAACTGCGGCTTGGGCGTGTGCAGGAACAAACTCTGCTTGTCGACATAGTGGCGCTTGGCCATGTAGGCCTGGGAGATCAGGATCGGGAAACGGGCAATCAGCTGGATGCACTGGCGCAGCACGTTCTCGATCGCCAGGTTCTCCGGATCGCTGTCATAGGGATACAGGGCCAGCACCGTGCGGGCCAGCTTGTTCATGATGTCCGGGCTGGGCGCCTTGAGGATCATGTCCTCGGTGAAATTGTCCGGCAGGTTGCGGTAGCTGGCCAGGAGATCCTCGAACAGGCTCAGCTGACCGGCCGTTGGCAGCTCGCCGAACAGCAGCAGGTAGGCTGTCTCCTCGAATCCGAAACGCTTGTCTTCGTAAAACCCGGTGACCAGTTCGGAAATCTCAATGCCGCGGTAGAACAGGCGGCCTTCGACCGGAATCCGGTCGGCGTCGTCCATGATGTAGGAAAAGACCTCGCCGACTTCGGTCAGTCCGACCAGGACGCCGGTTCCGTCGTCGTTGCGCAGCCCGCGTTTGACGCTGTAACGTCCGTAAAGAGCCGGGTCGATGCGGCTCTTGGCCGCCGAGTCGGCAGCCAGCTGCATAATTAGGGCTGTTCTGGTGTTTTCGTCCATCGGTTATCCTCCTGTAGGTGCGTAACGGTCCGGTAGCTGTCCTTGGCCCTGGCGATATGGCGGCGCATCGCCTGCTCGGCCAGGCGGCTGTCCCGCTTGCGGATCGCGTCCACGATTGCGGCATGCTCCTCGAGCTGGCCGTGGCACCGGCCGGAACCGGACAGGGAAACCAGTCTCGCCTCGCGGGTCTGAACGTTGATCGGAGCGAGGATCTTATGCAGGATCTTGCTGCCGCTGCCGGCAAAAACCTGGTCGTGAAACGCCGCGTCCAGATCCTGCAGGCCGGACAGGTTGTCCGGCTTGTCCCGGGTCAAAGCCACTTCTGCTTCGAAAATGCGTTCCAGTTCCGTGCGCTGGCTGTCGGTCATGTTGAGTGCGGCCCGGGCCGAGGCCAGGCTTTCCATCCGGCTGCGCACTTCGTAAAGGTCAAGGATGTCCTGGTCGGTGAATCGCTGCACGATCACCGAGCGGTTGGGGCTGGAGACGACCAGGCCGTCCAGCTCCAGCTGGCTGAACGCTTCCCGGACCGGCGTCCGGCTGACGCCGAGTTCCTGCGAGACGCGTGCCTCGGTCAAGGCCATCCCGTTCTGGTAATGCCCCTGCAAGATCCAGTCCCTGAGCTGGTGGTAGACGCGAAGACGCAGCCCGCCGCGCTGCCGGATGCCTTTTAATGCCATGCTCGCCGCCTCATTTCGCCTGTCCGCTCACGTGGCCCGCCGCGTATGGTTAAGCAGCCCGCCGGCCAGCAGCACATCCGCCTGGCGCCGCGAGAGCGGCAGCTCACAGCTGATGACGGTGTCCCGGGTCAGGTTTTTGACCAGCAGCGGCTCGCCGCGGACCAGCTTTTCCAGCTGCTCCGCCACCTGCTCGATCACCAGATCGTCCAGGTCGCCGATTCCGTCATAGTCTTCGGGACGGGCAAAAGACAAGGGCAAGATGCCGTTGTTGATCAGGTTGGCCATGTGGATACGGGCAAAGGACTTGGCCAGCACCGCCTTGACGCCCAGCTGCAGCGGCGCCAGGGCCGCGTGTTCGCGGCTGGATCCCTGGCCGTAGTTGGTCCCGGCGATGATAAACCCGCCGCCATTCGCCTTGGCGCGCGCGGGGAATTTGGGATCGCAGGGCGTCAGGCAAAAATCGGCCAGGTAGGGAATGTTGGACCTGAAGGGCAGCAGCTTGGCGTTGGACGGCATGATGTGGTCGGTCGTGATGTTGTCCTCGACCTTGATCAGGGCCTTGCCGGCCAAATCGCCCTGCAGCGGCCGGTTGACCGGGAACGGCTGGATGTTCGGCCCGCGCACGACCGGAACGTCCTCGCCCGCGGGTGCCGGATCGATGATCATGTTGTCGTTGACAAAGAAATGATCCGGCATCGCGACAACCGGCGCCGTGCCGCTGTCGCGCGGGTCGGTCAGGACGCCGGTCAGGGCGCTGGCCGCTGCCACTTCCGGGCTGACCAGGTAGACCTGGGCCGAAGCGGTGCCGGAACGGCCGTAGAAGTTACGATTGTTGGTCCGAAGCGAGACGGCGTCGGTGCGCGGCGCCTGGCCCATGCCGATGCAAGGGCCGCAGGCCGATTCGAGGATGCGTGCGCCGGCGGCGATCATGTCGGCCAGGGCGCCATTTTCGGCCAGCATGGTCAGGACCTGGCGCGACCCTGGCGCGATGACCAGCGAGACATCCGGGTGCACGGTCTTGCCGCGCAGGATGGCGGCGGTCTTCATCATGTCCATGAACGACGAGTTGGTGCAGCTGCCGATGGCCACCTGGTCGACCTTGATCGGACCGATCTCGCGGACCGGTGCGACCCGGTCCGGGCTGTGCGGCTGTGCCGCCAAAGGTTCGAGCGTTGCCAGATCGATCGAAAGCGTCTCGTCATAGACCGCGTCCTCGTCAGCGTCCAGCACCTGCCAGTCCGCTTCCCGCCCCTGGGCGGCCAGGAACTTGCGGGTGTTCTCGTCGCTGGGAAACAGCGATGTCGTCGCGCCCAGTTCGGCGCCCATGTTGGTGATCGTGGCGCGTTCCGGAACCGTCAGGCTGCAAATGCCCTCGCCGGCGTACTCGATGATGCGTCCGACCCCGCCCTTGACCGTCATGCGGCGCAAGATCTCGAGGATGATGTCCTTGGCGCTGACCCAGGGGCGCAGCCGACCGGTCAGGTTGATCCGGACCAAACGAGGCATGGTCAGCCAGTACGGCCCGCCGCCCATGGCGACCGCGACATCCAGGCCGCCGGCGCCGATCGCCAGCATGCCGATGCCGCCGCAGGTCGGCGTATGGCTGTCAGAGCCGAGCAGGGTCTTCCCCGGCACGCCGAAGCGTTCGATGTGCACCTGATGGCAGACGCCGTTGCCCGGCTTGGAAAAGCGGATGCCGTATTTTTTGGCAACACTCTGGATATACATATGATCGTCCGCGTTCTCAAAACCGGTCTGCAGCGTGTTGTGGTCGATGTAAGCGACCGACAGCTCGGTTTTCACCCGCTCCAGGCCGATCGCCTCGAACTGCAGGTAGGCCATCGTTCCGGTCGAATCCTGCGTCAGCGTCTGGTCGATGCGGATCGCGATTTCCTGTCCGGCTTCCATGCGGCCGGACAGCAGATGCTTTGCAATAATTTTCTGGGCCAGGGTCATTCCCATGTGGTCGTCCTCCCGTTTATTGTGTTCCCGGACAAAGCGTCCCCGTGGGTCCGCTCGGTCTGCCGCCATGATCCGGCAGTATTTCCGGTTGCCCGGGGTCGCGCCCTCTGGACGCGGCCGGTATGCAGTCATGCGATAAGACAAGAAACAAAAATTATTTTAACACAGGACCGGCCGTTTGCTCAACCGACCAGGGTCCGCCCTTCCGGGTAGACCGGCTCCTTGTGCGTTCGGTTTTGCATGGCGAGGCTGATCGCGAACGACGCCGGGCCGACCCGGCCCAGGTACATGACCGGGGTCAGGATCGCCCAGGTCCAGGGGTTTAGCCCCGGCGTGCCGGCCGATGACAGGCCGACCGTGGCAAAGGCCGAGGTCGCCTCAAAGAGCAAGTCAAGAAAGGAAAAACGGCCGCTGTCCAGCGACGGCCGCTCGACAAACGAC
>ENA-UOUL01003503-UOUL01003503.1-bioreactor-metagenome-genome-assembly--contig:-NODE-3503-length-15916-cov-2.616895_pt1 | contig 15916 bp, 14 predicted proteins | sample MGYA00249838_ERZ747220 | MGnify/ENA primary metagenome ERZ747220 (study PRJEB28778, sample SAMN05720191) | bioreactor metagenome | isolation source: Anaerobic biogas reactor | place: USA:Washington...
CGATGCTCCAGGAGCGCACGGACACCAACCGCGTGGCGGTGTTCGTGCTCACCAGCGACCGCGGCATGGCCGGCGCCTTTGCGGCGTCCGTGCTGCGCGAGGCGGAGCGCACGCTCGCCGAGCTCACGGAAGCCGGCAAGGAGCCGATCCTGTTCGTGCTCGGACGTCGGGGGATCTCCTACTTCCGCTTCCGTGGCCGCCCCGTGGAGCGGACGTGGGAGGGCCATTCCGACGCGCCCCGCCCCGTCACCGCGGGCGAGATCACCGACGAGATCGTGCGCCGCTACCTCGCCCCCCACGAGGAGGGCGGGATTGCGGAGGTCTTCACGATCGGCACGCGATTCGTCTCCATGGTCACGCAGACCGTGGAGGTGCGCCGGATGCTGCCCATCGAGGTGGTCGAGGCCGAGGAGGCCACGGCCCCCGAGGAGCTCGCGCCGCTGTACGAGTTCGAGCCCAACCCCGAGACGGTCCTCGACGCGCTCCTGCCGCGGTACGTGTCGAGCCGGATCTACTCGTTCCTGCTGCAGTCCGCCGCGTCGGAGCTCGCCGCGCGCCAGCGGGCGATGAACACGGCGACGAAGAACGCGGAAGACCTCATCCGCATGTACACCCGACTGGCGAACCAGGCACGCCAGGCCGAGATCACCCAAGAGATCAGCGAGATCGTGTCGGGCGCCGACGCACTCGCGTCCGCATGAGACGAAGCGAGAGAGACATGACTGCCACCGCTACCGAAGCCACCGCCGCGTCCGCCGGCGCGGGGACCGGCCGCGTCGCCCGCGTGATCGGGCCCGTCGTCGACATCGAGTTCCCCTCGGACGCGATCCCCGAGATCTACAACGCGCTCACGGTCGAGATCGACCTGAGCGCCCAGGGCGAGGGCGAGGGCAAGTTCACGCTGACCCTCGAGGTCGCCCAGCACCTCGGTGACTCGACGGTCCGCGCGATCGCCCTCAAGCCGACCGACGGCCTCGTGCGCGGCGCGGTCGTGACCGACACCGGCGCGCCGATCTCGGTCCCCGTCGGCGACGTGACCAAGGGCCACGTGTTCGACGTGACCGGTGAGGTGCTCAACGCCAAGCCGGGCGAGCAGATCGAGGTCACCGAGCGCTGGCCGATCCACCGCAAGCCCCCGGCCTTCGACCAGCTCGAGTCGAAGACCCAGATGTTCGAGACCGGCATCAAGGTCATCGACCTGCTGACCCCGTACGTCCAGGGCGGCAAGATCGGTCTGTTCGGTGGTGCGGGCGTCGGCAAGACGGTCCTCATCCAGGAGATGATCTACCGCGTCGCGAACAACCACGACGGCGTCTCGGTCTTCGCGGGCGTCGGTGAGCGCACGCGTGAGGGCAACGACCTCATCCAGGAGATGACCGAGTCCGGCGTCATCAACCAGACGGCCCTCGTGTTCGGCCAGATGGACGAGCCGCCGGGCACGCGTCTGCGTGTCGCGCTCTCGGCCCTGACGATGGCCGAGTACTTCCGCGACGTGCAGAAGCAGGACGTCCTGCTGTTCATCGACAACATCTTCCGCTTCACGCAGGCGGGCTCGGAGGTCTCCACGCTCCTGGGCCGCATGCCTTCGGCGGTCGGCTACCAGCCGAACCTCGCGGACGAGATGGGCATCCTCCAGGAGCGCATCACCTCGACGCGCGGTCACTCGATCACCTCGCTCCAGGCGATCTACGTCCCCGCGGACGACTACACCGACCCGGCCCCGGCCACGACGTTCGCGCACCTCGACGCGACGACCGAGCTGAGCCGTGAGATCGCCTCGCGCGGTCTGTACCCCGCGGTCGACCCGCTCGCCTCGACCTCGCGCATCCTCGACCCTCGTTACGTGGGCCAGGAGCACTACGACGTCGCGATCCGCGTCAAGCAGATCCTGCAGCGCAACCAGGAGCTCCAGGACATCATCGCGATCCTCGGTGTCGACGAGCTCGGCGAGGAGGACAAGCTGGTCGTCTCCCGGGCGCGGCGCATCCAGCAGTTCCTGTCGCAGAACACCTACATGGCCGAGCAGTTCACGGGCGTGCCCGGCTCGACCGTGCCGATCTCCGAGACGATCGAGGCGTTCAAGAAGATCGCCGACGGCGAGTTCGACCACATCGCGGAGCAGGCCTTCTTCAACATCGGTGGCCTCGAGGACCTCGAGCGCAACTGGGCCCGCATCCAGAAGGAGTTCGGCGTCTGACCGACGCCGTCACGGAACCGAGGAAAGCAGGAAGCTCGTGGCACTCGAGGTCGATCTCGTCGCGCCGGACCGCACGGTCTGGCGCGGCGAGGCGCGCATGGTGACGGCGCCCGCGGCCGACGGCCAGATGGGGATCCTCCGCGGGCACTCGCCCGTGCTCGCGGTCCTGCGCGAGGGGCAGGTCCTCATCCGTCCCGTCTCGGGCGAGCCCTTCGAGGCTCGCGTCACGGGAGGGTTCCTCTCGGTCGACTCCGACGTCGTGACGATCGTCGCGGACGCGGTCGAGGTGGGCGGCTCGCCCGCTCAGGCCTGACGGGACGAGGCGTGGTGGGCCAGGGTTGCTGACGTGGTTGGCGGTCTTCGGCGCGATCGCGGTGTGCGCCGGGATGCTCTTCGTGCTCTACCGTCGCCGACTCGCGGCGCTCGCAGGACGGGTCGGCAGCTTCGCGTGCGGCTTGCGGCCCGAGCACGGTCACGGCGAGCCGCTCGCGGGGATCGCGCAGTACGGCGTGGGTCGGCTCGACTGGTGGCGCACGACGAGCCTCTCGCCGCGGCCCAAGGAGACGTGGGACCGCTCGGAGCTCGTCGTGGTGCACCGTGCGGAGGACCCGCACCGACCGGGGAAGGTGCTCCTGAGGTGCCAGCACGGCCAGGAGGAGTTCGACCTCTCGCTGAGCCGGGCCGCGTGCGCGGGACTCGTCTCGTGGCTCGAGGCGGCACCCACGAACACCAATCGCGTGTGGTGAACGAGGAGGTGGCCTAGTGCGGCTCGTCGTGGCACGGTGCTCGGCCCGGTACTCGGGGCGCCTCGACGCGAGCCTCCCGCTCGCGACGCGGCTCGTGCTCGTCAAGGCGGACGGCTCGGTGCTCCTGCACTCCGACGGCGGCTCGTACAAGCCGCTCAACTGGATGAGCCCGCCGTGCACGCTCAAGGAGCTCGAGCCGTCCCAGGAGGCGGCCGAGCGCGGGGCGACCGCGGTGTGGCACGTCCAGCACACCAAGACCGACGACCGCCTCGAGATCGAGCTGCACGAGGTCCTGCACGACTCGAGCCACGAGCTCGGCGTCGACCCCGGGCTCGTCAAGGACGGCGTCGAGGCGCACCTGCAGGCCCTGCTCGCCGAGCAGATCGACCTGCTCGGCCCGGGGCACACCCTCGTGCGACGCGAGTACCCGACGGCGATCGGCCCGGTCGACATCCTCGCGCGCGACCCCGAGGGCGCGACGGTCGCGATCGAGATCAAGCGGCGCGGCGAGATCGACGGGGTCGAGCAGCTCACGCGCTACCTCGAGCTGCTCGGTCGCGACCCGCTCCTGGCTCCCGTGCGGGGCGTCTTCGCCGCGCAGGAGATCAAGCCGCAGGCGCGCGTGCTCGCCCACGACCGTGGCATCGAGTGCCTCGTGCTCGACTACCACGCGATGCGCGGGCTCGACGACCCGAGCTCACGGCTCTTCTGACCCGCCCCGCCCCCCGGTCGGCCGCGGGGTCTCGGAGCGCGGCGGGTCCCGACCCGGCGTCCGCCGGGGTGCGCGACAATGACCGGGTGAGCAACCTCGAGCCGCTCGTCCTGCGCGGGCGCGTCGTGACACCTGAGCGCGTCGTGGCCGACGGCGCCGTCGTCGTCGAGGGAGAGCGCCTCGCGTGGGTCGGCGCCGCGGACGAGGTGCCGCGGCGCTGGTCGCGGGCGGTCAGGGCCACGGGACCCTCACCCGACACGCTCCTGCCCGGCCTCGTCGACCTGCACAACCACGGCGGGGGTGGGGTGAGCTTTCCCGAGGCGGGCGACGTCGAGGCGGTGCGGACCGCCGTGCGCGAGCACCTTGCGCACGGCACGACCCGGCTCGTCGCCTCGCTCGTCACGGCGCCCGCGCCCGTGCTGCTCGAGCGGGTGCGCACACTCGCGGCCGTCGTCGCGACGGGGGAGGTCGCGGGGATCCACCTCGAGGGTCCGTTCCTCTCGGCGCTGCGCTGCGGCGCGCAGGACCCGCGCGCGATGGTCCCGGGCGACGTCGGGCTCGTGCACGAGGTCGCGCTCGCGGCGGACGGCGCGTTTGCGACCATGACGTACGCGCCCGAGGTCGCGGGCTCCCCCGACGTCGTGCGGGCGCTCGCGCGAGGTGGCGCGGTGCCCTCGATCGGCCACACCGACGCGAGCGCGGAGCAGACCCGGGCAAGCATCGATCTCGCGCTCGAGGTGCTCGCGGCCGACGGCACCCGCTCGCGCCGCCCGACCGCGACGCACCTGTTCAACGCGATGCGCCCGCTGCACCACCGCGAGCCCGGTCCCGCGGGGGAGTGCCTCGCGGCGGCGGCGCGCGGGGAGCTCGTGGTCGAGCTCGTCGCGGACGGGGTCCACCTCGCCGATGCCACGACGCGCATGGTCTTCGACCTCGTGGGTGCGGACAACATCGCCCTCGTGACGGACGCGATGGCTGCCACGGGGATGCCCGACGGCGACTACGTGCTCGGCGGCCTCGGCGTGACGGTCTCGGAGGGTGTCGCACGGCTCGCCGAGGGCGGTGCGATCGCGGGCGGCACGGCGCACCTGCTCGACGTCGTGCGCCGCACGGTCGGGCTGGGTGTCCCGCTCGAGGACGCGGTGCGTGCCGCCTCGCTCGTCCCCGCGGGCGTGCTCGGCCGGGACGACGTCGGGGCGCTCCTCGAGGGCCGTCTGGCGGACGTCGTCGTGGCCGACGACGAGCTCGCGGTCCGCGCTGTCTACCGCGCCGGCGAACGCGTCGCCTGAGCGGTGGCCCGCGGGCCTGATCGTTGCCGCGTGGTTGAATCAAATCGTTTCGACAGATAGAGTCGCGCCAGCTGTGATCGCGCTCCCACACGAAGGAACCGCCGCCATGACGACTCGCTCCGAGCACCGTACGTTCCCCGACTCGTTCGTCTGGGGAGCGGCGACCGCCTCCTACCAGATCGAGGGAGCCGTGACCGAGGGCGGCCGTGGGCCGTCGATCTGGGACACCTACTCCGCGACGCCCGGCAAGACCTTCGAGGGGCACACGGGGGCAGTCGCCGCGGACCACTACCACCGCACCGAGCAGGACGTCGCGATGATGAAGGAGCTGGGCCTGGACGCCTACCGCTTCTCGCTCGCGTGGCCACGCATCCAGCCCACGGGCTCGGGCGCCTTCAACCAGGCGGGCCTCGACTTCTACGACCGGCTCATCGACCAGCTGCTCGAGGCGGGCATCGACCCGGTCGCCACGATGTACCACTGGGACCTCCCGCAGGGGCTCGAGGACGCGGGCGGCTGGCCCGCGCGCGACACCGCGCTGCGCTTCGGGGACTATGCGCACAAGGTCGTCGAGACCTACCGCGACCGCGTGAAGATCTGGACGACGCTCAACGAGCCGTGGTGCTCGGCCTACCTCGGCTACGGCTCGGGCGTGCACGCCCCGGGACGCACCGACGGCGCGGACGCGCTCGCCGCGGTGCACCACCTCAACCTCGCGCACGGGCTCGGCGCGCAGGCCGTGCGCGACGTGCTCGGCGAGGCCGCGACGCTCTCGCTCACGCTCAACCTGCACGTCATGCGCCCCGACGACCCGAGCTCGCCGTCCGACCTCGATGCGGTGCGCAAGGCCGACGCGCTCGCGAACCGCGCGTTCCTCAACCCCGTGCTCGACGGTTTCTACCCCGAGGACCTGCTCGCTGACACCGCTTCGGTCACCGACTGGTCCTTCGTGCGCGACGGTGACCTCGAGATCACCCACTCCGGGCTCGACGTGCTCGGCGTGAACTTCTACTCGACGCAGCGCGTCACGAAGTTCACGGGCGACCACCCCCGCTCGATGGCCGACGGGCACGGTGCGTCGACCCACTCGGCGTGGCCCGGTGCGGACGACGTCGAGTTCCTCCCGCAGCCCGGCCCGTACACCGAGATGGGATGGAACATCGACCCGAGCGGCATGACCGAGCTGCTCCTCGACCTGCACAACACGTACCCCGAGCTGCCGCTCATGATCACCGAGAACGGCGCGGCCTTCCCCGACGCTGTGATCGTCGACGAAGGCCGGGTGCGCGACACCGACCGGGTCTCCTACCTCTACCGGCACCTCGACGCGGTCGGGGACGCGATGGACGCGGGCGCGGACGTGCGCGGGTACTTCGTGTGGTCGCTCATGGACAACTTCGAGTGGGGCTACGGCTTCTCCAAGCGCTTCGGCATCGTGCGGATCGACTACGACACGCTCGAGCGGCACTGGAAGGACTCGGCCTACTGGTACCGCGAGCTGACCCGCACGCACACCCTCCCCGCGGTCGAGAGCGCCTCCGACCTAGGCTGAGCCCATGGCTCGACGTCGTTCTCGCAAGCGCCCCTACGGGCAGGAGCATCCCGAGCTCGACATCGAGCGGGCCCGCGGCGGACGCTACGTCGAGGAGGGGCACGACGGGACCTGGACGGTCCAGCGTGTGCGCAGCGCCCAGAAGTCCTACACGTGCCCGGGCTGCCACCAGGTGATCGGACCGGGGACCGCGCACGTGGTCGCGATCGCGCAGGACACCTTCTTCGGTGCCCAGGCGGAGATCGAGGATCGGCGGCACTGGCACTCGGCGTGCTGGAGCGCGCGGGGCAGGCGCCGGTGACCTGGAGCTCGCTGCCCTTCGCGCCAGCCCTGCCACGCGTCGTCGCGACCGACCTCGACGGCACGCTGCTGCGCTCGGACGGGACGATCTCGGCACGTACGGCCCGGACCGTCGTTGCGCTCGAGGAGGCGGGCGTCGACGTCGTCTTCGTCACGGCACGTCCGCCCGAGTGGCTCGAGCCGCTCGCGGACGCGGTCGGCGGGCACGGGGCGGTCATCTGCGCGAACGGGGCGTTCGTCTACGACGTGCCGAGCAGGTCGATCCTCTCCTCGCACGTGCTCGACCCGGGTCTCGTCGCGGGGCTCGCGGCCGAGCTGCGTGGCACGCTCCCGGCCGCAGCACTCGCGATCCAGGGGCCAGGAGGGCTGCTGTTCGAGTCGCACTTCCCGCTCCTGTGGCCCCCCGAGCCCACGTGGCGGTCCGCGCCGCGCGTCGAGGAGTTCCTCGACGTCCCGGTCGGCAAGCTCATGGTCCAGTGCGCACGGACCCCGGGGGACGAGCTCGTGGGGCGGGTCGAGGCCCTCCTCGCGGGGCGCGCGGTCGTGTGCCACTCCGGGGCCCCGAGCCTTGCCGAGGTCTCGGCGCGCGGCGTGACCAAGGCGGCCGCGCTCGAGCGGTGGTGCACCGCGCGTGGGTATGCGAGCACGGACGTGTGGGCCTTCGGCGACATGCCCAACGACCTGCCGATGCTGCAGTGGGCGAGCAGGTCCTTCGCGGTCGCGGGGGCGCACCCCGAGGTGCTCGCCGCGGCGGACCACGTGGTCGCGAGCAACGACGACGACGGCGTCGCGCAGGTCATGGACGCGGCGCTCGCCGCCGCGCACGGCTAGTCTGCAGACGGGCCGAGAGGGAGGTGGCGGTGAGGACCGACGGACAGCTCGTGGTGCACCACGTCCGGCCTGGGTCGAACGGTCTCCCGCTCGTGCTGCTGCACGGCTTCCCGCTCGACCGGCGCATGTGGGACGACGTGATCGACCTCGTGCCTGGCTCGCGGCCGATCCTCGTGGTCGAGCTGCCCGGCTTCGGCGACTCCCCGCGCGGTCAGGACGTCGCCGAGGCGCTCGGCCTCGATCCCGAGCCCTCGCTCGAGGTGTCGGCCGCGGGGGTCGTCGCGGCGGTGCGTGCGGCGGGTTTCGAGCGCGCCGCCGTCGTCGGGCTGTCGATGGGCGGCTACGTCGCGATGGCGGTGCTCGAGGCCGAGCCGCGGTTCGTCGCAGCCCTGGGCCTGATCGACACCAAGGCGAGCGCCGACACGCCCGAGGCGCGTGCGAACAGGCTGCGGATCGCCGAGGAGGTCGAGCGCACCGAGCGTCTCGACGAGGTGCTCGGCATGCGCACCGCGTTGCTCGGCGAGACGAGCCGTGCCGCGCGTCCCGACCTCGTCGAACGGCTCGAGTCGTGGATCGGTGACCAGGGACCGGGCGCGGTCGCGTGGGCGCAACGCGCGATGGCCGCCCGCCCTGACCGCACCGAGGTGCTGCGCGGCTATGCGGGGCCGAGCCTCGTCGTCGTCGGCGCCGAGGACGAGGTCACGCCGCTCCAGGAGGCCGAGGCGATGGTCGCAGCGCTCTCGGAGCGCGGGGACAGCGAGCTCGTGGTCGTCTCGCGCGCGGGTCACATGACGACGATCGAGCGGCCCGAGACGGTCGCCTCGGTGCTCTCCTCGTTCTGGCTCCGGGCGGGCCACACGGTCTTCTGAGAGGCGGGGTCAGGCCTTGCGGGCCCGCTCGAGCGTGTTCTCGAGCGCCTCGGCGAGGTCGATCGACTCACCGTCGCGCGCACCCTTGCCGAGCACGAGGGGCGGGTCGGACGCCTCGGGACGAGCGCCGTAGAGTCGCGAGCGCAGGCCCGGTGGGACTGTCATGACGTAGAAGTTGCCCTCGGTGTCGATCGCGGACGACTCGTTGAGGCGCAGGTACCAGCCACGCAGGCCCGTACGGTAGCGGCCCCGGTCTCCCCAGCCACGCGCGTAGAGCGGGACAGGCTCGATGCCTGCGTTCGCAGCGGCCTCGAGGAACCCTGCGATGAGCCGACGGGCCTGCGCGGTCTCGGCCGCCTGGCGCTCGGCGAGCCGGCGGACCTGGCCTGCCGCGGCCTGCGAGCGTTGGTCACGCCACGTGGCGCCATCGCTTCCCATCGTCTCAGCGCTGCTCGCTCGCCTCGGCCGGCTCGGGCGTGGTCTGCTCCTCGGCGGCTGGCTCGACGGGGGAGGCGGGCTCGTGGGGGGAGGTGCCCTCGGCCGGGCCCTGCTCGGCGGGGGCCTCCTCGCCCGACGGCGCGCTCTCGGCCTCGGCGGGCTCGGGGACGTCGTCGGCGGGGGATCCCGCGGGCTGCTCGGCCTGCGCCGCGGCGACGGCAGAGACGGGCGCTGGGCGGCCCTTGCGCGGCTTGGCGGTCGCGGCCTTGAAGTTCTCCTCGGCCTTCGAGGCACGCTCGAGGGTCGCCTTGCTCGGCACGGGGTCGTTGATGAGCAGACCGCGCAGCTCGTCGAGGTAGGCCGTGATCGACTCGCGCTGGCGGTTGAGGTCCTCGACCTGACGGGCTGCCGTGGTGCGCTCGCGCTCGGCCTCGTTCATCGCCTCGGAGAGCGTCTTCTCGGCGTGCTCGCGCGCTTCCGCGACGACGCGGTCGGCGTTGCGGCGAGCGTTCGAGAGCAGCTCCTTGGCTTGGTCCTCGGCGTCCCGGCGCACCTGCTCGGCACGCTCGAGAGCCTTCGTGACACGCGCCTCGGCCTCCGCGGCGTGCTGCTCGGCGTCCGCGACGAGCTTCTCGGTCTCGGCGCGCGCGGCCTCGTGCCGCTCGGTGTCGGCGCGCTCGGCCTCCTCGCGGCGACTGGCGATCTCGACCTCGGCGTCGGCAAGCGCACGGCGGGCCTGCTCGCGCAGCGTCTCGGCCTCCGAGCGGGCCGCCGCAAGCAGCTCGCTCGACTCGCGCTGGGACTGCGTCGTGAGGCGCTCGACCTCGAGGCGGGTGCGCTCGCGCAGCTCGTTCGTCTCGCGCTCGGCGGCCTCGCGCAGCTCGTTCGTCTCGCGCTCGGCGGCCTCGCGCAGCTCGTTCGTCTCGCGCTCGGCCGTCTCGCGCAGGTGCGCGACCTCGCTGCGGGCCGTCGCGCGCAGCTCGTTGGTCTCGCGCTCGGCACTCTGCCGCAGCGCGGACGCGTACTCCTCGGCCTCGCGGCGCAGCTCGGTGACCTCGGTCTCGGCGGTCGCGCGCAGGGTAGCGATCTCCTCCTCGGCTTGCGCGCGCGCCTCGGTCGTCTCGCGCTCAGCCGTCGCGCGGACGAAGGCCGCGTACTTGTCCGCCTCGGTGCGCAGGTTCTGCGTCTCGGCCGCGACGCGCTGCTCGAGCGCGTTCGCATCGCGCTCGGAGTCCCGGCGGACCTTCTCGGCGTGCTCCTCGGCCTGCGTGCGCAGCGTCGTGACCTCGGACTCGACCGTGCGGCGCAGGTCGGTCGCGTACGCCTCGGCCTCCGAGCGCAGTCGCGAGGCGGTCTCCTCGGCCTCCGAGCGCAGTGCCGCGGTCTCCTGCGCGGTGCGCTGGCGCAGCTCGGTCGTCTCGGCGTCGGCCGCCTGGCGCAGGTCGGTCGCGTAGCGCTCGGCCTCCTCGCGCTGCGCGGCAGTCTCGGTCTCGGTGCGCTGGCGCAGCTCGGTCGTCTCACGCTCGGTCGTCACGCGCAGCTCGGTCGTCTCCCGCTCGACGGTCGCGCGCAGCGTCGCGAGCTCGCGCTCGAGGCTCGAACGGCGCTCGGACTCCTCGGTCGTGATCGCGCTGTGGATACGAGCGGCCTCGCGCTCGGCCGAGCCTACGAGCTCCTCGGCGCGACGCTGCGCCGCGGACAGGGCGCTCTCGGCCTCCGCGGCGGCGGTTGCCCGGACCTCGTCCGCCTCGCGGCGTGCGGTCGCAAGCATCTCGGCGACCTCGTTCTCGGCCCTCGCCCGGAGCTGGCCCGCGGCGAGCTTCGCGCGTGCGAGAGTGTCGGAGGCCTGGGCGTTCGCCTGGGCGACGACGTCGCTCGACTGCTCCTCGGCGCTGCGCAGGAGCTGCTCGATGCGCGAGCCGAGCCCCGAGTACGTCGGCCGCTCGGCCTCCCGAAGCTGGCGGTGCGCCTCGGAGAGCTCGCCCGCGATCTGCATGGTCTTCGCGTCGAGCTGCTCGACCTGGGCGCGGGCCTCGGCGAGCGCCTGCTCGAGCGAGGCGACGTGCGAGTCGACATGGGACTTGTCGTACCCGCGCATGACGGTCGGGAACTGCACGCGCTCGTCGGACACTCGTTCTCCTCCAGTTGCAGGCCGTGCGCAGGTCGACGCGGTGCCTCCGGGGCGTCCGGCCCACCACGCCGGTCCGCTGACGGTGGTCAGGATATCGACCAAACGGTCAGAATGCGTCGTGCTCTGCTTATCCTAGGACGCTGGACGTGAAGGGAACTGCGTGCATCTGCGTCTCACCGGGGCCGTGCTGGTCCTCCTCGGACTCGTCGCCGCCGGGAGCGGCGTCGCGTCGGCGACCCTGTGGCGTCCCGCGGACCACGTCCAGGCCGAGGCGATCGCGGCGGGGGCGACCACGCTCGTCGTGACCGAACCGGGCGTGCTTGAGCTCGTCGACGACACCGTGACCGTACGTGCGAGCGCCCCCGCGGGCAGCACGGTCGTGCTCGCGGTGGGCCGGGAGGCCGACGTGCGTGCGTGGGTCGGGCTCGACCCGCACACGCGTGTCACGGGTCTCGCAGACGCCTCGACGCTCGCGGCCGAGCCCGGCCAACCGGTCGCCCCGCCCGTCGAGACCCCGCCCGCCGACGACGCCTCGCCTGAGCCGACCGACGACGCGAGCCCCGAGACCACGGACGACGCCTCGCCCGAGACCACCGACGACGCACCGTCGTCGACCGCGGTCGAGGACCCCGAGAGCGCCGCGCCCGACCCCTCGGGCTCGGACATGTGGCTCGTCGAGACGAGCGGCGAGGGCTCGGCCGAGCTCAGCTGGACCCGCGAGCCCGGCCGCTTCTCGCTCCTCGTCGCGTCGACCGGCCCCGAGGCGGGTCCGCCGACGCTCGAGCTCACCTGGCCGCGCGAGGTCGCGACCCCGTGGCTCTGGCCGGGCGTCTGGACGGGTGTGGGCCTCGCGCTCGCAGGCGTCGCGCTCCTCGTGCTCGGGTGGACGCGCTCGCGGCGGAGGGACACGTGGACCGAGGTCGCCGAGCCCGAGCCTGCGGTCGAGGTCCCCACGGGCCCGCTCACGCGCCGTCAGCTGCGCGAGCTCGAGGCGGCCCGTGCGTCCCGTGCTCCCGCGACCCGTCGACGGCGCCGGGAGGCATCGGCTCCCACCGGGGTGTCCCCGAGCGCGGCCTCGCCCGCTGCGCCCGCGGGCGGGGAGCCGACGCAGCCGTTCGTACCCGCTTCGACGGTCCCGTCGGCGCCAGCTCCCACGGCGACCTTGTCGACCCCGAGCCTGCCGTCGGACCTCGCCGCGTCGAGCACCCCGACGTCGAGCGTCCCAGGGTCGGACGTCCCCGGGTCGAGCGCTCGGGCCGGGGGCGCCCTCGCCCAGGGCGCCCCGACCCACGACGCTCCGGCCCAGGTTGCTTCGGCCCACGACGCTCCGGCCCAGGATGCTTCGGACCAGGCTGCTTCGGCCCAGTCGCCCGCACCCCGAGTCCCGGCACCGGGCAGCACCGCACCGACCACGGCCCCCGGTCCGGGGGCTCCCGCTGCCCCGGAGACCGGGCTGCCGTCCCGTCTCCCGCGCCGCGAGGTGACCGGCGCGCCCGCGGACGCCGCGCCCTTCGTCCCGACCTTCGAGCCACAGCGGCCCGGAGGAGTCGTCCCGCACGTCCCGTCGAGGCCACCTGCGGCCGGCGCGCAACCCTCCTCTCGCTGGCCCTCCGTCAGCGCGGGGCCGGTCGACACCGGGCCGGGCACGACCGCGCCCGCAGCGCACTCGGGTGCGGCCGCCGCCCCGCCCGAGCGCACGGAACCTGGCGGCGCGCCCACGGGTGAGACCGACCCTGCGACGGCGTCGCAGGCGCGCCTGCGCTCGCGGACCGGGAAGTTCTTCCAGCGCCGCCGCGAGCAGCCCTCCGCCCCGCCCACGCCCGAGCCGACCGCCCCGCCCGAGGCTCCCGCGGGAGGACCGGTCGAGCCCGGCCCGGTCGTCGAGCCGCAGCCCACGACGTGGGACGCGGGACGGCCCGTCGGCTCGCCCCCGCCGTCGTCCTCCTCGCCCGGGCGGGACGCCTCCGCGGACGCGTGGCGAGCCCGGTGGGGGTTCGTCGAGGTGCCGATCGAGGACGACGACGAGGACGGAGGAACCGCATGAGCCGCAGAGCCCCGCTCGCCCTTGCCGCGGTCCTCGTGCTCGCCGGCTGCGCGACCCCCCTGCCGGTCCCGAGCCCCGACCCGGTCCCCGCGGTCCCACCCCCGACCCTGACGGCCGAGCAGGTCCGCGAGGTGCTCGAGGAGGTCGGCTCGGTGCTCGAGGAGGCCGACGACGAGCTCGACGAGGAGATCCTCGCGCGGCGCGTCGCGGGACCGGCGCTCACGATCCGCACCGCGGAGTACACGGTCAACCGGGCGCTCGAGGACGACGTCGATCTCGTGACCGTCCCGACGTCGGACCGCACGATCGTCGTCCCCACGACCGAGACCTGGCCGCGCTCGGTGCTCGTCGTGACCGAGCAGCCCGAGGACCTGCAGAGCCCGCGGCTGCTTGTGCTCACCCAGCAGACCCCGCGTGAGGACTACCTGCTCACCTCGTGGAGCCGCCTCCTGCCTGATCGTCAGGTGCCCCCGACCTTCGTGCCCGAGGTCGGCAGCGTCCCGCTCCCGCTCGACGCCGAGGGCCTCGCCGCGACGCCCGCCGAGGTCGGCGAGATGTACGCCGACGTCATCAAGGACGGTGACGACTCGCCGCACGCCGCACGCTTCGGCGAGGACGTGTTCCGCGAACGTCTCGCGCTCGTGCGCGAGCAGTACGAGAAGATCGCCGAGCAGGCCGGCGGGAAGTTCACCGAGCGCTACACCCCCGAGGTCGAGCAGACCGTGGCCGTGTCGACTGCGGACGGCGGCGCGATCGTCGTCGTCCCGTTCACCTCGCGCACGAGGATCACGACCGACGAGCGCGAGCTCTCCCTCGGGCGCGCCGAGCGCGCGCTGCTCGGCAAGCGCACGGTCGGCAAGCGCGCGACGTTCACATGGACGGGTGTCGTGACCTTCGTCGTCCCGCCCGAGGGGTCGACCGAGACGATCACCGTCCTGGCCGCCGAGCACGTCCGCACGGACGTCACTGGCACGTAGGAGGATTGAGATGAGCCAGCCCAGCCAGCCCGAGCGCATCGAGATGCGTGGAGCAGTCGACCTGTCCGGTCTCGCGCGGTCCGCGGGGCCCGCCCCGGGCGAGCCCGGCGGGATCCCCGCACCCGGCCCCTACACGGTCGACGCGGACACCGCCTCGTTCGGCGAGCTCGTCCAGGCCTCGACGCAGTACCCCGTCCTCGTCGTGCTGTGGGCACAGTGGAGCGAGGTGTCGACAACGCTTCTGCGCGACCTCGGGACGCTCGCGGAGGAGTCCGCGGGGGCCTTCCTGCTCGCGCGCATCGACGCCGAGGCCAACCCGCAGGTCGCCCAGGCGTTCCGCGCGCAGAGCGTCCCGACGACGGTCGCGCTGCTCGGTGGGCAACCCCTCCCGCTCTTCGAGGGCGGGGTGCCGATCGATCAGCTGCGCGGCCTCGTCGCCCAGATCAAGGAGGCCGCGGCGGCGAACCAGATCACGGGCCTGGCTCCCGCGGGCCCGGGCGAGCGGGGTGCTGCGGCGCAGCCCGAGGAGCCGCCGCTGCCCCCGCTGCACCAGGAGGCCTACGACGCGATCGAGCGCGACGACCTGCCCGCCGCGGTCGCTGCGTACACCAAGGCGCTCGAGGAGAACCCGCGCGACGAGGACGCACGGGCCGGGCTCGCGCAGGTGCGCCTGCTCGAGCGGCTGCGCGGCGCGGACCCGCAGGCCGTCCGCAGGGCTGCGGCGGACGCCCCCCAGGACGTCGACGCGCAGCTCGCGGTCGCCGACCTCGACGTCGCGACGGGTGCGGTCGAGGACAGCTTCGCCCCGCTCGTCGACCTCGTCCGGGCCACGGCGGGCGAGGAGCGCGACCGCGTGCGTGCCCACCTGCTCGAGCTGTTCGAGGTGGTCGGCGGGGAGGACGAGCGCGTCGTCGCGGCCCGTCGGGCCCTCGCCGCGGCGCTGTACTGAGCCGCGGCACCTGACCGGCAGGCACGCACCGGGCCCCGCACCCGCTCAGGCGGGTGTGAGGAAGAGCGCCCCGAGCGGGGGGACCCGTAGCGTGGCCGAGGCGGGACGTCCCTTGTGGGGGACCTCCTCCGCGACGACCTTCCCGAGGTTCCCCACGCCGCTCCCGCCGTACACCTCGGCATCGGTGTTGACCGCCTCGCGCCACTCGCCCGCGCGGGGGAGCGCGAGGCGGTAGCCCTCGTGCGGGACGCCCGCGAAGTTCACGACGACCGCGACGAGCGAACCGTCGTCACCCTTGCGCAGGAAGCTCAGCACGTTGAGGTCGGCCTCACCCGAGTCGATCCACTCGAAACCCTCGGGCACGTGGTCGAGCGACCACATGGCTCGGTGCTCGCGGTAGAACGCGTTGAGGTCGGTCACGAGCCGGTGCACGCCCGCGTGCGCGGGGTCGTCGAGCAGGTGCCACGGGAGCGACCCGCCCTCGGCCCACTCGGTGTCCTGAGCGAGCTCGGCGCCCATGAACAGCAGCTGCTTGCCCGGGTGGGACCACTGGTAGGCGAGCAGGTTGCGCAGCCCTGCGAGCTGCTGCCAGCGGTCACCCGGCTGCTTCGTCAGGAGCGAGCCCTTGCCGTGCACGACCTCGTCGTGGCTGAGCGGGAGGACGAACTGCTCGGAGAAGGCGTACACGAGCGAGAACGTCACCTCATGGTGGTGGTAGCGCCGGTTGACGGGCTCCTCCGCGAGGTAGCGCAGGGTGTCGTTCATCCAGCCCATGTTCCACTTGAGCGAGAAGCCGAGCCCGCCCGCGTCGGTGGGCGCCGTGACCCCGGGCCACGCGGTCGACTCCTCGGCGATCATGACGATCCCGGGGCAGCGCCGGT
>ENA-UOUL01003504-UOUL01003504.1-bioreactor-metagenome-genome-assembly--contig:-NODE-3504-length-15913-cov-3.428770_pt1 | contig 15913 bp, 17 predicted proteins | sample MGYA00249838_ERZ747220 | MGnify/ENA primary metagenome ERZ747220 (study PRJEB28778, sample SAMN05720191) | bioreactor metagenome | isolation source: Anaerobic biogas reactor | place: USA:Washington...
CGCACCTGCGACGCCTTCAACGTGCCGATCCTCACCTTCGTGGACGTCCCCGGCTTCCTGCCCGGCACGGACCAGGAGTTCGGCGGCATCATCCGGCGCGGCGCCAAGCTGCTCTACGCGTATGCCGAGGCGACCGTGCCACTCGTCACCGTCATCACCCGCAAGGCCTACGGCGGGGCGTATGACGTCATGGGCTCCAAGCACCTCGGCGCCGACATCAACCTGGCCTGGCCGACCGCGCAGATCGCGGTGATGGGCGCCCAGGGTGCGGCCAACATCCTCTACCGCAAGCAGCTCGCGGCCGCCGCGGACGAGGGCCGCGACGTCGACGCCGAGCGGGCCCGCCGGATCCAGGAGTACGAGGACACCCTGGCCAACCCCTACATCGCGGCCGAGCGCGGCTACGTCGACGCGGTGATCGCACCGTCGGAGACCCGCGTCGAGGTCGTCAAGGCGCTGCGAACCCTGGCCACCAAGCGGGACACCCGGCCCCCGCGCAAGCACGGGAACATCCCGCTGTGAGCGCGCCGGAGAAGGGTTCGGACGCCAGCACGGGTGCCGCGGACGCCGACACGGGCGCGACCACTGCACGTCCGGTGCTGCGGGTCGTCTCCGGCAACCCGACCCCGGAGGAGATCGCGGTGATCACCGCCGTCGTGGCGGCGGCGTCCGCCGGCGGGGACGGCGCGACGGGACCGCCCGCTCCCTCCTCGTCCGTGTGGGGCCGCTCCTCCCGCGCGCCCGGCCACCGGCCCGCGCCGGGCCCCGGCGCCTGGCGCGTCTCCGGCCTCCCCCGCTGAGCCCACCGAGCGAGCAACGCCACGCGGCCCGTCCGCTGCGCCACCCCACTCCGATCGCCCAACCCTGCGCAGCGTGGAATCGCCCAGTGCACCGACTCTTGACGCTCTCGGGTCGTCAGCCGGCAAGAGTCGCTGCAGTCGGCGAGGCACAACGTGCTGAAGGCGGGCACCACGCGCCCGGTCGACCTCTGGAACGCAACGCGACGCGCTCGGTGGGGTCGTAGGCCGCAACACGGTGCGCCCGGTCGGGAGGGGGGACGGGGGAGGAAGAACGCCGCGCCACTGCCCCAGTCGACAGGAAGATCGTCGCCAGAACGGGCCTCTAACAGGAAAATCGTCACCATAGTGGCAGTTCGGCAGGATCTGCCGTGCGTTGCGGGGCACCGCTGAGGTACTGTCCGAAGCAGAGCCGTCCACACCCACCACGCACTCACGGAGGAATGACAATGGCGTCCCGCTTCCGGGTCACGTACGCGACCCTGTCCGCCGACAACGAGGACCTGCACGCCTGGTACGAGGAGGGCCTGGAGACCGCTCGCGGCTGGTTCGGCCGGCACATCACGCCCTTCGTCAACGGCGAGGAGCGTCCCGGCGGGGAGACCTTCGAGGTCCGCAGCCCGGTCGACACCTCGGTGACCCTCTGCACGGTCGCCTCCGCCACGACCCAGGACGTCGCCGACGCGGTGGCCGCGGCCAAGGCGGCCCGCAGCAGCTGGGGCAACACCGACTGGCGGGAGCGGGTCCGCATCCTGCGCGCGGCCGCCGAGCTGATCAGCGACCGCTGCGCCGAGTTCGCCGCCGTGATGACCATGGAGGTCGGCAAGAACCGCCTCGAGGCGCTGGGTGACGTGGAGGAGGCCGCGGACCTGATCCGCTACTACTGCACCCAGATGGAGCAGAACAACGGCTTCGCCAAGGACATGGACAAGCTTCTGGAGAAGGAGAGCACCCGCAGCGTCATGCGTCCGTATGGCGTGTGGGGCGTCATCGTGCCGTTCAACTACCCGATGGCGCTGGCCGCAGGCCCCGCCGGTGGCGCGCTGGTCGCGGGAAACACGGTCGTCCTGAAGCCGGCCCCGCAGGGCACGTTCTCCTCCGCCCTGTTCACCGACTGCCTGCGCGAGGCCGGCGTGCCCGCCGACGCCTTCCACATGGTCCCCGGCGGCGACGAGATCGGCCAGGCGCTGGTGGCCGACCCGGACGTCGACGGCATCACCTTCACCGGGTCGTATGCCGTGGGCATGTCCATCTACCACCAGTTCGGCAAGGACTACCCCAAGCCGGTCATCTGCGAGATGGGCGGCAAGAACCCGACCATCGTCACCGCCAAGGCCGACCTGGACCTCGCCGCCCAGGGAATCACCCGCTCCGCCTTCAGCTTCTCGGGCCAGAAGTGCTCGGCCAACTCCCGCGTCTACGTCGAGCGGGAGGTGTATGACGAGCTGCTGGGCAAGATCGTCGAGCGCGCCAAGTCACTGGTCCTGGACGACCCGACCAAGCGCGACACCTTCCTCGGTCCGGTCATCGAGGAGGAGTCGGTGCGCCGCTACGAGAAGTCGGTCGCCCACGCCAAGGAGTCGGGCACCGTCGTGCTCGGCGGCGAGGTGCTCGGGGCGACCCCCGACGGGGCGCAGGGCTACTACGTGGCCCCCACGATCGTCACCGACCTGCCGCTGGACGACAAGCTCTTCCGCGACGAGCTGTTCCTGCCCTTCCTGGCGATCGCACCGGTCGACTCCCTGGAGCAGGGCCTGGAGCTGGCCAACGACTCGGACCTGGGGCTGACGGCCGGGTTCTTCTCCTCCGACGAGACCGAGATCCAGCAGTTCTTCGACGGCATCGAGGCCGGCGTGGTCTACGTCAACCGTCCCGCCGGCGCCACGACCGGTGCGTGGCCGGGCGTCCAGCCGTTCGGCGGTTGGAAGGGCTCGGGCACCTACGGCAACGCCGGCGGCGGCCTCTACTACGTCCAGCAGTTCATGCGCGAGCAGTCGCGCACCGTGGTCGCCTGACCCCACGACATACGAGCACACCCCACGAGAGGACCCCTGACCAGATGAGCGCCACCATCACCGAGACCGACCAGCAGGGCATCGACACCAGCCGTCCCGTGCCGGACATCCGCACCGCCCTGCCCGGTCCGGAGGGGCAGAAGGTGCTGGCCCGGGACGGTGCCGTCACCAGCCCGTCGCTCCCCCGCGCCTACCCCCTCGTGCCCAAGCGCGCCAGCGGCTCGACGATGGAGGACGTCGACGGCAACCTGTTCCTCGACCTCAACGCCGGCATCGCGGTCAACTCCACCGGGCACACCCACCCGGCGGTGGTCACGGCCGTCAAGGAGCAGGCCGACAAGCTGCTCCACTACTCCGCGAGCGACTTCTACCTGCCGATCTACTCCGAGATGTGCCAGGCGCTGGCGGAGACGCTGCCGATCGACGGGCCGACCCGGGTCTTCCTCACCAACTCCGGTGCCGAGGCCGTCGAGGGCGCGATCAAGCTGGCCCGCTACGCCACCGGTCGCTCGCACCTGATCAGCTTCTTCGGCGCCTTCCACGGCCGCACCTACGGCGCGGTCAGCCTGACCGCGTCGAAGGCGAAGTACCACAAGGGCTTCGGCCCGCTCCTGCAGGGCGTGCACCACGTGCCCTACGCCTTCGCCGAGGTCGACGAGAACGGCCGACGCAGCCACGACGAGGAGGCCACCTTCCGCGAGCTGGAGCGGCTCTTCGAGACCGAGGTCGACCCCAAGGAGGTCGCCGCGATCTTCCTGGAGCCGGTGCAGGGCGAGGGCGGCTACATCATCCCGCCGGCCTCCTGGGTGCAGCGGCTGCGCGCGCTGTGCGACGAGCACGGCATCCTGCTGGTCGCCGACGAGGTGCAGTCCGGCGCGGGCCGCACCGGCAAGATGTGGGCGATCGAGCTGGCCGACGTGCAGCCCGACATCCTGATCAGCGCCAAGGGGCTGGCCTCCGGGCTGCCGCTGGGTGCGTTCGCCGCCCGCGCGGACCTGATGGAGACGTGGGGCGCCGGCGCCCACGGCTCCACCTACGGCGGCAGCCCGATCCCGTGCGCGGCCGGCCTGGCCACGCTGCGCACGATCAAGGAGGAGAACCTCCTGGCCAACGCCACCACCGTGGGCGAGCAGCTGCTCAGCGGCCTGCGTGACCTGCAGGCCCAGCACCCCGAGATCATCACCGACGTCCGGGGCGTGGGCCTGATGATCGGCGTGGAGTTCCGCGACGCGGCGACGGCCGCCGAGGCACAGACCCAGGCCTTCCAGCGCGGCCTGCTCGTGCTCGACTGCGGCGTCCGCACGATCCGCATCTCCCCGCCGCTGGTCTTCACCGCCGACGAGGCGAGCACCGCGCTGCGCGTCCTGGGCGAGGCGCTCGCCGCGGTCCGGGTCTGACGGCCCGCGGGTGGGCGGACACGTCTTCGCCCGCGGCCGTGACCTGCCGGTCGCGGTCCGCGGGCACGGGTGCGAGATCACCGACGCCGACGGCCGGACCTACCTGGACGGGGCCGGCGGCGCGATCGTGGTCGGCATCGGCCACGGCGTCGGGCAGGTCGGCGAGGCGATCGCCGCCCAGTCCGCGCGGCTCGCCTACGCCCACGGCAGCGCCTTCACCACCGACACGCTGGAGGAGTATGCCGACCGGCTGGCCGGCATACTCCCCGTCACCGACGCGCGGGTCTACCCGGTGTCGGGCGGCAGCGAGGCCGTCGAGACCGCGCTGAAGATGGCCCGGGCCTACCACCTGGCCCGCGGCCAGGACCGGCACGTGGTCATCGGGCGCAGCGGGTCTTACCACGGCAACACCCGTGGGGCACTGGACGTCGGCTCCCGGGACGGGCTGCGGGCGCCCTACCTGCCGTGGCTCGGGCAGGCCGCACACACGGGCACGCCCTACGAGTACCGCTGCGCCGCCCCCGCCCACCCGCAGGGGTGCGGGCGGTGGCACGCCGAGCAGCTCGACATACTCATCACCCAGCTCGGGTCGGAACGGGTGGCCGCCTTCATCGCCGAGCCGGTCTCCGGCGCCGCCCTGGGCGCCTGCGTGCCCCCGGAGGACTACTGGCCCGCCATCCAGGACGTATGCCGTGCGCACGGTGTCCTGGTCGTCGCCGACGAGGTGATGACCGGGTTCGGCCGGACCGGGCGCTGGTTCGCCAGCGAGCACTTCGGGCTCGAGCCGGACCTGCTGGTCGCGGCCAAGGGCGCCGCCTCGGGCTACTGGCCGCTGGGACTGGCCGTCGCCAGCGGCGCCGTGCACGACACGATCGGCGAGGCCTCGCTGACCCACGGCTTCACCTACTCCCACCACCACGTCGGCGCCGCGGCCGGGCTGGCGGTGCTGGACTACCTGGTCGAACACGACCTGGTGGCCGCCTCGGCGGAGCGCGGAGCCCAGCTGGGCACGGCCCTGGCCGAGCGGCTCGGCGACCACCCGCACGTCGGCGACGTCCGCGGCCTGGGGCTGCTCCGGGCGGTGGAGCTGGTCGCGGACCGGGAGACCCGGGCCCCGTTCCCCCGGGCCGAGCGGGTGACCGAGCGCGTGCTCGCGGCGGGGAAAGCGGCGGGCGTGCTGATCTACCCGGGCACCGGCTGCGCCGACGGCACGAATGGCGACCTGCTCGTCCTCGGGCCTCCCCTGGTGATCACGCCCGCGCAGGTGGAGCGGCTGGCCGGCCTGGTCGCCGGCGCGGTCCGCGAGGTGCTGCCCGGGTGACGGCCGACTACGACGCGTTCGCCGCGGCATACTCCCGTGACAACGAGACCAACCTCCTCAACGGCCACTACGAGCGTCCGGCGATGATCGACCTGGTCGGCGACGTCGCCGGCCACCGCGTGCTCGACGCGGGGTGCGGGTCGGGGGCCCTCGGCGCCGCGCTCCGCGACCGCGGCGCGACCGTGACCGGCTTCGACGCCAGCGCCAGCATGGTGGAACTGGCCCGGCAGCGGCTGGGCGCTGACGCCGACCTGCACGTCGCCGACCTGGGCGGTCCGCTCCCCTTCGACGACAACACCTTCGACGACGTCGTCGCCTCGCTGGTGCTGCACTACCTGGAGGACTGGGTCGCTCCGCTGACCGAGCTGCGGCGCGTCCTGCGGCCGGGCGGACGGGTCGTCCTGTCGGTGAACCACCCCAATGCCTACCTGGTCAACCACCGGGGCAGCGACTACTTCGCCACCACGCAGTACTCCGACACCTTCACCTTCGACGGCCAGGAGGCGGTGCTGACCTACTGGCACCGGCCGCTCCACGCGATGACCGACGCGTTCACGCAGGCAGGGTTCCGTCTGCGTGTGGTCAGCGAGCCGCCGTATGCCGTGGACACGCCCGCCGAGCTCCTCCCCCCGGGTCTGGGCGACCGAAAGGCGTTCGTGTGCTTCCTGTTCTTCGTCCTCGAGGCACCCTGACGGCTGTCCCGCCCGGACGTGATCACGGGAGGGCGGGCTTGCCGGACCGGGAGCGGAGCCTGGCGAAGAGGAACGCGGCGGGCGCCTGGATCGCCGCCGCCAGCAGCAGGGCGGTCTGCACCCCCGCCCGGCTCGCGACCATGCCCAGCGACGGCCCACCCACGATCTGCCCGACGGCGTCCGCCTGACCCATCATCGACAGGGTGGTCGCTCGCGACCCGGGGTTGGTGATGGTGCGGTTGAGCCACGCGTGGGCCACCGGCCAGCTCACCGACTGTGCCGCGTCGCGGGTCCACTTGCCGGCGAGCGCGGCCCCGAGGTTGCCGGCCAGCGCGAACAGGGCCACCCCGCCGGCCTCGACCAGGACGAGGACCGCCATGACACGGGTCGGGTGTTCGGCGTTCAGGGCTGCGGGCGCCAGGCGGTTGGCGAGCAGCGAGGCGATCAGCCCGACGAGTGAGGCGGCGAGGGCGAACAGGGTGAACCACGTGGCGACGTCGTCCCCGGTCCCAAGGTCGGGCAGGCCGATGTGGTTGATGATCCTGTCCACCCAGAGGCGGTCCAGGACCTCGCTGGTCAGACCGGCGAGCAGCCCGACGAGGAGGAAGGTGCGGATGACGCGGTGGCGAGTGGCGGCATACAGCCCCTCTCTCGTGGTCGCCCACAGGTGGCCCCAGGTGTCCCGGTCCCCGCGCGGGGTGGGGGCGAAGTTGTCCTCGCGCATGAGGAGGGACATCACGGCACCGAGCACGACGAAGCCGACGCCGCCGGCGACGATGGGCCAGGCGAGGGCGACCTGGCCCAGCAGGCCCGCGGCGAGGATGCCCACGATGGTCATCCCGAGCTTGACCTGGTGGCCGCGGGTGAAGACCGGCTGGACCGCGTCCTCTCCCACCTCGTCGGTGACCCACGCCTCGGCGGCGCCGGAGACGAAGGTGTAGCCCAGGCCCGAGACGACCTGCGCGGCCAGGATCGCCCAGAACGCCGGGACGGCCATCACGCACACGCCGAGCCCGATGGTGACCAGGCCGATGACGACCGAGAGCTTGCGGGAGTGGACGTCGGCGACAACCCCTGTCGGGATCTCGCCGAGGAAGCAGGTCGCTTCCAGGACGGTGCCGACGACGATGAGCTGGAAGGGGGTCAGGCCGACGACGTCGACCTGGTAGACGAGCGAGAGGGTGAAGGCCAGGGCCCACAGGAAAGCCCAGGCCCCTTGGAGGGTCACGTAGGTCCGGGCGGGGTCGGCGAGGCGGGCGAGACGAGGATTCACGACAGAGTCCTTGGGGAGCGGGCGCGGCGGGCGGCCGCGGTCATGGGCGAACGAGGGGTTCGCGACGCGACGGCTCGACACCTCTGCGGTGTGCCGTCGTCCTGACCGGTGCCCACGTGGTCACTCGCGCGGGAGCGCCCACACGTCTCGGGGAGCACCGACCTGCTCAGGAAGTGATTCGCACGGCCACGAGGCTACGGCGCCGGGGGTGCTGCCGCAAGCGGTTTCCTTGCTGCCTCGCTTCTTGTGGACGACGCGGTTCCCTGGGCTCCGCACTCTGGTTTGGTGGCGTCCGTCAACGATTGGGGGCACGATGATGAGCGTGTCGGTCACGTCCCACACAGGCCCGCTGACGCGGGACGACCTGGATGCGCTCCGCCCCGCCGAGGGGTCGGAGCGATATGAGTTGCTGGACGGGGCGATCATCGTGACGCCGGGTCCGGGGTGGTGGCACCAGGCGATGGTCCTGGAGCTCGCGGTGCTGCTGCGGACTCGACGACCCGACGGGCTGGTGCTGAAGCTTGCACCGTTCGACGTTGCGCTGGCCGAGGACACGGTGCTGCAGCCCGATCTGCTCGTGGCGGCGCGCGGGGACCTCACCGATCAGGAGCTCCCCTCGGCGCCGTTGCTCGCAGTCGAGGTCCTGTCCCCGAGCACCCGCCGCATCGACGAGTTACTCAAACGCGACCGCTTCGCCGCTGCGGGCGTGCCGTCATACTGGCTGGTCGACCCCGCCGGACCGTCGGTGACGGTGCTCGAGCTCGGGGACGGTGCCTACCGCGAGGCGCAGGTGGCCCGCGGGGAGGAGTGGGTCAGGGTCACCGCCCCCTTCCCGCTGGAGTTCCGGCCGGTGGACCTGCTGCAGGAGTAACCCCTGCCTGCAGGGCGAGTCATCAGGGACGCCATGGGTGCCTGGTCGAGTAGCGCGCCGGCGATCAGGGCGCAGCACCGGGCGACGACGCGGCGTTGGCGCGGCGCACCCTGACGCGGTTGATCTCAGCGAGGTTCTTCGTGAGTTCGACGTTGACCCAGGAGGCGACGAACCACAGGGGCTGCGGCTCCGGCATGAGCCACTCGATCGGCGCATCCAGGTCGGCGGTCGCCAGGACCTCGTCCCACCTCTGCTTGACCGCGTGGATGCCTGCGGTGCCGCCGGACCAGCGGTGCGTGTCGGGAGCGACCGGGGGTTGGCCGTTGACGCGCGAGAGCGTGTCCGTCCACCACCACTCGATGTGCCAGAGCAGCCAGGCGATCGTCACCTCGGGGATCGGTTGTGCCTCCTCGTCGGGCCAGTCCGCTACCCAGCCATCGGCCTGCTGGCGGACGGTGCACACGTTGCTGGAGCCCTCCCAGAGCGCGAGCTCCTCGTCGATCTCTGGCAGGACGAACTCCTCCGCGAAACGCCACATGATGGTGAGCTGCCGCTGAAGGAGAGTCCGACGGTCTCCGCTGTCATCCACGCGTCCATCCAACCGCACCTCAGCCCTGGGGCACGAGCTGCAGCGCATTTCCGCGGGCCCCTGGCTGCAGGCTGAGAGACTGGGGGCATGAGGACGCGCGCACCCAAGACCGACGCCGAGAAGTCCGCAGCCCGGCAGGCTGCGAACATGGCGCGCCTCGCCAGGATGCCTCTGGCGTCCGTCTATCCCCACTACGTGACCAAGGTCGAGAAGAAGGGCCGCACGCGGGCGGAGCTGGACGAGGTCATCACCTGGCTCACCGGCCTGGACGACGCGCAGCTCCGGAGGCACCTCGACGTGGAGACCTCCTTCGAGGAACTGTTCGAGCAGGTCACCATCAACCCCAGCGCCTCCCTGATCACGGGGGTCGTGTGCGGCGTGCGGGTCGAGGACATCGAGGACCCGTTCATGCAGAAGCTCCGCTACCTCGACAAGCTGGTCGACGAGCTCGCCAAGGGCAAGGCGATGGATAAGATCCTGCGCGCCTAGGCGACGCCCCGTGCGCTCGGTCCCCCGTGAGAGCGACGCCCCGTGCGCTCGGTCGCCCCTGAGAGCGACGCCCCGTGCGCTCGGTCGCCCCGTGAGTCAGGCCGGTGTGCGACCGGTGCGGCGCTCGAAGGACTCGGCCAGCTGCGCGAACTCCTCGCCGGCGAGCACACCGGAGGCGAGGACCCGCTCGACGAGGTCCAGGTCGCCGGTCAGCGCCCGGAACATCTGGGGCACGGTGAGGCCGTGGTCCGGCACCGCACGCACGGTGAGCGGGTCGTCGGCGCGGACCTCCCCCGGCTCGACCACGGCACAGTAGGCGCCGGTCAGCCCGTGGTGCGAGAACCGCTTGATCCACTGCTTCTCACCGAGATGCCCGGCGAAGGTGCGGCACGGGATGCGCGGCCCCGCCACCCGCAGCACCACCGCGGGCGCGTCGGGGTCGCCCACCGCGATCAGCGACCCCACGACCAGACCGTCGACGTCGAGCCCGGTCGTAGTGAGGTTCTCGCCGAAGATCCCCGAGCGCAGCGGGCGGTCCAGCTCGACCTCCCACCAGTCGAGCTCCTCGCGGGCGAAGAGGTAGACCGCCTTGTTGTCCCCGCCGTGGAACCGCCGGTCGCCGATGTGGTCGCCCACGACCCCGCTGCCCAGGCCGCCCACCTTCGGGCCGGGCGCACGGACGCTCAGCGAGCTCACGGCATACTTGTCGATCCCGGTCGTCCCGGTGGGGGCGCTGGTGTGGTCGGTGGGGACGGCCTTCCCGACGTTGACGGACAGGACACGGGCAGGCTGAGGCATGCGCATAACCTACGGGTCCGCACCGGCGGATCAGGAGGGGAGTATGCCGTAGGCGTGGGTCGCCGTCACCGTGAGCACCAGGCGCTGCTCGGCCACCATGGCCGTGCGGTACTCCTCCCAGTCCGGGTGCTCGCCCGCCAGGGTGCGGTAGAGGTCGACGAGGGCATCCCCCGCGGCGTCGTGCGGGTCGGTCGTGATCTCCCCGAGGTGGGCGTCCCCGTCGACCACGAGGTACTCCCACCGCCCGCCGGCCACCAGGAAGGTGGCACGCGGGTCGCGGCGCAGGTTCTTGTACTTCGCACGGCTGCCGGTGATCGAGACGCGGAAGGTGTCGGTCGCGGGGTCGAAGTGGTAGCCCACCTGGGACAGCTGCGGCCGGCCGTCCCGCTTGATGGTGGCCAGGCTCGCCAGGCCGTGGGCGGACAGGAACTCGCGTTGGGCGTCGGTGAGGGACATGGCCCAACGCTAGCCGCCGGGGCCGGTGCGGCCGCACCGGGAAAGCGCGTGGCCGGGGCCGTTGCGCGTGGGATAGCGTCAGCCCGTGACCGAGACCACGAGCCGCCCCCAGACCGAGATCGACCGCGTCGCCGAGGCGCACCTGCAGGCCAGCGTCGAGCTGAGCCCGATGGCCGCCACCTACCTGGGCATGCCGGGCCGCACCGACGAGATCGATGACCTGTCCTTCGACGGCCTGCGCGCCCACCGCGACCTCAACCGGCGCACGCTGGACGCGCTGGCGACCCTGGAGCCGACCGACGACGTCGACAAGGTGACGCTGGCAGCGATGCGCGAGCGCCTGTCGCTGGAGGTCGAGGGGATCGATCGCACGCTCGAGGGCAAGGACCCGATGGAGCTCAACGTCATCGCCTGCCCGGTGCAGTCCGTGCGTGACGTCTTCGACATCATGCCCAAGGGCTCCGCGGAGGACTGGGGCACGATCACCGCTCGCCTGCGTGCCGTGGGGCCGGCCTTCGAGCAGTATGCCGAGTCCCTCGCCTCCTCCGCCGCCCACGGAGCGGTCTCCCCGCGCCGCCAGGTGGAGAAGGTGGCTGAGCAGTGCGCGGACCAGGCGGGGGACGCCTCCACCTTCGGGGCGCTGCTGACGGAGGCGGAGGAGCAGCCGGAGGAGCTGCGCCAGGATCTCGCCTCGGCGGTCGAGGAGGCCAAGGCGGCCTTCGGGCGGCTGGGCACCTACCTGACCGAGGAGATCCTGCCGCAGGCGCCGGAGTCCGACGCGGCTGGCGTGGAGCGCTACCGGATCGCCTCGCGCCAGTTCCTGGGTGCGCAGATCGACCTGGCCGAGACCTACGCGTGGGGGCTGGAGGAGGTCGCACGGATCGACGCGCTGATGCTCGAGACGGCGCAGGCCATCAAGCCGGGGTCGACGGTCAAGGAGGCCATCGCGGTGCTGGACGCCGACCCGGCCTACCAGCTCAAGGGGACGGACGCGCTGCGCGAGTGGATGCAGGGCAAGGCCGACGAGGCGGTCGCGAACCTGGCCGACACCCACTTCGACGTGCCGGAGCCGGTGCGCACCATCGAGTGCATGATCGCGCCGAGCCAGACCGGCGGCGTCTACTACACCGGCCCCAGCGAGGACTTCTCCCGGCCGGGCCGCATGTGGTGGTCGGTGCCCAAGGGCGTCACCGAGTTCACCACCTGGCGGGAGCTGACCACCGTCTACCACGAGGGCGTCCCGGGCCACCACCTGCAGATCGGGCAGACCGTCTACCGCGGCGAGCTGCTCAACCGCTGGCGCCGGATGGCGTCCTGGACCTCCGGGCACGGCGAGGGCTGGGCGCTCTACTCCGAGTGGCTGATGGCCGACCTGGGCTACATGGACGACCCGGGCAACCGGATGGGGCTGCTCGACGGGCAGGCGCTGCGGGCCACCCGCGTGGTCCTCGACATCGGCATCCACTGCGGCTTCGAGGCCCCGGAGGAGGTCGGCGGCGGTGAGTGGACCTACGACAAGGCGTGGGAGTTCCTCAACAACCACACCAACATGGACGAGGGCTTCGCCCGCTTCGAGCTGGACCGCTACCTCGGCTGGCCCGGCCAGGCGCCGGCCTACAAGATCGGCGAGCGCCTCTGGTTGCAGCTGCGCGACCAGGTGCGCGAGGCCGAGGGCGATGACTTCGACCTCAAGGCCTTCCACCGCCGCGCCCTCGACATCGGCGGCGTCGGCCTGGACACCCTGCGGCAGGCGGTCCTCGGCGAGCTCTGAGCAGTCCCTCCGGGGAGCCGTGCCAGCTCAGAGCAGTTCCTCCGAGGAGCCGTGCGACTAAAGGGGCGCCGTGCGACGTCCAGGACGTCGCGTGGCGCCCATCTGGTCGCATCGTTCGGTGATCCGCCAACCGACCCTCAGCCGAGCCAGTGCTTGAGCAGGAGCCCCAGCGGCACCAGGACGACCGCCGACGCACCGATGGCCGCGACGAAGAGTGCGCCCTTGGCCTCCGCGCCCCAGGCCGGCTTGGCCCAGCCGGCCCGCTCGAGGACGGCCGCCAGTGGGCGGTCGAGGTCTGCGGTGTTGAAGGTGTAGTCCACCGCCCTGGACAGACCGTCCCGACCGGTGCCGAGCTCGATGCGCCTCTCGTAGCGCCACACCCGACCACCCCCGGTCTGTGAGTGCAGCGTCCCGACCACGGGGACCCCGGCCTGCCAATCCAGGGCGTGCCAGTGGTCGGTTCGGGACACCTTGCCGGGGCCAGCGAGCACGAGCCGGGTCTCGAAGACCCGGTCGGTCCCGTTCTTCTGCGCCAGCACCCACCAGGACCGGTCGCCGAGGTTCCAGGTCACCCGGATCATCCGGTCGTTGTGCTCGACGACGTATGGCGTGCCCTCCAGCTCGTGGGCCAGCGCGCCGGCCAGCACGGGGACCGGCCAGGGCCGGCCCAAGTCATCGGTGCCGGGGCTCGGCGCGGCCGGCACCAGGTCGTCGGCGACCTTGCGCCCGGTCTCGCGCCGGGCCCGGGGCGCGTAGGCCAGCGGCAGGATGCCGACGGCGAGCACCAGGAGCCCGACGACGATCAGCACCCAGCGTACGAAGGCGTCGTCCACGAGGAACGCCCCCACCAGGATCCCCAGCGCGGCCACGGTGAAGATCACCCCGATGACGATCATGGCGATCCACTTCTGGTGCGCCTTGATCTGCCAGCTCCACAGCATGTCGTCTCCTCCGATCGGTCAGCCGAAGCCGCCGGCAAGGGCGACGATCCCCATCGTCACCAGCATGGCCAGGGCGATGCCGATGCCGAGCAGGCCGATGACCAGGCCCGCGTGGCTCGAGGGGTCCAGCGCCGTGCGCCACCCGGCCAGCCCGAGCACGCGCTGCAACGGTCCGGCCACGTCGGCGGTGCTGAAGGTGTAGTCGACCTGACGGCCCACGCCCTTCTCCGCCGAGGCTCCCCACTCGATCCGCTTGGACCACTGGAAGGTCCGGCCCAGCTGGACGCTGCCGACCCCGCTGCCGACCAGCCCGCCGCGCACGGGCACACCCGCCTGCCAGTGCAGCATCTCCCGCCGGTCGGTCCGTTCGAAGACGCCGTCGCGCTCGCGGACGAGCGAGACCGAGAACGTCTCGCGCAGCGACTGGGCACCAGCCAGGACCCACCACGTCTGGTCGGCCAGGTCCAGGCTGACGGTGATGGTGTCGTCGTTGTGCTCGACGGCGTAGGGCGTGCCGGCCAGCTCGGTGGCCAGGGCCGCCGCGACGTCTGGCACGGGCCACGGACGCGGATGCCCGCCCAGCAGGGCGACGTCGACCGGCACCGCCGGCCGCAGCGGCGACGTGTCCGGCGTGATCCGGGCCGATCGGCGGCGTTCCCGGACGGCCAGCACGACCGCGGTGACCGCGACCAGGAGGAAGACCGACCCACCCAGCAGCAGCCACGGCCCGGCTGGTGTGCGCCACAGGACGACCGCGAGCACGACCGGGATCAGCCCCAGCGCGCCGAACACGACGGCGAGGACGAGGATGAGCGTGCGGAACATCTGCTGGTTGCTGGCCATGTCACCTCCGCGCACGCACGATACCTGCCCGCGGTGCGTCGGTCGGGTCCGTTACCGTGACCGGGTGCCGACCACGCTGACCCTGGCCTCCGCCTCCCCCGCCCGGCTGTCCACCCTGCGCTCGGCCGGGGTCGAGCCGCGGGTCGTGGTCTCGGACGTCGACGAGGACGCCGTCCTGGCGGCGGCCCAGGAGTCCGCGAGCGAGCCGCTCCACCCCGCGGACATCGCGCTGCTGCTGGCCCGTGCCAAGTGCGAGGACGTCGCGGCCACCGGCCCCGACACCGACCTGGTTCTCGGCTGCGACTCCGTGCTCGAGCTCGACGGCGAGGTCCACGGCAAGCCCGCGGACCCGGCCGAGGCGGTCAGCCGCTGGCGCAGGATGCGGGGGCGTTCCGGCATACTCCACACCGGCCACTGGCTGGTCGACCCCGGGACGCCGACGAGGACGGGACCGGGGGCACGGTCGGCGCCACATCCTCCACGCTCGTGCACTTCGCCGACCTCAGCGATGCGGAGATCGAGGACTACGTCGCCACCGGGGAGCCGCTGCGGGTGGCCGGCGCCTTCACCGTCGACGGCCTCGGCGGGCCCTACGTCACCGGGATCGAGGGGGACTTCCACACCGTGGTCGGCCTCGCCCTGCCGGTCCTGCGCACCCTGCTCGGCGACCTCGGGATCCCCTGGCACACTCTGCGATCGGCCGTATGACGACGGGCCGGGCCGGCGGACCGCCGCGGGGAGCCTCCCCGCGGGTCCTGCTGGCCTCGGCGGCCGAGTCCCTCGGCGAGCAGGTCGTGGTCGACTGGTGCGTGCGGCTCGTGCTGGGGCAGGAACGCCCTGATGACCCGGACCTGGCGTGGCTGGGTGGCACGGAGGACTGGCTGCCCTACTGGCGGCGGGTGTGGGGAGCGCGCGGGCTGCTCTATGTGTGGGACGACGGTGCGGTCGGAGCGGTGGCCGCAGCGCTGAGCGACGAGCACTGGCGGGTCCGCGAGATGGGGCTGAAGGTGGTCCGCGCCCACGGGCTGTCCCAGCTCACCGGTGAGGTCGCTGACCTGCGGGCCGACGAGAACGGCCGGGTCCGGGCCGCTGCGGAGCGCGCGCTGCGCTCGGGGTAGCTAGCGTGGCGGCATGGACGGTGACCTGCCCGACGAGACCCACCGCACCCCGCCGGACGTCGATGAGCTGACGGTCGAGGCGCTGGGCAAGCTCAGCGAGGCGCTGGAGAAGGTGGAGATCGCCCGCGGCGACCTCTACCGCTTCCACCAGATGACGGGGTCGGCGGACTTCGCGCTCGGTGACGCCGTGGACCTGCTCCGGCGGGCCGGGCACGAGGAGCTCGCCGACCGGATCGACACCGAGCTGGTGGGCCGCAACGTGCTGCCCGGGCGCTGGACCTTCCAGATCGTGGAGGACTACGACGACACCTACTGGTCGGTCTTCCGGGACCTGGAGCGGGAGGCGCGCGAGTCGCTGGTCGGCGGCACCCGGCACCTGCACGAGGCCCGGCTCAAGGAGCGGCGTCGCTCAGCCGGCCGACCCGGCCACGAGGCGACACCCGAGGAGCCGGCCGCACGGCATACTGCCTCACCACCCGAGGATCGCGACGGCTTGAAGGACGGGCGAGGCCACCTCGGGTGATGCGAACCCGCGGGCCCGT
>ENA-UOUL01003511-UOUL01003511.1-bioreactor-metagenome-genome-assembly--contig:-NODE-3511-length-15882-cov-4.540842_pt1 | contig 15882 bp, 16 predicted proteins | sample MGYA00249838_ERZ747220 | MGnify/ENA primary metagenome ERZ747220 (study PRJEB28778, sample SAMN05720191) | bioreactor metagenome | isolation source: Anaerobic biogas reactor | place: USA:Washington...
CCGTCAGCTCGGGGAATACAGCGGCCACTTCCTCGCGCCCGCGCTTCACCGAGCGCTGGGTGACCAAGGCGGCGAACAGCATAAACAGGCCAATGGCTCCTGCCGCAATCAGCAGGTAGGGCCACCAGGGCGTGGGGGCTGTTTTGCCCTCGGTCACCATGTAGCGCATGCGCGGATCGGTGTTGCTCAGCGTGGGGTCCTTGCTGTCCTCATAGGCCAGCCACCGCTCGCTGATGTAGGGGCGCAGCTCGCTGTCGGTTGACTGCACATAGCCCGTATAGGTAAACGGCTCGGTTTTGAGCTTCTCCTGCCGGGGGTCGGCGCTCATCATGTTGTTGATTTCGTCATGGGTCTCGCGCCCGGTATCCAGCACCAGGTCCTGCCCATCGGTGGTCTGGGCGAAGTGATACCAGCGGTTGTTCTTGGTGTCCTCCGCCAGGTTGGTATCCACCCAGTGCAGGTTCAGGGTGACCACCTTGCCCTGGCTGTCCTCCAAGCTCACGAAGGGATGCACATCATCGGCGGCCTTACGGTGCTGCATGATGGTGAAGATGATGCCCAACACACCGACAATCACCAGCACCAAAGCAATGGTGGTGGTGCGCCGCGCTCTGCCGGATGCCCGGTCAAACAAATCCTGCTGCATGTGTTCCTCCTGACGCGGGGCAAAGCCCCGGATAATCGACACACACAGTATACCCACCGCGCGCGGCGGTGCAATTGACGGAATGTCCTTATTCTGCTCGTATTTGCTGAAAATCGGCTACGAATGTTTCACGTGAAACATTCCGGCGGGCTACTAATTAGTCTCCTGGGCGCAGGCGGTCTCCTGTTTGGTCTTCTTGTCCACCACATGGCGGTTGGCCAGCTCGCGGGTAACCGCCTCCACCGGGATATCCATCTGCGCCATCAGCACCAGCACATGGTAGCACAGGTCGGCCACCTCGTAGATGGTCTCGGCCCGGTCGCCGCCCTTGCCGGCGACGATGACCTCCGTGCTCTCCTCGCCCACCTTTTTGAGGATTTTGTCCAATCCCTTCTCAAACAGGTAGGTGGTGTAGCTGCCTTCCTTCTTTTCTGTCTTGCGCCCCTGGATGAGGTCATACAGCGCCTGCAGGCTGAAGGCGGGCTCGCCTTCCAGCAATGGGTTATGAAAGCAGCTGACTTCGCCGGTATGGCAGGTGGGCCCCTGCGGCCGGGCGCGCACCAGCAGCGCGTCGCCATCGCAGTCTGCGTCCACGCTGACCACATCCAAATAGTGGCCGCTGGTCGCGCCCTTGAGCCACAATTGGCCGCGCGAGCGGCTGAAAAACCAGCACCGCCCGCTGTCCAGCGTCTTGCCCAGGCTTTCACGGTTCATGTAGCCCAGCATCAGCACGCGGCCGTTGTCCGCGTCCTGCACAATGGCGGGGATGAGCCCTCGCGCGTCAAACTTCAGGCTGTCAGGATTCATAGGCCATCCTCACATTGATCCCCGCGTCCGCCAGCGTGCGCTTGAGCCCGGGGATGCTCAGCTCGCCATAATGAAACACCGAGGCCGCCAACCCCGCGTCCACGCCTGGAATCTGGCGGAACAGGTCCACAAAATGCTGCGCGCTGCCGGCGCCGCCCGACGCGATGACCGGGATATTCACGGCCTCGGTCACCAGCCGCAGCAGTGCCAAATCAAAGCCCTGCTTCACGCCGTCGGTATCGATGGAGTTGACCACCAGCTCGCCCGCGCCCAGGGCCTCGCCCCGGCGCATCCACTGGATGGCGTCCATGCCGGTATCCTCGCGGCCGCCCTTCACAAACACGTGAAAGCCGCCGCCCACGCGCTTCACATCGCAGCTGAGGACCACGCACTGGCTGCCATAGCGCCGCGCGGCCTGGCCAATAAGCTCCGGGTTCTTCACCGCGCCGCTGTTGACGCTCACCTTGTCGGCGCCGCAGGCCAGCACCCGCTCAAAGTCGTCCAGCGACTCAATGCCGCCGCCCACCGTCAGCGGGATAAACACCTGCGCCGCGGTTTCGCGCAGCACGTCGGTGAACAGTTTACGCCCCTCCGCCGACGCCGTGATGTCATAAAATACCAGCTCGTCAGCACCCTCCGCGCTGTAGCGGCGCGCCAGGTCCACGGGCGAGGCCACATCCCGGATGTTCTCGAACTGCCGCCCTTTAACCACCTGGCCCGCGCGCACGTCCAGGCAGGGGATGATGCGCTTGGTAATCAATGCACTGCCTCCAATGCCTCTTTGAGGTTGATGGCCCCGGTATACAGCGCGCGCCCCACGATGGCCCCATGCAGGTCCAGGTCGCGCAGCGCCAGCACCTCCTTGAGGGTGGTCACCCCGCCGGAGGCGATGACCTGGAAGTTCCACTGCCGGGCAATGTGTGCGTACAGCGACAGGTTGGTGCCGCGCATGGCGCCATCGCGGCTGATGTCGGTGGCAATCAGCGTCTTGACCCCCATGTCGCTCAGGGCGTCCAGCAGGTCTTCCATCCCCAGGTCGGATATCTGCGTCCAGCCCTTGGTGGCCACGCGGCCATCCAATATGTCCACCCCCACGGCCACATGCCCGCCCCAGGTGCGCACCGCCTCCCGCAGGAAGGATTGATTCTCCACCGCGGCGGTGCCCAAGATAATGCGGCGCACGCCGCAATCCAGGTAGTTTTCGGCGGTCTGCATATCGCGGATGCCGCCGCCCAGCTGCACAAACATGCCGGTACCCCGCACGATGCGGCGCACCACCTCAAAGCTGCGCATCTCGCCCTCGCGCGCGCCGTCCAGGTCCACCAGGTGCACATGGGTGGCGCCCGCCGCCTCAAACTGCTTGGCCACGCGCAGCGGGTCCTCATCATAGACGGTCTTTTGCTCGTAATCCCCCTGGTACAGGCGCACGGCCTGGCCACCCAGGATATCAATAGCCGGGTAGAGTATCATATGTCCTCCTCACAGAAGGCGCGCAGCACCATCAGGCCCGCAGCGCCGCTTTTTTCCGGGTGAAACTGGCAGCCCCATACATTGTCCCGCGCCACTGCCGCCGCGATGGGGATGCCATATTCGCAGGTGGCGGTCACATCCGGGCAGTCGGCCGCGTAGTAGCTGTGCACAAAATACATGTGCGCCCCCTGCCTGATGTGGCGGAACATGCGGTGCGGCGGATTTCCCATCTGCAGCGCGTTCCAGCCAATCTGGGGGATTTTGAGCCCGGCTGGCACAGCGCCCTGCATGGGCACCACGCGCCCGGGGATGAGGCCCAGGCCCTTGTGGGTGCCAAACTCCAGCCCCTCATCCAGCAGCATCTGCATACCCAGGCAGATGCCCAGCAGCGGCTTGCCCGCCCGCGCCTCGCGCACCACCACATCGTCCAGCCCGGTGCGGCGCAGCTTGTCCCGCGCGTCGCCAAAGGCGCCCACGCCGGGCAGTATCAGCCGCTCTGCCGCGGCGATGCGCGACGCGTCGCCGGTCACCTCGGCCTGCGCGCCCAGCGCCTTCAGGCTGCACAGCAGCGAAAACAGGTTGCCCACCCCATAGTCCACAATGGCGATCATAGAGCGCCCTTCGTGCTGTTGATGCGGCCGGCCAGCGCGGCGTCTTGCGCCACGGCCTGGCGCAGCGCCCGGGCAAAGCCCTTGAAGGCGGCCTCAATGATGTGGTGGCTGTTTTGCCCGGCCAGCTGCCGCAGGTGCAGCGTGATGCCGGCCTCCCGCGTCAGCGCCAGAAAGAACTCGCGCACCAGCTCGGTGTCAAAGGTGCCCACCTTCTGCGCGGGGATGTCCAGGTCGTACTGCAAATACGCGCGCCCGGACAGATCCACCGCCGCCAGCACCAGCGCCTCATCCATGGGCAGCAGGCTGTCGCCATAGCGGGTGATGCCCCGCTTGTCGCCCAGCGCCTGTCGCAGCGCCATGCCCAGCACGATGCCCACATCCTCCACCGTGTGGTGGTCGTCCACCCGCGTGTCGCCCTGGCAGGTCACGCGCAGGTCCACCAGCGCGTGGCGGCCCAGTGCCTCCAGCATGTGGTCCAGAAACCCGCAGCCCGTATCCACCTCGCACGCCCCGGTGCCGTCCAGCGCCAGCGTCAGCGCGATATCCGTTTCCTTGGTCTGGCGTGTGATTTGCGCCTGTCTCATGCCTTGATGCCTCCCATGATTTCCCGCACCGCGTCCAGAAACGCGGTCATCTGCTCCTGACTGCCCACCGAGATGCGGATATAGTCCTTGATGCGCTCCGCGCCGAAGTGGCGCACCAGCACCCCGCGCTTTTTAAGCGCCATGTACAGCGCCGCGCCGCCAATGCCCGCGTGCCTTGCGAACAGGAAGTTGGCCCGGGAGGGCAGCACCTCAAACCCCATGGCCTGCAGGGCACGCGCTGTATTGTCCCGCGCATGCATGATGGCCCGGGCGTTGAGCAGATAATAATCCTCGTCCTCCATCGCCGCGATGCCCGCGCGCTGCGTCAGGCGGCTTACGTTGTAGGGGTTGATGGCGTTCTTGATTTTCTTCAGGTCGCGGATCAGCTCTGCCGGTCCCGCGACAAAGCCCAGCCGCGCCCCCGCCAGCGAGCGGGATTTGGAGTATGTCTGCACCACGCACAGGTTGTCATAGCGGCCAATCAGCGGCAGGCAGCTCTCCGCGCCAAAGTCCACATACGCCTCATCCACCAGCACCACACCATCCGGGTTTTGCTCGGCGATGTAGGCCAGTTGCCTGGGCTTGAGCGCCATGCCCGTGGGGGCGTTGGGGTTGGCGATGACGATAAGGCGGTTGAGCCCCAGGTAATCCCTGTCGTCCAGCGCGAAGTCCTCGCGCAGCGGTACGATGGTCACCTTCACCTGGTGCAGGTCGGCAAGCACCCGGTACAAGCCGTAGGTCACATCGGCAAAGGCCGCGCCCCGGCCGCCCCACGCCATGAAGGCGAAGCTGAGCAGCTCGTCCGAGCCATTGCCGCACAGCAACTGGTTTTCATCCAGGCCCAGCTGGGCCGCCATGCTGGCCCGCAGGGCACCGCACTCCGGGTCCGGGTACAGGCGCAGAGCCTCCACCTCATCGGCGTTCAGCGCTTGGCGCACCTTGGGCGACGGCGGGTAGGGCGATTCGTTGGTATTGAGCTTGATGTAACGCCTGTCCTGTGGCTGCTCACCCGGCGTATAGGCGTCAAACAGGCTGTAGCGCGCACCCATGAAACGGCTCATGGTTGTTCCTCCCCCTCAAAGCGGCTCAGCGCGCTGCGGGCGTGGGCCTCCAGCCCCTCCCTCCGGGCAAACAGGGCCACCTGGTCCTTCTCCCGGCGCAACGCCTCGCGGGTATAGTAGCTGAACTGTATTTTCTTTATAAAATCATCCACCGACAGCGCGCTGGAAAACCGCGCCGTGCCGCTGGTGGGCAGCGTGTGGTTGGGGCCGGCAAAATAGTCGCCCATGGCCTCCGGGCACCAGCGGCCCAGAAACACGCTGCCCGCGTTGACGATGCGGGGCAGCAGGTCAAAGGGCGCGTCCACGCACAGCTCCAGGTGCTCGGGGGCGATGCGGTTGGCGATGTCCACAGCTTCCTCAATATTCTTGGCCACGATGATCTTGCCGCGGCTGTCGATGGACGCGCGGGCGATCTCCTGCCGGGGCAGTGTATCAAGCTGGCGCTCCACCTCCTGCTGCACGGCTTGGGCAAGGGCCTCGCTGTCGGTCACCAGCACGGCGGCGGCCAGCCGGTCGTGCTCGGCCTGGCTGAGCAGGTCGGCCGCCACATGGCGCGGGTCGCTGGCGGCATCGGCGATAATCAGGATCTCGCTGGGCCCGGCGATCATGTCGATGCCCACCTGGCCGTATACCTGGCGCTTGGCCTCGGCCACCCACGCGTTGCCCGGGCCGACGATCTTGTCCACCTGCGGCACGCTGCGCGTGCCATAGGCCAGGGCCGCCACCGCCTGGGCGCCGCCCATCTTGTACACCTCGGTCACCCCGGCCACCTGTGCCGCGGCCAGAATGCCCGCGTTGATGCGGCCGTCCGGCCCCGGGGGCGTGGCCATCACGATAAGCGGGCAGCCGGCGATTTGGGCCGGGATGGCGTTCATCAGCACCGAGCTGGGGTAGGCCGCCGTGCCGCCGGGCACATACAGCCCCACCCGCTCAATGGGCACGATGCGCTGGCCGCAGGTCACGCCCGGGCGGTCATCCAGCAGAAAGCCGTGGCGCACCTGCCGCTCGTGGTAGGCGCGGATGTTGCGGGCGGCGGCCTGCATCACGGCCACAAATTCGGGGGGCACCGCGGCCAGCGCCTCCTCCATCTCCCGGGGGCTGACGGCCAGCGCGTCGAGGCGGCAGCCGTCGTAGCGGTGCGTCAGGTCCAGCACCGCGGCGTCCCCCTCGTCCCGCACGCGGGCGAGGATAGCTGCCACCGCTTCCCGCGAGGCGGCGGCCTGCTCCCCGATGCCGAAGATGCTCTCCCGGGTCTCCCGGTCTGCGTACAATATCCTGATCACAGCGCCTCCCGCATCCTGTTCATCAATGTTTCGATCTCCTGCTGCTTAAACTGGTAGGCCGCCCGGCCGGCGATCAGCCGGGCGCTGATGTCAAACAGCGTCTCCCGGCTTTCCAGCCCATTTTCGCGCAGGGTGGCCCCGGTCTCTACAATGTCCACAATTACGTCCGACAGCTTGAGCAGCGGCGCCAGCTCGATGGAGCCCGACAGCTGGATGATGTCAATCGTGCGGCCCAGCGCATCATACCACCACCTGGCCACGCGTGGAAACTTGGTAGCCACCCGCAGGGTACGGGCCGGGTCGTCGGCAAAGTCCTTCATGGCGGCCACGTCCATGCGGCAGCGGCCGATGCCCAGGTCCATCAGCTCGTACACATCGGGGCTTTGCTCCATCAGAATATCCTTGCCGCACACGCCCAGGTCGGCCACGCCGCGGGCCACGTAGATGGCCGCGTCCGCCGGCTTCACCCAGAAGTAGCACACGCCCTGCTGCGGGTTTTCAAACAGCAGCTTGCGGCTGTCGCTCAGCAGCTCCGGGCAGGGGTAGCCCGCTCGGGCAAACAGATCATAGGCCTTTTCGCCCAGTCGCCCCTTGGGCAGCGCAATGTTCAGCATGAGGCCCCTCCATTCGCCAGCCGCTCCAGCTGGTCCAGATACACGGCAAAGCCCACCGCGCCTGAGGATTTGCCAAACCGGCGCAGCAGCGGGTCGTACCGCCCGCCCGACAGCACGCTGCGGGGCAGCCCGGCCAGGTAGCCGCGAAACACGATGCCGCCGTAGTAGGCCGCGTCGGTGCCGATGGAGAAGTCCAGCCGCACATTGCCGCCAAAGCCGGCCTGTTGCAGCGCCGCGCAGCTGTCCTCCAGCGCCGACAAATCCTCCCCGGCAAAGCCGGCGCCGCGCAGCTCAGGCAGCACGCTGTCCGGCCCGCCCGACAGGCTGACCAGCAGCATCAGCCGCTCCTGCGCGTCCTCTGGTATGCCCCGCGCCGCGCACAGCGCCGCCAGGCCGCCCGCATTCTTGCTGCCAATCAGGGCCACTAACTCCTGGCGCAGGCCGGCATCCGCCGTGGCGCGGGCCAGCGCGCCGCGCAGCAAGCCCATGTGGGACAGCGTCAGCATGTACCCCTCGCCCAGCGCCTGCAGGCTGCGGGCGGCCAGCACCAGCACCTCGCACACCTCCTGCGTGCCTACCCGGCCCAGCAGCTCCACGCCGGACTGCATGATCTCGCGGAACTCGCCGTCCGGCGAATCCGGCCGGTAGATGGTCTCGTTGTATTGCAGGCGCTCGGTCTGCCCGTCCCGATAGGCCTTCACGATGGACAGCGTGACATCCGGCCGCAGGGCCTTCAGGCCGCCGCCCGCATCGGTAAAGGTGAGCACCCGGTCGGATACCAGCACATCCCGGTTTTGGGCATACAGGTCGTAGTGCTCAAACTTGCTCATGCGAAAGCGCCTGTAGCCGCTGTCAGAGTATAGCTGCCGCAGGCGCAGCATGGCCCGTTCGTCGGCCCCCAGCAATCCCTCAGCGATCTGCATCAGCGCCTCCCTGCTCAGCCAGGCGGCCCAGCACCAGCCGATAGCCCTCCGCCCCGTAGCGCAGGCTGCGGTTCACCCGGCTGATGGTGGCCGTGCTCATGCCGGTCTGCTGGCCGATCTCCTGATAGTTGACGCCGCCGTCTAGCAGGCGCGCCACCTCCAGGCGCTTGCGCATGTCCTCCACCTCCTGGATGGTGCACAGGTCCTCCAGAAAAGCCCGGCACTCCTCCTCGCTGCGCAGGCACAGCACCGCCCGGTACAGCTGGTCCAGCTGCTGGTTTCGCTGCATCGACACGCCATCCCCTCCCCTCTATCGTTGTAGCACAGTATCACTTTATCATGATGAAGTGCAAGGAAAATGAAAGGGCATCTTGTTCTTCTGTTGTATTGCTCTGATTGACACCCCTTTATCCATGCGCTACCATGGCCCCAGCAACAGAAAAGGGAGGGGTCAATATGAAATTGAACAGCATGAGGTACCCATCCAACCCAGGGAGGACGCCCACCGCCTGAGGCCGGCGGCGTCCTCCGCCATCAACAAACGGAGGACTTATGCCATACAATTGGATCAACCCCCTGGACTATACCATGGACACTCTGCTGTACTTCGACCGCTGGGTGCTGCGCTACCTGTTCAGCGACCAGTCCGCCGATCAAAACCCTGATGCCTACCAACTGCTGGCGGGCAGCGCGCTCAGCCGTTTTCCCCATGTCGCGGATTTCTGCCGCCACAAGGCGCCGGAGTCTGCCGCATATATGGATGCTGCGCTGGCGCTCGTGCCGCCCGGTCTGGATGATCAGGCGGCCCGGCAGGCCGAAGCGGACTTTTTGCAGCATCACGAAACCTTTGTCGTCTACGCCTGGCCCGAGGTGATGGAACGCGTGAACTACATCGCCGACTGGGACCGCAAATGGCTGGACGAGCTGATCGACCTCACCGGCATGGTGGTGCTGGATGTGGGCGCGGGCACCGGCCGCCTGGCCTTTGCCGCCGCCCGGGACGCCCTGCGCGTCTACGCCAGCGAACCCTGCGACCGCCTGCGCGAATACATGCGCGACCAGATTGCCGCCCGCGGCATTCAAAACATGAAGGTGTTGGACGGTATGGCCGACTGCCTGCCGTATGAAAAGGCCACCTTTGACGCCGTGCTGTCCGGCCATGTGGTGGGCGACGACTATGAGGGCGAGCTGGCCGAGATGCGCCGCGTGCTCAAGCCCGGCGGCTGGCTGATCATCTGCAACGGCGATGATGAGTTTATGCGCAAAGGCCCCGACCCCGAGCTGACCAACCGCGGCTTTGAAGCCTTCCGCCACGAGAGCCCCTCCGGGGGCATCATCTACAACTACCGCCTGCGCGTATAGCGCGACAATAAACAACCGGCCGTGGCCGCTTTCATAGCGGCCACGGTTTTCTTTCCTAATCTAGAATGAGTGCCTGTTATTGACTCATTAATCCGCCCTGGGCAAACCCAACGCCCATCATGGCGCCCACCACGCCGCTGAGCGCTTTGAGGTACCAGCGGTCGTTCAGGCGGACAGCCTGCGCGAGAAAAAGCCAGCTTTGCCCATCTGCCTCAAACGTGAGGCCGATCTCGGCCAGGTCGTCCGGCAGGAGGCCAAAGTCGGCCAACTGACCCGTGATCCCCCGCTGGTATCCCTCCATTTTATCCTCGCCCAATATCTCAAGCGGCTGCTTGGCGCCCGTCACCTGGAGGTCGGCAAACACATGGTGCTGCGCCGCTGCCTCAAAGGCAGCCAGAAAGGCCGCCTGCTCCTCGGGCGTTGGCAGGTTGGAGGGCTGAAATTCGTTCAAGGCGGCCGGCGTGTTGTAGTACATAAACTGGCCGATGATGGCGTTGGTCAGGGCCGCCCTGCGCGACTCGGCGTTGAGGCGGCGGGCAAAATCGCCGGTACTGGGCAGCCGCATATCAAAAGAATGGGTGTAAGCCCTCACTTTGCCCACCAGAGAAGCCAGCTGATATCAATCCGCCAGGCTTTCCACTGCAAAGGCGGACAGCATACGGTCAAAATCCTGATCGCGCAGCCCCTCCAGGTAGGCGGTGGCCGCCTCCTCGGGCGATGTAAAGCCCGGCCTCTCCGTTGCCGCGGCGGCACCTGGCATGGCGGCCAGGCCAAGGGTGATGCTCAGCATCAGCATCAAGGCAACAATCTTCCTGATCATGGCGTCCCTCCTGCTTACTATCAGTCTGCGGGCCTGCGGCCCTCGCTGGTACTATTCGGTATCAATATACCATACAAGGCAGGTAACCAGACGCCGGCAGGCTTGCGGTTTGCGTCTTGTCGGTACCAGTTTTCTTTGTATCAACAAACCCAAGGGAGGTGTCGGAGGGCCTTGCCCTCTGACTGTAATCCGCGCCAGCGACATGCGCGGTGGCGCGGAAGGCCTTGTGTTAGCAAGGGTTTCCTTGCCCTCCGCCGCCCGGGAACGAAGTGAGAGGCGGAGGGCCAAAGACTTGACCATCAAAAAAACCGCAGTTTTTTGATGGTGTAAATCCCTCTGCCCGGCCGCATATACAGCCGGGCAGAGGGATTAGTTATCAGGGAACCGCGTTGCAGACAGGCCACTTGCCGCTGCAAACCGGTCAAGGTTGGTGTTTGGCTTACTGCTCCTTCACCATCTCCTGGCCGGCGATGCGGCCAAAGGTGATGACGTCGGTGATGGCGTTGCCGCCCAGCCGGTTGGAGCCGTGGATGCCGCCGGTCACCTCGCCCGCCGCGTACAGGCCGGGGATGACCTGACCCTGAGCGTCCAGCACCTGGGTTTTCTCGTTAATCTCCAGGCCGCCCATGGTGTGGTGCACCTTCACCTCGCCCAGGATGGCGTAGTAGGGGCCGCGGTCAATCTTCTGGTCAAACAGCTGACGGCCCAGCGGGTCGCTCTTCTCTTCCACAGCCTTGTTGTACTGCTCGATGGACGCGGTCAGCTTGGCCAGGTCCATGCCGGAATCCTGGGCCAGCTCTTCGAGCGTTTCGCCATAGGCCACATAGTCTTCCTTCACACGGTCTTCAATGGCAACGCCCTTGTAGGTGAAGCCGCCCAGCTCATCCACCGTGGTGTGGGTGTCCACAATCTTGAAGAAGCGCTGGCCGGGCTGCTGCAAAATCGCGGCAGACAGCTCGTCCCTGCGCCCATCCTCGCGTATGAAGCGGTCGCCCTCCAGGTTGGTGAAGATGGCATTGTTGATGCCGGCGGTGAAGGAGTCGTTGCTGGTGGGGATCATCTGGATCCACTCCATGCCGATCAGGTTGGCGCCGGCTGCCTCACCCATCACAATGCCGTCGCCCGTGGCGGTGAATACGTTGGTGGTGCCCACATTTTCGCCCAGGTCGGCCCAGTGCTTGTTGTACTTCTGGCGCATCTCCACGTTGGCGCCAAAGCCGCCGGTGGCGATCATGACGGCCTTGGTCGCGGTGTATTCAAAGGCGGTGCCGTCGGGCATGGTGCCCTTGACGCCCACCACGCGCCCGGCGTCGTTCTTTACCAGCTCCTCGGCCTTGTGGTCAAAGAGCACCTCGCCGCCCAGCTCCTTGTAGTGGTTGCTCTGGGGCAGCACAAAGGCAGAGCCGGCTGTGCCCAGGTCCATCGTGGGGTTGTGGCTGCGCATCCAGGTGGCGCCCACCGCGGTGGTGACACCGGGCTTCCAGGTGGCGCCGTTGTCTGCCAGCCACTTGACGCTGTCCAGCGCCGAGTTGCCAAAGATCTCCAGCAGCTCAGCCTTGCCCACATAGTCGCCGCCCACATAGGTCTGCAGCTTGTGCAGCGCGGGCGAGTCGTACAGATAGGTGGCCTTGTCGGCCATGTACTTTTCCATATCCTGGCGCACGGTGTCCTGCCAGGCCTTCATCAGGTCGTTCTGGGGCTCCAGGTTCACCATGTCCATGATCTTGTCAATCTCGGACTGCCCCATGGTATTGGCCTGCTGCAGCTCGGCGTCGGCCGCGTTCATGGCGGAGCCGGCCATCAGCGTGTTGCCGCCCACATTGCCCGTCTTTTCCAGCACGATTACGTTGGCCCCTGCCTTTTTGGCCTCGTAGGCCGCGCTCATGCCCGCGCCGCCCGCGCCAATGATGATGATGTCATAGGTGCCAGTCTTCTTTTCACCGGCCTGCACGGCTTCCTTTTCTGCGGGCTTGGTGATGATTTCCTCGCTGGCGCCCGCCTCAAGCAGCGCTGCCTTGGCGGCGTCGATGATGGCCTGGGCGGTGATGGTGGCGTTGGTCACCGTGTCCACCCCCACCGTCTGGTATTTGATGATGTCTGCCGGCACCTGCTCGATGGCCGGGTCAGAGATCTGCGGCGTCTCCTGGTGTTTGGTCACCTTGACGGACAGGATGGCCTGCTCGTCGACCTCCACCTCCACCACAACGTCTCCATTGAGGCCCTTGCCCGTGCCGGTGTACACGCCGGGCTTCATGGCCGGTGCTTCGGCCAGGCCAACCAGGCCCACCATCAGGGACAGGATCAGTAACAGCGCAAGAATCGTCCTTTTCATTCGTTTGCTTCGCTCCTTCTTTTTTAGGGCATGCCCTTGAACGGCATAATTATATCAAATATGCATGCTTATTTGCAATCGAAAAAGGCCGTTTTTTATCACTTCCTGTTTTTTCTATCTCGTTATCCGTTTATATTTTGTCTATCTCGCGCTCAAAGGGAAGCCTTTCTGCCGCCGTCTGATTGCCGTTTTGATCATAGCATAGTTAGGGTTGCTGCGGTGATGGATCCGATGGGAAGAGAATGCAAACATATCCCCATGCCCCTGCAAGCCTGAAGGAGGCGGGTTGCAGGGCGCTACGAAACGAGCGTGTTTCTGGAGTCACGCTTGCTTGATTATTGTATAAAATTCAGAATGATATGTGTTCTCCAACCTAAAAACCGGCAGCGCCCCATGGAGCGCTGCCGGCCATGTTGTAAAACTGGCTTCCTGTATTATTACGGCGCGATGCGGGTCAGCCCCTCGATGGTGTAGGTGCCTTGCAGCACAAACTCGGCCGTATCGGTGATGTAGGGCTTGTACTCGGGGGCGGTGTACTGGGCCATGCCGCCCACGTTGTAGATCTTGCTCATATCCCAGCCGCGGGCCTTGAGGATGTTCATCAGCATGCCCACGCGGCCGCCGGACTGGCACATGATAAACAGGGTCTTATCCTTGGGGAAGAGCACCTCCAGCAGCTGGTCGGACTCCTCATACACCGGCACAGGCTCGGTGGGGGTGCCGCCGTACAACTGGGGCAGCTCGGGGTTGGTGTGGGCCTCGGCGTTGAACACCAGCGCGAAGAAGGGCACCACCTCAAAGTTGCGGAAGTGCTTCTTGAGGTAGTCCTCAAAGTCGCGCGTGTCGATGTACAGGATGTCCGGGCGGCCCAGATACTCAATCAGGTTTTCATTGGTGATGGCTGAGCAGGTGGGGCCAAAGCTGCCCTCGGTGCAGGGCACCTCGGCTTCGTCCTTGCTGGGCTTGTAGGTCTTGGTGGTGTCCACAGGGGCCGGCAGGGGCAGCAGGTCCTGGCTGGCCGCGGGGGCGGCCGCTTCCTCGGCCTTGGGCGCCTGGGCTGCGGTCTCCACAACGGCTTCTGCCTTCAGGCTATCATCGTTGGCAAAGAAGGGATCGGTGCCGTGGTGGCGCATCAGGGCCTGCAGCATGCGCAGGATGTTGTTGGTGGATACCGTAGCGCCCGTCCAGGTGTCGATCTGATAGTCCGCGCGGCCCTCGCCGGCCTGGTAATCATTGAGGTCGATATCGGCGATGGTGCTCAGGCCCTTGATCTGCCCATAGGTCTTGCCCACAAAGTACGGCACATACTGGGTATCGATCATCTCAAAGGTCTGGCCGGAGGGGATGGGGTTGCTGTCGCCCCAGAAGCCGGCGGCGTACTTGCCGGTGCCGTCCGGGCCGAAGGACAGGGTGCGGATAGATGCGTCATCCAGCAGGCCGCTCTCGGGCAGCGTCAGGTCCACGTAGGCGGTGGTCCAGTAGTTCACGTCGGCCGAGCGGCAAGTGCAGCTGATGAAGCTGATCTGGTACTTGATGTAGTTGCGGGCCACATACTTGAAGGTGACAAAGCCGTAGAACAGGTCTTCCTCCTGAGGCCCGTCGATGTGGTTGATGGGGATCACGGCCACCGGGTTGGCCTTGCTGCCCTCGCCCAGCTTGGCGCTCTCGTTGAGGAAGCGGTTCACGTCGTCCAGGGTGATGGCGGTCTCCGCCTGGGCCATGGGGGCCAGGCCGATGCCCAGCGCAATGACCAGCGCCAGCAGCAGGGGAATGATTCTCTTGGTCATATATTCCTCCTTCGGTTGTGTTCAGCCCCGGATTGTTCCGGCAGGCCATTTTATATGATTATAATATCATTCTTTTGCGCCTTGTTCAAGAAATATAACAAGCATCAATTTTTCAGTTGACGCTTGCCATGCCCTTTGATGTGTCGTATGAAATTAATGGCGCCCTGGGGCAAAGGGAGAATGCCTGTCACGCGCGGCCCCGCCTACCCCTTATAATCCACCCGCCGCAGCGCAAGCCAGCTCAGCAGCAGCGCCACCGCCAGCCAGCCCAGGCTGAGGGGCAGCAGGCGGGCAGCGGTCACGGGCTCGCCCTCGCTGAGGAAGCTCATCAGGCTGCCCGGCAGGCTCAGCTGCCCGGCCAGGTTCATCATGCCGTAGTCGCGCAGTCGGAAGGGCAGAAAGCCGATCTGATCCAGCAGCAGGTACAGCAGCCCCTGCATGTTGAAGCTGAGCATCAGCGCGCTGATTACCGCCGCGGTCTTGGTCTGGATGACCGTCACCACCAGCATGATCAGGGCAAACAGCGCCATATCCACCGACAACTGCATGCCCATGAAGGGGCCCACCTGGCCCCAGGCGATCTCCACCGCGTTGCCAAACAGCAGCACCGTGATCATACACGCCAGCAAAAACACCGCGTAAAACAGCAGCGAGGCCAGCAGCAGCGTGACCATCTTGCTCACCAGCCATTTTTCGCGCATGCGGGGGATGCTGAGCATGTTTTTGAGGTAGCCGGTGTGGTGTTCCTTGCTGAGGAACCCGGCCGCAAACAGCGCCAGCAGCATGTGCAGCAGCCGCAGCCCGGGCAGCGTGAAGAAGAAGCCCAGGAAGTAGTTGATATTCATCATTTTGCGGGCCTGCACCAGCATCTCGCTGGGGGGCAGCGGCCCATGCCCGCCGGGCATCATGTCCGACGCGATGCCGGTGACAAAGTAGCTGGCGATCGAGAAAAAGGCCAGGAAGATCAGCGACACCAGCATGCTGATGTACAGGCTGCGGGTGCGCAGCATGCGTCGGATGTCCATCGACAGATACCGTCCCATCATTGCACCGTCCCTCCCGTCAGGCCCATGAAGTAGTCCTCCAGCGACTCATGGCGCACGTAGAACTGCGACACGTACAGCCCCTTATCAAACAGCAGGCGGCTCACCTGCTCGTGGCGCTCCACGCCCTCCTGCACCAGCAAAGTGTTGTCGCCCTGGCGCTGCATGCGGGTGAAGGCCATGCCCTCGCGCAGGGCGGCCTCTATCTGCTCAATCTGGGGGGATTCAATGCGGATGTCTGAGCGGTTTTCCTGCTCCAGCTGCTCGCGGGTAAACTCCCGCAGCACCTTGCCATCCTTGATGATGCCGTAGCGGGTGGCAAACTTGGCCAGCTCATCCAGGATGTGGCTGGATATCAGAATGGTGGCACCCATCTCGCGGTTGATTTTGACCAGCATCTCGCGGATGTCCTTGATGCCCTGGGGGTCCATGCCGTTGATGGGCTCGTCCAGGATCAGCAGCTCGGGATCATCCACCAGCGCCAGGGCGATGGACAGGCGCTGCTTCATGCCCAGAGAGAACTGCTTGGCTTTCTTCTT
>ENA-UOUL01003518-UOUL01003518.1-bioreactor-metagenome-genome-assembly--contig:-NODE-3518-length-15863-cov-40.979159_pt1 | contig 15863 bp, 16 predicted proteins | sample MGYA00249838_ERZ747220 | MGnify/ENA primary metagenome ERZ747220 (study PRJEB28778, sample SAMN05720191) | bioreactor metagenome | isolation source: Anaerobic biogas reactor | place: USA:Washington...
GATCACGGAGGCCTGAAGATGGCAGCGAAAGGAGATACATACTACGCATGGGCAGCCGACGCCGCCTGCCAGGAGAGGGGCGAGTGCGGCGGAGCGGTCACCGCTCTGCTGACGCACGCGCTCAAGTCCGGCATGGTGGACGCTGTCTTTGCAGTCAAGAAAGGTTCGGATATCTACGATGCGGTTCCGACCCTCATCACCGACCCCGCCGAGGTCGCAGAAACAGCAGGTTCGCTCCACTGTGGAACGCTTCTGCTCTCGAAGCTGATCAAGAAATACCTGGAGGGCGCCGAGAACATGCGGATCGCCATGCCGGTAAAGGGCTGCGATGCGATGGGGCTCTATGAGCTTGCGAAGCGCAACCAGGTCAACCTGGACAATATATTGATGATCGGCCTCAACTGCGGTGGCTCGGTCAGCCCGGTCCTGGCCCGCAAGATGATCCGCGAGAAGTTCGGTGTCGACCCCGACGACGTCGTCAAGGAAGAGATCGACAAGGGTCAGTTCATCATCGTGACGAAGGATGGTCAGCACAAGGGCATATCGATGGACGAACTCGAGGAAGAAGGGTTCGGCCGCCGGGCAAACTGCCGCCGCTGCAAGATGAAGGTTCCGCGCCAGGCCGACCTCGCCTGCGGGAACTGGGGTGTCATCGGCGACAAAGCCGGGAAGGCGACGTTCATCGAGGTCTGCTCCGAGAAGGGTGCAAACCTCCTCGATGCGGCTGTCGCTGCCGGCGCCGTCAAGACCGATGCCGCGAACCCGAAGGGTGTCGAGATCCGCGGCAAGGTCGAGAACGCGATGCTGAAGCTCGGCGATAAGTGGCGGAAGAAGGACTTCGAGAGCCTCGGTGAGGGGAAGGACCGCCTGAAGAAGATCATGAACGACACGTCCCGGTGCATCAAGTGCTACGCCTGCATCGAGAACTGCCCGATCTGCTACTGCGTCGAGTGCAGCACGAGGAAGCCCTACCTGGTCACGCCCGGTCAGGTTCCGCCGCCGTTCATGTTCCACCTGATCCGGTACGCCCACATATCCGACTCATGCATCAACTGCGGCCAGTGCGAAGAGAACTGCGCGATGGATATACCGAACGCGCTCTTCATGCACGCCCTGCAGGTCGATCTTGAGGAGATGTTCGGCCACGTCCCGGGTGTGGATATGGAACTCCCGGTCCTCGCACTCGTCGAGGAGAGGACGGAGAGGAAGCGTCTCTCTGACACCGGCAGCGACCAGATCTTCGACGTCTTCAAGTAAGGGGAGTTTTCCCCTCTATTTTTTGGCATCCGTGGTGGGCGGCTCATCGCGTCTGGTCTGCTCGTTCTGCTCGTCTTCGCGGCAACGCAAACGATTCTATACGATTCATCGCCGGGCATCGTCATACCTCCCGGGTGTTAGACCCGACTCCAGCGCCCGGGGTGAGAGGCCGTACCTCTCTATCTTGTGTGAGTGAAAAAAGAAAGGATAGGGGCCGGTTCAGGGGATTGTGTGGGAGAGAGCCGGGATTGCGTACTGGTTCGCGAAGGTCTCTTCGTGGCCGTCAGGGAACCTGACCAGCGTCAGGTCCGGGGAGAAGTCGGCTTTGACCAGCGGTGCAAACCAGTAACTGTCGAGCACCTCCTGTGCCCCGGTGAAGTCGAGTGCCGGCGTCGAGTAGACGCTGCCCTCATCGGTGCTCCTGACCTTTGCAAAGTTCCGGATCGAGAACGTGGCGGAGTCGCTCATGGCCGAGGTCACCGTTACCGGAGACCCGGTTGCCGTCTCGAGCGCGTTCTTGAGCTCCTTCTCGGGCTCGGCGATACGGAAGAAGACGGCAATCCTCTCGAGCCACGAGAGTGTGTAGTTGAAGGTGACATCTGCGCTCCCGTCCGTATCCAGAGTTATCCGGAGGTCGTCCGCGCTGAACGCCCCGGCCGGGGCTGCCACAAGCGACAGGATCAGGAGGGAGGCGACCAGAATTCCGCGTTTCATCCTTATACCTCGATGAACCATACGCCGTCATGCGGTATAAATATTTGGAGGGTTGCCCCTGCGTATCGTGGCCGGATATCGGAAATTTTCCGGCATCGCTCGCAGAAAAAAGAGAAAACTGTAAAAATCCGGCGAAGGGGCCTCCTGCCATCCGGGGCCCCTGGTGCCCCCGATAACCCTTCGCGCCCGTCAGTGCACCCGGAGCTGGAGGTGCAGGTTACGGTAGCCCGCCCCGATGAGGCTATCCAGCGGTATCTCCTCAGGCGGCGCCTCCGCAAAGAGGAGGAACTCAAGCCGGTCCACATCCGGATCCTCTATCCGGAAGGTGTACGGCTGTTCGACGGTCCGGTTATCCGGCACCGTGACGGAGAACCGGTCAAGGAGCGTCGCCGAGACGACCGTCGGCCGGTTTTTCGCACTATCAAACCCGCTCTCCACGGCAAACGTCTCCACCGTGTAGGTGATGTCCCGTGACTCGTGGTTCCCGATCCCGATGATGACCGTCTGCGGCGTCCGGGACATGAACTCGGTCGGGTAATCGGCTGCCTTCCCCGTCGGCCCGAGGATGTAGAACTCGGTGAACTTCTCCCCCTCTCCGGGGGAGACGATGATGAAGATCGTCGTCCCGAGAGCCGCGAGGACGGCGGCGATGAGGACGAGGCTCAGGACCCGCTCGAACCGGGGGGCGGAACCGCCGGAGAGGTCGTCAGATTCGCCCTGTGCCGCGATCGAGAGGGATGCATCGGGGCAACTGCCCGTTAGACCCGGCAGGACGGTGCAGGTGCGCGGGGGGCCGGAGAGAGGACCCGGAGAGGCTTCAGGAGGCATTCTGTTACCCCATGATAGGCCAGGTATAAATAGGTTTCCGGCGGCAGACCCTCGCCCCGTATATCGATCCGGGAGAACCGGGAGCCTCACGAACAGAGGGTGCCGAACGGATTTTGCCCTCTCTCCCGGAGTGCGCCCGGGCACATATCTCGTCACGGCTGCCCTCCTGCCGGCCGCAAAATCCTGCTATCTCCGGGTGATACCAGCATGTTTTAATCACGGTACGCCCAAACCCGATCATTATGTCCCGGGAGGGGAAGAATGAGCAGGCCTTCACCGGCCTTGAGGCGGCTATCATCTTCATCGCCTTCGTCGTCGTTGCATCGGTCTTCTCCTACGTCGTTCTCGGGATGGGCATGACGACGTCGCAGAAGAGCCAGGAGGTGGTGCACGCCGCCCTCGACGAGGCCAGATCTGCTTTTCGCCCCGGGGATGCAGTGATCGTAAAACTGGATGTGGCGGGTAACCTCTCGTTCATCGAGTTCGACCTCGAGACCGCGGCCGGACCGACCGCCATCGATATGAAGAGCATGACCTGCACCCTCGCCACATCAAAGGCGCTCCTCACGTATCCTCCCGGTGACCCTGCGGTAAAGCTCACCTGGCGATATTGCAAGGACACCGACGATATACTGGAGGCGGGGGAGATCGTCACGGTGAGGTTGACCCCGGGCAGTAAGGGCATCAAACGCGGGGATACGTTCACCATTGGAGTGGCCGCCGCGGGAGGTGCGACCGCTTCGCTGACGAGAACAATTCCTGCCGGCGCCAGGGGGAATACCTATGTCGAGCTCTTCTGATGCCGGGTTCACCGGGCTTGAGGCGGCGATCGTCCTGATCGCGCTCGTCATCGTTGCCGCGGTCTTCGGGTTCGTCATCCTGCAGGCCGGTTTCACCTCCGCACAGCAGGGCCAGTCGGTCATCCACGACGGTATGGAGCAGGCGGGATCGAGCTGCATGGTGAGCGGCATTGTCTACGGCATCAGCGCCAGGCCAGGGGTTGTGGAGTCGTTCGTCATCCCGGTCGGCCTGACGGCCGGGAGCGAACCGATCGATATGGCCACGGTATCCGTCCGGTTCACCGGTCCCGGACATAGCAATCCCATCTCCCGGAGTGTCCCTCTGGCCGACACCTTCCCCAAACCCGGGTACTGGAGCATCCAGGAGAGGGTGAACAGCGACGACAACCTGCTTCTTGAGCCGGGAGAACGGTTTATACTGAACGTATCGCCGGAGGTCTGGAAAGACTGCCAGCCCTACGGGTCGTTTGCCATCGAGATCAAACCGCCCGGACGGGCGGCGCTCCGGGTCGAGCGGAAGATTCCCGGCAGCATCGAGCGGGTGAACCGGCTGGAGTGACGGCCTACCCGAGATCGAGGAGGTCACGGTACCGGACCATCCCCGCAATTCCGGCGGCTCCCACTGCCGCAAGCAGCAGGTAGTCTTCCCCGCTGCCCCCGGCCATCAGGATGCTCTCCGGTATGCCGGCCGCCCAGGCGTAGAGGGAAGCGAGAGTGAGGAGCATAAGGAGCGGGATTGCCACGCGGGCGAGCGTGCGGGCGATCGCGAGAAAGTCCGGCCGGGTACCCCGGTAGAGAGCAAGAATGATCGCGGCCGCGGCGGCAAGGAAGATCCACTCCGAGAGCGAGGAGACCTCTGCAAGTATGGCGTTGCCGAAGTAGTCGGTGAACTCACGCGGTTGGTACGGGCCGAGGAACGGGAAGTACCAGGCGACGGGGGCCGCCCACATCGCATCGAGGATCTGGTGGGAGAGCACGCCCGCCGCGACGGCAAGGAGCGCAAACGATCCTCGTCGCCGTTCAAGGATGATGCCGGCCATAAGGAGGAGCGCAAGGAAGAGCAACCCGTGTGTGAACAGCCTGCCGGAGTTGAGCGACTCTGCAAGCAGGATGTGGCCCACCGGTTTGTCGATCAGGTCGGGGAGGATGGCCCCGAGAGCGGCAAGCCCGATGAGTCGCCGGTCGCCGAGGTGCCGGGCAATCACGAGGCCGATGATGAGGCCGAGCAGGAGGTGGCAGGCGACGAACATCCCTCATGAGATCGGTGCCCGGCCGGGATATAACCCTGCTATCCGTGCGCAAACGATTATGTCCGGAGAGAACCGACGGTTGAAGGGAGAGCGGTCGTGGCCTCATTCGAGAGAGAGATCCTCGTACTCTTTGTTTCGTTCCTCATCGGCAGCGTAGCGGGCTGGTGGAGCCGCGTATACTGGGAGAGCAGCCTCGTCGTCGTTGCCGCAACCCTCGCCGGGACCGTGGCCGGTTACTGCATCATCACCGTCGCCCTCCGGGCCGCGGGTCATCCCGTCGCGTAGCCGGCATGGAAGGGGCACGCCTCCCGCAGGCACTCGCGGTTGATATCGCTAAACTCGCACCGCACCGCATCCGGCATGGGGAGGGTTATGCCGAACCGTTCCGAGAGGAACGTGACCGCCGCCCGGATCGCAAGCCACGAGTCGCGTTTGCAGCACCGGGGACCCCCGTGGCGGGCGATCGTCATCAGGCTGCGTGCGGTCATCTGGTTTGCAAGCGACCACTCCTGCTTCTTCAAGGGCGTCGATCCCGTGATCAGGCTCACGAAGATGCCCGTCCCGATCGCCGCGCCGCAGGTGCCGTGGCTGCCGCAGAACCCTCCCGGAACCATGCCGGCCCTCGCACGCGCCTGCCGGACGAGCGGGGCTTTCCTCCCCGGCTCCCCCCGGTGGTTGCAGTACGCGGCGATGAGGCTTGCCGGCACGAGGAAGTGGTGTTCCGGCCCGTGCATCCTGACCGCCGGGCAGCGCATCAGGATACAGGCGACGGCAAGCGGATCCTCAAGGTCCGTTGCGATGCAGAACTCTTCGATGAGGTCGAGCGCCTCAAGGCTGTGGCACCGGTCGCAGACGAAGTGCCCGGCCTCGCAGGCCGCCGTGGTGCTCCGTATCTCCCCGCAGACGGCGCAGGGGAGATCGCGGGGTTCTTCGCTGTACAGGATATCCCGGCCGCAGATGAGGCACCCTGCTCTATGCTCCATGTCGTAGGGGTGCGTCGCCGCACCCCTTAAAGAGATCCGGGAGAGAGGGAGGGGCGGGCATGCGGCACTCCCGCACCCGCCCATCCTCGATCGTGAGGACCCGGTCGGCGATCTCCAGGAGCGAGGGGCGGTGGGAGACGAGGATGGTCGTCCGGTCCCGGACCAGGTCGCGGAGCGTCTGCCGGATCCGGTCCTCGGTTCGGAGGTCGAGTGCGGACGTGGGTTCGTCGAGTATGAGGATGGGCGCATCCTTCAGGAACGCCCGGGCGATGGCGATCCGCTGCCGCTGGCCGACGGAGAGCCGGGCCCCGCGTTCGCCGACGACCGTCTGGTAGCCGTCCGGGAGCCGGACGATATCGTCGTGGATCTGTGCCTTCTCTGCGGCCTCGACGACATCCCCGGCGGTGGCATCAGGTCTGCTGTAGCGGATGTTCTCCTCGACGGTGGTGTGAAAGAGGAAGAGGTCCTGCGAGACGATCGATATCTGCCGCCGCAGCCACCGGGGGTCAAGCGTCGAGAGGTCGCGCCCGTCAAGCGTGATCGTGCCTTTCTCGGGCGAGAACGCCCGGAGGATCAGGTTGATGAGCGTCGTCTTCCCGGCGCCCGTCCGCCCGACGACGGCGACCACCTCGCCGGGCCGGATGACAAACTGCGCATCCCGGAGGACCGGGGTATCCTCTCCGTAACCGAACCAGACGCGGGAGAACTCTATGCGCCCCTGCACGGCGTCGGGAACAAACCCGCCGGCGTCGGGGAGGGCGCCCGGTTCGCCCTGCATCGCAAAGAGCTCGCGCAGGCGGGCGGCCGACGTCGCCGCGGGCTGCATCACCACGGGAAACGCGAAGAAGGTGCTGACGGTGGGGGCAAACGTCATGATATAGACCGCGAACGCGACGAAGTCCCCCACGGTCATGGCGCCGGCGAGCACATCGTTTCCGCCGAACCATATGACGGCGATCAGCATGAGCGACATCGCCCCGACCCTGAAGTACTCCGAGAACGCGGAGAGCATGGTGCTCCTGATCCGGGCGTCGACCATGTTCCGGAGCGTCCCCGAGACCCTGTGCACCTCCCGGTCCTCTGCAGCGTGCGATTTGACGGTATCGATACCGGATATCACCTCCGCGAGGTCCCGCGAGACGTAGGCCTGCCGTTCCCGCTCCCGGTGGACGGCGGCACGGATCCTTCGGATGAAGACGGCGTTGACCAGGATGTAGAGGGGGATGAAGGCGAGGACGACGAGGGTCAGCCTGATGTTTAAGGCGCCGAGTATGACGAGGGTGAAGGCGGCGTAGAGGGCGTTTGCGACGACCTGGGGGAGGTACTGGGAGACGGTATACTGCAGGATCTGGACGTCGTCGGAGAGGCGGGACATGATGTAGCCGGTCTGCTGCGACTTGAAGTAGGAGAGCGGGAAACCGAGGACGTGCTCGAAGAGGGCGGTCTGGAGGTTGAAGGCGTAGCCTTCGCGGAACCGGGCGGTCCAGTAGTTCCGGGCGAGGTCTGTTGCGCCGGTGAGGAGGCCGAGCACGAGGAGGGCGGCCACGAGTATGTTGAGCGACGAGAGGATGCCGCCGGCACCGGCAAGAAGGGCGTCGGGTGCCGGGGCCTCCCCGAGCAGGATGTTGTCGACGAAGATCTTGAGGCTGAGCGGGAGGACGGTCTTTTCGGCGGAGACAAGCGCCGTCGTCACGAGAGCGAGAGCGCCCGCTCTCCGGATCGGCCGGGCGAACCGGAGGAAGAAGGCGATGTCGGAGAACCGGAGTCCTCCGCCGGTCTTCGCCGGCTGGCGCAGGATATCCCGCGTGAAGGCGATGGAGCGCCGATAGCAGTCTGTGATACTCATAGCTGGTCCGGTTGAGGAGCGATAAACCCGGGGCCGGCCGCATCTCCGTTGCAGTTGCACGCCCTCGTATCGTATAATACCTGCGGCCCCGGTATGCCGGGGGCAAACCGAAACGGATAACATATGGCGGGGTGAGACTCTCATATGGTCTCGCGTGCCGCCGCCGATCGGTGGAAGGGGGCGGTTGTGGGAATCCTGGCGGTCGGTGCGGTCTTTCTTCTCGGCCGGTTTGCTATCCTCCCGGCCCCGGTCATGACGGTGGCGTTTCTCTTCGGTGGGGGCCTTGCCGCCGGGCTCTTCACCCCGGGGACCGTCAGGGACGGTGCCATCACCGGTGCCGCGTGCGGGGCGCTCGTGGCCCTTCTCGCGAGTTTTGGTATAACCCTCGCGAGCCTTGTAAACAGCGAACCCTACTATCCTCCGTTCTGGATGACCTTTGGTTTCTACGCCCTGATCCTCACGTCGCTCCTCCTTCCCTACAATGCTATCGGCGGAGCGGCGGGAACGGCGGTGCGAAACGGCGTCGGGGGAGGCGAGCACGCCGGACGGGGCCGGTGGTTCGGCATCGGCGTCGGCACGGCCATCATCGCTGCATCAGCCCTCTTCCTCTTCTTCGTCGGCCCGTTCGTCGTGGCCGCTCCGCTCGCCGGCGGGTTCATCGCGGGGTTCTTTGCCGGGGATAAGCCGCGGGATGGTTTTGCGGCAGGGCTTGTCGCGGCGCTCTTCGGGACCGGCCTCTTCTCGCTCCCGCTCCTCTGGACGGCATCCTATGGCACGGGGTTTGCCGCCGGGCTTGCCGGGATGGCCGCGATCGCTCTCGGGTACATCTTCATATCCTTCGGGACAGCCGCCGGGGTTGCCGGGGCGGTCGTGCGGGCGAATTTTGGGGAAGAGCGAGGGGCAGGAACTTGAGAGGGCCTGAGGGGGTCTCCTCCCGTAGAAGATACTCGCAATCGCATAGAGGTCCATGTTCACCGCCTTGAGGTTCGCCATTGCACCGCCTCACAAGCCTACGATCAGCCGGGGGATAAATCGGAAAGGCTATTTTACGGCGCGGTGAGAGTCCCCTATGGTCTCGTTCCCCGTTAACCGCCTTTCCGGGGCGATCCCGGGAACGCTGGCAGGCGGCGGTGTCTTTCTTCTCGGCCGGTCGGGTCTCCTCCCGGACCTGGTGATGATGGTGGTGCTCCTCTTTCTCGGGGGTTTTGTCACCGGTCTCTTCACCCGGGGAAGAGCCAGGGACGGGGCCGTTGCTGGTGCCATCTGCGGGGTGCTCGTGGCGCTGTTCGCGGCGACTTTCATGAGCCTGGCGGCGAGAGACCCTGTGTTCTTGTCAACCTTTGCGTTCTACGCCCTGGTCTTCACGGGGTTCCTCCTTCCCTACAACGCCATCGGCGGGGCAGCGGGAAGAACGGTGGGTAGCGCTCTCCGGAGAGACAGTGCCGCCGGGGCGGGCGAACGAGGCGGGTGGCACGGGATTGCCGTCGGCACGGTCGCCATCGTCGGTTTGGCCCTCGTATCCGGTCTCCTCGGTTTGCTGATCGCAGTCGCTCCGCTTGCTGGCGGGTTCATTGCAGGGCATTCCTCCGGGAGCAGGCCAAAAGATGGTCTAAAAGCCGGTCTTGTTGCGGCGCTCTTCGGGGCCGGCCTCCTCTTCTTCATCCCGTTGCTCTGGACCGCGTTGCACGATTTCGGGTTCGCCGACGTGTTCGAGGGGATGGTCGCGATCGCCCTGGTATACCTCTTCATCTTCCTCGGGGCTGCGGGTGGGGTTGCCGGGGCGGTCGTGCGGGCGAGTCACGGGACGGCATGAGGGCGTTTGCGGGGAGATGAAGCGGTCGGGATGACCGCTCCGGGAGCGCCTGCAGGCAGGGGAACTTATAGATGTCCGCCTGCGGGAGAGGCGGACCCCCCCTTCTCATGGCGATAGCCGCACGATCTGCTTCGTGAGAAGAGCCTGGAGGCGCGGGCGGGGTGGGGGGCCGGCAGAGAGTGCACGGGTATCCCCCTATGAGGGCGCGGTCATCCCCCGTAGAATATGCTTGCTATGTTGTAGAGGTCCATATCCACGGTCTTGAGTTCTGCCACCGCCTCCTCGAGCGGGACAGCGACTATCTCGTTGCCCCGGAGCGCGACCATCTTCCCGAAGTCCTGATCCCGGATGAGATCCGCTGCCGCCACGCCGAACCTGGTCGCGAGCATCCGGTCGTGCGCCGTCGGCGACCCGCCCCGCTGGACGTGGCCGAGCACCGTCACCCGCGCCTCCATGCCGAGCCGGTCCTCGATCTCGCCGCGCAGGAGCGAACCGATGCCGCCGAGCGTCACGTGCCCGAACTCATCCAGCCAGACCGACTGCGTGATCGCCTCCTCCTGCCCCTTCGGCCGGGCTCCCTCGGCGACCACGACGATGCTGAACTTCTTCCCCCGCTCGTAGCGCGCCCGGAGGTGCCCGACGACCTCGTCGATGTCGAACGGGACCTCCGGTATGAGGATCTGGTCGGCCCCGCCCGCGATCCCGGCCACGGTCGCAATCCACCCGGCATGCCGGCCCATCACCTCCACCACCATGATCCGGTGGTGCGACTCCGCCGTCGTGTGGAGGCGATCGATCGCCTCGGTGACGATCGAGACGGCAGTATCGAACCCGAAGGTGTAGTCGGTCGCGGCGACGTCGTTATCGATGGTCTTAGGGACACCCACCACCGGGATACCCATCTTCGAGAGCCTGTTTGCGACACCGAGGGTATCTTCGCCGCCGATCGCGACCAGCGCATCGATACCGAACCTTCTGATGTTGTCCAGCAACCGTTGCACGTTCTCCTCGTCCTTGAAGGGGTTCGTCCGCGACGTCCCGAGGATCGTTCCCCCTTTCGGGAGGATCCCCGTCACCGAGTAGTCGGTGAGCGGTTCGACGTCCCCGACGATCAGACCGCGCCATCCGTCCCGTATCCCGATCGTGTCAAAACCATGTCTTGCTCCGGTCCGCACGACCGCCCGGATCACCGCGTTCAGGCCCGGGCAGTCCCCTCCGCCCGTCAGCACGCCTACCGTCGTCATCTCATCACTTTCCCCCTCTGTAGATCTTCATCGCCTCATCCACGCTCGCATCGTCGAGGGTGATCGCCGATATGGCGTTGCAGAACCGGACCGCCTCGTCAAGCGACCGCTGGTGGATGTTCCTCCCGGTCGCGTTCCCGACCGCACCGCCGATGTGGATCTGGTCGTGGAGCTGTTGCAGGAACTCCGGCACGCTGATCTGCGATCCGCCCGAACAGACGACGCCCGTCCTGCCGGCCGCCGCCACCGCCTCCCGGAGGAGTGCGGCATCGGGCTTCCCGTCGACCTTCGGCGGGTTCACCTTTGCAAAATCGCTCCCGAGAGCCGCCGCGACCCCCGCCGCCCCCGCGACAACATGCGCGTCGCGCTCGTCCTTGACCGCTTTGCCGCGGGGATACATCCAGAAGACGGTGAGGAGCCCGTTTGCATGCGCGTGGTTGACGATCTGGGCAGCCTGGTAGAGCATCATCGCCTCGTACTCGCTTCCCACATAGACCGTGTAGCCGACACCGACGATTGAAAGCCCCGTCCGGTCCCGGAGGTCGACGGCCTGCCGGACGTGGTGGAGCTCCGAGCTGATCGGGTCCCGCTGAGAAGTCTTGACCAGATTGCTCTTCGAGTTGAGTTTGACGAGGTAGGGCACGTCCCGGTAATCCCCGCCATACCGTGCTATCATGCTCAGTTGCGTCGCAAAGACCCCGATCCTCGCCCGGCTTGCGATCCGGAAGAGGTGTTCGGGGTCGGCGTCCTCAGGATGGATGCCTTCGCCATAGAAATCGTCGTTGAGGTGTTCGATCTTCTGATCCCCGGCAAAGAGCATCAATCTCCCGGTGCCGTGCGTGATCGTCCGGTAGTTCTCCCGGTACCTCTCTTCCTCCCCGGCGGGCACATCGAGAGGAACCTTGATGTCGCGTGCAGGTGGCATGCTTCCCCCTCCCGGCCCCCACATACTTAAACGTTGCTTTGATCGCGGGAGATGGGCCGAAAGGGCCGGATCTCCAGGGCACCAGGGTAAGGTTAACCGCTCTTTCGGAAGGCGAAATCTCCCCCGGAGAGCGTACTGTCCCGCCGGGCCCTATGGTCGAGTAGCATTTCAGAACGTTTATTTTGCTCTCCGATAGAACTATTCATAGAATGCCCGGCGCTGTCCTTCCGGTTGAACACAGCGCCGTACAATGACCCAGGAATAGCCAAATGGACGTTCTGTCAATCCTCATAGATTGGTTCCCGTATCTTCTCTCCGGCGTTACCGTTACCATCGGCCTTGTCATCGCCGCACTCGGCATCGGCATCATCCTCGGGCTACCCATGGCGATCGGCCAGGTATACGGCTCCCGCCCGGTACGATCGCTCATCGGGGTCTACGTCTGGTTCTTCAGGGGTCTCCCCATCCTCGTCCTCCTCTTCCTCTTCTGGTTCGGCATATTCCCGGGGATCGGTCTAGGCCATCTTCCGGCATTCATCGTCGGAGCGGTCGTCCTGGGCCTTCGGGGTGCGGCGTACCAGTCCCAGATCTTCCGGGGGGGCATCCAATCGGTCGGGGAAGGGCAGATGATCGCGGCGCGATCGCTCGGGATGAGCAGGCTCACCGCCATCCGCTCCGTCATCCTCCCCCAGGCGATGCGCATAGCGTTGCCCGGGTGGTCGAACGAGTATCCCAACATCCTGACCGATTCGGCGGTCTGTTACGCCATCGGCGTCGCCGAGCTCCTCACCCTTGCGTCGAGGATCGTCGCGCAGACCAACGTGATGATGCCGATCTATCTTGCCACGGCAGGGATCTTCATCATCCTGAACTACGGGGGCTTGAAGATCCTGCATGGGCTGGAGAGGCGGGTGGAAATCCCGGGATTCGGGACCGGAGCGGTGTAGAGCATGAACAACAACGACTGCGTTCTGAGAGTTGAGGATATACACAAGTCCTTCGGGGGCAAGGAGGTGCTGCGGGGGATCACGTTTGACGTCCGGAGGGGCGAGACGAAGGTCTTCATCGGCCCTTCGGGGACGGGCAAGAGCACGCTCCTGCGGTGCATCAACCAGCTGACGCTGCCCGACCGCGGGCGGGTCTGGCTCGACGGCGAAGAGGTCACGAACTCGGGAGCCCGGATCAACTACTTCCGGCAGAAGATCGGGATGGTCTTTCAGAACTTCTACCTCTTTGACCACCTCACCGCGGTCAGGAACGTCGAGCTGGCGCTCCTGAAGGTCAGGGGTATGGGAAAAGCGGAAGCCCGCGAGAAAGCGCTCATCGAACTCCGGCAGGTGGGGATGGAGGACTGGGCCGACCACTACCCGGCCGAGCTCTCCGGCGGCCAGGCCCAGCGGGTCTCCATCGCCCGGGCGCTCGCCATGGACCCGGACGTCATCCTCTTTGACGAACCGACGTCCGCGCTCGATCCCGAACTGACCCGGGAGGTGCTCGAGGTCATGAAGCGCCTGGCCCGGGAGGGGATGACGATGCTCGTCGTCACCCATGAGATGGGGTTTGCCTGCTCCGTCGCAAACGAGGTCCTCTTTATGGAGAACGGCGTCGTGGCCGAGCAGGGAGCGCCGGACCTGCTCCTGCGCGATCCGCGGTTCACCCGCATGAAGGACTTCATCGGCCGGCTGGATGACCGCCCGGGAGACTGAGGCGGGATGGACCAGGCGACCTTCCTCTTTGATATCCTCCTCCCGGCGCTGATGGAGGGGCTGGTCATAACCCTGCAGCTGATCGTGTGCTCCGCACCGTTCGGCCTCGCGCTCGGTGTCGCCGTTGCAACGGGGAGGCAGTACGGCGGCCGCATCATATCTCCTCTCTGCAAGGGTTTTGTCTACCTCATCAAGGGTACGCCGCTCCTCCTCCTCCTCTTCATCCTCTACTTCGGCCTCCCGTCGATCGGCATCACGTTCTCCGCGTTCGTCGCATCGGTGATCGGGTTCATCCTCTGCAACGGGGCGTATAACTCCGAGTACATCCGGGGTGCGCTCATGTCGATCAAGGATGGCCAGATGATCGCCGCCCAGGCTCTCGGCATGACCCGCTCGCAGGCGATCAAGAGCGTCATCCTGCCGCAGGCGCTCCGCCGGGCGATACCCGGGCTCTCAAACGAGTTCATCTACCTGATCAAGTACTCGTCGCTTGCCTACATGATCACCGTGATCGAGCTCTCCGGGGCGGGAAAGCTGGTGGCGACGAAGTACTTCACCTACACGGAGTCGTTTGCAGTCGTCGGCATCGTCTACCTCGCGCTGGTCTCGATAACGACCGTCGCGGTCAACATCCTCGAGAAACAGCTGGCCGTTCCCGGGACGGTCCGGGCTACCGCCGCGGTCCAGCTCTAGGACATCCGGCTGCCACCCTCTTTTTGCAGGTGTCCGCGTTATCGCCGGTGCGGGTGGCGGTGATGGATGTCGGGCTGGTGCGGATGCTCGTGGACGATCTCGCCGTGTTCGTGCAGGTGGGAGTGCTCACCGGACGGGGAGAGCGGCGGGTCGCCGGTTGCGTGGGGGTGGTCGTGGTGAAGGTCGTCGTGGCGATGCCGGTGCTCGTGGACGACCGGCGGGTGCCGGTGGAGGTGGGCATGCTCCTCGGAGACCAGCAGCCATGCGCCTGCGGCCATGACGGGCAGCGCGGCGTAGAACGCGCCCGCCGGGAGTTCTGCAAAGAGGGCGAGGGAGAAGAGGACGCCAAAGAACGGGGATATGGCAAGGAGCGAGCCAGCCCGGGCGGCGCCGATGCCCCGGAGGGCGAGGAGGAAGAGGATGCTCGTCAGACCCCCGTAGCAGAGGAACCCGACGGCCATGGCGGCGGCTGCCGTGGCAGGGTCCGGGAGGTGTTCTCCGGCGGCGAGAGCGAAGATGAGCGTGATGGTGCCGGCAACGAGCCCTTTTACGGATATGATGATGAGGGGATCCTTTGCCGAGAGCCGCTGCCCCATGTTGTTGTCGACCGCCCAGAAGAGGCAGGTGAGCAGGACACCGAGCGCGGGGAGGGAGAGGCCGAAGCCCGCCGCCGGGTCGCGGGTGAGGAGGATGCAGGATGCGGTGATGCACCCGAGCGCAATCCAGACGCGGCGGCTCACCGACTCCCGAAAGACCGCCGCGGCTATCAGCGTCGTCGCGACGGCCTCGAAGTTCAGGAGGAGGGCGGCCGTCGCCGCCGGCGTCCCCGGGAGGCTCTGTATCAGGGTGACCGGCGCGAGGATTCCGCCGAATATCGTCACCCCGATCAGCCAGGGGATCTCCTTCCTCCCGGGCGGCGCCTCCATGTGGCTCCGCCGGGTCCCCGCGAGGGAGAAGAGCAGGGCGCCGGCGCCGCTCCCGAGCGAGACCAGCGCAGCGAGCGCGAGCGGCCCGGTCCCGCCGATGAGGAGTTTGGTGAACGGGGCGCTCCCGCCGATCAGGACGGCCGTTATCAGCGCACAGAGGACGGGGCCCCGGTAGTGCGAGAGAGTGGATCCGCTCTCTATGGCGGCGGGTTTGCGCGGGTACAGAAGAGAGGCCTCCGGGAGTTTGAAGATCTAAAAGAGGGAGGGGACGATCGGTCCCCATAGTCCCCGTTACTTCAGGTTGTATTTCTCTTTGAGCTCTTCCCAGTAGGGATCGGCCTGCAGCTCTGCAAGCGCCTCGTTCATGAACTCAAGGAGGGCGGTGTCATCCTTCCTGATGGCGACGCCGAACTGCTCCTGCTCCTGCGTCTGAACAGACCCGATGATCTTCAGCGGCTTGCCTTCGATGATCTCCCTGAGCGAGACATCGTCGTACATGACCGCATCGATCCTGCCGATCTCAAGGTCGCTGACGGCGGCCTGGGTATCGACGTAGAGTTTCAGGTTCTCCTTCGGCATCAGCCCTTCTCCGACGACGTTCTCCTCGATCCAGTGGGCGCCGGTGCATCCGCTCTGCGCACCGAGAACCACCTTGCCGGCACGGACATCCTCGATCGTTACGTTCGAGTCCTTACGAGCCGCGACATCCTGGTTGACCGTCCAGTAGGGGTTGCTGAAGTTGACCTTCTCCAGCCGCTCGGGGGTGATCGACATCCCCGCGTAGACCATATCGATCTTCCCGGCCTGGAGGGTGGGGATGATGGCGCTCCACTCTACCGCCTCGAACTTCACGTTGATGCCCTTCTTCTCGGCGATCC
>ENA-UOUL01003528-UOUL01003528.1-bioreactor-metagenome-genome-assembly--contig:-NODE-3528-length-15801-cov-4.689646_pt1 | contig 15801 bp, 9 predicted proteins | sample MGYA00249838_ERZ747220 | MGnify/ENA primary metagenome ERZ747220 (study PRJEB28778, sample SAMN05720191) | bioreactor metagenome | isolation source: Anaerobic biogas reactor | place: USA:Washington...
ACCTTCTGCTGTTCTCCAACGCTCAATGGCAACTTCCATGCGTGACCGGCTGCGATAGCGACATGACGGATGAGGATTTCCTTACCTATACCAACAATGTGTGGAAAATACCCGCCGAGACGCGTCCCCGTTGTCCTCATCCTTGTGCATTTCCCGAGGAACTTGCCAGAAGAGCCATCAAGCTCTTGACCTGGCCCGGAGACTGGGTAATCGACTGTTTCAGCGGAACGGGCACAACGTGTGCTGTAGCCGCCGCTCTGGGAAGAACGTATACCGGTATCGACGCATCCCCGAACTTCTGCAAGGCGGCCAAGAAGCGGGTTCAGGGTGAACTCAAAAAAAGAAAAGCTGAGAGAGGCCTGGTAACCGCAGCATAGGCTCTCATCCTCGTGGCTGGATTTGGCTTGGGGCGGCTTGGCCGAAAGCGGTCAAGCCGCCCCGAGCTGCCCTTTTGGGAAGAGCCTGTGGCACGCTCTCCAGCGGGTTCATCCTGCCGCCGTTCCGTTGTCTTCGAAGTAGTGGGCCTCAATCGCTTCGCAGACCGGACGCACCGCCGCCGGGTTAAGGCTGATGTATTTGACCTTTTCGCCACGGATTCTGTGCCCGAGGAGCACATCCAGATACTGTGTGTCAAGACAGCCTGCCGCCCCGGCATGGAACGCTGCAGATGCCGCTCCGTCACGAATGTGGGCAAATTTGACTGAATCATCAAGTCCTGCCTTACGGCGGAGGTCTTGAAATCGCTCAGCTGCTCCGTAGCGGTTGTAGGGTTTGCCGAATTTCGAGGTGAACACGGTACGGCTGTTGTGGCCGTGTTCCGACAGATACGCCTGCAGAGCTGTGAGGGTTCGAGGCCACAGCACCGCCAGACGCATGATGCCGGTCTTGCCTCGCGGGAACGTGACCACGCCGGTTTCTGGGTTGACTGCGATTCGGGGTAGCGTGATGGCGTCTATCATGTAGTAGGCACAGTTCAGCGACACGAGTAGCATGGCTCGCCACTTGAGGTCCGCTGCGGCTAACAACGCATGGAAGTCGTCTCGGTCGATCGCTACAGCGGGTTTTTCGACGGCCCTTGGGGGCGATAGGCGTACACAGAGAGTCAGTACATGACTGATATCCTGTGGGTGGTCCACCTGCCTGAGGGCGTGGCGGAGAATGGTCTTGACCTTGCCGAAGCGGTGTCTGACATAGGTCGTGGACTTGCCGTGGTGGTGGGCCTCACAGACCCGGTCGCGGTAACGGTTGATATGGTTGGCCCTGATTTCGTGGATGGCAGTGACCCCGATGACTTGGCAGAACTCTTCCCAGAACATCCTGGACTTCGCCAGCTCGTTCGGAGTGACCCGGCGGTCCCTGCGGTCGAAGTACATCTCACCAATCCGCTGCAGCGTCAATGAGGGCTCCAGCGGCGGCAGGTCCCTCAGGTGGGCGATTTCCGGAATGCCCAGTTGCTTGCTTGCCTCCAGCGGGTCTTTCAGGATCATCGTCCTGGCCTGCTTCCAGACGATTTCTGGGGGCACGCTAATGAGATCCCCTTGGCCGATCGGCACAATGACCTCATGTTCGGACGACCAGAACTCCCCGACCTCCGGCGACGGATCCGCTTGCCAATCGGTGAATCCGCCGGGAAGCCCCCCGAAAGGAACGCCGAGATGCAGTCGTTGCTTGCCCTGCTCGGCTTGCCACTGCCGAAACCGCATGACGGCAAGATCGAAGTCCCGGCCAAAGCGGATGGATGGTTCAAAGGTCGCATAGTAGCTCTCACTCGACTTGTGGTAGGAGAGACCATGGATCTCCCTACCTTGATGGTCTCTGACGAACTTGGGCGGCCTGCCTTTCCTCTTCTTCCCGGCTTCGCTCAATTCTCCAATCCTCCCGTCCTCTAGGCGGGCTGGATTGTAACGCGGATGCGATACACAACCGCGACGATTCTGCAGGAAAAATGAGTAAAAAGGGCAGAAAGCCCCGACGAGACGGGCGGGATTAAAAGGAACATTAAAAGGAAAAAGGCGGCTGGTGCCGCCTTAAACCGATTACCCCCAAGGGGATTTGAACCCCTGTCTCCAGGATGAGAACCTGATATCCTAGGCCACTAGACGATGGGGGCGCAAATGGATAACCCAATTTTCGATTTTTCAGACAGCCTAATCTTACGCGCGGGGCTATTGGGCGTCAAGGCGGTTTTGGCTAATTTCACGGCCGATTTGGCTGGGTGGTCGGCGCCGCATAGTGGATCAGGCCGGCCCGGCCCAGAAGCTCGTACGCCGGCTGTGGATTGCCCGCCAGAAGCTCGACGTACCCAGCCAGCAGCAGGACCTCGCGGCCGACCTCGTCGCGGCGGATGAGTTGGCGGACCTGTTCAAGCCGGCGGTCGACGATCGTCTTGCCGCCCATAAGGTTACGGCCGTCGTACTCCAAGTAGACCAACTCCGGATGCCGTGCAAGAAGCTGCTCGAGAAGCCCAGCGGCGTTGCGAAGCTCGCCCGCCGCCAGAAGGGCGTTCACCTGCCCGAGAACGGCTGGGATGTGGTCCGGCTGGACCGCCTGGGCCTGCCGGAACAGGGCCGCCGCCTCCAGGTATCGCCCACCGCCCATCTGCCGCTGACCCGCGGTCATCAACTGGGCAACGGGCTCGCCGCCCGGTTCGGCGAGCGTGCTGAGCACCGCCTGCTGCGGCTGAACGCCCGCACGGGGCAGAACCGGCGGCGCCGCGGGCGGCAGGGGGGCTTCGCCTTCCGCAGCCGGCTCGCGAATCACCTGCACCGGCCCTCCCGCCGCGGCTCGCTCAGCCTGCTGGAGCATCTGCCCAAAATCCTGCTCCGGACGGGCGGGGGACGGGACGCCTTCAGGGCCTTCCGGTTCCGCCAGTGGCCCGATCATCGGTTCGACGGGGGATTCCTCCTCCAGAGCCGCCTCGAGTTCTTCGAGCATCAGCTCGCGTTCGAGGGTCCGTTCCGGCAACTGCCGCTCCTCCTCCCCCGGCAGCAGCGGCAACTGCGGCTCCGCCGTCGGCGTCGGTCGGGCAAGCACCGGCGGCACCAGAACGTCGGTCTCGCGGATCCCCTCGGGCAGCGGGGGCAATCCGACCCCGGTCAGCACCGGATCCGAGATCATCGGCACGCGGCGGGCCTCCAGGTTCGTAGCCGGCAGCAGAGAGGGATACCGGGGCTCGGAACTGCCGGGAATATTGAGGCCGGCTTCGAGCGCCGGCAGCGGAAGCACGGTGGAGCTGGGATGATAGTACGGGATGGGCTGGCCAAACGTCTGCCCCTGCCGCACATCCATCACCCCGACGCTCTCCCGCTGAAAACTCCGAAGCCGGTCGCTGCCCAGCGGAGCGCCGAACTGGGTGGGGCTGTCATAGGGCACAAAACCGCGGAAGTCCTTGCCGCCGCGGACATTACCGGTGATAAAGAGGTTACCGTAGTTCGGCTGATAGCGGCTCGGGATCGGCGCGTTATACCCATTGGCACCGACCATGGGCGAGGCATCGCGGGGGGCCGGCCCGACCCCGTAAATCTGCTGCTGGGCCGGTGCCGCAGCCGACAGCAGGGCCGCAACGATCACGATGGCAAGAATCCTTCTCACGCCGGTATCCTCCACACGCTCCGTTCGGAGCCGACGGCAACCGCGGATCGCCGCGCGAAGACACCGACGGCTACCAGATCTGGAGCATTTTCATCAGCCGGCTAATTATAGGGCTTCGTTGCCGCCCCGACAAAGAGCCGGCATCCCCTGAAACCATCGGCATTTGCAGCTTGGGGGGTTCAATAGCGGATTCGCCCGGTCCGCTGCTGCCCGACCGCCCGTGAAGGTGGTCGATGGCCTCACGCCGGGCCTTGGCCATCGTGGGCGTGCGAAACTCGCGATACCCCTTGACCTGATCGACCGCCTCGACCGCGCCCTGATAGCGGCGATACTGCTCCTGATCGCGATAGTCAAACCCATCGACGATCTGCTCGAACCAAGCCAGGAACTGACGGTCTTCCCGGTGGTAGAACGGCAGGTGCTTCCGGACGAACCGCAGGTTCTTCAGGAGATACATCGTCCAGTGCGGTACGCGGAGCGAGACCTTCAAGCCGAAGAACCGCGGGTGGAACGTCCGCCGATAGCGAATCCGATCGCCGTTGGCCGCGTTCACGTTGTAGCGGTGGTTGTCGCGCCGCTGCTTCTCGTAGCTGGTCAACACGTGAGCCACGTAGAACTCGTCCTTGACCAGCATGAGCTTAAAGAGGTTTCGCGCGACCGCCCGGGTAACGGCGAAATCATATTTCTTAAGGTCGCGGACGTAGGTCTGCCGCAGCCGCGCGGCGTACCGCTGGGCGTAGGCCAGCCCTTCGTACTGGATCAACTCGTAGAGGTACCGCGCCACGTCCGTCATCGTGTCCTTGTCCAGGTCGCGACAGCGCCGCAGCGTGGTGTAGACCAGGTACTTGTACTGACGGGCCAGCGTCGATCCGCCCAGACGCGTCCGCTCCAGAATGTTCGCCTTCTCGCGGACGATCCGGGCGATGTTCTTCGGCGCCGTCTTCTCCGCGAAAAGCCCCGGATGGGCGACCAGCTTGCGGCCCAGGTTGAACGCCCGCAGGTTGCTCTTGAATTCGGCGGGCAGGCTCTGCGTGATGGCCCACTCGATGTTTTCCAGGCTCACCGGAATCAATCCCAACTGGTAGGCCAGCCCCAGCAGCGTGATGTTGGCGTAACGCTTGGTGCCAAAGAGCCGCTCGCACATGGCGGTGACGTTGTGGGCGTAAAAGGCGTCCGAGCGGGTGTGGGCGCGGATGTGGGTTTCCATATCCTTGGGATCGAAGTCCTCCCGCCCGCACAACGCGTTGATCGTCAGCATCTTGTCGGTGTTGACGACCGCGGCGGTGCGGCTGCGGCTGGCGATCCTGGCCAATCCCTCGCCATGGATGGCCCGCGCCGCCTCGACAATATCCAGGCCCAGCAGCAGGTCAGCCGAACCGTACGGCATCACCTGGCACTGGGGCGAGGTGTCCTTGTAGAACGCCAACTGGCTATAGACTCCGCCGTTGCGAATGGCCAGGCCCTTCTTGTCCGCGAACGCGATCCGATAGCCCTCGCGAGCCCCCGCCCGCACGAGGATCGTGGTGGCCAGGCCGATGCCCATGCCGCCGATCCCCGCGACGTACGCCCGCCAGACCCCGCCCACCGCCCGGATCTTCGGCTCGGGAATGCGCTCGAACTTGATCTGGTGCCCGCGCGGCCGCGGCGGCCGCCGCCGGATCACCTCGACCTGCTCAAAGCTCGGGCACGCCCCGATCTGTTCGCAAAGCCCGTCGTTGACGCACCATGAAAGGTCGATGGCGGTCTTGGGCCCGTAAACCGTCTGCTCGGTGGTCAACCCCGGACAGCCGGTCAAACGTGTGCACTCCAGACAGTGTTCGCACAGCTCCGGCGTGACGTTCGTGAAGGTCTCGCGGGCCAGAAACCCGGTCTTGCGCTGCTCAGCCCGCTGGCGGTCCAGCTTGCGGCGGAGGGTCAGAATGCCGCATTCCTTGTCGGCCACGATCACCTTCACGCCGTCGCGGACGATCGTCTTCTCCAGGAGCTTCTTGTAGCGCTTGTGGTTCGAGGGATCGACGCGAACGACGTCGGCCCCGCCCATCGCGGTGACCGCCCGCACGATCTTCTCGATGTCCTGACGCGGTGTGAGGTTGCCCAGGACGTCCTCCTCGACGCCCGGCGTCGGCTGATGGCCGGTCATCGCCGTCGTGCGGTTGTCCAGGATGATGTACGTGATGTCCTGCCCCGCCTTGATCGAGTTGCTGATCGCGATCTGGCCGGAGTGGAAAAATGTCGAGTCGCCCATGAAGACGACCTGCTTGTTGGTGATAAACGGATCGATCCCCGCGCCGGTCGCTCCACCCAGCCCCATGCCGCTGTAGTTGTGCATGAGCCGCTCGTTCGGAGCGAACATCAGCATCGTGTAACAGCCGGTATCGCCGTGGAATACCAGATCGACCGGGCCGCAGCGGTGCTTGCGCCGCATGTATTTGGCGTCCATGAACTGCCGGCAGATCTCCAGCAACACGTTCGAGCTGTCGCGGTGCGGACAGCCGGGACAAAATGTCGGCGTCCGCGACGGGATCGCGAACCGTACCGACGAGGCCTGCCGGATGGTCGCCAGACTCTCCTCGAACTTGGCCGCCATCCGCGAGGCCAGCGGCTGATCGACCAGGCGGAACAGCTTGACCAGCTTCTCGATCACGATCGACGGGTGCAGGCCCAGCACCGCCGGGAACCCCTCGTGGCCGGACGGGAACCGCTTGCCCCAGACCTGGCCGAACCGCGTGCCCGGATTCAGTTGCCGCACCCGCCCGACCACCTCCGCCACCTGCTGCTCCAGGAACCCGCGACGCTCCTCGACGACCACCAGGTACTCGACGTTGGCTGCGAACTCCGCCACCTGCCGGTCGCTCAGCGGATAGGTCATGCCCAGCTTGAGAATCGGGAACTTGTCCGCCAGACCCAGCTCGGACAGGGCCGCCCGAAGGTGCTGCCACGCCACCCCGCACGTGACGAACCCCACCTTGGCCTTCCCAGCCGGGCCGACCTGAACGTTCACGCCCGCCTGCTCCGCCTCAGCCAGCAGCCGCTCCACCCGCTCCGGCATGCCCACTTCCTTCTTCCCCGTCCGGGGCGGAAGCAGCACCGTGTTCTCCGGATCCAGCGTATCGGTCCGAATCAGACCCGGGTTGTTCATCGACTGCTCGGGCCAGTGGTTCGGGCCCAGCCGGACCGACGCCCCGCCGTCGGCCAGCGTGGTCGTCATGATATACCCAGCGTAAAGCCCCGAAGCCTGGCTCAATCGAAATGCCAGCGGCACGAAGTCCTTGACCTCCTGGCAGGTCGACGGCTCCAGGACGAACATCCGCAGGTGCTGGCAGAGGTACCGGCTGTCCGCTGGCACCTGGGTCGAGTCCGACCACGGATCGTCGCCGAAAACCACCACCGCCCCGCCCTGAGGGTGGGCCCCCGCCAGGTTGCCCAACGCCAGACCGTCCGAGGCCACATGGCCGCCCACGCTCTTGAACACCGTCATCGCCCGCAACGGGGCCATCTGGGTCCCGTTGACCATCGCGATGCTCACCGCTTCGTTGTTGGCGATGTGGGCGCAGACGCCCTTTTCCCGCAGGATGTCCCTGAGTTTGCCCAGAATATCGAAGAAGGTGGCCACCGGCGAACCGGGATAGCCGGTCAGCAGGTGGACGCCGCCCGGGGTCTCGAACGCGCCCTTGACCAACAGCTCATTGCCGTTGAACAGGGCCGTCCCCGAATCGGCTAGGAACTTGTCTCGATCGTCCGAGGGTATCATCCACTATCCTTCATCCGTCGCTGACGGAACAGTTCGTAAAAACTCGCCGATGCCCGGAAACAGTGCCTGCCCTAGCTCTTATAGTTCGGGCCTGTCCCCCAGTTTAACTTCGTCTGGAGCGTATGCCAACGACTATGTTGGCGGTTGTGGACCAGCAGGAACTTGCCCCGGGCCCGCCGGACGGCCAGGACTGACCCCGGCGAGACCACCTTGGTGACCTGGCCGTCGACGATCCACGTGCTGCCGGCGTTGATCCGGCACGCCCGCACGTCAATCCGGGCGTCCTCGCTGAGCACCAGGGGGCGATAGGTCAGCGAATGGGGACAGATGGGAGTCAAAACGATGCCGCCGGTCAGCGGATCGAGGATCGGGCCGCCCGCGGCGAGGTTATGGCCGGTCGAGCCGGTAGGGGTCGAAATGATGAGTCCATCGCCTCGCATTAAGGTTAAATCAGCATCATTGATGCAAATCGTCACCTCAATCATGCGAAACGGCGGTCCGGCCTGAAGGACCAGATCATTGACGGCCAGGCTGGTAAAGGTCTGGCCATTTTCCTCAAGCTGGGCATCGAGCATGAGACGCTGGGTGATGACCAGACAATCCTTGACAATGCAGTCGGCGACGTCGTCAAGGTCGCTCAGACTAAATTCAGCCAAATAACCCAGTTTGCCTAAATTGATGCCGATGACGGGCAGTTGCTTGTCGCCGAAGGTGCGGGCAACCCGCAGGATGGTGCCGTCGCCGCCCAGCACGATGGCCAGCTCGGCTTCGGGAATAACCACCGGTTCGGAGGCATCGCCGGGCAGATCGACGTCGATCAGTTCGGTGCACCGCCCCAGCCGGTTCCTGACCTGTTCGAGGGCCGACTGCACGCCCGGGCGGGCGAAGTCGGCCAGAACGAGAACCCTCTTGCGGCAAGCGCTCATCTTCCTACCTTCAGTTGCCGGGCTCGCGACTCCGCTTGGCGAGGCGAGCCTTCCCGGGCCACTTCAGGCCCGGCCAGACCCAGGGCCTCGCGCACCGTGCGGGCGATCCCGTCGGCGTCCAAGCCGACCAGCTCGAGCTGCCAGCTTCGCGAACCGTGAGGGATCAACTGATTGGCCGGCAGACCCACCTGCCGGATCCGGCTGACGGGCAGGCCGCGCTGGGCCGCCGCCTGGAGCACCGAAGCCCCGAACCCGCCCACCTCGCTGTGATCTTCCAGGACGATCAGCGGTCTGTCCCGGCCGATCAGATCGGCGATCAACCCCTGGTCGAGCGGTTTGGCGAACCGGGCCGAAACCACGCCGACGTTCAACCCGTCGCGCGACAGTTCCTGGGCGGCGATCATGGCGGCCGCCGCCGGCGAGCCGTAGGCCAGAATCGTTGCGTCGCCGCCTTCGCGAAGCACGCGGGCCTTGCCCAGCTCGAACGGAACCGCCGGTCCGACCGGATCGGGCGCCAGGTCACGCGGATACCGGATGGCCACCGCCTTGCCGCAGTGGACCGCAAACTCCAGTGCCCCTTCAAGCTCCAACCCGTCGGCGGGGGCGCAGCAGATCATCTGGGGCAGAACCTGCAGAAACGCCAGGTCGGCAAATCCGTGATGGACCGCCCCGTCCGACCCGACCAGCCCCGCCCGGTCGAGGGCGAAAACCACCGGCAGACCCTGGAGGACGACCTCCTGCCAGACCTGGTCAAAGGCCCGCTGGAGAAACGTCGAGTAGATGGCGACGACGGGCTTGTGGCCGGATTTGGCCAGCCCAGCCGCCAGGTCCACCGCCGCGCTCTCGCAGATGCCCACGTCGAAGTAGCGGTCGGGAAACTGCTTGCGGAACTCGACCAGCCCCGTCCCGTCCGGCATGGCCGCCGTCAACGCCACGATCTTCTCATCCTTCTCCGCCAGTTCGACGATCTTGCGGCCGAAGACGCACGTGTAGCTCTCCCGCTCACCCACCTTGATGATCGCTTCGTCGCCGTTGATCTCGTACCCGCTGGGGCTGTGGAACTTGCACGGGTCGGAAGAGGCGAAACGGCAGCCTCTGCCCTTCTCGGTGTGGACGTGGAGAATGATCGGGTACGGCGCGTCGCCGACGACCTTCAGCGCCCGGATCAGCGTGGGCAGGTCGTGCCCGTCGATCGGTCCCAGGTACGTCAGGCCCATCTGCTCGAAAATCTGGCTCGGCGAAAGGGCGGTCTTGACGCCCTGTTTGAGGTGCTGAAGGCTCTCGCGGAGCGACCGGCCGACCGAGGTCAGGTCGAGAATGTTGTGGGCGCGGCGCTTCAGATCCTCGTAGGCGTGGGTGAACCGCACGCGGTTCAGGTGCTTGGCCAACCCGCCCTGCGTGACGTCGATGGCCATCGAGTTGTCGTTGAGCACGATCAAAAGCTGGCGCTTCAGAAGCCCAGCGTTGTTGAGCCCTTCGAACGACAGGCCGTTGACGATGCTGCCGTCGCCGACCACCGCGATAATCCGGTTGGATCGGTTGGCCAGGTAGTCGCCGTGGGCCAGACCCACCGCCGTGGCGATGGCCGTGCCGGCGTGGCCGACGGAAAACTGGTCGTGGTCGCTCTCGCGAACGTCGGGAAAACCGCTGATCCCGCCGCGCTGGCGAAGCGTCGCGAACCGGTCGCGCCGGCCGGTGACGATCTTATCGACGTAGCACTGGTGGCCGACGTCCCAGATCAGCCGGTCGGGCGGAAAATCGAAGCAGTGGTGGATGGCCAGCGTCAGCTCGACCACGCCGAGATTGCTCGCCACGTGGCCGCCGGTTCGCGAGACGGTATTGGCGATCAGCTCGCGAAGCTCAGCCGCCAGGTCGCGAAGCTGGCCCGTGCTCAGCTTCTTGACGTCGGCTGAGCTGTTGATGCTTTCGATCAGACTCATGATGCTGTCTTTCCGGTTAATCTAGTGTGAACGGTCGATGACGAATCGGGCCAGAAGCGCCAGCGGCTCAGCCGCCGGGCCCAGCGGCCGGAGGCGCTCGACCGCCTGGTCGACCAGCGCCGAGGCGCGGCGCCTGGCCTGCTCCGCGCCGACCAGCAATGCGTAGTTGGGCTTGCCCGCCGCCTCGTCCTTGCCCGTCCGCTTGCCGAGGTCCTGCTCGCAGCCGTCCAGGTCCAGCAGGTCGTCGGCGATCTGGAACGCCAGGCCCAGATCGCGGCCGTAGTCGCCAAGCCCATCGACCGTCGCCGGATCGGCGCCCGCCGCCAACCCGCCCAGCCGGGCGGAGCAGCGGATTAAAGCCGCCGTCTTGAGCAGGTGAATCCGCTCCGCCGTCGCCACCTCGCCCGCTTGGCTGTCAAACTCGATATCCAGGGCCTGACCGCCGGTCATGCCCGCCGCCCCGGAGGCCTGGGCCAGTTCGCCCACCATGCGGGCCGCCGTCACGCCGTCGCTCACGCTGCGGACCAGCAGCTCGAACGCGAAGATCACCAGGGCATCGCCGGCCAGAATGGCCATCGCCTCGCCGAACATCTTGTGGTTGGTGGGTTTGCCGCGGCGAAGGTCGTCGTCGTCCATCGCCGGAAGGTCGTCGTGGATCAGCGAGAAGGTGTGGACCATCTCCATCGCCACCGCCGGCGGCATCGCCCGCTCGTCGCGCCCGCCGCACGCCCGGCTCGCCAGCAGCACCAAAGCCGGGCGGAACCGCTTGCCGCCAGCCTCGAGGCTGTAGCGCATCGCGCGAAGCAGAACCGGCGGGCCGTCCAGCATCGAATCGCAGCACGCGACGATGGCCCGATCCACCTGTTCCGCCAGCCCGCTCAGAAGGCTTCGAATGTCCTGCCCTGACTTTGTCGTCACGGTCAAACTCGCCAAAGGCCGTTTCGCCGATCGCTCAAGACCCTGCGGAACGCCGAAAACGGCTCGCTGTACGATCAGCGCGAAATAATTCTGTAAGTCTAACCGATCAGGGCGGGAAAAGCCAGTTTATGTCAATTTATGCAGAGGATTCACCGCTTTCGGCCGGCCCGCTCGAAAAACCGCCTACTCGCGGGTGATTGTGCAATAAAACATTGGCTCCTCAGGGCTTATGCGGAGTTCAGTGCCTACTGGGCCGGATTCGTACTCAGCCAGGTCGAACGAGTACTTGTGGTACCTCGCCCCCGCCGGCCACGGGCCGCGAATGGTCCCGCCCACCCGGTCCACGATGACCGGCGGCTTGCCCGGCTCGACCACGCTGGTGGCGAGTTGCTTGATGATCCCCGGCTTGGCCCGCGACGGGTCGATCGTAAACCCCGTGTTCTGGCTCTTGGCGACCATCGAAACCACGATCTCGGACGATTCGGTCAGTGGCCGGCCATCGTTGGCGGCGATCGTGACGCAGCCGAAGCCGGCGCTGTTGGGCAGCATCGCGTCGGTCGCCGCACCGACCCGTATCCCCTCGACCGACCAGCCGTCGGCGAACGCCCACCGCTCGCCCGGCCAGCCCACCACCGACTTGCACCGCGGCGAGTCGATCACCAGTTGCCCACCTTTGCCTGGACCGGACCACTGGTAAACGATCTGCCCGTCCGCCGCGCGGATTGGGCTGGTGGTCGGCGGCAGGGGCAGCGGATGGCCCGGAACCGCATCCCGCGGGGCCGAGCGGGCCGACCATCGCTGATGCACCCACGGCGAAGACGGCCCGTCGGGCTCGACGCGGACCCTCGCGCCAAGGCTGTGGGCGTCCATGCGCAGCCATGTCGCGTCCAGCCAGGACCGATCGAACATATCGTACAGGATGTCGCGCCCGTACACGTGAATCCGCGGCTTTTCCGCCGCCGGCACAGCGAAGTTCAGAAACATCGCCCCTTGCGCCTTGATCTGCGAAAGGAACACCTCGTCGTTGTGGAAGGTCAAGCCGATATGGTTGGCCTCCGGACTCGAATCGTTACAGTTGGGCAGCGGCCAACCCGTCAAACTCGCGTAGTCGCCGGCTGGGTGATGGTCGCCCGGCCAGCCGAACCAGAAAACCCCGTCCCAGTCGTTCCACGCCGCGTACGTCCCCAGCCGGGCCGGCATCTCCGCCAGAAACGGGTTGGGACGGTACATGTTGCACTCGTAGCCGACCACGGGCTTACCCTCAAACGGCTGAGCCTCGGTGTTGCCCGCGAACGCGGGGAACGACTCCAAGCGGGTCTGCCACGGATACCGCGGATCGCCCGCGTTGGTGGTGAACTGGACCTCATAGTTGCCGCCGGTCGAAAACGTGCCGAGGCTGTTGGCGTAGTGGCACGGCAGCGACCAGTTCGCGTTGCTGGTGGTGATGGCGATCGGAGCCACGTTGATGCCGACGCCCTCAGGAGCCAGCGTGCGCACCTCGCGGATGAACCGCTGATTGTAGCAGTCGTACAGGTCGATCACGAAGCGGACCACGTCGCGGGCCCGTGCGTCGGTGTAACGCCTCCCGTCGCCCGCAGCCTGCGTGGCGGTCTCGCCCTTCTGCTCAGCGGTGATGGCCGCGACCACCGGATCGCTGCGGACCGGGGCGAGGGCGATCGTGCCGTCCTCCAGCGATTCGCCGTCGTTCAGGCCGCTCCAGGCCTCGCGGAGATTCTCCGTCGTGCCATAGCGCTCGACGAGCCAGCCGTTCCACCTGGCCAGCAGCTTCGTCAGGAAATACCCGTCCAGCCCGCGGAACGAACCGTTGAGCAGGCTGTCCACAAACGCGTTCTCGTTGGTCATCTCCCAGATCGCGATGTGCGGGTCCTCGGCGTAGGACAGGCCCGTGTAAGGGTTTACGTGGCGAAGCTGATTCCTGGCCGCCTCCAGAAACACCTCGCCCAGTCGCTCATCGATGTACATGTGCGTAGTCCAGGCCCCGCGCCCAGCGGTGGCGACCGCTGCGACCCAGGCCTTCCGGTCGGCTTCATCGCCGGCCGGCAGCACGTCATAGTCAGCGGCCTTCGGATGGCACCACGCCCGGCTGAAGGACATGTACAGGTACAACTCCTCGCGGTCCGCCCGGGCGATCATCAGGTCCACCAGGTCCATTGGCGAGCCATCGCCCTTTTCGTAGTCGTTGACCAGGTAGCTGGGCCGGTTCGGGTCGGCGCTGGCGAACACGCTGGCGTCGTACATGTGAAGCCGCAGCGCGTTAAACCCGCAGACCGCGGCCCGGTGCGTCATGTACTCGATCTCCCGATGGTCCCACCCCGCCGGGTTGACGATGCCCACCCCCCAAAACCGAATCCGGTCCACTCCGCGGTAAAAATGGCCGTCGCGGGCGGTCACGTACTCAGCCGCCGATGCGGCGGAGGTCAGGACAACCAGCGCGACCAGCACTCGAACCCAAACAACCATCAGCATCTCCCTGTGCAGTACACCAATACACTCGCCTCATTATACAACCTGACGATGGCCAGGTTGCCGTGGGTGGACATCGCCCACCAAAATGAGGAAACAAGGAAACAGACGGCATTCTTATCGGACGTACCTTCCAGCCCCAGGCATTCGGCGACCGAATCAATACCAGATCGTCAGAATCAGGTGGGGTTCCGGGTGCTTGCCTTCCCAGACGCCCACCGTGGACTCGACGATCTTGATCTCGACCTCGGGGTTCTGGTCGACCCATTCGTTGATGGTCTGGCTCATGAAGTTCACCGCCCCGTCGTTCATCTTGGTATGGAAGATCCGCACGCGGGTGGCCCCGGTGCCGCTCTTGTTGACTGCCCGGGCCAGCTTGCTGTCGTCAAAGCCGCCCTGCGAAGCCACGCCGCCCGCACCCATCGCCTTGATGATCCGCGAGCTCGACTTGTCCATGTCGTCCTCGTCGACCAGGGAAAGGGGCTCTTCCTGGCCGGCGACCGCGGGGGCGGCGGTGGACGACGATTCGGACTTCTTCTCGTTGAGGCAGACCGCGCAGAGCAGTTGCCCCGCCCAGAAGGCCGCCCGGCCCGCCTTGATGTGTTCCGGATAGACCGTGGCCCCGCAGACCTCGCACGATTTGAGCTCCTCATCCGCCATGGTCCGACACCTCCCGTCGCAAGATTGGCCGTCGATTTGCCCTTGGCATTGAGACGGCCGCCATTATAAACTGGCCCGTTAACTATCGTCAAATGTTCAAGGAGCGGTTCACGTTATGTCCAGGATCCGAATCGGACTGATCGGCGGCAGCGGCCTCGGCGACGAGCTGTGCAAAGCGATTAGCGGACGCGAGTATTTCTCCGACACGCCGTTCGGACGGCCCAGCGGCCCGATCATCTGCGGCGAGTGGGAAGGCGTGCCCATCGCCGTGCTCGCCCGACACGGACAGGGACACGTCTACGGGCCCTCGCACGTGCCGTTTCGGGCCAATATCTTCGCCCTCAAGCAGGTCGGCGTCACCCACATCATCGCCTCCGGAGCGGTCGGCTCGCTCCGCGAGGACGTGCATCCGGGCGAACTGCTGATCCCCGACCAGGTGATCGACAAGACGTACAAACGCGACAACAGCTTCTTCGGCAAGGGAATCGTCGCCCACGTCGAGTTCGATCAGCCGTTTTGCCCCATTCTGCGCAACGTGCTGCTCGAAACCGGCAAGGCCATGGCCGTCAAGGTCCATAAGAAGGGCACCTACGTGTGCATGGAAGGCCCGCAGTTCTCGACGGTGGCCGAGTCCCACCTGCACCGCAGCTGGGGCGGCGACGTGATCGGCATGACCTGCATGCCCGAGGCCAAGCTCGCCCGCGAAGCCGAAATCTGCTACGCCATGGTCACGCTGCCGACCGATTATGACTGCTGGAAACCCCACGAGGAAGGCCGCAGCAAACGCGACCTGCTGGCGGAGATCATCGAAAACATGGCGCGGGCGTCGAAACTGGCCACTGAACTAATAAAAGAATCACTTAGGGCCGTCGCGAAGATGGCGCCCGAGCGGCTCGACTGCCCGTGCCGCAACAGCCTCGAACTGGCGATCTGGACCGACCGCTCCAGGATCGCCCCAGCCGAGGTCCGACAGTTGGAACCCCTTATCGGGCGGTACTTTAACCACGGCTAAGGGCCCCCGATGGCGGCGCCCCAGCGGCGGGGCTGGACCGCCGCCGTATAATCGGACAGGAAAGAGGGCTCCAAAGGTCCAGGAAGATTGGCGTTCGATATGACGGCGAACAAGGACAGGTTAACGCGCGACCGATGGGCTCAGCGGGCCTACACCCTGACCGAACTGATGGTCGTTGTGGTTGTCATCGTCCTGCTCATGGCCGCCGCCATCCCGGCCGTCCGGGCCCTCCAGGCCGGCTCAGCCGAGGCCGAAGCCTACAACACCGTCAACGCCGCCCTCCAGGCCGCCCGAAGCTATGCTATCATGAACGACGTCACCACCGCCGCCCGCTTCCAGCCGAATGGGAAGATTGTGCTGGTGTATGAATATCAGAGCAACGTGGCCGAGGCAGACCCCAAAGGTTCCGCACCGTTCCAGGATTTTCCGAACGGGGATACGTACTTTCTTCCGGTGATCGACCAGAAACCACTGACCATGCCCAAAGGCTACGCGGTGGCAGACCTGACGGACCGGGAT
>ENA-UOUL01003529-UOUL01003529.1-bioreactor-metagenome-genome-assembly--contig:-NODE-3529-length-15794-cov-17.960361_pt1 | contig 15794 bp, 13 predicted proteins | sample MGYA00249838_ERZ747220 | MGnify/ENA primary metagenome ERZ747220 (study PRJEB28778, sample SAMN05720191) | bioreactor metagenome | isolation source: Anaerobic biogas reactor | place: USA:Washington...
ACCCTGACCGGGGTCGCCTCCAGCACCGGCACGGTCAACAGCACCACCAAGGCGGCCTACATCACCGTCAACGGCTCCAGCGGGTCCGGAGGGGGCACCGCCTCCCTCTCGACGGTCAAGGTCCGGTTCGTGATCCTCGACTATGTCGGGCAGCGGTTCGAGAACGTCACGGTGACCGCGACCCCGCTCGAGTCCACCGGGCCCTGGGCCTGGCTCGAGGACCTCCTCGGGGTGCCGGGGAAGGTGGATGTCCAGAACGAGGTTCTGACGGGGACCACCGGCACGGACGGGGCGATCGTCTTCACGATGGTCGAGTCGGTCAAGTACCGGGTCGATATCACGGACGCCTCGCAGGGGATCAGCACCAGCATCACCATCTATCCGAAAGAGGACGAGATCCCGGTCTACATCTGGCCGGCCACGACTCCGCCCCTGGGGGAGACCGTGACCTATGATCTCGCGGCCACGGCCCTCGACGACGAGACTACCCGGCTCCAGATCACCTACTCGGACGGGCTCAAAAACACCACGAGTGTCCGGTTCTATGTCACCGACGAGAACGGGACCCTGATCCACAGCGAGACCGAGACCGGGGACGCGAACGTCACGCTCTCCTACGAGATGGAGAATGTGCCGGGCGAGGTCTTTATCTTTGGATTTGAGGCGACTCACGGCACCTACGGCACCATCACGAAGGACCAGTTCATCCGGTTCTCCGGGGACCGGCCCCTGGTGGATCTCGCGCCCTGGATCCCCCTCTGGGTGTACAACTGGGCTGCTATAGCGCTCATCGTCTGTATCGCGGGGATTTTCGGATTCCAGACGCTCAAATTTGGGGTCGTTTTGGTGCCTGTATTTGGTTTGCTCTTCGCGTACATGGGCTGGCTAGGCACTCCGATGCTGCTGTTACTCTGCGCGATGACGTTAGGGGTCTTATTGTACCTCCGGTACTCGGAGGGGGAGACGGGAACATGAGGGCATGGGATATTACACTGCTGTTAATTGTCGTGCAGGCGTGCATCGGCCTGGTCAACGGGATCGGGCTCTTCGATGTGACCTATTTCGCGACTCAAAACGATTCGACCGCGTATACCGTGGGGGACATCTCCGACCTCCACGATGTCGAGAGCGGGGGCGAGGTCTCGCAGATGAGCTACTTCGACCTCGCCGTGACGTTTTCAATGGCGGGCATCAACCTGCTGTTCAAAATTGTCGAGGCGATCGTGTTTATTTTCCCGACCCTTGTGGACCAGTTCAAGATCCCCTTGCCGCTCGCGGCGGTCCTGCAGAGCATGATCTATCTCCAGATTGCCTACGGGTATGCGCAGTGGAAGAGCAACCGCTCCGGGAGGTCAACAGATTGAACGGAGGGCATAGTATGAAGATAACTGCACGTGCAGGTATGCTAGTAGGGCTCCTCCTCCTCGCCCTCCTCGCCGCCCCCGCCGCGGCCTCGTCCTGGACGAGTATCGGGGCCGGCGACCTGAGCCCCGAAGACCGGGCGAGCGCGGCGTACGGGGCCGTGGCGCTCCCGGACGGCGGATATGCCTGGATTGAGATGAGTGAGCCGTCCGAGGGATGGGTTGGTACTACTTGGACCCCTCCGCCCCAGTACTGGAGGGTCGTCCGGGCGTCTCCAGAGGGGGAGATCATCTGGAGGTCGGACGAGTACACCTGGCAGAGATCATCAATGTCCTACGATGGCGGCTCCCCGGTCTTTAAAAGCACGGAGGAGTGGTATTCTCCGAAAATAGCCGTTTTAAACGACGGGAACATCCTCGCCTACGACTCTGTCCAGCACGCTCTGATCATGCGGGTGGGGCCGGCGGCGACCTCCCCGGGCCGGTCCTGGGTCAGGGAGGTCGATATCGATACTGGAGCGACGATCTGGGAGAGCGAGATCTCTGGATGGGCGGTCACGGGCGTCGTAGAGCGGGCGGATGGGGGATTTTGGGCCGTTGCGGCGAGGGATACGACCTGGACGAAACGCAGCACCACCTGGCGGGCTTCCCCAGCTGAATGTACCTATATCCTGGATATAAATGATACTGGGGTCGTTCAGTCCTCTTGGAGGGTACATACCGAGGCGTCACGCTACTATAGTTCCTCGTATCCCTTCGCAATGACCGCCGTTGCCGAATCTGACGGCGAATATTGGATTTATGGTTGGAAGAGCCAACCACAACTTGGTGTGAGAGATCCTGCGTACCTCGCGCGCCTTCGCCCGCAACTCGACCGCGTGGATCCAATAGCCAAAACAGATGCACAGTATAATCCTGAAAGTTTAGACCCCAACGGGCTGGGCTGGATCCCCTACGAGGTCACTGGCTTCGGGGCCGGCTCGGTCGTTTCGGGGTACGGTTTTGGGAGGCCCGATTACCCCATGAGCCTATCTGCGGCCGGCGATGGGGGGGCGCTAATAACGTACCAACTCATATCTCCGGCGGGGTATTACCTCGCGAAGATCGATCCGAACGGGAGCAAGGTCTGGTCTCAAACCTACCTCTCCCCGATATCTGGGGCTCAGATGCCCGTCATCGAGGCCGTAGAAGCCGCCGATGGCTCGATCCTCGCGCTCATGCAGGACGGGGATCTGATCCGGCTCAGCCGGCTCGACGCGGCGACCGGGGAGATCATCCAGAGCATCATCATAGGCGACCCCTCCGGCACGACCGAGGGCAAGCGCCTCCTCGCCGCCCCCAGCGAGGGCCACCCCTACGGCTGCATCATCTCCGGCTCGACATCCGGCTTCGGGGCCTCGGGGACGGATGCCCTCGTGGTGCGCCTCGACGATCTGGAGGACGTCATCTGGCTCGGATCGGGCTCCATCTCTCTCCCCTCAAATGTCGCGTACGCTGCCGAGGAGATTGAGGTGGCCGCGGCTCTGGCCGGGGCCGCCTGGGGGAACGCGACCTACTGGGGCTCGGTTATCGGGGAGAACGGCACCCTCTACGAGACATGGGATCTCACGACCAATGAGAGTACCCATACTCTCAGCATCCACACCCCTCCGGGGAACTACACGGTCAAGATCCAGGCATACTGCGAGGAGTACGGGATCTCGCAAACTCTCGCGGCGGCCAGCCTCCAGCGCCTCGATGTGGGCTCCGTCGACTGGGATCGGTCCGTCGCGTACCTCGGGGAGTTGCCGTACCTCGGGTACTCTTATATCCCCTATGATGATCGCTACTCTTACTGGGTCGAGGTGCGGGCTCCATCCGGCGAGGCCGTCCTCCTGCGCCGTCTCCCCACCCTCGGATCGATCCGGATGCCCCCCGAGAACTTGACTGAGTTCGGGGCGTATGTTGCCGAGATCTACCCGATCCGCCTGGCCGATAACCACCGGATCGCCGGAAACACCTCTACGATGCTCCTCTCCGACGAGACATGGTTATACGGGACGATCGGGGACATCTACCACGTCCCCATCCCTGGGGCCACCGTGGAGGTCAGGCAGCCGACGCACCCCGACCCAGAGGTAGCGGCCACAGTCCTCCGAGGATCCTCCGGCCCCGATGGCTCGTATGAGGTTGCCGGGGTCGTTCCGAGGTATCCGGCCGATGTCGTAGTCCGGGCGGAGGGGTATTACGAGCATTCGGAGGTCGTCCAGATCAACATCTCCGGCCGGGTCAATTATCCTGTCTATATGACGGCGATCCCCCCGCCCCCTCTCCCCGTGATCGCCGGGAAAACGGTCTACCCTCCGAGGAATAACCCGGCAGCGGGCTTAGAGGTCGTGCTCAGTAATAGCACGACCACGCTCACCAACACGAGCGTCGCTGGAGGGTACTTCTGCTTCCCCGACCTCTCGCCGGACGTAGCTTATACGATCTTCGCCCGGAACGCCACCGGGCACCGGGTTAGTGAGATCCACACTTACGCCCTCGCACGGGGTCAGACTGCCGATCTCCTATTGGAGATCGTAGACGAGAGCCTCCTACCCTATAATGTCTCATTTACTGCCGACCCGACCTCCGGCGGGGCCCCGCTCCGTGTCCAGTTTGCGGCGACCGGGGATGCCGTAGACTCATGGCACTGGGACTTCGGGGACGGCGCGACCGGCACCGGGCAGAGCGCCTCTCACGCATATGGTCCCGGCCTTTGGTCCGTCACCATGACCGCCGAAAATTACTACGGCGTTCGGGAGGTCGAAAAGGGGCACCTTATCAGCGTCTCCGGCTCCGGGGGCGTCCCGGTGCAGGCGCCGACCCGGTTCGTGGTCCAAACTTACTCGGGGCAACCGCTCGCCAACATCACCGTCACCGCCACCCCTCTGGAGAGCACCGGCCCCTGGGCCTGGCTGCTGGACCTCTTCGGGATCTCCGGGGACGTCGATGTCTCTGGCACCGTCCTGGCCGGCACCACCGGGACGGACGGGGGGATCGTCCTCCCCCTGCTCAGGGGCGTCAAGTACCTGGTCGCCGTCACCGACCCTGCCCGGGGGATCGATACCTCGATCACCATCTACCCGCAGGAGGATGAGGTCCTCCTCTCCGTCTGGCCGCAGGAGACCCCCAGCCCCGCCGGGGACTTCCAACTCTATGCCGAGGAGGAGGCCGGTGACATGAGAGTGGGCGTCCGCTACGCCACGGTCGATCTCGCCCGGCTCACGTTCACGGTGACGACCGAGGCGGGGGAGGTGGTCGCGCGGAAGGTCTCCACGGCGCAGGAGGATGATCTCTCCCATGTCATCGACGGCGACCCCGGGGAGGTCTATCTCTACGGCTATGTGGGCGAGCTCAAGACGGGCGAGGTCGTACGGCAGGACCAGTACGTCCGGTTCGCGGCGGAGAGCCGCCCCTGGATCGACCTCGCGCCCTGGATCCCGCGAGGGGTCTACAACTGGGCGGCCATCTTCCTCCTCATGGGGTTCAGCTGGACTTTCGGTCGAGGCGAGATCCGGGGGGCGCTCCTCACGATCCCGATCCTCGCGGGGGTCTTGTGGCTCATAGGATGGCTCGAGGTCTCGTGGCTGCTGATTGGAGCAATCCTCACGCTTGGGATCTTGGTCTACATGCGTCTCTCCGAAGATGATTTGAGGTATTAAAGAGGTTAGAATTATGAACCGAACTGTATTAATCGGAATCGGCATCGGGGCGGCGATCTGCGCCGCCGGCATCGCTTACGGACCAACCATCCCCCTCGGCCCCGAGGCGGCTGCCCTCTTCGCAGGCGGCCTGGGGGCGCTCGCCCTCATGACGGTTGCTGGGAGGCACCACCCTGCCTCGGTCGGGCTCGGGGCGACGGCGCTCTTGGCCATCGGGGGCTACGCCCTCGCAGCCCGGGTCCTCGTCGGCCCCGCCGCCCTGGGGGCCTTGGCACTCATGGCCGGGGCCGCCATCCTCCTCGGGAGGACCCTCCTCCGGGGCTGGGCACCAGGACAGAGGCTTCCGGGGGGAGATTCGACCTAAATCTCCCTTTTCTGAGTAATCGGGCAAAACATAGGCATTATTTTTATACCCTCCCCACGACCCTATCAGCGTGTGGGAGGTGAGATTTAGTTGCAGCAGGCTACAGCAATCGTCGGAGTCCTGATCGGGTTCCTGATCTTGACGCAGATCGGGCTTTTCGTGTGCGACGCCATGATCGGTGCCGCGTCGATCGACAACGAGAGCCAGCTCCACGAGGCTCAGACTGAGGCCATCGATACCTTCGTCCAGTGCCTGTCGATCGTGAGGATCCTCCTGATCGTCGCCATCGTCGCCGTCGTGTTCCAGTACCTCCAGGGTGCGGGGTTGATCCCGGGCTTTGGCGGACAGCGCCAGTATTAACGGCAAAACACCTCCTCTATGGAGCCATGAAGGGGCGCGCGCCTCCTCCACAAAAGGCAGCGCCCCTCCACCATGTGGTTTGACGATCTCCATGCCGGGGTTTGCCCCCATCCCCGGCTATCCCTCATAAGTCCAGTGGTGTAGCGGCAATCATGCCGGAGTTTGGATCCGGCGACAGCGGTTCGAGTCCGCTCTGGACCAATCCTAAAATGCGCCGTAAAATGAGTCTAATAATGCCTATCTTGCTCGTGGTAGGCATCTTTTTCTTCCTGATACTCGGCATCACGATCCTCAGCAAGGCCCCGGCCCCCGATGTGAACCAGACCCCCGGCCTGGCCGCGAGCGCGAACGAGACCGAGGCGTTCCGGCAGCCGGTCCAACTTGGCTGGCAGGGCGCAGGGCTCGCGATCACCGCCTGCGGGGTCCTCGCGGTAGCAGGGATGCTCGTTCGGTCGCTTAGAGGCAGGAGGCGGCGATGGTAAGGCGAGTCCTATCTCTGCTCCTGGTCCTGCTCCTCGTCGCCCCGGCCGCGGCTCAGGTTACGGCAGATGTCGGGGAGACCTGGATCCGGTGGGAGTGGCCCACGACCTACGGCAACGATACCCTTGTTCTCGTGGACGGGGTCGAGCAGGGCACGGCTGCGGCGGGGATATATTATCAGACCGACCTCAACCCCAACGAGGAGCACCAGCTTACCCTGGTCAACGCCACGTCCGGGGCTCCGGCCGACAGCCTCCGGGTCAAGACCCTGACCCCGCTCTCCACGATCCTCTTCTTCCTCGGGATAGAACTGATCCTTGCCCTCCTCTGCGTCCTCCTCCAGGACCCCGCCCGGACGATCCTGACCGGGGCGCTGGGGAGCGCGATCGGCTTTTACCTCTTCGGCCTGACGCTTGGCCACGGGGGCCTCTGGCTCGTAGTCTTGGCCCTCACCGGGTTCCAGGCCCTTTTCGTGGGCCTTGCTCTGTATTCCATGCTGGAGGATGCCTTGAGATGGTGGTGACCGAGGCACTCGTCACGCACCCACACATCATCGATGTGGCGGGGGATCTTATCACGAGAGGTATCCTAAGACCCTCCCAAAATACCTAGCCTTAAATCGCTTCTAAATTGATCCTTTGAAAAGAGAGGGTTTTGAGGGATTTAACCGGAAAATAAGGTCATTTCTTCTTCTTTGTCGCCTTCCCCCTCTTCTTCCGCATCTCACCTGCATGTGCAGGTTTCTTCGCGAGGGTCTTCGCGGGGGTGCGGGACCCCCCGGTGATCCCGACCGAGGGGGGGCCGAACGAGGGGATCACCGGCGGGCGGGCGGGAGCCCGGGCCGCGAACCCGAACGAGGGGGCTGGGCCGCCGGCGCGGGGGGCGGCGCCGAGGTTCAGGACCGAGGTGCCGAAGATCATAGAGCTCATCTCCTCGATGCCCGGGGCCGGGCCGAGTTCCCAGTGGGCCCGTTCCTGCGCCTCGCGGAGCCGGCGGCGGCGCTCAGCTTCGTCCTCGTCGCTCTTCAGGGCCCGGGCCCGGGGGCGGGGCTTGGCCTTTGGCGCGGTTGGGAGCCTGGGGCGAGCATACCTGGGCTTCTGTTTCTGCTTCTGCTTCTGCCGCTGCCGGAGGCGGGGGGACTGCATCATACCCTGTAGGAGGTCAGAGGCGAGGAGGACGGCCTGGCGCTGCCCCTGCTCCTGGGCCTGCACAGAGATGACCCCCTGCCTGCCGAGGAGGTCCAGGCCAGATCGCGAGAGTATGGAGGATCCCAGACCGAGGTCGAGGATCGAGGTATTCCGCGGCCCTATGACAGAGAGCGAGTCTGTGACCGGGGAGACCACCTGGGCCGGGGAGAGGGCCGTGACCGCGACCTCTCCGAGCGCGCTATCCCCCCAGCCTCCAAGCAGCAGCGGTGACGCCTGCCCCGACGAGAGATCTGTCGGGACCGTCCGGGTGGTTGGCCGGATCCGGGGAGTCCTTCCAGAGGAGGAGGCCGGTGACTTACGGGATGGGAACCGCTGCCGCGGCACCTGCCGGGACCGGCCCATCGGGGCGCCAGCGTAAAACGCTTCAGGAGCTCCCCCGCCCCACTTCGCCCGGTATTCGGGCGGGACACGATCGAGGAGGGGGTCCCCACGGGTGCCGAACTTATACGCCTCCGCAACGTCTTCGGCGGCGAGGTACTCTTCGGGGATCGGCTTGCGCCAAGCAGCAGGCTCGATCTCGAACCGCCGGAGGTAATTGTCGAGCTCGCCTTTGGGAACCCGCCTCCCCGGGGAAACCTCAACCATCTCGACTCTGCTCTTCGGGTACCGGGAACTGTGGACCACCTTGGCGGACGACGAGGGAGAGAGAGCTCGCAGCCGCAGACCCTCCATGATCTGCCAGTTCTCGGGGTACCATCCCCCCATCACATCGGCCGGAGGAGCCGACCGGCCCCGGAACGATGATACCATCCTCTGAGGTGCGGCGGCGGCTCTCCGGACGAGAGCGGGGGCGCGGGAGACCGCTGCGGCACCGGCCCCCATAGGAAGGGCTTCCGTCGCGGTTATCCGCCCCAGTTCCCGCGCCTGCTGCAGGGGGGGGCGGATATAGCCGTTCTCATCGATGATGCTCCGATATCCTACGTCAGCACCATATGCCACGCCCACCCCCTTCCAGAGGAGATCGGTTCCGCGGGCGACCAACGGTTTGGCGGGGGCGAGGATCCGACTCAGACCCGTAGCCCGCGCCACTGGTGCCAGGGACCGGGATGCGGCCCCTGCACCCTTACTGACCGCGCCAATGCCCCCGCCCAGAGCAACTCCTACCCCGGTCCAGGCCAGCGTGGTCGCGGGTTGGTAGACTACCCCCTCAACAAAGCCCTCGGTCAACGCCCGCTGATACTCCCCCGAGGTCGGCATCTCTTCGGCCGTCCTCCCCATGAGCTGGCGCGCGATCCTCCCCCCTACCTCCTGCGCTTGGGTCCCGGGGCTCATCCAGGTTGAGAAGGTTTTGAGTTGCCCGGCCGCCTGGGGGGCCCCTTTGAGTTGGGGGACGTACCGGAGGGCGGTGCTGGATATGTTCCGATCCTGCTCGGAGAGCCATTCCCCGACCCCCCGCGCTGCCGCAGGGATCCCGAAGAGTTCCCGCTGGGCCGATGTCTCGTATGCCTGCCCGGTTCGTTCAACCTTATTTCCGGCACTCTGGAGGCGCTGATATGCGGCCATATCCTGAGCGTTTCGTGCGACAAAGGTATCCCCCTCAAAGTTGCCCGCGTACTGCTTTCTCAGTTGCTCATAATCCGCATACGCGGCAGTGTGGGCCTTATACCGGGCATCGGTATCCCCCGGAAGGACCACGCCATGCCGGGCGACGTCCCGGACGAGATTGGCCCCGGCCCCCGCCACGGCCCATGCAGGGGCATTGAATGGGATTCGTTTCACCTCCTGGATGTCCTGGGGACTGATTCGGACCGACCGCGCCACGGTGCCCGCATCCCTCCGGATGCCCTGAGCGACCGGAGCGTGGGCCCGGGCGATCTGCTGTGCGGCCGCCTGGACTGCCCGGGGAGCAGACTGGATGGCTGCCGGGGCCGATCGGACAGCACGGGAGGCGTCCCTCTGGATGCCCTGGACGATCGGGGCATGGGCAGCGGAAATCTGCCGGGCTGCCTGCTGAGCCGCGGCGGGGGCGTTTTGGATTACCCCCGGGGCGGCCTGAATTGCCCGGGAGACGTCCCGCTGGACCCCCTGGACGATGGGGGCGTGGGCCCGAACGATCTGCTGGGCCGCCTGCTGTGCTCCCCGGACCCCGCCCTGGATGGTTCGCGCCGCTCCCCCGATGAAATCGACCGAGGTGGTGGTTCTCGCGGTGTAAGGGGCCTGGGTTGACCCCTGCCGTGACGTAGATCGCGTCTGCTGCTGGAACGGCCGAGTAACCGCCTGTTGAGCTGCTGAGAGGGCGGTTACGGTCTGCTGCTGCAGGGTTGCCCCGTAGTTTTGGGCCGCTCGAAGGGCGGCTGTTGCCGTACTCTGCGCGCCCCGGAGCCAACTGGAGAAGGCGGCGTTGATGCCCATGTTAGCGACCCCCGATCCTTACTCGATATCGTTCCAGCTTCGCTTTCTCCCGGGGGACTGCGGGGGCGTGGATCGCCTGCCATACTGCTCGCTTTGAGATCTCGAAGGCCCCGGCGATCTGGGACTGAGAGTAGCCGAGCTTTGTAAGATACAGGTATTGCCCCCGCCGGGTGTCAAACCGCTGTTCTGCCGCTTTAAGGTCTTTTTTAAGGATATGCTTCATTCCCGACTGTCCTCCGCGACGGGCACCTATTGTTGATCCCGTTGCCGATGGATAGTCAGAGTATTAAGGGATAAGACTAACCTATGGTTAGTCATGCGAAAAATCTGCATGTGCAGGTTTGTTAGTATTACTTGTCGCGTCGTGCAGGATGACAGGGGGCTACCCATCCGGCACCCATCTCCATGCTCGGATCTCCTCCGAGGCGGCTCCATCGTACTACCATACCTGTCATCTTAGGATAAGACGACAACGTAGACATTGTTTATTTGGTCTCTCCTCGACCATTCTCCATGCCTCCAGAACCTATCCTGAAGCAACAGACAAGGATCCTCTATCCTAGCGAGTATCGGGCAATCCGTTCACATCTATCGTTCAGAGACCAACTTCGCCTCGACGGCTTGCTCTTTTCCGGTATGAGGGGGGTTGAGTTTGACCGGTTCTTAGAGCACCCCGACTGGTATAAGGCATCCCGCCATGCTATTGACCTTCCGAAGGGATCCATGCTCAAGAAGCGAGCCAAACAGGCGGAACGGACAGTGCTCCTCTCAAATGCCGGGGTTCAGGCCGTGGAGACTCTGTTATCATACAAGCGGCAGAACCCCGACGATCTCCGACCTATCAGCCGGCAGGCGTGGGCCGAGAGCCTGCTTCGGGCGGCGGGGAAGGCCAAGGATGAGGGGCAGATCGCGAGCCTTGAAGGGGTAGCTCCGAAGATGAGCCGAAAAACATGGGCCTCTTGGCTGATAGCGACTCATTCCCACAGGGAAGGTTCGATCAGCTTATCCCTTGGTCACGATATCCGGACGATGCTCCGGCACTACGCGGGGCTCGGGTGGCCTCCGCAGGCGATACAGGAGATCCGGCAGTACACGGCCGGGTGGGGAGGAGAGTGAGGTACAGTATTTAATTATGCCCGCGCGCCCCCGGATTGATGTGGGATCTAACAGTTGACAGTGCCTTATGGAAAATATCGCCATAGTGTGATGCTCCATAGGTTATGTATATATATTCTCACCTCGAATCTAAAATCGTCCCAGGAGGGATCAACACGAGCGATAAGGACAACACAACGCTCCCAGCAATCGTCATCTGCAGACCACTGCTCGACGCCCACGACGTGGCCGCAGTCGCGGCGCTCCCCTACGAGCGGGTTCTGGCCGAAATTCGATCAGGGCGCCTGCGGGCCGGGCGGGTCGGCTGCCAATACAGAATCGATCCTGCCGAGTTGGACCGTTATTTGACTGAACGGGGCCTCCCCGGCGTAGTACAGATTTTAGAACAGATTTGATAGATCAGGAGGATTAAATGAGTATGATTGGAAAAGGGCCTGCCCCCGCCCCGGGGCAGGACGACAACAACACCAGGCCCCCTCAGGATCTGGTAACTATATCTGGTACCGCAATTGTATTAAATGTTCCTTCGGCCGCGCCGGTCCACGTCGACGCCCGGATTCGGGATCGGTACGTCCGCTACACGAGCGACCCGCGACCCGGCCCGGGCGCCGGGCTCTGGAGGACTGGCGGCGACGGGGTGCGCGAGTGGGTCAGCCCATTTGCCCTCCAGAGAATATCGGTGGGTCGCCACGGGATCGAGGCCGAACTCGTCCACCCCCAGAACGGGAGCGTCTGGTCGTTCGAGGGGCCACTCGACAACGTCGCAACCCTCCTCAGGCGAGCCGGGCAGCGGTACGGTTGCCAGGCGGAGCGACAGGTGGTTTACTGGGCACTCTACGAATTTACCGAGGGTGCCCGGCGGCAGGCGGCGGCGCGGGGGTGCTCCCTGTGACCCCGGAGGTAACAGGGGGATACACCCCCCTCCCCGAATCCTCGGCGCGGGGCTGCACCCACTGCGGGGCCCCGGCACGGTTTATCAGAGCCCCTACGACGCTGGAGGAGGCCACGAGTGATCGTGAGCGTCTCTGCGCACGATGTTACAATGAGCGGGTACATCCAGCGACCGAAACCTCGCTCCTGGACGACCCCGCGGTCTGGAACCCCCCGGAGGGCGACGACCAGACCGCCGAACCCGAACCCATCCCGGCGACCTACATTACCTCACCGGAACCGGACCTCCCGGACCTACCAGATCCCGACGCGGTGCCCGGGCTAGATGAGGCCGGAGTCCGAACCTGGATCGATCGCCTCTGCGCGGCCGAGTGTGTTAGGAGCCCTGGGACCCGGTACGCAGTAGGGCTACCCCCGGCGGCGCTCCGAGCCGAACTCAGGACCGACCTCGGGGACCAGCGGGTCCGGCAGGCGTATGACCAGCATTGCGCCGCCCGACGGCAGGCGTGGGAGCGGGAGTGTGCTCTGCCCCGGTATGAGGAGGGACACCGCCGCCCGGCGCTGGAGGCGGAGGCGCGACGGTTGGCGGCCGAGGGGTATGACGCTATAGGCGTCTACCACGGGCTGCTAACGTTTAACCAGGACCGATGCCTGCCGCCGCTCTACGAGGTCCCGCTAGGACCGGATGGGGATGTTGAGGAGCTCCGAGATCTCGCAGAGGAAACCTACCAGAGCCTTCCACTGTCGGCCCTACGGGTTCGAGGATTGCCAGAGACCCTTGATTACCCATCGGGCCCATTGGGGTTTGTGAGGAACGATCGCCGGGCAAAAAAGATGACCTTGTGGACCACCGTAAAGGATAAGGACTCAGGTGCGATGCGGTCGTACCAGGACGGCATAGTGCTAAACGTCGCGATCGAGGAACTCATCGTTCGCGTCTCCCCCCGAGGAGCGGTAACTCAGTACGAGATCCTATTTGTAGGATTGCCGCGGATCAGGCTGAAAGTGGTCGGAACCCTGAACGAAATTTTAGGTCGGTTACAGGAGGAGGGGCTGGTCATCAACGACCTGCTTCTAAAGCGGGTACTACCAGGACTAATTCAGACCGCCCGAGAGCAGCTCCTGTGTGCCCAGTCCGACGAGGAGTACCTGCCGGGCTTCTATCCTGCTCGGTACCGAGACCCCGCCACAATGGGGATTGCCCTAGAGGACGGGATCAGGGCCGTTGACAGCCGCCTCCCGCCGTTGAGCAGATCAGAACTGAGACGCGCCCTGGAATTTCTGGACGAGATCGTTACCAGGTGGTTTAGCTACTCGGACGAGGCGAGAGCCCGGATCGCAACAATCCTAAAATGGACCGTAGTTGCCCCGTTTGGGTATATCCGGAAGCACCTCCGAATCCCTACGGACTACGTCGTGCTCCACGGGTCCTCCCAGACAGGGAAAAGCGTTGCCGGACAGCTTGCCCTGAGCGTTTGGGCTCGGAACGATAGCCAGCAACGGAAACCATTTGGCGGGTTTAACACCGAGGCCCGTATAGGAGAGGCTCTGGCTGAATCGACCTACCCCGTTGTCGTCGATGAGATGGATCTCTCAAACGATCGGCTCCATGAGATTCTAAAAAATTCCTGGGAATCGTTGGTCAGCAGGGAGCCACTCACTGCATCTAGGCAGCGGCAACCGAGGGATGCCCTCGCAGGAGCCCTCCTCACAACGAACCTGGGAGCCCCGGTACCGGACGGCCTACGGAATCGGTGTGCCGTCATGATGTACTCCCTGAAGGACCGAGATTGGACCCTTAAGAATCAGGCGTCGTTCCAACATGACGTGCTCCCTCAACTGAGGCAGTTGGAGCAACTCGGATCCTACTGTTGGGCCGTCGTTCAGCGAAACCCGGGTATCCTATCGGAGCGGTCGTGGGATCGGCTAGGTCAGGAGATGATGACTCACGCATACCAGTACGCTGGCCTTGCGGTACCTCAATGGGTCTACGACTCCTACGACGGTCGGGCGGATACTACGGTCGAGGCACAGGTCGCAGTAGCCCTGGCGTTCAGAGATCTGGTGAACAGAGTATTCAGCAGCGAGTTTCAGAAATTCAGGTCTCAGTTCTGCGCCGAGCGGAATTGGGACACGATCATTTGGGATCTCCCGAAGAAGCTCGACCTGCTGCTCGCGGCGAACGCTATAGGTCCGGTCCATGCTGTGAGGAGGCGGGGCGCCCCAACCACTGATGGGCGATGTGCGGTACCGTGCTCTGATGATATCGAGGAGATCCGGATTGACAAGGGGATATTCCTGGTTAAGGAGTTCGAGGAGAGCCCCGAAGTGGTTAACAACATTCACAAGGATTTAGAGAATCTTGCCCGAGTGCTCGGGGTGGACAAACCAGAGTATGTCAACGTGCAGGTAGGGGGGAAACGAACCAAACGGATCGCCATAACGGTTCCAAAGGGGGTGCTCCTCGCTCAAATCGAGGCCGCCTCTGGGGACTGTCTCCCTGAGCCAAACTAATCTCTATCGCCAATCCTTTTTTGAGTGAGAGTAATTGAGAGTAAATGAGCACAAATGAGAATGAACAAAGCTCTCATTTTCAAAGCCTTCCGCGATGAGATTTTTAGAAGAGGACCTATTATTATTATTATTTAAATAAATGAGAGTACTGAGAGTACAGTAGGTATATACTATACCTCCTCGTCAGAGTGATCACGATCATCGATCACAGTATAGCACATACCCCCGGGAAAAAGCTCTCATTTATTTTACCCCCCGAACCCCCTCTAGTATGGTGGGCTTTCACCAATCGAGGGAATTTAAGTGGCTCTTACCGAAGCTCTCATTTAGTGATCATTCACACTCTCATTTGATCCGGGCCGGTTCACCCCCTCTCAAAAACCGCCCCTCTCTTACACCTCTGCCTGCCCCCCCTCCTCTCCCGCCTACCAACTCAGTTACCTCCGATCAGCAAACGCACCTCTAAAACCACCTCTCCCCTGCCCCTCTGACGGGCGATCACTCTCGCCCCCTACTCTTCTGTCATCGAGTCCGAGATCATCCACCTGCGCCCCAATGTGAAGACGTTTTTTCCCGAATCCCGATCGCGAAGACCAAGGTGAGGGCGGGTGACCGGGCCGCCCCCCCTCTCCTCGCCCCGGCCCTGCCCCCCCTCACCACGAGCACCCACCAACCTGCACATGCAACTCAGTTCACAATACCGCACTATGGTTCCATAGCTAGACTATATATTGATCTATAGTGACACTATACTTAGGTAGGGGTACCTCCCCTATTATCCCCAGAGGTATAGTTGTGAGATGCAAATATTGTGGGAGGCCATTCCGGAACATCCAAGCTATCCGATGCCATCTGCGGCATTGCTTGGAGCGGAAAAAAATCCGGAACGAGTGGCACCGATTCCGGATCACCGACGGCTCCCGCTCCGCGGTCCTCTGCGTCGTTTCTCGCTCTCCCAAGACCGTCAAAGCCCTGGAGGCACAACACCGGCTCTATGCCGCAGGGCAGATGGATCCGGCTACATTCCTCGGTATCTGTGAGGGGTTGCGATTGGTTGGTCTTATTGAGACCCGGCTGGAGGGATCCACTAGTTAGCGCGCGCACAGGTCGCGCGGCGTCTTATGCGTGTTGGGATTCCGGGTAACTCAATAATTTGGAGGTTAAAATGATTCAGCAGGATTTTACAGTCCAGCCCCCCCGAGGGAACGGATACCGAATCGTCGTTCAGATCAAGGATGAGCCGATCGTCGCTAGTCGGGGTGAGCGATCCCTGCCCTTAGATGCGGATTGGGTTCAGCGAGAGGCCGCCGCCTTCCTTTCCCGGAACAAGGACTACTCGGGGCTCGTATCGTATTTCTCGGGATTCCTCAAAGGGTTAAATGCGATCGGGGTCCTCGATGTCGTCGATGTCGTCGAGATCCCCCGGGAGGAGATCCCAGCCGCTGCGCCGGCGCCAGATGGC
>ENA-UOUL01003530-UOUL01003530.1-bioreactor-metagenome-genome-assembly--contig:-NODE-3530-length-15794-cov-4.558249_pt1 | contig 15794 bp, 16 predicted proteins | sample MGYA00249838_ERZ747220 | MGnify/ENA primary metagenome ERZ747220 (study PRJEB28778, sample SAMN05720191) | bioreactor metagenome | isolation source: Anaerobic biogas reactor | place: USA:Washington...
TAACCGGCGCTCTCCTTTTATGTGCATAAAGCCTGTTAAGCTTTTGTCACCTGGCAGAGGTTTGATTTGTAAGAGGGGAAGCCGGAGACGGGATCGAAGTCCCGGGGATGGAGCAGGTTAACGTTGGCCTTCTCCCAGCCGTGGAACATATCGGTGACACCAGGCTTCACGATGACCGCCACCTCCGCCTTGGCTCTGATCTCACCATAAGGCGTGGAGATAATGACCTCATCACCAGTGACGATGCCCCGCTTATGTACATCGGCATTGACAGGCTTATGTAAAATTGATGTTTTGGCCGAACATAGTTGCCAAGTGAAAAATAAAGGGGCGCGTCCAGCCGTGACCTTCAGCCCTGTCCACCCGCCTCAGATGAGCCTGGCCGGCCGGGCCCTTGCCCTGATGCGGGGCATTGGCAACCCGGACGACCCGGAGAGCCAGGTGCGTTTGGCCACGGAGCTTTTAGGAAACCCCATGTGTGTGGTCGACATCAAGGGCAATGTGCTGGCCTGTACGCGCGCCGCTTTTTTGCGTATTGCTTTTCGCATTTTGGAGATGCAGCAGTAAAGGCTCAGCGGCGGCGGTTGAGGTTTCCGGCCAGACAGCGGGTGCAGGCCTGGCCCGCCTGATCCGGCTTGACCGGGCCGCCGCATCGGGCGCAGTGGGTGATCACTGCGGGGTTGATGAAGCACTTGACATGGCCCGGCAGCTCTCCCGCGCCAAAGCCCGTGATGGCCTTGTCCGGGCAAACGGCCTGGCACAGGCCGCAGGCGGTGCAGCGGTGCGGGTAGTGGAGGAGATAGCGGCGGTCTTCCCGGGGGGCGAGGTAGACCTTCAGGGCCTGATGAGGGCAGGCGTTCTCACAGAGGCCGCAGCCCCAACAGACGGCGCTGTCCACCAGGGGCGTAGGCCAGGTGAAGGCCTTGGGGCTGTTCGCTGACTCCGCGCTCTGGTATACTTGGCGCAGAAGCAGCCGTCGTGGAAACAGAGGGTTATTCTCCAGCTTAGCGTCCTGCGGCATCAGGGCCCCCATTCCGGCTCCCGCGCCACGCGTCAGGCTGCGAAAGGCCTCCCGCCGGGTGAGGTCAAGGCCGGGCAGCGCCTCACCCACAGGCAGAACGCTTAAGCGAGTAGTAAAAAAATCTTCTCCCAGAAACTGGCAGGCCAAGGAGAGCGCCTGGTCAAAGCCCGACAGATACTGGGCCCGGTCGCAGCCCTCACAAGCGGCGCGCTCAACAAGGGCCTTGCCAGAGAGGGCAAGAGACGCTAAAATTTCCCAGGAAATGACCCCCAGGCACCAGGGCGCCCAGTCTGCTTCACTGGTGGACTTTTCACAGGCGATGAAGCGCGTTTCCCGCCTGGTGGTAAACAGGCGCAGGATCCGCTTGAAATCCTGATAGCTGGGGGCGATGGCCGCGGAGGGGCACCTTGCCACACAGAGGTTGCAGACGATGCACTTGTCCCAGTCCGCTTTTTGACCAGCGGGGCGCAGCATGGCTCCGGTGGGACAGACATCCACACACACCTGGCAAGGGTGCTTGCACTGGCGGGCGTTGAGGCAGTTGGGCTTTACAAAGGAGGGATAGTCCTCCTGGGTCAATCCCTGGACGGCGAGTTGGACGAGTTTTCTCTCAAGCATGGACATTCCTCCCGCAGCTTGGTACGATACAGCCATGATAGCAAAACCCTGGGGGGAGGGCAATTGGCTAAGGAGGCGCACTTGAGAGTCAGGCGGAACACAGCGTTCGCCATCCTTTGCGGCGGGAAATCACCCGGCATGTGGAGGAAGGAAAGCTAAAGGCGATGCCCTTGATGCAAAGCCACGGTGCGGTTGAGATGACGCTGCCGGATGCTTTCTCTGATGACGCGCTTCTTAATCTCAACACCCCGGAAGACCCGGATGCGCTGCGTGAAACCCCGGCAGGCAGCCAAACGGTTAGCGATTTCACCTTGCAGGAGAACAGATAAGCATGTTCAACATCGGTGCGGGCGAACTTTTCATCATTTTTCTGGTGGCATTTTTCATCGTAGGGCCTAAGGACCTGCCCAAAGTGATCCAGGGCATCAAGCGCGCCCTTGCCACTATGAAGGGCCTCATTAAGGATCTGAAGGCGGAGACCGGTTGGGACGAGATTGTCAAGGAAGTGAGCCAGACTGCGGAGGAGGTGACCGGCACCCTCAAATCCCTGGATGTGAGTAAGGATTTGAAGGAAGCAAAAAAGAGCGTTGAAGACAGCGTTAAGGACCTGAACATTCAGCAGGATTTTGAGGAGGCGAAGAACGCGCTGGAAAACAGTGCCCAGGCCATCAAGTCCCCCCTCAAAGCCGCAGCGGCATCCATCAGCGCTGAGTTGGATCCAAAAGCTATCTTGGCCTCGGAGTCCGCTGAACAAAAAACCCAGACGGTGGATGAGGCGACTAAAACGGACGCCGATTCCGCCGCAGAATACAATATTGGCCTTGAGGCCGAAAAAACGGAGGAGAAATCATGAGATTTGGTGTATGGGAGATCGTATTGATTCTGGTGCTGGCGCTGGTGCTTTTTGGCGGAAACAAGCTGGCTGGCGTAGGCAAGGCTTTGGGCCAAAGCATCCGCGACTTCAAAAAGGAAGTGCAGCCGGACGAGCCTGAAAAAACTGAAACTGAGAAGAAGGAAGAGAACGGGGACAAGGCATAAGTTGCTGTATGGCTGAGAAACCGATCACAAAAAAGACGAGCAAGCCGCGAGAAGTCAAGGACGTCCAGCCCATCTTTCAGCATATCCAGGCGCTGCGTAAAGTGCTGCTTATCAGCGTGGCGGCAATCCTGGTTGCCTTTGTTTTGGCCTTCTACTTTATAGGAGACTGGCTGGTGGACACCCTGACCCAGCCCATCGTCAGCCGAGGCATCACGATCATCTACACAGCGGTATCAGAAGCCTTGGTGACGAAGATGAAGGTGTGCTTAGTGGCTGCTGTGATCCTGGCAAGTCCCGTGGTGCTTCACCAGCTTTGGGGCTTTATCAGCCCTGCCCTTTACCCTAAGGAACGCCGAAAGTTCAGCCTGCTGTTTGTGGTGGCGTTGTTTCTGTTCCTTTTGGGTATCGCCTTTTGCTATGGGGTGGTCTACAGCATGGCGCTGGACTTTTTCCTGGTGTCCGGGGAAGGCCTGGCGACTCCCATGCTTTCGATTGATAAATACATCGGTTATCTCTTTGGCTTTGCCCTGCCCTTTGGCATCTCCTTTCAGGTGCCGGTGGCTATCTACATCACCACCAGCATGGGGCTGACCTCTGCACAGGGCCTAAGCAAAGCGCGCAAATTCGTGATTCTGGCCATTGCCATTATCGCTGCTGTTCTGACGCCGCCGGATGTGGTCTCCCAGGTGCTTCTGGGGGTTCCCATGTGGATTTTGTTTGAAATCAGCGTGGTGGTGTCACGCACAGTGAGAAAAAAGGAAAGGGCCTGATAGCCCAAGCAAAAAAGCCATGCTTCAATAAGGCGTGGCTTTTTTGTGTGTTTTTACATCAGCACATCAACGGATTTAACCAGCGCTCTCTTTTTATTTTTCCAAAATCGAATATTACGCCTCTCAATTCCGTATATAGGGATGAGGGGGTGCGGGCCGGGAGGGGAGGACATCCCCCGGGCGGAAGCATTGGAAAGAGTAAAAACAGCCCTGCAGGAGGCCTGCGGCGTCAGCCGCCAGACCCTGGAGGGGGGCGGCCAGCACCGCCGTGTATTTTGATGTGACCGATCCTGCAAAACCCCTGTGGAAGTTCTTCTTTGGCCCCGACTGGGCGGAGGAAACGGATATCCGCAAAGCCTGCCGGGCCCAGATCGATGCCCGCAGCGGCATAGCGGTGCTGAAAGAGGCCATCAACTGGAAAGAGATGGCGGGGGTTGATCCCCGCTGGTATTAGGGGCCTTGCAAAAGCGCCTGGGCGGCAGAAAGCAGCGCCGCCCGGTCGTTTTTAAGATGGCCCTCAATCACCTGGTCCAGAAGGTGGCGCAGGGTTTTGCCTACGGCGGGGCCCTCCTTAAAGCCCAGGGCCATCAGATCCCGGCCGTCAATGGCCAGATCCCGCAGGAAGAGGCAGCTGCCGGACTGGATGAGGGCCTCCGCTTCCTCATAGAGGCGGAGGATTTTGTGGGCCTCATCCGCGATCAGGGGGGCGTGGGCCCGGGCGTCCGCGTACTGCAGCTTCAGCATCTTAAGGCCCGTCTCAGGCCCCAGGCGGTTGAGCCAGCGCTTTAGGTTGTCCGGGCGGATGCGGTCGTCGTGGTGTTTGACCAGGATACAGACCTCCTCCACAAGGGCGCTGGGCTGCTTTAGGCGCTTGAGGATCTTCTGGCTGAGGGCGGCGGAGACGGCCTGGTGGCCCTTGAAGTGGGAGGTGCCGTCCGGGTCGTGGGTGGCGGCGGCGGGCTTGCCGCTGTCATGCAGAAGCGCCGCCCAGCGCAGGGCCAGGTCCGCCTCCGTTTCCGTCATGGTGCGCAGGGTGTGCTCCCACAGGTCAAAGGCATGAAAGCGGGTGCGCTGAGGGGTGTGCAGCATGGGGCTAAGCTCCGGCAGCGCCAGATAAAGCACCCGGGGATAGTCCCTGAGGGCCGCCGCCACATCAGGGGCCAGCAGGGTTTGATTAAGCTCCTCCGCCACCCGCTCGGCGGACACGCCTTGCAGTCCCTCCCCCGCCGCCATCATGGCGTTTAGGGTGTCCGGGGCGATGGCAAAGCCCAGTTTGGCGGAAAAGCGCAGCGCCCGCAGGATGCGCAGGCTGTCCTCTGCCATGCGCCGCTCCGGGTCCCCCACGGCGCGGATCAGGCGGTTTTCAAGGTCGCTAAGGCCATTCACATGGTCGATCAGCCCCGTCTGGGGGTGCCAGGCCAGGGCGTTGATGGTGAAATCCCGCCGCAGCACATCCTCCTTAAGAGAGCGGGTAAAGGCCACCGCGTCCGGGTGGCGGCTGTCGCTGTAGGCGCCGTCCTGGCGGTAGGTGGTGATCTGGATAGGCAGCCCCTCTTTAAGCAGCGTCAGCGTGCCGTGCTTAAGCCCGGTGTCCAGCAGCCTTCCCCCCCTCAGGGCCCGGCGCATCTCCTCCGGGGTGGCCTGGGTGGCGATGTCAAAATCCGTGGGCGTCCGCCCCAGGCAGGCGTCCCGGACGCAGCCGCCCACCAGATAGGCTTCAAAGCCCGCGGCGTTCAGGCGCTCAAGGGCGAAGGCCACAGGGGCCGGCAGGTTCATCAAAGGCTTGCGCTTGTTCATATCGCCTGCATTGTAGGAAGCCCCGTCTTGCTTGTCAAGAAAGGGCCGGCATGATACAATTTGGCCAATGAACACGCCTGATTTATCCTTCCAGGCCCTGGAAAAAGCCAGAGCGCTGCTGGCTGACTCCACGCCGCTCAACCGGGACTGCGGCCGGCTTTGTGCCGCCGCCTGCTGTCAGGGGGAGGGTGTGGACTGCTGGGGCGGGATGCTTTTGTTTCCGGGGGAGGAGGGGCTGTATCAGGCCCTGCCGGAGGGCTTTGCCATCACCCCGGATGAGGGCGTCCTGCCCGGGGGCAGGCTGCTCAGCTGCCAGGGCTTTTGTGACAGGGCCCGGCGGCCCCTGGCCTGCCGGATTTTTCCGCTGGCCATTTTATTGGATGAAGCCGAAACACCCTGGGTGGCCCTGGACCCCCGCGCCTGGCCCATCTGCCCCCTGATGCCCTCCGGCCTTGAGGGCCTGTCGGCGGGCTTTGTAAGCGCGGTGAAGGAAGCGGCAGGGGTTTTGGCGCAGGCGGCGGAGATGCGCGCTTTTTTAAGGGGGCAGACGCGCTTTATCAGGCGCCTTCAAAAGCCCCTGTGGGAAGAAAGCGGGGCAGCCTTATGATCTGGCAGCGGGCGGAATGCATCACAGAGGTAAGCGAGCAAAGCGGCATCGGCGGCGAACTGATGCTGGGTGACGCGCTTAAAGCGGACCTGGAGGCCTACAAGGGCCAGGCCCAATGCGTGTATCTGGACCCGCCGGGCATCAGCGGGGGCAGCTTTTCCTGCCGCATGCGGGTGGGGGAAGCGGGCTGGGAAACGGGGAAGCGCTATGTGGAGCTGCCCGCCTATACCGACTTCCCCGCCACGGGAACCAAGGAGCATGAGGCCTTTCTCCGGGCCCTTTTGCGCAGGGCCCGCGGGCTGATGGCTGAGAGCGGCTCCATTTTTCTGCACACCGATCAGCTCACCTCCGCCCGGGCCAGGCTTTTAATGGACGAGGTGTTTGGCCAGGAGAACTTCCGCAACGAGATCATCTGGCGCTATCAGACCGGGGGGCGCAGCAAGCGCTATTTCAGCCGCAAGCATGACAGCATCCTCTTTTATGCCAAGTCTCCCGCCCATTTCTTTGACATCACCCAGGTGCCCTCCCAGAAAAAAGCCCAGCGCGCCAACCACATGAAGCGCCGAGTGGATGAGAAGGGGCGCGGCTACCGCAGCATCACCACCGGGGGCAAGACCTATATCTACTATGACGACGAGCCGGTCTACCCGGATGATGTCTGGGAGGATGTGAGCTCCATGCAGCAAAAAGACCCCCAGCGCACCGGCTACCCAGCCCAGAAGCCCCAGGCGCTCCTGGAGCGGATGATCCTCTCCACCACCCGGCCCGGGGATTTGGTGGCGGACCTCACCTGCGGCTCCGGCACCGCCCTGGTCGCCGCCGCGGACACGGGCCGGCGCTATCTGGGGCTGGACAAAAGCCCCCTGTCCCTGGCAGTGTGCCGCAAGCGTCTGGCGCCTTGGCCCCTGGTGCTTGAAGCGCCCCTTCAGGGGAGCGATGCCCTGGTTGACGCCAGCGCCCTGGCGGGCATTGGCTACTACACCGTGGGTCTCCATGCTTACACCCTGCCCGCAGACCCCCTTCAGGATTACCCTGCCAAGCCTTTGGGGCTTGATCTGACGGGCCTTGACGGGGTGGATCAGTGGTACGCGGGGCTTTTGAACAACGGCGTTTTCACCGCCTACAACGCCTCCCTCAGGCAGAAGCAGACGCCCCGGCTGGCCCGGGAGCTGGAGGTGCCCCTTTTGAGGGGCACCGTGGCCATCCTGATTGTGGATGTGCTGGGTCGCCGCAGTCTGTGGACCGGCGCGCGGGCCACATAGAAGGCGGGTTTTTGCCTGAAAAGTGGGGATGGCGGTGTATTTTTTATTGGTTTTTACAAAAATAGTGGCAATTGTTACCATTACATGATATAATGTGTAAAATCAAATGCGAAGATGTAACAAATCTTTGCGTTGGATTCGTAGTTAAACTATCAAGAGGTGATCCTTTATGGCAGCGGTTGAGGATATCGGCATAGATCTTGGTTCCTCCAATGTGCTCATCTGTGAGCGGGGGAAGGGCATCGTACTCAATGAGCCGGCGGTGCTGGCGGTTAACCACGACACCCGCAACATCATCTCCATCGGGCATGAGGCCTATCAGATGATGGGCCGGGAGCCGGCGGGCATTTCGGTTGTGCGGCCGCTGCAGCGGGGCACCATCCAAGACTTTGACATGCTGAGCATCCTGCTGAACTACTTTGTCATGCGGGTGGTGGGCAAGCATCTCTTCAACCGCCCCAGGGCGCTGCTGTCCGTTTCCGCCACTGCCAACGAGATTGAAAAGCGCCAGCTGATCTTAGGGATGCTGGAGGCAGGGGCCAGGCGCACCCAGCTGATGGAGCGGCCCTTGGCCGCCGCCATTGGCGCGGGCATCCTCATCAACGAGGTGTCCGGGCGCATGGTGGCGGATATCGGCGGGGCCACCACGGACATCGCGGTGATCTCCTCAGGGGAGATCATGGCCCGCAGCATCCAGGAGAGCGCGGGCGACCAGATCACCGACGCCATCATCCGCTATATCCGTTTAAAGCACAATCTGCTCATCGGTTGGCGCACCGCGGAGGACGTGAAAAGCGCCATCGGCTCCGTGGACCCGGAGGACCAGAACGAGCTTTCCCTGCCGGTGGCGGGGCGCAACCTGGTCAGCGGGCTTCCCCGGCAGGTGGACATCACCAGCGTGGAAATTGTGGAGGCGGTGGAGGAACCCTTAAGGCAGTTGGTGGAGGGCTTCCACAGCGTGATTGAGCGCATCCCCGCGGAGTTGGCCAACGACGTCTTTGACGACGGCATCGTCTTAACCGGGGGCGGCGCCAGCCTGAGGGGGCTGTCCTCCGTGCTTCAGCGGGAGATGCAGATCCCCGTCTATGTGGCCGAGCACCCCCAGGAGTGCATCGCCCTGGGCTGCGGCCTGGCGCTGGAGCGCCCCGGGGAATACCAGCGCATCCTGGGCGATGCCCGGAAGCGGCGATAAGACTTTAAAGGAGAACAGCGTGAAAAGCCATCGCAAAGAGCTCACCTTCAACATCAACCAGCGCCGGGGCCTGGTGAACATCACCCGCCAGGTGCAGCAGGCCGTGGATGAAAGCGGGGTTAAGGAGGGGCTGGTGCTGGTCAACCCCATGCACATCACCGCCTCCGTCTTCATCAACGACGACGAATCCGGCCTGCACCATGATTTTGAGGTGTGGCTTGAGAAGATTGCCCCGGAGAAGCCCCACAGCCAGTACCGGCACAACGGTTTTGAGGACAACGCGGACGCCCACATCAAGCGCAGCGTCATGGGGCGGGAGTCTGTGGTGGCCATCACGGGCGGCCGCCTGGACCTGGGCACCTGGGAGCAGATTTTCTATTACGAGTTTGACGGCAAGCGGGACAAACGGGTGCTGATCAAGGTGATCGGCGCGTAGCGCAGCTGAAAAAGCCCAAGAAAGAAGGGACGCTCATCAGGAGACGTCCCTTTTTAGATGGTTGGCCTTTTATCAGTACCGGGGCGGCACGTTCTGGGGGATGTGCTCGTTCATGTTGCTGCTTTTCACCTTGCTGGTGTTCAGGTCGTCATCCGGCGCCGTGGGGGTGGGCCGGTCGGGGTTGTCCTGGGTGGCCTCGTAGGGGATTTCCGCCTTGGGGCGGTAGGTGTTGCTGTTCACCTCCAGGTCATAAGGGGAATCCTGCACGCCGGGCTTGCCGATGCCCTCCTCGCCGGTGTAGAAGGCTTCCTCGCCGTCATCCACCAGGCGGTTGAAGATGGCGCGCTCCGCGGCGCTCAGCTGGCGCACCTCCCGGGCCAGACGGGTGAGGCGCTCCTTTTTCTCGCGCACCTTTTCCTCAATCTCGTCCTCGGTGAAGGTTTTTTTCACCTTGTCCACCGCCTTTTTACCCATGTCCACCGCGGACTGGAAGAGGTCCTCGCCCTTCTCGGCCATGTTTTTAACGCCGTCGCTTTGCACAAAATTTTCAATGGCGTCTTTGGACTTCTCCACTGTATCGGTGATGGCCCCAAGGCCTGCCATGATGATCTTTCTGATCTCCTTGTCTAAACCTGCCACAATTGACACCTGCCTTTCCCTGCTATTATACCCCGGGGAACACAAATAAACGCCCGGGGCCTTGTTTAGCCCGGTCGGCAGGTATATTGTTTTGTCAGGCGGGGTTTGAGCCCTCTCTTAGCAGCTCGTAGATAAACAGGCTGGCCGCCACCGCGGCGTTTAAGGACTCCGCCCCGCCGGGCATGGGCAGCTTCAGCCGCATATCCGAAAGCGCCAGCAGCCGGGGTGAAAGGCCCGCGCCCTCGTTTCCCACCAGCAGGCAGGTTTTTTCCCCGAAAGGGGGATGAGAAAACAGGGGGCTGCCCCCAAGGTCCCCCGCGATCAGCTGATGGCCCTGATCCTTAAGGACTGAAAGCTGGCCATCAAGCTCCGGGAAGGCATACACCGGCACCCGGAACACCGCCCCCATGGAGGCGCGCAGCGCCTTGGGGGAGAAGGGGTCCGCGCAGCCGCCGTCTATCAGCAGGGCGTCGTTGCCCGCGGCGTCCATGCTGCGCAGGATGGCCCCCACATTGCCCGGATCCTGCACCTGATGAAGGGCCACCAGGCGGGGGCCCCAGGCCGTGGGCGGCGGGTTTAAGGGCAGCGGGCAGAGGGCCAGGATGTCCTGGGGGGTTTTGCTGTCGGAGATGCTTTTGATCACCTCCGCGCTCACCCAAAAAACGGGGAGGCCCGCCTTAAGCAAGGCGGCATGGCGCTGCCCGCTGTCTTTTTGCACAATCAGCGCCTCCGCCGCCCCTGTGCGGAGGGCCTCCTGGCTTAGGTGGATGCCCTCCGCCAGGAAGCGCCCCTGCGCCCGGCGGCCAGCCGGGTTTGCCAGCTGCCGCCAGGCCCTCACCAGGGGGTTTTTGGTGCTGGTGATCTCTTTCAAAGCAGCGCCAAGGCGTGGGGCTGGTCCACCAGCAGGGCCCTTAGGGTGTCTGCCGGCAATCCCATAAAGCGGGCATAGGGCAGCACAAAGGCCGCGGCGGCCAGGCTTGTGGCGGCATGTTCCTCCATCTTTAAGGCCTTGGCCTGGCGCAGATAGCAGGCGATGTCGTGGCGCAGCTTCAGCGGCAGCGGCGCTTCCAGATCGCTTAAACGGCGCTGCCAGGCCTTCAGCCGGCTTTCCGTGGCGGGGCTGAGAGCGCCCTGGTGCTGGCGGAGCAGCTGGCGCAGGGGGCCTAAGTCAATGGGGCTGGGGGCAGGCATCTCGCCGGGCCAGCCCTCCAGGCCCTTCAGGTCCACCACCGGCCAGGGGGAAAGAGCATAGGCCGGGGCGCTTTGCGCGCTGATCCCGTGGGCCTGGGAGAGGATGATATGCCGGTGGGCGTGAGCGGCCGCCGGGGCCAGGGGGCTTAACACCAGCCGGTTGGCCATGTCCTGCTCTGCCGGCGCATTATCCGGCGTCAGCACAGGGCTCAGGCCCCAGAGGCCCGCCAGGGCCTTCCCGGCTGAGGCGGCATCCGCCAAAACGGGGGAGGAAAGCTGAAACTGGGTAAACTGCGCTGAAATCAGCAGCAGATGGGCCGCCTTCTCCTCATCACAGGCAAAGCCCATCTGGGTGAAGGTGGCCTCCACGGCGGCCACGGCCGCGCGCAGACCGCTTTGCGGCATCAAAAGGGGCTGCCTGCGCCGGAAAAACATGTCCGTCAGGGAGCGGACGGGGCTTTGGACTTCCGGCGGCGCGGGCATAATGGGCGCGGTCTGTGGCGTTTCAAGGGGCTCTGCCCGCTCCGTTTCCTCCGGCCAGTAGAACAGGCGGTGCTGGTTATCCGGCATCAGCAGCAGAAACAGGCGGTCGCAGTCCGGCGGGAGGGAGTGAACCCCGCCTGCGGCCTCCTCCTGGGGGCTTGTAAAAGGCCCGTTGATAAAGCCGCCGCTTCGCACATAATACTGAGGGGTTAAGGGGCTTTGGCGGTTTTCCTCCCGGGTGACCACCTCATAGACCATGTCCTGAGGCAGCGCCTGGATGGCATCGGAATAGACGATATAGCGGTTGTGCTCGCCCCGGGAAGGGGCATAGTTGCGGTTGGGGCGCACCTTGCCCTGGGGGCTGTTTCTAAGGTCCAGCAGGCACAGCGGGCCCATATCGCGCATCCGCTCCTTAAAGGTGTGCTGCTCCTGCCGGTCCGGGGCGACGCGCAGAAAGCCATGATCCCTGTAGGCGGCGATCTCCTCCGCCGCCAGCAGGCCCTGAGGGGCCAGCAGGGGGCGCACCCGGAAAAGCATCCGCTGGGTGTTGTCCTCCTGCAGGTAAGCCAGAACGCGTTGACCTGATAAATCCATTGGCATCCCTCCTGTCAAAAAAAGTATATGCCCCTTTTCTTCATTGTATGCGCGCGCTCCCGGGGCGTCAAGGCGGCGGGGATAATTTGCGCGGGGAAAGGCCTGGTGGTATAATTATCAGGATATATGGAAAGAACAAGGAGGGATATCGCTTGATTTCAGATATTGCCGGAAAACTGCGGGGGCAGTTCGCCCCCGGCGCCCACAGCGAGCTGCGCGCCCAGCGCAGCCTTTCAAGGCGCGTCACCCTGCTTCAGGGCAACCTCACCCGCAACGCCCGCACGGACAGCCAGGGCGTGAGCGCCCGGGTGTATCAGGGGGGCGTCTACGGCTTTGCCTCCCAGGCGGAGCTGAGCGAGGCGGCGGCCCGCCGGGCCCTTGCCACCGCCACGGACAACGCCCGATTCCTGGATGGCCACACCGGCTATCAGATGGGGGCGCTGCCGGACATCGCCGCCGGCGCCATGGCGCCCCAGGAGGACTTTACCGACCTGCCCCAGAAGCACTACCTGGATTTCCTTCGGCCGCTGGACGACTACATCGCCGGGAAATACCCGGATCTGGCCAGCCGCACCCTGGTGGCCTACGCCGATTCCATGGAAAAGCAGCTGATCACCTCAGACGGCTACAGCGCCCATCTGCTGGCGCCCCGCAGCTATATCTATCTTTTCCTCAACGCGCAAACCGGGGACGGCATGCCCGTAGAGGTGTTCAAAGTCTTTGGCGGCAGCGGCACCTTTGACCTTCAGTTCAAGGCGCCGGAGGACCTGTATGCCCAGGTGGACCAGTTATACGAGCACCTGATGAAAAAGCGGGAGGGCGTCTTTGCCCAGGCGGGGAAGAAAACGGTGATCCTGCACGGAGAATTGGCGGGGATGCTGGCCCATGAGGCCGTGGGCCACACCGTGGAGGCGGATTTGGTGCTGGGCGGCTCCGTGGCGGGGCCGATGCTTGATGAAATGGTGGCCAGCCCCCTGGTCTCCATGACGGACTTTGCCCACACCGCCTTTGGCCAGGAGGCGCCGCTGCCGGTCTATGTGGATGATGAGGGCGTCCTGGCCCAGGACGCGGAGCTGATCCGCAACGGCCGCCTCACCGGCTACATGGTCAACCGGGAATTGGGGCGCCACTTCTCCATGCGGCCCCAGGGGAACGCCCGGGCCTTCGCCTTTAACGACGAGCCCCTCATCCGCATGCGCAACACCGCGGTGCATCCGGGCCTTGATAAGTTTGAGGACATGATCGCCTCCGTTGAGGACGGCTATTACCTGATCTCCTCCAACAACGGCCAGGCGGACACCACGGGGGAATTCATGTTTGGCATCTCCCTTGGCTATGAGATCAAAAACGGCCGGCTGGGCCGGGCCATCTTTGACACCACCATTTCCGGCGTCGCCTTTGACATGCTCAAAACCGTGGACCGGGTGAGCGACCGGGTGAGCTGGTCCTCCTCCGGCTTCTGCGGCAAAAAGCAGCTGATGCCCGTGGGCCTGGGCGGGCCGGACCTGCGCTGTGACGTGATGATTGGAGGCAAATAAGAATGCAGTTGATCAAGGACACCGTGGCCCTGGCGATGGAGGCTTTTTCAAGCCTGGGGGCCAGTGTTTATTCCGCCAGGGCCCTCAGCAGCCGGACGAACGAGTTTAACGCGGAAGGGGGCAAGTTCAGCCTGTTCCGCACCACCCTGGACAGCGGGCTTACCCTTCAGGCCATCAAGGACAAGAAGCGCGGCGTGGTCAGCGGCAACAGCTTTGAGGAGCAGGCCGTGCGCCTGGCGGTGGCGGACTGTCTGGCAGCGGCGGAGGCCGGCCAGGAGGACCCCGCCTGGGACATGGCGGATACTGGCGGCGGCCGCTTTGAGGAAGGCCCCTATGAGGCGGACATGGACCAGCTCTTCTCCCGCACCCGGGAGCTGCTTTCCGACATCTCCCGGGAATACCCCCGGGTGATGGTGGAGCAGCTGGTGGTCTCCCACGTTCAGGCGGACAGCCTGTATGAGAACAGCAAGGGCGTTCGTTACACCAAAAAAAGCGGCTGGTATCAGCTGAGTCTGATGTTCTCCGGCCACGAGGGGGGCAAGTCCTCCTCCTTTAACGGCGCGGGCTTTCTCACCGCAAGCCTTGCGGAGCCCTTCCTGGCGCTGGGCAACCTGCGCCAGCTGCTGGCGGATGCCCAGAACCAGGTGCATACCACCCCCGCCCCGGGCAAGGGGGAGGGCGTGGTGGTGTTCACCCCGGAATGCCTGGGGGGCATCCTGTATGAGCTGCTGGGCAACTATGTCGCCGACAGCGTGCTGATTGACGGCACCAGCCAGTGGAAGGACCAGCTGGGCCGGCAGGTGGCCGATCCCGCCCTCACCCTGCGGCTGGCGCCTTTGGATCCCCGCATCGTTAACGGCGAAAAATACACCGAGGAGGGCTATCTCTCCTCCGATTACACCCTGATTGAACAAGGGGTGCTCAAGGGCTTTATGCTGTCCGACTATGCCGCCCGCAAAACCGGATACGACCGGGCGCCCAACGCCAGCGCCGCCCTGGTGGTGGAGCCGGGGGACAAGGCCCTTCAAGAGATCATCGCCGGCATCCCCAAGGGCCTTTTGGTGGGCCGCTATTCCGGCGGCGCCGCGGGCGCCAACGGCGAGTTTTCCGGCGTGGCTAAAAACGCCTTTATGATTGAAAACGGCCAGGTCACCCACGCCGTCTCCGAAACCATGATCGCGGGCAACCTGGCCGGCATGCTCAAGCGCCTGGTGGGCATCTCCCGGGAAACCGTGGCGGACGGCTCAAGCGTGCTTCCCTGGCTGGCGGTGGACGGCATCACCATCACCGGGCAATAACGAAAGGCATCAAACAAATAATAAAAAGGACCCCGATGGCGGCATCGGGGCCTCACTTTATCCGCATCCAAAGCATCAACTGGAAAATCTTTTGAAAAATCCGGGAAGAAAAGCAGTAATTTCCGGATTGCCTTTCGTTACATAAGCAGAAGGAGGTGAGCGGAGCGTGAATGTTGTCAAGGGCCCTGACAACGCCAGAGAGCAGGAGCTGAAGCGGCTGGTTGATGCATACCAGACTTCGCTTCTGAGGATGTGCCAAATCCATCTTCAGGACAGCGCCCTGGCTGAGGATGCCGTGCAGGAAACCTTCCTGAAGGCTTACAGAGCGCTATCCTCCTTCAAAAATGAGGGCAGCGAGAAAGCGTGGCTGATGAAAATCGCCATCAACACTTGCCGGGACATAAGGCGCTCTTCCTGGTACAAGTATGTGAACAGATGTGTTAGCCCTGATGATTTGCCGGAGGAGGCCTCCAGGGGGGACGTATCCAACGAGGAACTCTCATCCGCCATATTGAAGCTGCCAACAAAGCAAAGAGAAGTCATCATGCTTTTCTACTATCAGAACATGAAGCTTGCTGATATCGCAGGGATTCTCGGTATCCCGTTATCAACTGTTTCAGGCCGCTTGGGCAGGACCCGAAAGAAGCTGAAAGCCTTACTGGAAAGGAGTGATCAGGATGACTGAGCAAAGAGAAAGAGAGCTGATCTGCCGCGCCATTGATCAACGCTTTTCCAAAAAGCAAGGTGATCCGCGGCTGGCGAAGCAAATCATTGAAATAGAGAAGGGAGACATAAAAATGAAGAAAAAACTATCCCTTGCGATGGTGCTGGCGATTATTGCCCTTACTATCGCCGTGACTGCTTTGGCTGTGATAACCATCAGAGAGGTTGGACGGCAGATCGCGGAGAACGAGAAACAACAAGGTTACTTTGTAAACTGGGAGCTGGAGAAAAAAATAAAACTCATCAGCAGCCTGACTGATCTTCAATACATGGAGCGTTCTGACGCGGTAAGCGGCCTGATCAAAGGCAGCCTGAACGAGAAGGAGGCGCACGAGGCGGCGAACGATATCATGGCGGCGTTTACTGGACAAGATGTTGATGGCATTGGTTTCATGAGCATCATGCAGGTGCCCATGGGGCCAGTCGAAAACTGGACATATGAGGAAAAAGCCTGGTACAGTAGCCTGATGCGCGATGTTGGCCTTGAAGGGGATGGTATCACTCAGTTTGTCGAACCAAGCGGCAAGATCAGCGAGGAGGAAGCAATTAGAATCGCCAGACGGGAGGTCGCTGCAGGCTACAAAGTT